>JABAOE010004154.1_pt2 | contig 11667 bp, 12 predicted proteins | sample 7062141 | NCBI WGS metagenome assembly JABAOE01 (sample SAMN14538627, study PRJNA623070) | marine sediment metagenome | biome: marine biome [ENVO:00000428]; feature: marine pelagic biome [ENVO:01000023]; material: deep marine sediment [ENVO:00002113] | place: India: Gulf of Khambhat ...
GAACCCGACCGCGAACGGTGCGAGTCGCTCATCGAACAAAGCCTCGCCATGTGCACCCCGCTCGCCCCCGCCATCGGCTACGACAACGCCGCCGCCATCGCCAAGGAAGCCTACGCCAGCGGCCGCACGGTCCGCGACGTGGCCCGCGAAAAATCCGGTCTCAGCGACGAAGAACTGGACAAGATCTTCGATCTGCGTAAGTTGACCGAGCCGGGTATCCCCGGCCAATCATGACCACCGAAATCCAACCGCGAATCGGGTCCGAGAAACTGGTGCGCCTCACCGACGCCGCCGGGCGGAAAGTCCAGGGGTTGATGGCGCGCGACGGTGTCGCCCGGGGAGCGCTGCGGCTGAAAGTTGTCGGCGGCGGCTGTGCCGGCCTGGAATACAAGATGGATTTCGAGACCCAGCCTCCCACCGCCAAGGATATCCTCGTCGAATCGGCCGGGACACGGGTCCTGGTCGACGTCCGCAGCGCGTTGTACGTGACCGGCTCGGAAATCGATTTCGAGGACAAGCTGATCGGCGGCGGGTTCAAGATCCGCAACCCGAACGCGACCGAGACCTGTTCCTGCGGCGAGAGTTTCTCGGTCTGACCCGGCCGGGTCAGGTCTCCGACCCGACGGCTTCGCGGCAGGCATGCGTGCCGCCGACCAGGAACACGCCGTACGCGATCAGGTAAATCAGCCAGAGATCGATCCCTTCCAGCCGCAACGCGGTGTACACCGCCACGATCACCGCGCCCGGTGTTGCCGCGTGCAGCGCCACGTTCAACAACTGCGGCAGGCCCAGCGCCCGCTGGGAACCGCGTTCGATGAACGACCCGATCAACGCGAACAGGTATGCCTGGATCAGGGTCATCAACAGCGCCAGTAACACCGCGACCAGGTACGCCAGGGGAAACCCGACCGGTAACATCCAGTACATCAAATGCCGGAGATACCCGCCGTTCACCTCGCCGTCTGGGAATCCTTCCAGCGACGCTTCGAGCTGGCGGACCTGGTCGGTGGTGTTCGTCATGCGCACCCAGTACACGTAGGTCTCGGCCTTGACCAGGATCCCCTGCTCGGCGGCCGAGTCGGCGTCGGTCACCACGCCGGTCGTGTCGAGGATGAACCGTACCCGGTCATCGCCGGCGTAATACGGTTGTTCCACCTCGGTCTCAACCCGCCCGTCGCGGATGGCAAACGGCGGCAGGTTCGCATCGGCCCACGCCCCGAACTCGTTGACGGCGTCCAGCACCACCGGCAGGTGGGACAGGATGACGACCAAGTTGAGCAGGGCCACCAGTTTCAACAGGTACTTGAACGACGTGGTAAACGGCTGGTCACGCACCGCGCGGTACGCCCGGAAACTGCAACAGAGACCGGTTGCCTGGCGGAAAAAGTTCATCGGATTGACGCTGACAAATCAGTTGCTGGAACGCCGGTCGCGGCGGTTGGCCCGGGTTGGCTCCGCCGATCCCCGCTCACGCGTTTGACCGGTCGGATTCGTGGTTCAGCCTTTCACGGCCGCTCTCTGTTTTTTCAGGGCGGCCACGGTCTGTTTCTGCATCCGTTTCAGCTTGCCGGCCACGCTGACCCGGGTGGCCGCGTCCATCCGGTCAATGAACAACACCCCGTTGAGATGATCGAGTTCGTGCTGGACCACCCGCGCCAACAAACCGGTGCAGGTGAACTCCAGCGGCTCACCGTGCAGGCCGCTGGCCGTTACCGTCACCTGCTCGGCGCGCTTGATGTCCGCCGTGATCTCCGGGATGCTCAGGCATCCTTCCTCGCCGACCTGGTCCCCCGCCGGCGCGGAGACGCGCGGGTTGACCAGGACCAGCGGCATGGCAAGCGGCTGGCCGTCGGTCGTCTGGCCGGTCCACGGGATCTCGGTCGGGGTGACATCGATTACCGTCAGCGTCAGCGCCCGGCCGATCTGCTGGGCGGCCAGGCCGACCCCGTTCGCGGCGTACATGGTCTCGATCATGTCCGCTGCCAGCTGGCGGATTTCCGGCGTGATCTCGGCGACCGGCGCCCCTTTCTCACGGAGGACCGGGTGACCGTATTGACAGATTTCCAAAACCACGCTGCCAGTATACGGCCAACAACGGGGCGCGCCAAGTCCGGGCGGGTGCAGCGGACATCACTGGCCAGACCACCCCCGGATATGCTAGGTTGCCCGCCAAGGAGGTCGATGGTCGTGCTGTCCGTATTCGAGCTTTATTGGTCGCAGTTCATCACGTTGTTGGTGGTGCCGTTCCAGAACCTCGACATGGTCTGGGGAATCCTGCCGATCTACGCCTCGATGGTCCTGGGCGAGATTTACGAAGGCCGAATGGATTTCGGGCGGGCGGTGATCAACGGCGCGGTGATGTTGCTGGCCGGGCTGGACTGGGCCTGGCACCTGTCACGGGCCAGTAACCTGGCCTACCTGTTCAGCGACATGAGCCTGCCCTGGCTGGTGACCGCCATCTGCATCGGGCTNNTCGGGCTCGGGGTGTTCACCATCATCCTCGGCTTGCGACGCAAGGACAAACCGTTGGCCGCCACCCTTGGCCATACCCGGTTCTCCTGTTACTACATCATCCTGTTGTACCCGATGCAGGCGCGGCTGGTGCCCTGGAGTTCATCGGCCCTGGTCGCCACCGTCGTGTTTGCCATCCCGGCCTGGATCCTGATCTACGGGCTCGGACGTCTCGCGAGCCGGTTCCTCCGCTAATCGCGCCCAGGACTTCCCACCGCGCGGTTACTTCGTCAGCGGCGGGCTGGAGGCCGGCTTGTCCGTATCGCCGGCGGGCGTGGGCGGCGCGGATCCCCGCAGTTTCGCGGCGGCTTCCATCAACATCGTGTGCGCTACCGGCACCACAAACAACGTCAGCATCGTTGAGAACGCCATGCCCCCGACCACCGCCAGGCCGAGCGGACGCCGGCTTTGCGAGCCGGCCCCGAGCGCGAGCGCGATCGGCATCACCCCGAAGATCGTTGAGATCGCCGTCATCAACACCGGCCGCAACCGGACCGCGCCGGCCTCGGTGGTTGCCTCGATGATCGATTTGCCGCGCCGCCGCAGTTGGTTGGCGAAATCGACGAGCAGGATCGAGTTCTTGGTGGCCAGGCCCACCAGCATGATCATCCCGATCACGCTGAACAGGTTGAGCGACATCCGCGCGAGCCACAGGGTCAGCATCGCTCCGACCACCGCCAGCGGCACCGCCAGCAGGATCACGAACGGGTCGATGAAACTTTCGAACTGGGCTGCCAATACCATGTACACCAGCAACACTGCCAGGCCGAACATCAACACCAGGTTGGATTGGCCCTCGCGAAACTCGCGCGCCTGGCCCCGCAACGCGGTGGAAAACGTCGGCGGCAGGACTTCGTCGGCGATCTGTTGCACGCGGTTCAGTGCCTGGTCAAGCGTTGTGCCGGGGGCCATCCCGGCCGTCAGCGTCGCCGACCGCATCCGGTTGTAATGGTTGATCTCGCGCGGGCCGACCGTCGGCGCCACCGTCACCAGGTTGCTGAGTTGGACCAGCGGCATCGTCGCGTCGTCGTCGTCGCGCCGGTCCTGGGTGCGGATATAGATATTCTCGAGATCGCGCGGCACGAACCGGTTCATCCGGTCGAGTTGCACGATCACGTCGTACTGGTCGCCCTTTCGTTTGAACGTGGTGGTGTCCTGACCGCCGAACAAAACCTGCAGGCTCTCGGCAATCTCGCGGACGCTCACCCCGAGATCGCTGGCCTTGTCGCGGTCGATGGTCACCCGCAGTTCCGGTTTGTTCAGTTTCAAATCACTGTCCGGGTTGGTCAACAGCGGTTCTTGCCGCAGCCGGGCGAGCACCTGTTCGCTGTACGCGTTGAGTTGTTCCAGGTCGCCGCTCTGGAGCACGAACTGCAGTTTCTGGTTCCAGCGACCGCCGACATCGATCGGTTCCGGCTCGATCGCAAACGCCAGCACGCCCGGGATCGCCATCAGCTGCGGGAACACCGCCTGCACCACCTCGCTCTGGGTCCGGTCCCGCGCGCTCCACTCGACCAGGCGGGCGAACAGGATCCCGGCATCGGGTTGGCCGACGCCTTCGCGGGCCAGGCCGATGGCGGAGAAATAGGTGCGGATTTCCGGGATGCGGCGGATCACCTGTTCCACTTGTTGCTGGTAGGTGTCGGTATAATCGAGCGTGGCGCCTTCGGGCGCCTTGGTAATCACCAGGAACGCCCCCTTGTCTTCGGTCGGAAGAAATTCCTTGGGCAACAACACGAACATCCACCCGATCGCCCCGAGCGAGACCAGGCCGGCCACGACCACCGCTGCCCGGTGCCGCAGCGCGAACTCCAGCGCGCGCCGGTACCGATTGCTGAGCGCGTTGAAAAACCGTTCGAGGACGTAGTAGATGCGGACATGCGCCGTTTGTTTGCCGAGGAACCGCGAACAAAGAACCGGGGTCAGGGTCAACGCCACGAAACTCGAGATGATCACCGCCACCGCCATCGTGATCCCCAGCTCGTACAACAAGCGACCGGTCGCCCCGCCGAGAAACGCCACCGGCACGAACACCGCCACCAGCGACAGCGTGGTGGAGATCACCGCGAACGCGATTTCGCCGGTTGCCTGGCGCGCCGCCACCAGCGGTGGTTCGCCGAGATGTTCGATGTGGCGGAACGCGTTCTCCACCACCACGATCGCGTCGTCGACCACCACGCCGATGGCCAGCACCAGCGCGAGCAGGGTCAGGTTGTTGATGGTGAACCCGAGCAGGTAGATCACCAGGAACGCGCCGATGATCGACGTCGGGATGGCCAGCGCCGGGATCAGCGTGGTGCGGACGCTGCGCAGGAACAAAAAAATCACCAGCGTCACCAGCGTGCCGGCAATGAACAACGTCTCCTGCACCTCGCGAATCGAGCGTCTCACGAAAATCGACGCATCGTAGGCCACCCGGATGTTGAGGTCGGGCGGCAACGTTTCGCGGATCTCGGCCACCACCCGATGCGCCCCGTCCGCCACCTCGATGATGTTCGCCTTGGACTGCTTGACCACGCCCAGGCCGACCGAGGTCTGGCTGTTGAACCGCGCCAGCGTGCGTTCGTTTTCCACGCCGGTCTCGGCCCGGCCAACATCACGCAGGCGTACCGGGGCGCCTTCGCGGTAGGCGATCACCAGGTCGTTGAACTCTTCCGGGGAGCGGAACTCGCCCTCGGTGCGGATGGAAAACTCGCGGGCTTTGCCCTCGATCCGGCCGGACGGAATTTCCACGTTCTCCCGCCGCAACGCGTCGGTCACGTCCCCCACCGTCAACCGCCGCGCGGCGAGCTTGTCGGCGTCGAGCCGGACCCGCACCGCGTAGCGCTGGGATCCGCCGATGATCACGCGCCCGACGCCGGGGATGTTTTGCAGGCGGTCCTTGAACTGGTTTTCCGCCAGGTCGGTTAGTTCCAGGGGCGAGTACGTGTTGCTGAACAACGCGATCCACATGATCGGCCGCGCATCCGCGTCCTGCTTGGCGATGATCGGGGGATCGACATCGTCCGGCAACCGTCCGCGCACCCGCGAGATCTTGTCGCGCACGTCCTGGGCGGCGACATCCACGTCGCGGCGCAGCTCGAACTCGATCGTAATGGCGCTGACCTCCTCGCGGCTGGTCGAGGCCAGGGTGCGGATCCCTTCGATCGTGTTCAGTTCCTCCTCGAGAACCTCGGTCACCTCGGTCTCGACCACTTCCGGGTTGGCGCCCGGGTACACCGTGACCACCGACACCACCGGCGGGTCGACATCCGGAAATTCGCGGACCGGCAGGCGGGAATACCCGATCACCCCGAACACGATCAACGCCAGCGTCAGCATCGTCGCCATCACCGGCCGCCGGATACAGGTGTCGGACCAGATCATCGGGAACAATCAGGAAGACGGCGAGTTACCATGACGCGCCCGGTCACGCCCGCCACACCGGTGCCGAAAACAGTGTCTCGTCATTCGGATCACGTCATTCATTCGTCGTTGATCGGCCGCACCGCGGTGCCGTCACTGAGTTTCTGGTGGCCGCTGGTGATGATCACCTCACCGGCCGTCACCCCGTTGGTGATCTGGACGCGGCCGGCCAGGCGCGCCCCGATCCGTACCGTGCGCCGCACCGCTTTGCCGTCTTCCACCGCGTACACCGTCAGCTTGTCGATCGCCGGCACCACCGCTTCTTCCGGGATCACCACCGCTGTCTCGTCGATCCCGAGGACAAGTTTCACGTTGGCGAACATCCCCGCCCGCAACCGGCTGGCCGGGTTGGGGATCCGGGCCTTGAGCTTGATGGTGCGGGTTGACGGATCCACTTGCGGATCGATGAAATAGACCTCGCCCTGAAACACCTCGCCGGCCAGGGCGGTGACCGTGACCGTCACCTGCTGGCCGGTTGCCAGGTCGGCCAGGTACCGTTCCGGCACCGCGAAATCGATCTTCATCGGGTCGTTGTCGATCACCGTCACCAGCGTGCGATCGCGGTCGACCACCTGGCCTTCGCTGACCAGGCGTTCGCTGATGAACCCGGTCAGCGGCGAACGGATGGTCGCGTCGTTGAGTTGTTCGTGCGCCAGCGCCAGCATCGCCTGCGCGTCGAGGTCGGCCGCCTTGAAATCATCGAACTCCTGTTGCGAGATCGTGCGCTGGGCCAGGAGTTTCTCGCCCCGCTGGAATTCGTTGCGGGCTTTGCTCGCCCGCGCCGCCGCCGCGTCCAGCGATGCTTTCAGCTTGGCGTCGTCCAGCCGGAACAACACCGCGTCGCGTTCGACCGGGTCCCCTTCGCGAAACGCAACCGTGACCACCCGGCCCTCGATCTCCGGTTTCACGGTCACGATCTCGTTGGCCTCCAGCGTGCCGACTGCCGAGACAATGTCTTCCACCCGCTCAACCGCGGCCACCGCGGTCTCGACCGGTACCGAGAACGCGCCGCGCGGCGGTCCGCCGTTACCGTTACCGGCCCCGGCACCGGACCGATCACAACCGGTCCAGGCCAGCAACCCTGCCAGGCAGCAAAGAAAGTGGTACCACCGCATGATGCCGATGCTAGCAGACAGGTGTCGCAGTGTCAAAATGGGCGGCACTGGATTCGATCCGGTCGGGATGGTACACTGCGGTGGCTGATGGAATCACCGCTGACGTTTCCGCAACAGCAACTCCTGCTCCGCTGGGTCCGGGCTGCCATGGACCAGCAACTTCAACACCGCCAACCGTTCCAGCCGCCTGCGGCCAAGGTCGACGACGCGTTCCACCGGCCGCATGCCGTGTTTGTTACCCTCCACAAACACGGCGCCTTGCGTGGCTGCATCGGGAAGATGGATTTCCAGTGTTCCCTCCTCGACAACGCGCTCGGCGCGGCCGGGTCTGTCCTGGAAGATCCGCGGTTCCCGCCCGTGCAACCCGACGAACTCGACCAGCTCGCGATCGAGATCACCGTGCTGGAATCGCCGCGACCGATTCCGTCCGCAGCCGACTACGACGCGGCGCGGCACGGCATCATCGTCGAGCAGGGACTGCGGTCGGCGTTGTTCCTGCCGCAGGTCGCCTTGGAACAGGGTTGGACCGCGGAACAAACCCTGGCCGCGCTCTGCCACAAAGCCGGCCTGCCGCCGGATGCCTGGCGGGATCCCGCCACCCGGCTGCAGGTGTTCGAGGCGGTGGCATTCGCCGAGTGAACAGGCGCGCGGAGCGGGACGTTGCGTTAACCCAGCGCGTTTGTCAGCCGGATCCACTGGTCCAGGTCGAGTTCCTCGGCGCGGGCCTGCGGTACCGCGCCCGCCACTGCCAGGGCGGCATCGATCTCGCCCTCGCCGGCCAGCAGTTTGCGCAGCATCTTGCGGCGTTGGCTGAACCCGGCCCGGATCAGGTCATGGAACCGGGTCTCGTTTGCCAGCGGGGTGCGCGGATCGCGGCGTTCGAGCAGCACCACCGCGCTCTCGACGTGCGGGCGCGGGTAAAAACAACGCGACGATACCACGTGGACCAGGGTCGGGTGGTAATGCAACCGGGTATAGAGCGTCAGGGCCCCGTACGCCTTGGTCCGCGGCGTGGCCGCCAGGCGATCGGCCACCTCTCGTTGGAGCAGCAGCACCATCGACCGCGGCCGGCTGTCACCGGTCACCAGGCGTTCCAGGACGGGCGTGGAGACGCTGTACGGCAGGTTGGCCACCACCTTGAACGCCGGCGGGATGGTCTCGGCCCACGAACGGCTTTCCAGGATCGCGACCGCGTCGCCCTCGATCAGTTCCAGGCCGGGCAGCGCGTCACGCAGGTACGCGCACAACCGCCGGTCTTTCTCGATCGCCAACACCCGCGCGGCCCGCGGCAGCAGTTCCCGGGTCAGGACGCCCAGCCCGGCACCGACCTCGACCACCACCTCGTCCGGGCCCAGGTCGGCCTGGTCGACGATGATCCCGAGAATATTGCGGTCGACCAGGAAATGTTGGCCCAACGCCTTGCTCGGCCGCAACCCGATCCGCCGCAGTGTTTGTTGGACTTCGGTCAGGGTCATGCCGACGATCTTCTTGCCGGTGATCCCGGCCGCGGGCGGGCGGTTAGAAAATGCGGATGTAGGCCCGGGCCCGGAGTTCCTGAACCCATTCTTGTTGGATCCGCGCGCGTTGTTCCTGCTGGACCACTTTCTCGATCATCGGCCGCACCTCGGTCAACGGGCGGAGATGGGCTGGTTTTGCATCCTCGACGAACAGGATGTAATAACCGGTTTCCGCCACGATCACTTCGCTGTGCGTGCCCGGTGCGAGCGAAAACGCCACGTCGCTGAGCTCTTTCATCAGGACATCCCGCTCGATCCAACCCCAGTCCCCGCCCTGGTCGGCTTCCCGCGCCTCGGAATATTTACGGGCCAGGCTATCGAAACTTTCTTCGCTCGCCAGCTCGGCCCGGATCTCGCCCGCGCGTTGCAGGGCCGGGTCTTCCCAGTCCGCCGGCGCCGGTTCCGGCGGGTCGGTCTTGGCCAGGTAAATCATTCGCAGCCGGACCTTGTCCTCTTCGCGGAACTCGTCGCGGTGGTCCTCGTAGTATTTTTCGATCTGGCGCGGCGACGCGATCGCCCCTTCCTCGAGTTTCTTCCCGCTCATTGCCTGGACGATGATTCGTTCGCGGAGACGGTCGCGGTACTGGGAGATGGTCATGCCTTCCGCCTCGAGGGTCTTGATGAACGCGCGGCGGTCGTGATCAAAATCCAGCGCGATCGTCTCGTCGATCTGGGTGTCGAGGATGTTTTTCGGAAGCTGGTACCCTTTCTCGGTGTACTCGTCCACGATCAGGGCGCGGTCGATCAGCGTGTTCAACGCATCGGCCTGGGCCGCTTCCAGCCGGCGTACCAGTTCGTCCTCGGGATATTGTTGGGCGCGGTGTTCGCGAATCAGTTGCAACAATGCCGGCCGCGCGTATTGCAGGACCTCGCTGCGGGTGATCACGCGGCCGTTGACCACCGCGGCCATGCCGTCCAGCACCTGTTCCTGCTGCGCGTGCAGCGCGGTGCAGAGCAGGCAGCCCGCGACGTATGCCAGCATCCGTTTCATCTGCGCCCCAGCTTAACCCAGGACCTCGTTCCGGTGCAAGAGAGGGACCGCCCCGAAACCGCGCCGCCCCGCGTTCGCGCTGGCGGCTGGTTCGCGGCGCCCAGAGACAGGCGGCGGTTCGTGTCCGAACAAGTAGCCGGCTAGGCGGCTTTCGGACCGGCGGCCTTGATCTCGTCCGCGGCGTCGGCGTATTTCTCGAAGTTCGCCTCGAACTTGCCGGCCAGGTCGCGCGCGCGCCGATCGTAATCGTCGGCATCCTTCGCTGCCTGGCGCGGATCGAGAAACTCCGGTTCCACGTCCGGCAAGCTTTCCGGGATCTCGAACCCGAAAATCGGGTCGGTGCGGAACGTCGCCTTGTCGAGCGTGCCGTCCAGGATCTGGGTGATGTTGACGCGGTTGATCCGCAGCGGGATCCGCGGCCCGGCGCCGTAGGCGTTGCCCACCCAGCCGGAGTTGATCAGGTAACAGCGCGCGTTGTGCTGTTTCATCTTGTCGGCCAGCATGTGGGCGTAGGTCTGGGGCGTCAGCGGCAGGAACGGCGACCCGAAACAGGTCGAGAACGTCGGGCTCGGTTCGCGGCTGGCACCGGCCTCGGTGCCGGCCACCTTGGCGGTGTACCCGCTCATGAAATGATACATCGCCTGTTCCGGGCTCAGCCGCGCCACCGCCGGCAATACCCCGAACGCGTCGGCGGCCAGGAAAATGATCGCTTTCGGATGCCCGCAGATCCCGCTTTCCACCGCGTTGTCGATGTAATCGAGCGGGTAGGCGCAGCGGGTGTTTTCCGTGATCGAATCATCGTTGTAATCCGGCTCCCGCGTCTGCGGGTCGACGATGACGTTCTCGACCACCGACCCGAACTTGATCGCGCGCCAGATCTCCGGTTCGCGTTCTTCGCTGAGCTTGATGCATTTCGCGTAGCACCCGCCTTCGAAGTTGAACACGCCCTGGTCGCTCCAGCCATGCTCGTCGTCCCCGATCAGGCCGCGGTCCGGGTCGGCCGACAACGTCGTCTTGCCGGTGCCGCTCAGGCCGAAGAACAACGCCGCATCGCCGTCGTTGCCGATGTTGGCCGAGCAGTGCATCGGGAACACGCCTTCCTGCGGGAGTTGATAGTTCAGCACCGCGAAGATGCTCTTTTTCATCTCGCCGGCGTAGTGGGTGCCGCCGATCAGCGTGATCCGACGCGAGAAATCGAGGATCACGAAACATTCGCTGTTGAGACCGTATTTCTTGGGGTCGGCGCGGAAGTTGCACGCGTTGATCACGGTCCAGGACGGTTCATGACCGTCGAGTTCCTCGGCCGAGGCGCGGCGGAACAACTGGTGGACGAACAGGTTGTGCCAGGCAAACTCGGTGATCGCGCGGATCGGCATGCGGTAACGCGGATCGGCCCCGGCAAACGCGTCTTTCACGAACAAGTCGCGGCCTTCCAGGTGTTTCAGGGTGTCGGCCAGCAGCGCCTCGAACTTGTCCTGCGCGATCGGCACATTCACCTTGCCCCACCAGAGCTTGTCTTTCGTCGATGCTTCCTCGACCACATAACGGTCGTTCGGGGACCGACCGGTGCGCTCGCCGGTCATCGAGTTGATCGCGCCTTTGTCGGTCAGGATGCCTTCGCCGCGCCGGACCGCTTCCTCGATCAGTTGCGGGACCGAAAGGTTCCAGTGAATGGTGCCGGGGTTCTTAATGCCGTGTTTTTCCAGGTTACGCTCGCTCATTGATAAAATCTCCTCGCCTATTTGGGGTGCCTTGAAGTTGCAGGGTTTTACGCAGGTCAATCGGCCGGCGCAAGCCGAAAACAACAAAATTATGATCCGTAGAAACTTTCCGCCGGGACCCCCACTTCCGACCGTACCCGGGCGGCGATCGCGTCCACTTCCGCATCCGACAACGCCGCGACCATTTCCCAGGCCGGTCGGCCATCGACCAGGGTCATTGCCTGCCGGGCCAGCGTGTAGACCTGGACCAGCTTGATATTCCCGATTTCCTTCAACCGGGCGCACCAGGCGGTGATTTCCGCGTCGTCCGGCCCCTCGCCGTGCAGTTTCAGGAACAGGCTCTGGATCACCAGCGGCCGCTCGGCGGCACAGTCGCGGATGTTCTTCAGCACCCGCGCGAACGGGAT
>JABAOE010011102.1_pt2 | contig 11665 bp, 10 predicted proteins | sample 7062141 | NCBI WGS metagenome assembly JABAOE01 (sample SAMN14538627, study PRJNA623070) | marine sediment metagenome | biome: marine biome [ENVO:00000428]; feature: marine pelagic biome [ENVO:01000023]; material: deep marine sediment [ENVO:00002113] | place: India: Gulf of Khambhat ...
AGCCGCCGACAAGCCACAACTCGTCACAGCGGCGAAGGCGTGCAACATCGCGTCTCGGTTCTGGCGCTTGAGACCAAACAACCGCCACAGAACAGGTCTCTTCTGTCCATTTAGCCCATCGTCCGGCTTGAGCCAGATTTTTGGCTACGAGAAAAACGACTCTCATGATTCACTGATTTCAGACGACGGTGGCATCGCCAGGTGCTGTGCTCGCCATTGTGCGATGCGCGCACGCAGCTCGATCACTTCGCTTTGAAGATCGCCGTTCTCTTTGGTGAGCTTGTCGATCACGGCGCCGTTGGTACGTGGACGCGCAAGCGCGGCCAGACAGATCTCGGCGATCGACTTTACGTCCGCCGGACCCGGGCCTTGATCAAGCAACACGACAATGCGCCGCAACACGTTGCGTAGGTGTGCCGCCTCGGGCTCAGTGTCGACGTTCTTGAGCACGTCAGGAGTCGCCGCCTTCATGGATCTCGTTGTAGCAGACGCCCATGACCAGCGATGGGTCGGGTCACCGTCGCGCTATCGACGCCCAAATGTCGCCGATCGACGACAAAGCTAGTGCAGTCAATATTATTGGGTTTCGGTCATGTCCACCTTCTCTGACGGAGAAGGTGGACACTGTATTTCTAATCGGTTACGTAAATTGCGAAAACTTCGCATACCGATCACGACCGGTACCGATCAAAAAATAAGTCAACGACCCCGAGTATTTACCAATATCGATGACGTCTCACCCCGAGATCGAGCGACATCGATCACATCGCTTACAAAAAATTACCGAAAAAGTACTTGGACACTGACGAGTCTTCACCGTGCGACTGATCACAAAACGGCCGATCGGCGGCGATCGTCGGCGTAATACGATTATTCGAGGACAATTTTTTAGATCCAATTTGATCTGTCCGATGTCCACCTAAATCATCTTGGACGTCCACCTTCAAAACCCGCCAAAGGTGGACTACGAAAACCCAATGATCTTGACTGAACTAACCCCTCTATGTCCAAGTAGTCCACCTTTTTCTTTAGAAAGTATAGGAGTTAGAATAATGTAAGCGAGCTTAGTAATACGCTCAGAAGCCGGGAAGGGCGGCCGGGGAGAGCGCAGGGGGTAACAATGTGCAAAAGTTCTTGGACATCTTGGACATGCCATTGACGCGGTGCGTATTGCGCTCGAAATTCAAGGTCAGGTAGACTCTCGCGCAACGAGACGTCTAGGGAGTTGAGGAGCTGCCGGTCTTGTCGAGAACGATCCCCCGCCCCCGGCGGGGGATTTTTTTATGCCGAGCCCGAGGCACATCCCCACACCAATTGCAACGGACATTCGCGTGGCACGTGAGGACAAAATGTCCGGCGAAATTTTTTTCGTTGCCAATTTTTTGCCCGCCTCGGTGCAACGTGCTGAATTGATCCGACTCGAATTCCGGAGTGCAGCTGCTCCCGTTTTCAATCCAATTCCGGAGCGGGCAGAGGGCGTTGATCGGGCATTTCGTTTTTGCTACTGATGACAACCTCGACTCGACGAACATTCCTCAACGCGAAAACGAAAAACGTCTCTTGTGAAATTCTTGTCGGCACTGTGGCCCGACGCCGGTAGTAGGTCGGGGGATCTTACGCTGTGGTTCACGCCACCGAAGACGAGCCATCATTTTGCGGTCAATGCTGTACCGACGCTGACCGCTGATGATCTGACCGAGCTACGCGAGCAAGTCGATAGAGATAGCTTGAACGTCTATTTTGGTCTCGGCCTGCGCCGCGAAGGGCTCGCCGTTGATCAACAAGGCGGCAAAAAAGACGTCATCGCGTTGCCGGCGTTCGCACTCGACATCGACTTTTACAATCCCAAAGCTCACAAGGCCCACAACCTGCCGCGCGATCTCGATGAAGCCACGCCGGTGCTGTTCCCTGAGGGCTTGGTTCCCGATCCGAGCTGCATCATCGACACGGGTAATGGCGTCCACGTCTACTGGTTTTTCAAGCGCGCGATCGAGCTGGTGAGTAACGCTGTGCGCGCCAGCGTGCAAAAAGCCTTCAAGGCATTTCAGCAAGCCTTTATCGATCGCGCGAACGCGGTCGGCTGGCAGCTCGATCTCACGGCAACGGTCCAACGTGTCTGGCGCTTGCCCGGCTTTCTCAACCGCAAGACCAACAAGCTCGTCAAGGTGCTCTATCTTGATGCTGACACCCGATATGAGCCGGCCGAGCTTGGCGTCGGTGAGATCAACGCTGATCAACAATCAACGTCTGTCGCTGTATCGACGGTCAACACGGCCAACACGCCGCCGACACACAAGCCTGATCTCGACGTTGTTATCGCCGCACTCAAGACCATCAAGTCCAACAATCGCTACTACGATGCGATCCAAAAAGCGTTGGCCGGGGAATCGATGGCCGAGCGCGGGTCACGTGACGAAGTGCTCCAGGGCGTGTGTAGCACCATCGCCTGGTTGCCCGAGGGTCGCCAGGCCGATCCGATCGAGCTGGCCGAAGTGCTGCGCGAGTCGCTCCAACAATGGGCCAACGAAGAAGACGCGACCAAGACCGTCGACGAAGAAATCGCCAAGGCCGCCGACAAGATCGAGCGCAGCCAGACCGACTGGCACGAACAGCAGCAAGAAAAGCGACCTGAACTCGACGCCCTTGCGCGGGCCCTGGGCGGCAAGACGGGCAACGGCGTGCCCAACGCATTTTTCGAGCGACACGCGATCATCCAGAAGCGCAACGCGTACTACGTGTTTGACTTCGCGCTTGCTCGCTATAGCGTGCCCAAGACCAAAGAAGAGTTGCCGCTGTATTTGCAAACGGCGTGGGAACAAGGGCCCATCAAGCTGCACTACGTCAACGGGGACGGCACCAAAAAGGAAAAGCCGCTGGCGCACATGCTCAAGCAAAATGGCACCAACGCTGATTTGATCGTCGGCGATCTCACGCTCGAAGAAAGCCGCTACGATCCCAAAGAACGAACGTTCTACGAAGCGATGGCGCGGCGTCGCGTGACCGAGGCGTTGTTCGACAAAGAGATCGACGAGTGGCTGCGTTTGTTGGTCGGTGACGCCGTCACAACCGACGGCACGCCCGTGATCGACAAGGTGCTCGATTGGATCGCCGCGGTGCCCCAGCTCGAACACCAATGCTGCGTGCTCTATCTCGATGGCGTGTCTGGTTCGGGCAAGGGCTTGCTCGCCAACGGTCTATCGCGCCTATGGACGACCGGCGGCCCGACGCCATTCGCCAATGTCCTTGGCGACTTCAACTCGGACATCGTCGAGTGTCCGCTTTTGTTTGCTGACGAAGGCATCCCCTCACGCAAGGGAAACGTGTCGGCAGAACTGCGCGCACTGATCGGCAGCTCCAAGCTCACGCTCAACGAAAAGTACATGACCCCGCGCAAGGTCAACGGCAGCGTGCGCCTGTTGCTCGCGGCCAACAACGACGAAGCACTACTGTTCGGCAACGAAAACCTGACCGTTCACGATCTCGAAGCGGTCGTCGGCCGGTTCTTGCACGTCGATGCCCAACGCGAAGCCGCCCGATGGCTCAAAGCCAAAAACCACGGCGGCCATCTGACACGGGCATGGGTCGAGGGGGATCTGCTCGCCAAGCATTGCTTGGCGCTGGCCGAGACGCGAACCATCAAGCGCGGCAAACGTTTTTTGGTCGAGGGGGACGAAACACGCATGCACCGAAAATTGCTCATGCAAGGCGTCGTCGACGGCGCCGTGCATGAGTGGTTGGTGCGCTTTGCCACCAAGCCCAGTGTCGTAGCCACCCGCTATAAGGGATCTCACGAAGCGCCCAAGGCGGTGTTGGAAAACGGTCAGGTGTTCGTCAATTCCCAGTGCGTGATCGACTGCTGGGACGCCTACATGAGTAAGCAAGTGCAAGTACCCACAACGCGCAAAGTCGGCCACGCGCTCAAGCGTTTGTCGCACCGTCAAACCCGCCGCGGCAAGCCCGGCAGCCGCGCCTGGTACCACGTGATCGATCCGGATTTGATCATCGAGCTGTCCCAAGAAATGCAGGTCGGCAGCGAAGAACAGATTCAGGCCAATTTGGACAAAGCCGCCAAAGACGCGCAAGATGCACAAGAGAACGACGACGCGCAGCAGGGAGATGACAATGCAGCTGCGTAGAGTCAGCGCGAGCCAGGTCAATGCGTTCAAGCGTTGTCAGCGCTACTGGTACTTCGGTTGGATCGACAAGCTCAAGCCGGCGCCGACTGAGGCCATGCAACGCGGCATCGACATCCACACCGAGATCGAACACTGGTTCAAAACCCAGCGCGTGCGCGATCACAAATACGCGCCGTATGTTCGTGCGGCGATCCCGCAGCTACCAGATCCAAAAGGCGCAAAAGAGCTGTTGGTCGAACACGAGATCAAGATCCCGTGCGGCAATGGCATTACGTGGATCGGTTACATCGACGTTTTGCATTGCGACCGCAATCCGCTTTTGGTATTGGACACCAAGACCACGAGCGATTTTCGCTACGCCAAAACGCCCGAAGAGTTGCGCCACAACACGCAGCTCAATAGCTACGCCAAGTACGTGTATGAGATGGGTCACGAAGGATTGATCCAGCTGGCGCACTTGTACATCAAAACGGGTAAGCGTGTGCCCAAGCGGCCCAAGACCAAGCTCGTCAACGTTCTCACTGATCAAGATCAAGTCGAACGCGTGTGGACAGATGATCTCGACACCGTTCGTCAAATGGCCGACACGGCCGCGTGCGTGCAGTCAGCACACGAATTGCCGCCCACGACCAGCGCGTGCGGGATGTATGGCGGCTGTCCGTTTCGGGAAAAGTGTGGACTCGCTCTAAGCGATTTCATGAAGCCAACAAGAACAGGAACAAAGGCAAAGAAAGGAACAGGACCCATGTCATCGTTACTGGAGCGTTTGCAAAAACGTCAGAAGGGCAACGGCACCAACGGCCAGAGCAAGGCCACCGATGTACCACCCGTGGCAACCAAGCCCACCGGCGTGCTCGCCGACGATGCGCCGAGCCGTGAAACGCCGGTCGAAACCGACGAAGAAAAAACGGCCAAGACCGACGCGGCCAAGACCGACAAGCCCAAAAAGAAGCGCAANNGGTCGCCGCCGAGGGCCTGCACCTGTACATCGATTGCGTGCCCGTCAAAGACGTCAACGGCGCCGACATCGACCCGACGCTGTTCGAGGATTGGATCGGCCCGATCGTTCATGCGCTCAATGAAGAAGTGCGTGAGCATCGCGAGATCCCGGACTACCGGCTGCTGCCGTTTTCCGAAGAGAAAGCTGCGTTCGCCGCCGCGGTCGAAGCCAAGGTCGAGCAGTTGCCTATGGCCATGATCGTCAACACCGGCACGCCCGGCAGCAAAGAAGCGCTGGCGGTTCTGATCCCACACGCCACCAAGGTCACGCGAGCGATTCGCTAAAACTGATGTCGCGTCTGGGACGATATTTCTCGGGTGACGTGCAAGCGTCGACGGGAGTGATGGGAGTCGTGACGAACTCGGTCGAGTTCATGCGCATTCTTGCGCTTCCTCGTCGCGTCATCGATCTCGACAATGTCCCAGACGTAACGCCGTTGTACGCAAAACCTGACGGCACGCTTTCGTTCTGGCCGATTCAGTCGGCCGCTCTTATCGAAGCCAGCATCGCCGATGGGTTGTTCGCGCCCATCGGTGTTGGGCACGGCAAGACGCTCGTGTGTCTTGCTCTGCCCGACGCCATGGACAGCGCCAACACGGTCTTGCTCGTCAAGCCCGATCTCAAGCGCCAGCTTCAGTGCGAAGCCGAGAGTTTCTACGGCAAGCACTTCGCGCTGCCGCTCGATCGCATCACGATCGTGGCGTACACCGAGCTTTCCAGCGCCAAGCACGCCACGATTCTCGAAGATGTCTGTCCCGATCTGATCATCGCTGACGAAGCGCACTGTTTGCGCCGCCCACAAAGCGCTCGCACCAAGCGTGTGGTCCGCTACGCCAAAGAACACCCCGAATGCCGGTTTGCGTTTCTGTCCGGCACGATGACGACGCGATCGATCACAGACTATGCGCACTTGATCGAAATGGCGTTGCGCAAAAACTCGCCGTTGCCGCGCGGCTACCGTGAAATCAAAGACTGGGCCGGCGCGCTCGATGTTGAGCCCGAGTACCAAATGCACCCCGGAGTGTTGCGCCAGTTTTGTGAGCCGGCCGAAACTGTCCGTGACGGATTTCGTCGTCGCTGCACCGAGACACAAGGTGTCGTAGCAACCGAAGAAGGCGCACTCGGGACCAGCTTGATCATCAAGCGCCTATCAGCGAGCGTTCCGTCGATCGTCCAAGCCGCCATCAATGACGTCGAATCGTCCTGGGAGATCGGCGGCGAAGAGATCGTCACAGCGACGGACAAAGCGCGCGTGATCAAGCAGCTTCACTGCGGCTTTTTCTATCGCTGGGACTGGCCCGGCGGTGTGCCTGACACCGAGTGGCTCGATGCCCGTGCTGCGTGGAACCGCGATGTCCGCGACAAGCTCAAGCACAGCAGCGAGGGCTACGACAGCCCGCTGCTGTTGGCCCGCGCGGCTGAGCGCTACTGGCAATGGATCGATGCCGGCAAGCCCAAGCCCAAGCCCGACAAGCCCATGTGGGGTTCGACCACATGGAAAGCGTGGCGTTGCGTCAAGCATCGAAAACAACCGCCGACCAAGGCGATCTGGCTCGATGACTTTTTGCTCAAGCGCGCGATGGCGTGGGCCAAACAACGAACCGGCCCGGCGATCATCTGGTATACGTGGGCGGCGGTCGGCGAGCGCTTGGCCAAGCTCAGTAGGTTTCCGCACTACGGCGCTGGGACCGATGCCGGCGAGTGCATGCACGACGTCATCATCGCCAGCATCCGTGCCCAAGGCACGGGCAAGAATCTTCAGCACTACAGCGACAACTTGCTCATGTCGATGCCGCCCAACGGAACGACGTTCGAGCAAACGGTGGCGCGCACGCACCGGCCTGGACAAAAAGCCGATGACGTGACTGTCAGTTACTTTGGCTTGCCACCCAACGACGATGCGTTTTTCAAGGTCATCCAAGACGCCGAGTACATGGAACAAACCACGGGTCAGCGACAGAAAGTTCTGNNAAGAACATGAGTCGTCCATTTCAAAACATCAACAACGCAAAGGGCAGCCGCGGCGGCCAGTACATCAAGCCGGGCAACTACACCGTCAAGGTGATGCGCTGTCGCATGGTCAAGAACTACAAAAAGAACACGAATTTCATCGCCGAGCTTCTCGTCGTCGAATCGGACAACGACGAGCTGGGCATCGGCACCGAGCCGAGCTTCGTGATCAACCTGGACAGCGACTATCCGGACCTGGCCCTGGGCAATGTCGCTGACTTCATGCGTGCCGGCCTGGCGTCCCTGGCCGATCAGCACAACGAGACCCGTCCATCGGACATCGACGAAGTCCCGATCGACGAAGAGACGGCCGATGCGGTCGCCGGTGAGCAGAACCTTCTGGCCGGTGCGTTCCTCACGGCCAAGGCGTGGAACCACGAGACGCGCAAGGGCAACGACTTCACGCGCATCAAGTGGGGCGTCCCCGAGAACCTCGGCGAGCTGGTCCAGGCCGCGTAGTACAACCGTCAACACGTTCTGAATGGACCGAGCCGGGGAAGGGCCGGCAGGGGCGGACTATGTCTGAACGAAAACGTCTTCCGGACGAGCGCACGGCGCTGACACACAAGTTCAAGATCAAGGCCAAAGAGGGTACGGTCAAAGGCTATCTGACGATTGGCCACTACCCTGACGGCAGCGTCGGCGAGATCTTCGTCAAGATGGATCAGCAGGGCTCGCAAGTTTCGGGGTTCGTCGACAGCTGGGCTGTCGCCGTGTCCCTGTTGCTTCAGATGGGCATGTCACTCGAAGAGATCACCCGCAAGTTTCGTGGTTGTCGATTCGAGCCCTCGGGCATGACGGACAACCCGAACATTCGGATCGCACAATCGCCGGTCGATTACATCGCGCGCTATCTCGAAGGCAAATATATCGACATGGAGATGTTCGAGCCGTCAGAACCTGATGTCGCTGCGCCGACGAACGGCACCAAGGCGGCCCGCCCGTGACCGTCGATTACAGCGTCAAGATCATCGCCGATTCGATCAACCCGGTCGGCGATCGTCTTACGACGTTCGAGCTGACGTACCCAAGGTTCGTTCATGCCGAACTCATGACTCACAGACTCTTTTCGCGCAATAGCGCGTCAAGCCGCGCGATCCCGACCAAAACGCTCGTGAGTCGCATCCAAGAGAATCCTGTGATGCCCAAGTGGTGGGGCAAGAACCAGTCCGGCATGCAGGCACGACAAGAACTAAGCGGTCAGGCGCTCGAAGACGCGCGTGAAAACTGGATCATGGCGCGCAATGCGGCGCTGGAGTTCTCACAGCGCTTACGCGAGATCGGCCTACACAAACAGATCGCCAACCGCATCATCGAGCCGTGGATGTTCATCACTGTGATCGTCACGGCGACGGAGTACGAAAACTGGTTCTACCTGCGAGACTCCGAATTCGCCCAGCCCGAGATCGCGTGGGTCGCGCGTGAGATGCGCAAGCTCTACAAAGAGCACGAGCCGACCAAGCTCCACCCTGGCGAGTGGCACCTGCCGTATGTCGAGCTGTACGATCAAAGCCACGACCTGTACGTCGATCCCGTCGACACGGACATCGCGCTACTAGGCTCGCCGGCATACTGGGCCGTCCTGCGCAAGATTTCCACGGCGCGGTGCGCCCGTGTGTCGTATCTCACGCACGACGGCGTGCGGGACTACCAAAAAGACATCGAGCTGCACGACAAGCTGTCCACCAACGGCCACTGGTCTCCGTTCGAGCATGTGGCCGAGGCGATGGAAACGTCAGGGCGCTCGGGTAACTTCGTTGGCTGGCGACAGTATCGAAAGCTGTTTGCCAACGAACACCACGGGAGAAAACTGCCATGACCCGACCATCGTGGNNCGACCGCAAGCACGTCGGCGCGGTCATCGTCGATCAGCATCACGACATTGTCGCTACGGGCTACAACGGCGCCCCGCGCGGCATGCCGCACTGTTCTGGTCCTGATGGCGTCGGCCACGAGCTGAAAGAGATCGAAGGCCGCCAGAGCTGCGTGCGAACGATCCATGCCGAATCCAACGCGCTCGATAGCGCTGGCCGACTGTCTCGTGGGGCTACGCTCTATGTCACGGTCACGCCGTGCTATCCGTGCGCCCAGCGCATCGTCAACGCGGGCATCCGTCGCGTCGTCTACGGCGAGTGGTACGAGTCGCAGAACACATCACTTGTCGCCAAGTTTTTCGAGAAGGCTGACATCGAGTTCGTGAGGGCGTCATGAGAGACATCCAGGGTTCGGACTGGCTTCAGACGCGAACGGGCAAGGCGTTTTTTCTGTTCGATGCGCGTCCAGAAGACTTCGACATCGTCGACATCGCGCACGCGCTGTCGATGCAGTGTCGGTACAACGGCCACTGCAACTACTTTTACTCGGTCGCCCAACACAGCATCTACGTCATGCAGTGTTTGCGCGATTTTCTCGGCGTGACTGACGTCGACGTTCTTCGATGCGGTCTTTTACACGACGGCGCCGAGGCGTACATCGGCGACATGGTGCGTCCGCTCAAGCGCAAAATGCCCAGCTACAAAGACGCCGAAGAGAAGATTGAACGCGCCATGGCCGAGCGGTTCGGCCTCCCGTGGCCATTCCCACCGATCGTCAAGCGCGCCGACAACATCGTGCTGGCGTGCGAGCGCGATCAGATCATGGGCACGCCGCCACGCTCGTGGAATCTGATCGAAGATCCGTGGGCCGATCTCACGATCGAGTCGTGGTCTCCCCAAGCAGCGGCGACCGCGTTCATGCTCGAAGCCGACATCTTAGAGGCGCAGCGGTGAAAAAACCAATCGTCGCCTGGGATACGGAGACCCACCTGATCAAGCGCGGTATGGCGGCGCCGCGTCTGGTCTGTGTGTCCGTTGCTGATCAAGATGGTCCGGCATTGCTCGATCGCCAGCGCGGCCTCGACATCGTCGACGAGATCCTCAAAATTCGCAGTGTCGGCCACAACATAGTCTACGACCTGGGCGTTATCGCCGCCGAAGATCCGGCTCGATTTTTGCCCAAGATCTTCGATGCGCTCGATGCAGAACGCATCGAATGCACGATGCTTCGCCAAAAGATGATCGACAACGCGCTCGGTCATCTCAAGTACGTGTGGGACGAAGAAAAGCAGCAGTACAAAAAGCAGAACTACTCGCTCCAGCGACTGATCTACATTCACGGTGCTGGGAAAGTTCGCGCCAAAGGCGAGGACACGTGGCGCCTGCGCTACAACGAGTTGGACGGCATGCCTATCGATCAGTGGCCCAACGATGCCCGCCACTATGCGATGGAAGATGCCGCTGACACGTTGACGATCCGTAACAAACAGCAGCGCATGGTCGAGCCCGAGGGCATTCCACAAGAGGCTTCTCAAGTACAAGCCGCGTGGGCGCTTCAGCTGCAAAGTCTGTGGGGCGTACGTACCGATCCTCAGAGCGTCGACAAGCTGCGCACGCAGCTCGCCAAAAAGTTCGACGAACAAACCAAGATTTGCATGGAGCACAGCTTCATGCGCAAGTCGGGGACCAAGAACCTCAAAAAGATCCGCGAAGCGATCGAAGTCTGGTACAAGGCCGCCGACAAAGATATGAAGCTCACGCCCAAAGGCGCCATCGCGACCAGTCGTGAGCAGCTCACCGGCACCGACCACCCCGGTCTGTTGGCCGTCGCTGAAGCGACACGCGTTCAGAAACTGCTGACGACCTATGTACCGGCGCTCGAACGCGGCACCGAAGTTCCGATCAATCCGAACTACAACGCGATACTCGAAACCTATCGAACGTCGTGCTCAGGCGGCATGAAGATCGATGGCGTCCCTGTCGGCATCAACGTGCAGAACCTTCCCCGGGGCGGTGCGGTTCGTGATTGTTTCGTGTCGCGGCCCGGCTACGTGTTCGTGTTCTGCGATTACGACACACTGGAGATGCGCACGCTGGCACAGGTCTGCATCGATCTGTTCGGCTATTCGATCATTGCCGAGGCGTGTCGTGCGGGCCAGGACTTTCACTTGGCGATGGCCGCCGACATGTTGGAGATGCCCTACGATCAGGCCGAAGCGCTCTACCAAAGCGGCGATGCCCAAGTTGCGCAAGCGCGCCAGGGTTGCAAGATCGCCAACTACGGCTTTGCCGGCGGCATGAGCTGGTTCACGTTTATCGAATACGCCAAGGGGTTCGGTTACGACGGCAAAAAGTACCCGATGATCGAGCCCAAGCTCGCCCAAGACTTGTGGCACGGCTTCCGCAACAAGTGGCGTGAGATGATCGAGTATTTCGATCACTGTTCGTTTTTGTGCCGAGAAGGCGGCAAGGCCGAAAAGGTCACGTTCGTGCGCAGTGGCTTGATGCGCGGCAATGTCGGCTACACGGCCACGTGCAACGGGTTTTTTCAGCATCTGGCCGCCATGGGCGCCAAAGAAGCGCTCTATCGCGTGAGTAAAGAGTGCTACGTCGACGCCGGCTCGCCGTTGTTCGGATGTCGCCCGTGGCTGTTTGCTCACGACGAGATCGGCATGGAAGTGCCGATTGCGGCGATCGGTCCCAAG
>JABAOE010004391.1_pt1 | contig 11660 bp, 10 predicted proteins | sample 7062141 | NCBI WGS metagenome assembly JABAOE01 (sample SAMN14538627, study PRJNA623070) | marine sediment metagenome | biome: marine biome [ENVO:00000428]; feature: marine pelagic biome [ENVO:01000023]; material: deep marine sediment [ENVO:00002113] | place: India: Gulf of Khambhat ...
GGAGATCGTCGAGGGCAAGCACGACGACGTTCCGGAGCAGGCTTTCCTCTACGTCGGCACGATCGAAGAAGCACTCGAGAAAGCCAAGGAATTGGCCGCGGCCTAGAGCACTCGGAGCACCGGCATGGCCGACATGATCGCTTTTGAAATCGTCACGCCCGATCGACGGGCGCTGGCCATCGACGTCGACGAAGTCGTGCTGCCCAGCGCGAACGGGTCGATGGGCGTGCTGTACGGGCACGCGCCGACTCTCTGCAAACTCGAAGTCGGCGAGGCGTCCTACCGCATCGGCAAAGAACGGAAATTCTTGGCGGTGTCCGGGGGATTCGCCGAAGTGCTTCGCGACCGCGTTCGGATCCTGGCCCGAACGACGGAAGCTGCGGAAGAGATCGATCTCGAGCGGGCGCAACGCGCCAAGGATTCGTCCGAGGCCGAGCTCAAGGGCGGCGAGGACGGTGACGTGATCCGACGTGCGGAGGTCCGTCTCAAGCGGGCGCTCTGCCGCATGAACGTTCACGCCAGGACGCGAAACTGAGTCGCTCGCCGAGCGGTGGCGTATACTCGGCTTATCCGTTGAGGAGCCGACCATGAGCAACCTTCGCCGCCTGTCTCTGTTTGTCGCTGTCGCCGCCGTCGTGGCGGCGCCCGGCTGCTCGAAGGACGTCGTCATCGGTGCGGTGATTTCCGAGTCCGGGTCCGTCGAAACCTACGGCTCTCACGTCAAGAAGGGCATGGATCTCGCCGTCGAAGAAATCAACGCGGCGGGTGGCGTCAACGGCGGTATGGTCAGCCTGCTTTACAAAGACGACGCGACCAATGCCAACGTCGGCACCCAGGTCACGACGGAACTGATCGAGGAGGATGGGGTCCACGCCATCATCGGCGCGGTCTCCTCGACCGTCACGCTGGCCATCGCACCGATCTGCGAAAAAGCCGGAATCGTGCTGCTGTCACCGACGGCTTCGGCCAACCCGATCTCGGAAGCAGGTGATTGGATCTTTCGCAACTATCCCTCGGATCAAATCGAGGGAACCGCGATGGCCAAGTTCGCCAAGGAAGAAGTCGGCGCCGAAACGGTCGTGATCTTCTCGGCCAAGAGCGATTGGGGCTACGGTCTTGCCGACGTGTTTACGCACCAGTACGAGGGCCGTTTCCGCAAGGTCGAGAAGCGCTTCGAGTTCGACGAGTCGACGCTGGATCAAGCCGGTGCCTGGGTCGAAGAAGCCAAAGCAATCGGACCCGACGCCGTTTACCTCGTGGGCTACGATCAAGAGTTGATCCAGCTGTTCCAGATGTTCGACGCCGCCGGGTTCGACACCGTGCTGATGAGCACGTCGTCGGTAACCGCGGACATGGGCCAGCGAGCGGGCGAGAGCGCGGAAAACGTCGTCTACCCGCAGGTCGTGCTCGATCTCGAATCGACCGAGCCGGCCGTCGCGCAGTTCATCAGAGCGTACCGGGCGAAGTACGACAACGAAGATCCGGACATCTACGCGGCGCACGGCTACGACGCCGTCAAGTTGATGGTCGAAGCGATCCGCGAGGCGGGTTCGATGCACCCGAGGAGCATTCGCCAGGGGTTGTCGGGCATCGAGAACTTCGACGGCGCCGCCGGGAGCACGTCGTTCGACTCCAAGGGCGATGTGGTGCGCTACCCACGTATTTTCATCATCCGGGACGGTGTGGCGGTGCCCTACGACAAGATCAAAGACCAGGGCGGGTCTCTGTTCGACTAGCCGCGGTGCTTTCCAGGCCACATCTCTCCGTCGTCATTCCGGCCTACAACGAGGAGGACCGGCTCCCGGCCGCGCTCGAGAAGATCGTGGCCTACCTGCGGGGCAGCGGCGTCGACGCCGAGATCCTCGTCGTCGACGACGGGTCGACGGATCGAACGTCGGGTGTGGCCGGGGATTTCTTGATCGACAGCGGGCACCCGGGACGGTTGCTCGGCTGGCGCGAGAACCGGGGAAAGGGTGCGGCCGTGCGGTGGGGCGTGCAGGAGGCCGCCGGGCGCTGGGTCCTGATCACGGACGCGGATCTTTCCGCACCGATAGAGGAGCACGCGAAACTCGCTGCGGTCGCGCGTGACGAGGACGCCGACATCGTCATCGGCTCGCGCGGCCTGCCGACCTCCCAGGTCGAGATCCGCCAGGCCTGGGTGCGTCAGACGATGGGCAAGACGTTCAACGTGCTGGTTCGTGCGATGACGGGACTCGGGTTTCGCGACACCCAGTGCGGCTTCAAGCTGATGGACCGAACCCGCGTTCTGCCGTTGTTCGAGAAGATGGTCGTGGACCGCTTCGCCTTCGACATCGAGTTGCTCTACCTCGCCGTGCGCTACGGGCTGAGCGTGCGAGAGATCCCGGTCGTGTGGCGCAACGAGCCGAACTCGCGCGTCAGCATGCTGACCGATCCCGTCAACATGCTCTGGGACGTGGCCCGGGTTCGCTGGCGCTTCCGCACCGGCGCCTACAACCCCGACGGGTCAGCCGGGCGTTAGCGAGCCCCACCCGCGGGGTCGGCCGGGCGCATCCGTGGGCGCGATACCCGCTCGTGCTGTTATTCTGCGCGTGCCATGGACGACGGGATGGCGCCGTGGCGATCGTTGCTGTCGGCGCCGTTTTTCGAGACGCTCAGGCGCCGTTTGCAGGACGGCGGAGGGGGCACCTGCGTCTCCGGTCTGGTCGAAGGGGCCCGCGCGCTCGTCCTGGGCACACTCTCGCGGGTCACGTCGACCAAGATTCTGCTCGTCGTTCCGGAGGACGCCGCCCTCGATCGCTGGCGCCGCGATCTTGCCGCCACGGCGGTCCTCACCGGGGGCGATCCCGATCGCATCGCCACTCTCCCGGCACTCGACGCCGACCCGTACGGCGGTTTTGCGCCGCACCCCGAGGTCGTAAGAGACCGCGTTCTGGTGTTGCAACGCCTGGCCCACGGGGAAGTCGATTTGCTGCTGGTGCCGGCGCGCGCGCTGTTGAATCCCTTGCCGTCGCCCGCCGAGTGGAACGCTCGGCTACGCACGATCCGCGAAGACGCCACGCTGGCTCCGGACGAGTTCGTGCTCGAGGCGATCAAGCTGGGCTACCGCCGTGTCGACATCGTCAGCGCGCCGGGCGAGGTCTCGCGCCGCGGGGGCATCATCGACCTGTTTCCGCCCAACGCCGACGAGCCGGTCCGCATCGAACTCTTCGGGGACACCGTCGACTCTCTGCGGACGTTCGATACCGACAACCAACGATCGACCGGCAAGCTCGATGCGGTAACCGTGACACCGGCATCGGAGAACCCCCCGACGGACGACGCCGTCCGGCGGGCCCAGCGGTTCCTGCAGGATCGCGCAGATCGTGCCGTCGACGAAGGTGAATCGATCCGGCCGTTCCGCGAACTGCTCGAACGTTTGCAAGAGCAGGGCGCCTGGCCCGGGTTCGAAGCGCTGACGCGCTTGACCTGCGCCGAGGCCGGCAGCCTGTTCTCCCACACCGGCACCTTCGTAACCGTCGTGGACGAACCCGAGCGCACCGACGAAGAGCTCGTTCGCGCCGATCACGACGTGCGCATGACCTACGAGCAGGCCGAAGATCGGATCTTGCCCGCGCCACGCGAACTCTATTGCGACGCGACGGAGATCCGCGAGCGCCTCGCCGCCGCCGGGCTGTTCCTTCAGGAACTTGGCGGCGACCCGCCCGAACAGGCCGAGTCGGAGCTGCGCGTCGCCTGTCGCGCCGCACGAAACTACGCCGGGCGCGTCGGCGAGCTGGCCGCCGATCTCAAGAGGAACCTTGAAGAGAAGCAGCGCACGATCTGCGTGATGCGCGCGGAAGGCAGCGCCAAGCGGCTACGCGAGATCCTCGACGAGTACGACCTCTTGCCGACGGACCTGAAGGAAGCCCCCGAACAAGGAGGCGGGCTGCTGATCGGCATCGGACCGTTGCGCGCGGGCTACGAGCTCCCGCAGGCGGGGCTGATCGTGTTGTCCGAACGCGATCTGTTCGGCGAAACCAAACGCCGCGCGGAACCGAAGTCCCGCGGGCACCGCGCGTTTCTCTCGGACTTTCGCGATCTCAAAGAAGGCGATCACATCGTTCACGTCGATCACGGCGTGGCGCGGTACCTCGGGCTCGGCCGGCCCAAGGGCGGCAGCCTCAACCGCGACTTCATGGTGCTCGAGTTCGCGATGGGCGACCGGCTGTTCGTCCCGGTCGATCGCTTGGATCTTGTCCAGAAATACAGCGGCGTCGCCGGGCAAGTGCCCAAGACCGACAAGCTCGGCGGTCCGGGGTGGGAGCGCGTCAAGAAACGGGTGCGCAAGTCGGTCGAGTCGATGGCACGCGATTTGTTGGAGTTGTACGCCAAGCGAGGCGCGGTTCGCGGCCACGCTTTCGGCCAGGATACGCCCTGGCAACAAGAACTCGAAGCATCTTTCCCGTTCGACCTCACACCGGACCAGCAACGCGCCCTGGGCGAGATCAAGCAGGACATGGAGTCCGACCGGCCGGCCGACCGGTTGCTGGTCGGCGACGTCGGATTCGGCAAGACCGAAGTCGCCGTCCGCGCGGCCTTCAAAGCCGTGATGGACGGGCGTCAAGTCGCGGTGCTCGCGCCCACGACCGTCCTGGCCGTACAGCATTACGAAACGTTCCGCAGCCGCTTCGCGTCGTTTCCGGTACGCGTGAAGATGGTGTCGCGCTTCCGCACCCCCGCCAAGATCCGCAAGACCCTCCAGGATCTCAAAGTCGGCGCGGTGGACGTGTTGATCGGCACCCACCGCTTGCTGTCCAAAGACGTCGAGTTCAAGAAACTCGGCTTGCTCGTCGTCGACGAAGAGCAACGCTTCGGGGTTGCGCACAAAGAAAAGCTGAAGAAGCTGTCGGTCGGCGTCGACGTGCTGTCGATGACCGCAACGCCGATCCCGCGCACGCTGCAGATGTCGCTCGCCGGCGTGCGGGACCTGTCCGTCATCGAGACGCCGCCCCCGGGACGCACCGCGATCCAAACCTACATCATCCCGTTTCGCAAGCAGGTGCTGGCGCAGGCCATCCGGCAGGAAATCCGGCGCGGCGGCCAGGTCTACTTCGTGCACAACAAGATCGAGACGCTGCCTTCGTTGATCCGCGGGATCAACGAGCTCGTCCCCGAGGCGCGCACCGCGATGGGCCACGGGCAGATGGGCGAGCGCCGCCTCGAGGAGGTCATGCTCCGGTTCATCAGCGGCGAGATCGACGTGTTCTGCACGACGACGATCATCGAAAACGGGATCGACATCCCGCGCGCGAACACGATGATCGTCAATCGCGCCGATCGCTTCGGCTTGGCGCAGCTGTACCAGCTTCGCGGTCGCGTGGGGCGCAGCCACCAGCACGCGTATGCCTACTTCGTGATTCCCGGCCGGCAACACCTCAACGACGAAGCACGCAGGCGGCTGCGCGCACTGCAGGAGTTCAGCGAGCTCGGCGCCGGGTTCCGCCTGGCCGCCGCCGATCTCGAGATCCGCGGCGCCGGGGAGCTGCTCGGCTCGCGGCAGCACGGCCACATCGCCGCGCTGGGATTCGACATGTACTGCCAAATGCTCGAGCGCGCCGTTCAGGAGATGCGCGGCGAGACTCCGGCCGAGCGCAAACCCGCGAACCTGCACCTCGGAGTCGACATCAAGATCACCGCCAAGTTCCTTCCCGACGCCGCCGACAGGCTGGTGGTTTACAAACGCCTCGCGAGCGCATCTACTTGTGAGGAGGTGGATCGCTTGCAGGCCGAAATCGAGGATCGTTACGGCCACTTGCCGGGCAACGTGCAGAACCTGTTCGCGATGGGCCGGCTCCGACTGATCGCCGAACAGATGGGCGTGCACAGCGTGGATCTCGTCGAGGACGAAATGGTCATCCGGTTCCACGAAGAGCTGCCGATCGACCCGCAGCGCATCCTCGAGCTCGTCCGGCAGGGCCGCGGCAGTCTCAGTCCGAGTGGGCGCCTGACGGTTCCGGCACCGCCCAAGGGTGTCGGTCGTATCGAGGCCGTCAGCACGCTGCTCCAGCGACTCGCCGGAGAAGCCGCGTGAAACGCGGGCTGGTTGCCCCGGTTTTCGCGGCGGCGTTGTTCGCCTGCGCCGCCGACCTCGAACCCCACGAGTTGCCCGTCGTGAACATCGACGGAACCGCTTTGACCCGCGGTCAACTCGACGCCTACCTGGCGGTCAATCTAGCGGCCGTCGCGGCCTCCGACGGGGAAGAAACGGAACGAGCCGAACAAGCCGCCGGTATCGAGGAGCCGCCGGCCGATGCCGTGAGAAGCCGCTTGTTGGACGCATGGATCGACGAGCACCTGGTCTTGATCGAGGCGTCCGAGCGCATGCTCGCGATCGACGACGCAACGCTCGACCGACAAATCGACGATCCGTCCTACGACGCCGACGAGGGCGACCGTGAAAGCCAGCGCGCCCATCTGCGGCACCGTTTGCTCATCGAGCTCGTGCAAAGCCAAATCCTGCAAGACGTCGAGATGCCGACGAGCGAAGCCGCGGTCCTGTGGCTCGAGGACCACCCCGACCGGCAAACGGAGGGCAAACGGGTGCGCTTGCGCTCGCTGCGCTTCGACTCCGCCGATCGGGCCCAGCGCGTGCACCGCGAGTTGCGCCGCAACCGCATGACCTTCAACGAGGCCGTGCTGCAGAACGCGGAAGACGACAGCCAGGGCATTCCGACGATCATCGACTGGTCGGCGTTGCCGCCCGAGGTTCGGCAGGCGCTCGAGAAGCTGCGCCGCGGTTGGAGCAGCGTGCCGGTCGATTTGGGTGGCAGCACCTACCTTTTCCAGGTCGTCGACTGGATCGAGCCCGATCCCGAGCAGCAGATCGAGGCCGCCCGCGACGAGCTCTACGCGGCAGCCCGCCGCGAGGCATGGGTCGAATTCGTTGCCCGTCTGAGGGCCGCCGCCGACATCCGGATCGTTCAGAAAAACCTTCCGTTCGTGTACGTTTCCGACCCGGCCGACTGAGGGGAGCGGCTCGATGGCCGGTTCGCCGCACGCCGCATAGAATGCTCGGGGGAGGTTGAGAGATGCACGTCCGCACCCGCGTTGCCGTCTGTTTTGCGATCGCGTCGACGCTCTTGGTCCCGGCGTCGCGGGCCGAGATCATCGAGGAGATCGTCGCCTTGGTCGACGGCGACATCCTGACGAAGTCCGAGTACGACTCGCACCAGCAATCGATGATCCAAGACATTTACCGCCGCTACACCGGGGCGGAGCTGGACGCGGCCATTGAATCGCTTCAAAAAACCCTGCTGATGGACCTGATCGATCGCAAGATCCTCGTGCATCGGGCGGGGCGCATGTTCGATACCGACCGCATGAAGGAGGTCTTCTTCGAGGGCTTCCGCGAACAGCAGCAGGTGCAGGACGAGGCCGAGTTCATTGCCATGATCGAGCGCGAAGGAATGACGGTCGAATCGCTCAAGAACCGGCTGATCGAGATGTTCGCACCGGACGAGGTCGTGCGCTTCGAAGTTTCGAGCCGGATATCGGTCGCCGATCACGAGGTCGACGCCTACTACGCCGAACATCAGGACGAATTCAGGTACGAGGACGAGGTCGAGCTCCGCGAGATCGTCTTGCTGGCGGACAGCTACGCAAAAAAAGACGCCCGTGCCGACGAAGCCGAGCAACTCCACGCGAGTCTGACCGCGGAGAACTTCGGGCAAATGGCCGCTGAAGTCTCGGAAGCGGGGACGAAACCGGACGAAGGACGCTTGGGCGTGGTCAAGCGTGGCGATCTTTCCGAGACGCTCGAGAAGGTCGCCTTCGCGCTGGCTCCCGGGGGCATCTCCGGCGTGCTCGAAATGCCTTACGGGTTCCACATCCTGCACGCGGAGGGCGTGCGTATCGGTGAGATGAGGCCGCTCGAGGAAGTGCGCGCCGAGTTGCGCATGCGTCTCGAGGACGAGCGCTTTTCCGCCCGCTTGGCCGAGTTCATGACCAAGGCCCGGAGCGAGTCGGAATGGTGCGTCAAACAGAAGTTCGTTGCCCGCTTGCCGACCAAGCACGCCGATAACGTCTGCAAAGAGATGTAAGTAGCGGTTGCCCCGAACCCGCTTGCGTGGTAGCTTCTGCACCACAACCGCCGGGGTCCGTAAAACCGCCCCATTTTTAAATTTGTTGAGTCCTGAACAAAGAGAATTCGTACGGGATCGATGCGCGCCGGACGGCCGGATTCAAGATGCGAATCGATGAAAACCGAAGCCTGCCAAGGGGGTCCCTCGCCATGGTGAATCGCAAGCTGGTTCGGCCGAACCTCGCCCAGATCAAGAATCGCCTGGGAGATCAACGCAGCGCGCACGAACCCGCGCCACGCAACGGCGGGTCGACGGCGGCCGGCCCGGGGCGCCGCCGGCCGGCTCCCGCCGAAGGCACCAACGCCGAGGCTTTTTACTACCTCAAGCAGATGAACACGCAGACCCCGATGGTCGTCGTGCTCGACGACGGCGAGCAGCTCCGGGGCCACATCGAGTGGTACGACCGCGGCTGCCTCAAGGTGCACCGCCCGGACGGGCCGAACCTGCTCGTGTTCAAACACGCGATCCGTTACCTCTACAAGGCCGAAGAGGAAGTGACCCAAGACGGGGAATAGCGTCTAGCCGAAGGCGCGCTTCGTCACCTCCAGCATGAAAGCGTGGATTTCCGGCCCGGCGGCGACGATGTCGCCGGTTTCGAGTTCCGTCTGCGTGCCCAACGGATCGGTGACGATGCCGCCGGCTTCGCGGACGAGAAGGGCGCCGGCCGAAATGTCCCAGCGGGACAGGCCGATCTCCCAAAAACCGTCGTAACGGCCGCATGCAGTGCGCGCCAGATCGATCGCCGCGGAGCCGGCGCGCCGGATGCCCGCCGTCGACTCCGCGAACTCCTTGAAGGAAACGAGATAGCGATCGAGCCTGGAGAGTTCGCGGAACGGAAACCCGGTCGCGAGCAACGCGCCGTCCGCGGCTCGCGCGTTGCTGACACGGATCGGCTCGTCGTTGCAGTACGCACCGTTTCCCCGCGAAGCCCGAAACGTCTCGTCTTGGACGGGATCGAGGATCGCGGCGGCCAACGGTCCCTCGGCGTCCTCAAGGGCGACGGAAACCGAAAACGGCGTCACGCCGTGAATGAAGTTGGTCGTGCCGTCGAGCGGATCGACGACCCAGCGGTAGTCGACGCCCCGTGCCGCCGGCGAACCTTCCTCGGACATCACGACGTGGCCGGGGAAACGCTCGCGGATGAAACTGACGGCGGCTTCCTCGGCCTCACGGTCGACCGCCGTGACGTAGTCGTGCAAGCCCTTCGCTTCGACCGTCAGGTTCTTCTCCCGAAACCGGCGGCGCAGAACCGCGCCGGCCCTTGCCGCGGCTTCGCAGGCGACCCGTTCGAATTCAGTCACGTTCGCCGCCGCCGTCACGGTTTTTCCTTCCGCGCCCTGGGGTGGGCCTTGTCGTAAACCTTCATCAACGCGTCGGTGTTGACGTGCGTGTAGCGCTGCGTCGTCGACAGCGAGGCGTGGCCGAGCAACTCCTGGATCGCGCGCAGATCGGCACCCGAGCCGAGCAGGTGCGTCGCGAACGAATGCCGCAGGTCGTGAGGCGAGAGCTTGGCGTGAATCGCGGCCTCGCGTAGCCGCTGGTTGAGGACGCGGCGCACGCTGCGATCGGTCAACCGGCCGCCGCGCAGGTTGAGGAACAGCGCCTCCTCGTCGACGCCGCCCTCGCGCACCGGCGCCGACGCCGCGAGCCAGCGCTTCAGAGCCCTCTGCGCCTGGCTGCCGAAAGGGACCAGCCGCTCCTTGTTGCCCTTGCCGAGAGCACGCACGAGGCCGCCCGTCAGGTCGATGTCGTTCAGATCGAGGCCGACCAATTCGCTGACGCGCAAACCCGCGGCGTACAACAACTCCAGCATGGCTCGATCGCGCACCGAGGCTGTGTCGTCGCTGCCGATGGCTTCGAGCAACGCGAACATTTCGTCGACGGTCAAGGTTCGCGGCAAGGGTTTCGCTGCGCGGGGCGTCGGCACTCCTTCGGCGGTGTTCACGTCGATGCGACCGTCGCGCACCGCATGACGCATGAACGAGCGCACCGACGAGAGCTTGCGCGCGACGGAAGTCTTGCTCAATCCGTTGCGCATCAAATGGGCCACGAAGCCGCGCACCGCGAGCGCGTCGATGCCCTCCGGGCCCGGCGCGACACCGTCGCAGTGTTCGTCGCGTAGGAACTGGCCGAATTGACCGAGGTCGTTGGAGTAGGCGCGGATCGTCTCGGGTGACAGACGGCGCTGGTCGGCGAGGTGGGCCAGAAACCGCTTGACCGCGTTGGCGTACCCGCCGCGAGTATTCATGCGGAGCGCTCCGCGAGTCGCAAGGCCGCGGCGTGTCGCTCGACGAACGCCTCCATCGCATCGAGCGCCCTGCGGCCGCGCGCCAGACGCCGGTCGCGCTTGCGACGGATCCCGGGCGGGGCTTCGGGGAGCAGGCCGAAGGCGGCGTTGGTCGGCTGGTAGCCCTTCGGATCGGCGTGAGAGATGTAGTGGCACAGCGCGCCGAGCATCGTTTCGCGCGGCAGCGTCAACGTCGCTTCACCGAGCGCCAACCGCGCCGCGTTGATCCCGCAAAGCAATCCGGTGGCCGCCGACTCGGTGTAGCCCTCCACACCGGAGATCTGTCCGGCAAAGAACAGACCCCGCCTGCCGCGCGCCTGCATGTCGGCGCCCAGAACGGTCGGAGCGTTGATGTAACAGTTGCGGTGAACCTGGCCGAGGCGGACGAACTCGGCCTTCTCGAGGCCCGGGATCATGCGGAAGATCCGCTTCTGCTCGGGCCAGCGCAGCTGGGTCTGGAAGCCGACCATCGAGTAGTGCTCGGCCGCGAGGTTGTCCTGCCGCAGCTGCACGACGGCCCACGGCCGCTCGCCGCTGCGCGGGTCGGTCAAACCGACGGGTTTCATCGGACCGAAACGCGGCGTGTCGAGGCCGCGTGCGGCCATCGCCTCGAGCGGCATGCAACCTTCGAAGTACGGGGTCTTGTCGAACTCGTGGAGCGGCGCTTGTTCGCCCGCGAGCAGATCCCGGATGAATGTCTCGTAACTCTCCTGATCCATCGGGCAGTTCAGGTAATCGCTGCCGTCGCCCTTGCCGTAGCGCGAGGCGGCGAAGACGATCTCGCGATCGATGCTGTCGGCTTCGATGACCGGCGCGATGGCGTCGAAGAAGTAGAGGTAATCCTGGCCGGTGAACTCCGCGATCGCCGCGGCAAGCTTCTCGGAGACGAGCGGGCCGACGGCGAGGATGACCCGCGCATCGCACGGGATTTCGACGACCTCTTCGCGGATGATTTCGATCAACGGCTCGGATTCGAGCTTGGCGGTGACGCCGGCGGCAAACGCCTCGCGGTCGACGGCAAGCGCGGCTCCCGCGGGGACTCGATGCCGCAGGGCGCAGTCCAGGATCAGCGATCCGAGGCGTCCCATTTCCTCTTTGAGGACCCCATGGGCGGTGGAGAGTTCGAGGGACTTGAGCGAGTTGGAGCAGACCAGTTCGGCGAGATGGCCGCTTTTGTGCACCGCGGTCGGCCGGGCGGGGCGCATCTCGTACAGCCGCACCGGCACACCGCGCCGGGCCGCCTGCCAGGCAGCTTCGCTGCCGGCGAGCCT
>JABAOE010027632.1_pt2 | contig 11659 bp, 13 predicted proteins | sample 7062141 | NCBI WGS metagenome assembly JABAOE01 (sample SAMN14538627, study PRJNA623070) | marine sediment metagenome | biome: marine biome [ENVO:00000428]; feature: marine pelagic biome [ENVO:01000023]; material: deep marine sediment [ENVO:00002113] | place: India: Gulf of Khambhat ...
GGCGAGTGACGTCCTTTCGGCTCTCGGCGCGACCGTGACGGTGACCTCGCGCGATGCGTCGAAGCTGGCCCGGCTCGAAGAGCGGCTGGCGGGCAAGGTTACGACCCGCGTGTCGAGCCCGGAGGCGCTGCGGGAGGAGCTCGAAGGTACGGACATCCTCGTCGGCGCCGTTCTGGAGCCGGGCGGCGTCGCGCCGAAGCTGGTTAGCCGCGAGATGGTGAGGTCGATGGGCCCGGGCGCGGTGATCGTCGACGTCTGCATCGACCAGGGGGGCGTCTGCGAGACGTCGCGGCCGACAACGCACGCGGAGCCCGTCTACGTTGAGGAGGGAGTCGTCCACTACTGCGTGGCGAACATGCCAGGCGCCGTACCCCGGACCTCGACGGAGGCGCTCACGGCGGCGACGCTGCCTTATGTGCTCAAGCTGGCGGATGGGGGTCTCAACGCGCTCAAGGAGGATGAGGCCCTGGCGGCGGGCGCGAGCACGATCGACGGCAAGCTCGTGTGCGAGGCTGTGGCGACTGCGCAGGGTGCCGAATACACTCCCCTGGCCACGGCGCTTCCGTAGCCGCTGCCCGTCGATTGCGCTACAATTCACGAACGATGCCGACCCTCCTGGTCGCCGCCCCAGAGCCCCTCTCAGGCAAGACGACCGTCGCCGTCGCCTGTGCTCGCGCGCTGGCGAAGCGCGGAACGCACGTATCGCTCGAGCGGACCGGCGACGACGCCAACGCTGAGGCAGACCGCCGGACCTTCAGATCGCTTAGCTCTGGCTCCAACGGAACGATCCTCGAACTCCCCGCGGGCGATCCGTCTGCGGCTTTAAAGGAGCGCGATGGGGCCCGCGTCCTCATCGTGGCGACGCCCGGGATGACTGCTGAAGCGGCGGCGATGGCAAAGGCGGCAGGCGAGGCGCTCGCCGGAGTGGTGCTCAACCGAGCGCGCGCCTCCGGCGCCCAGCCTGCCGATATCGGGGGCGTTGCGCCGCTGGCTGTGATCCCCGCCGACAGGCAACTCGCGGCGCCGGGCCTCGATGCCGTCGTGGAGGCTCTGAAGGCGGATGCCCTGAACCTGGGCGAGACAGGCCCTCGCTCGCTGGGGCGGCTCGTCATCGCTTCGATCGCCGCGGACCCCGGGCAGGGCTACTTCGACCGGACGCGGGCGGACTCGGTGATCGTGCGCAGCGACAAGCCGGACCTTCAGCTGGCGGCGATCAACGCCGGCGCCCAGTGCCTGATCGTCACCGGCGACCTGCCCGTCCTCTCCTACGTCCGTGACAGGGTGGCGGAGGACGAAACGCCGTTCCTGCGAACCGGACTCGACACGAAGGGCGCCGTGGAGGCCGTCGAGGCGCTGTACGGGGCAACGCCCTTCACGACCGATGCGGAGAAGCTCAACCGCCTCGACGAGCAATTTGAGGGCGCAGATCTGGGCGCGCTTTTCTCGAAGCCGGCCTAGACGCCTTCGCGGCCGCTGGCCTGACCGACCTCATCTTCGGTAGTCGCAGCATCGGGAGCAGCTTCTTGCTCTTGTGTCAGCGTTGCAGCGGCTGTCACCGGCTGAGCCTCCAGCGGCGCTTCCTGAACGCCGCGGCGCTCAGTGGCGCAGTAGGGGCAGGCGATCCAGTTGAAGCTGAGGAGATGCTCGCACTTCACGCAGACGTCCTTCAGCTGCGTGGCGCAGTAAGGGCAGATGCGCCAGCCCTGCTCGACGAAGCGGCGGCACGACGGACACATCCCCTCGTCGCCGATCTCGCGCAAGAGCGCTTCCTCCTCGAGCGAGCGGGCGTAGGCCTCCTCCAGAGACTCGCGCGGGCGCAGCATCAGGTAGAGGGCCAGGCCGGGGATGTTGAAGCCGGGGAAGAACATGATCCCGACGAAGACGGCCAGCACCTGGAGGCCCAGGTCGCGCGTGCGTTCGCGGACGTCGCGGTAGACCCAGACGATGATGCTGAGCCAGAGGAGAAAGGCCCAGACGCCACCGATCAGTCCTGCCAGAATTCCTATGTCTTCCATCAGTGCAGATTCTCTCCTGGTCCGCGCTTTCAGACATTGTAGCGCCGCGTTTGCCTAACTATAACGTCCCGGACGCGTTCTGGCTGCGGTCCTGGCGTGCGGATAAACTGACAGACATGGCGCGAAAACGACGTCTGAAGCGGCTTGAGCCGCCGATTCGTGTTGAGTTGACCCTTGGCGCCCTCACGCTGGACGGCTCCGTCCGGGCCGAGTACGAACGCCGCACCGTTTTTGTGGATTACGGTATGCCGGGCGAGCGCGTCGTGGCTGAGATCGACGTCGAGCGCCCTCACGCGCTTTTCGGGCGGGTCGTCCAGGTGCTGGAAGCCGCGCCGGGGCGGGTAGAGGCGCCGTGCGACTACTTCGGCGAGTGCGGCGGCTGCCAGTGGCAGCACGTGGCCTACGCCCGCCAGCTCGAATTCAAGCGCGAGCTGGTGCGGGAGCAGCTGCAGCGGATCGGCGGCTTCGACGAGCCGGCGGCCACCCCCACAGTCGGGGCGGAGAACCCCTGGGGCTACCGGAACCACGTGCGCTTCACAGCCAAGCCGCGCGGCGAGATCGGCTTCGTCCGGCGCGGGACGCACCGCTTTCTTCGGATCGACCGTTGCCTGATCGCCGACGACTGGGTCAACGACGCGATTCCGCAGCTGCAGGGCAGGGCCGGCGGCCTGCATCAGGTCGCGATCCGTCGCGGCGTGAGGACCGGAGAGCTGCTGGTGCACCCGAACCTCGATAGCCTGGTGACGTCCATCCCCTCGGGCCAGAAGTACTACCACGAAGAGGTGCTGGGTCACCGCTTTCGCATTTCCGGAGCGTCGTTCTTTCAGACGAACACCCCGCAGGCCGAGCGCCTGATCTCCCTCGTGCGCGAGAAGCTGGACCTGCAGCCGGGCGAGACGTTAGCCGACGCTTATGCCGGAGTCGGCACGTTCGCGGTCGTCCTGGCAGATCTGGTCAGGCGCGTGATCGCGATTGAGGAATCGTCCGCCGCCGTCGACGATGCGATGGTGAACATCGAAGGCAGTCCACAGGTCCAGTACTACATGGGCAAGGTTGAGGATGTGCTCGGCGGCCTCGATGAGGAGATCGACGCGCTGATCCTCGACCCGCCGCGCGTCGGTGTCCACGCGTCAGCGATCGAGGCGGTGCTGCGCAAGGCGCCCGGCCGCATCGCGTACGTGTCGTGTGACCCGGCGACGCTGGCCCGAGACCTGCGCTTGCTCGTCGACGGCCTGCCGGACGGCGCCCGCTACGATCTCATCGACGTGACTCCCGTCGACATGTTCCCGCAGACGCACCACATCGAGTGTGTCGCTAGCCTGCGGCGCGCCTGACGTGGCGCGGCTGGTCCTCGCATCCGCCTCGCCCAGGCGCAGGGAGTTGCTGGCGCGGCTGGGTCTCCGCTTCGACGTGCGTCCGGTCGACATCGCCGAAGACGCCGGAACCTCGAAGGATCCGCAGATCGTCGCGCGGCGGCTGGCACGTGCGAAGGCAGAGGCGGCCCGTCTGGCGGACGAACACGCACCGATCCTCGCGGCGGACACGGTCGTGGCGCTCGACGGGCGCATCTTCGGCAAGCCTGCCGATGACGATGAGGCGCGCGAGATGTTGCGGACGCTGCGCGGGCGCACGCACCAGGTAGTGACCGCCGTCGCGGTGATGCCGCTGGCTAGACGATCTGTGATCGCGCGGCATCCGGTGACGGCTGTCACGATGCGCGAGTACGACGACGACGAGATCGAGGCTTCGATCGCGCGCGGTAGTCCGCTGGACAAAGCCGGCGCCTACGGTATTCAGGACGAGCTTCTGCAGCCGGTAGCGCGCTACGAGGGCTGCTACTGCAACGTAGTCGGGCTCTCCCTCTGGGCGGCGATCGAGGCGCTGCGCAGGGCCGGGGAGGTGGTTGCCGGCGAGTCCGTCGACTTCCTTCCGCAGTGCCAGTCCTGTCCGCTGGCGCGCACGTAGTGGAGCTGACATACGGGTACCCGTCCGCCAGTGGCAGGCGGGCCTCTTCTTGTGCATAATCGCTAGCTATGACGCTGGAAATCGTGCCGGCAACGCTCGAAGACGCTGCGGTGCTCGGAGACATCTGCTACAGGGCCTTCGACGACATCTCGCGCCGCCATGGCTTCGAGACCGACTTCGAATCGCCCGCCATGGCGCAGATGGTCCTTGGCCAGCTCATCCGGGACGAAGACACCCACTCGGTCGCCGCTCGTGACGACGGCGCGCTGGTTGGGTCCAACTACATGATGGCCGCCGATGAGGTCGGCGCAATCGGCCCGATCACGATCGATCCGGCGGCGCAGGGCCGGGGCATCGGCCGGGCGCTCATGGAGGATGCGCTTCGCCACGCCCGCGAGACCGGCGTCGAGCGCGTCAGGCTGATGCAGGACTCGTTCAATATGCAGTCGCTCTCGCTCTATGCGTCTCTCGGCTTCGACACGAAGGTGGGAGCAGCTCTGCTGGTGCCGTCTCCAGCCGAGGTTCCCGAAGTGCGCCAGGCGACTCCTGAGGACATGGACGCCGTCGAGCGCCTCTCAACGGATATATACGGCGTCAACCGGAGGCGAGAGGTCGAAGCGATAACGGCCGGGCCCTTCCAGGCGTTCGTCTACGAGAAGGCAGGGCGTGTGATCGCCTACTGCATCCCCGGTATGCCGGGCCACGGCGTCGGGGAGACGGAGGAGGCGCTGGTTGCGGTCGTGCTCGGAGCGACGAAGCACGTCGGCGAGCCTTTCGCGCGGGCGTTCTGTCCGCTCACGGAGGGGGATCTCTTCCGGCGCTTCCTCGCTGCCGGCTGCCGGGTGCGCAAGGTGATGAACCTGATGACGCTGGGGCCCTACGAAGAGCCCCGCGGGCCGTGGATGCCCTCCGTGGGCTTCTGAGCGATGCCGCCCGCTTGACCCTGCCGTGCCGGGACGCCGTTTCGCGGCGCCGCCAAACGCCTGTATCATCGGGGTAGATGTCCACCTCCACCAGGAAGTCCATCCTCGCCAGCCTGAACCCGCGACAGCAGGAGGCCGTCGAGCAGACTGAGGGGCCGCTGCTGATCCTGGCGGGGCCCGGCTCCGGCAAGACGCGCGTCATCGCGCACCGCATCGCCTACCTCGTGCGCGAGAAGCGCGTCCATCCGCGGCGGATCCTGGCCGTCACGTTCACGAACAAGGCCGCGCGGGAGATGCGTGACCGCGTCCACGCCCTGGTGGGCGAGGAGGCGGGACGTGACATAACTCTCGGTACCTTTCACGCGGTCTGTTCGCGCATTCTGCGCATCGACGGTGAGGCGGTCGGCGTGGAGCGTTCGTTCACGATCTACGACAGCACAGACCAGGTGGCCGCCGTGAAGCGGGCGCTCGATGACATGGGGCTGGACTCGCGGCGCGTGGCGCCTCGCGCTGTGCTCTCCGCGATCTCGAGGGCGAAGAGCGAGCTGCAGGGGCCGCGCCAGTTCGCGGCGCTCGTGGCCGACTACTTCCAGGAGGTAACGTCGCGGGTCTATCTGCGCTACCAGGAGCTGCTGGAAGAGAGCAACGCGCTGGACTTCGACGACATCCTGCTGAAGGTCGTACAGCTCTACCAGGAGCGCGAGGACGTGCTGGAGAAGTACGCCGAGCGCTGGGGCTACGTGCACATCGACGAGTTCCAGGACACGAACATCGCCCAGTACGTCCTCGCGAAGCAGTGGGCGTCGGTGCACCGCAACATCTGCGTCGTCGGCGACCCCGACCAGTCGATCTACACCTGGCGCGCCGCCGACATCCGCAACATCCTCAACTTCGAGAACGACTTCCCGGACGCCAAGGTCGTCATCCTCGACCAGAACTACCGCTCGACCCAGACGATCCTCGACACGGCGCACTCCGTGATCGCCCTCAACAAGCAGCGCAAGGAGAAGAACCTCTGGACCGAGAACGCGGCCGGGCTGCCGGTCGTCGTCCACGAGGCGTACGACCACGAGGACGAGGCGAAGTTCGTGACGGAGGAGATCCAGCGCCTCGTGCGAGAGGAGGGCGTTTCGCACCGCGACCTCGCCGTCATGTACCGCACGAACGCCCAGTCGCGGCCGATGGAGGAGGCGCTCGTTCGCCGGAGCATTCCGTACCGGCTGATCGGCGGCACGCGCTTCTATGAGCGCCGCGAGGTCAAGGACCTGCTGGCCTACCTGCGGCTCGTTCAGAACCCGTTCGACGCCGTGGCGATGATGCGGGTGATCAACCGGCCGTCGCGAGGCATCGGCGACCGCACGCTCGCCGAGCTTGCCCGCTGGTCGCGCGAGAAAGAGATCCCGCCCTACGCCGCGCTGCAGATCGTGGCGGAGACGGAGCGCGACTCGCCGGAGGCCGCCGAAGGCCCGGCCAGCGCGCACCCCTTCCGCAAGCGGACGGCGGGCGCCCTGCTGCGTTTCCTCGGCCTCGTCAACGAGCTGATCGAGCTCTCGAAGACGGAGTCGCTCTCGTCGCTGCTGGATACGGTGATCGACAGAACGGACTACAAGCCCTACATCATGGCCGAAGAAGACGGCGAGGACCGCTGGGAGAACGTTCAGGAGCTACGCGCCGTTGTCCTGCAGTACGACGAGCTGAAATCGGAGCACGCGCTGGCGTCGTTCCTCGAGGACGTGGCGCTGATCACCGACGTCGACGAGATGGACGCGTCGGACTCGGTGACGCTGATCACGCTTCACGCGGCGAAGGGGCTGGAGTTCCCGATCGTTTTCATCGCCGGGCTGGAGGAGGGGATCCTGCCGCACATGCGGTCTCTGGAGAGCGGGAACCCGGAGCAGCTGGAGGAAGAGCGGCGGCTCTGCTACGTCGGCATGACGCGCGCCAAGCAACGGCTATACCTGGTGAGGGCGTTTCGGCGGGCGTTCGGCGGCCACAACCCGCCGTCGCGCTTCCTCGCCGACATTCCGCCGGACCTCGTGACGCAGAGCGAGCGGGCGGCGCAGGCGGAGATGTTCACGCCGAGGCGCTATCGCCACGTCGAGCGCGGCGAGGCTGAGCGGCCGGCGATCCCGGCTGACTCTCTCGCAGCCGGCGACCGCGTGCGCCACCCGAAGTTCGGTGAGGGCATCGTCGTCTCGTCGGAGCCGTCCGGAACGGACTACCAGGTGGTCGTCGCCTTTCAGGGCGAGGCCGGCATCAAGAAGCTGCTCCTGAGCTTCGCACCGCTCGAAAAGCTTGAGGCCTAGTGGAGATCCGGCCGGCGGAGGCCGGCGACGCCGACGCCGTCTTCGCGATGCTCGAGCGCTTTGCGATGAGCTACGATCCGGATCGGGATGCCTTCGGACAGTCGTTCACAGCCATGCTCGGAGCTCCGGACGTGGCGCTGCTCGTCGCGGACGAGGGCGAGGCGCTCGCTGGATACGTGATGGCCGTTGAGTTCGGGACGCTCTTCGCCAACGGCAACGTGGTGCAAATCGAGGAACTCTTCGTCGAGGAGACGAAGCGCGGCGCCGGCACGGGGCGGGAGCTGGTTGAGGCCGTCCTGGAATGGGCGCGGGCCCGTTCGGCCGTCGAGGTGACGGTGCCGACGCGCCGGGCGGGCGCCTACTACGAGCGTCTGGGCTTCCAGCTCACGGCCGAGTACTACAACATCCGCCTCTAGTGCTGGTGACCGCGCGGTCAGTTACAATAGCGTCAGCACGCACTGGAGGCACACATGACGACGGCAACTGAGATTCACGGCCTGTGCAAGCCCGGCTACGAGCGCGTTCGCGAGGCGTTCGCGCGCAACTTCGAGGAGCATGGCGAGGTCGGCGGGGCGCTCTCGCTCGTCATCGACGGCGAGATGGTCGTCGACATCTGGGGCGGTCACGCAGACGGCGCCCGCACGCGTCCGTGGGAAGAGGACACGATCGTCAACACCTTCTCGACGACGAAGGGCATCACGACGGTCTGCGCGCTGCGGCTGGTTGAGCAAGGCAGGCTGGATGTCGATGCGCCGGTCGCGAAGTACTGGCCGGAGTTCGCGGCTGCGGGCAAAGAGAACGTCACAGTGCGCCAGCTCATGTGCCACCAGGCCGGCCTCCCCGGCATCGACGGCATGATTCCAGTCGAGAAGGCCTACGAGTGGGAGCCCCTCTCAACGGCGCTGGCGGCGCAGAAGCCGTTCTGGGAGCCCGGCTCGAAGTTCGGTTACCACGCAGTTACTTTCGGCGCGCTCGTCGGTGAGGTGATCCGGCGGGTCAGCGACAAGAGCGTCGGCACGTTCTGGCGCGAAGAGATCGCCGGACCGCTCGGGCTCGACTACCACATCGGCTTTGGGGACGAGCTTGATGGCCGCTGCGCGACGATGATCCCGGCACCGCTGCCAGACCTTTCGGAGGTCGACCACCCGCTGGTCAAGGCGATCCTGGACCCGGCGTCGCTGACGTTCAAGGCGTTCATGGTCTCACCGCTGATGATGGTCAACCCCCTCTACATGAACACGCGTGAGTGGCGCGCCGCCGAAGTGCCGGCAGCCAACGGCCACGGCACCGCGCGCGCCCTGGCGCGGCTCTACGGCGCGCTGGCCACGGACGGCAAGCTGGACGGCAAGCACGTTCTCAAGCCGGAGACGATCGAGATGGCGACTCAGACCCAGTCGCAGGGCCAGGACGCGATCCTGCTCTTTCCGCTGCGCTTTGGGCTCGGCTTCATCCTGGACATACCGGAGTTCCAGATCAGCCCCAACGGCACAGTCTTCGGTCATTTCGGGATGGGCGGCTCGTTCGGTGTCGCCGACCCCGAGGCGAAGATCGGCGTGGGCTACGTGATGAACAAGATGATGATTCCCGACCCCGAGACACGGGAAGACCCGCGGCTGCGCGGTATGTTCAACGCGATCTACGAGTCCGTCTAGGCAGGCTTCCGCGCCCGGAAGTTGAACCCGCCTTCCTTCCTGACGTTGACAGTGACATCGGTGAAGCCCGCCGCTTCCAGCCGCGGCTGCAGCGTCTCCGGATTGACCACGACGGCGGTGTCGGCGATGTGGGCCAGGCGCCAGAAGAGGCTCGGCGTGCTGTCGGCGCCGACGTAGAGGCCGCCGGGCTGCAGCACACGGCAGACCTCGGCGAAGAGGCGGTCCTGCAGCTCCGGCGAGGGGACGTGATGGAGCATCGTGAAGCAGGTGGCACCGGAGAACTCGCCGTCCGGCATCGTCAGGTTCGTGCCGTCTCCCTCGACGACTGTGACGTTCGTGGCGGTCATTCGCGCCTTGAGCTTGCGCGCCAGGGCGGGTCGATCTCGACGGCAGTGAGGCGGGGCAGTCGTTCGCTCAGCCACTCCGTCGTGACGCCGGGTCCCGGTCCGATCTCGAGCACGTTCTCTCCCAGGTCGACATCCCTGAGGATAGCCGGCAGCATGTGCTCTTTGACGATGCGCGCCCAGCCGCCCGACCGGCAGTACCAGCGGTGGAATAGGTTCATGTGGGACAGTATGACTGATTTGCCTCGCGCCCGCCGATTCCCTAGCCTTTAGGTGAGTCGAGTCGAAAGGAGATGCTCTTGCTCTTTCTCTTGCAGGCTGACATGCCGGGCGAATCGACGATGGACAAGATCGAAGACTGGGCGCTCGATCACGGCCTGACGATTGGCGGCATCGCGATCTTCGTGATCATCGCTATCCTCGCAATCGAAGTCATAGTGCCGAGGATCGTCCGCGTGACCACGCAGACGCGGCTCGCCGGTAAGCCGGAAGAGGAGATCGAGCAGCGAGCGGAGACGCTGACGCACGTCTTCACCCGTACCGGGGCGACCCTGCTCATCGTGCTCGGGTTCTTTACGGCGCTTCCCGAACTGGGCGTGAACATCGGGCCGCTCCTTGCCGGTCTTGGTATCGCCGGCATCGCCATTGGCTTCGGCGCCCAGAGCCTGGTCAAGGACGTCATCGCCGGCACGTTCATCCTGATCGACAACCAGTATGGCAGGGGAGACGTGGTCGAGATCGCGGGCAAGACCGGAGTCGTCGAAGACATCGGCCTGCGGCGTACCGTGCTCCGCGACCTCGACGGAGTCGCTCACTACGTTCCCAACGGCGAGATCGTCGTTTCGAGCAACATGACGCAGGAGTACTCGCGCGTGAACATGAACGTCTCGGTGTCCTACTCGGAGGACCTGGACCGCGTGATGGAAGTGATCAACGAGGTGGGTGAAGAGCTGGCTGCGGACGAGGACTGGAAGGACATCATCATCGTGCCGCCTCGCTCGCTGAGGGTGGATTCGTTTGGCGATTCCGGGATCGACATCAAGATATTGGGCGACGTGCAGCCGATCCGCCAGTGGGAGGTGATGGGGGAGCTCCGTCGGCGGCTGAAGCGCCGCTTTGACGAAGAGGGGATAGAGATTCCGTTCCCGCACCGGGTCATGGTCCACGAGGCCAAGGCCGCCGGTCTGCCGGCGGAGGTTCGTCTGGCGCAAGGCGAGGACCTGTCACCAACAAAGGACATGGACTCCGGACCCACCCCGGATATGCTGCGCCGCCTGCCGAGCGAGTCAAGCGAGGGTGGCCAGGGCGAGGGCGGCGAGTAGGCGCTCCCGCTACCCCTTGACGACTCCGATCGGCCGCATGCGGCAGACCTTGTCCGCGATTCCCGCCTCGTGGAGCACGTCGATGACGAGCGCGACGTCCTTGTACGCCTCGCTGGCCTCCTCTGCCAGCAGCCTGGGGTTCTGCACGCGGACGTAGATGCCTTGATCGGCCATCCGCTGTGCGATGTTGACGCCCTTGAGCAGGCGCCGCGCCTGATTGCGGCCGCGGACGCGCCCCGCGCCGTGGCAGGTTGAGCCCCACGTCTCGGCCATCGCCTGCTTCGTCCCGGCGGCGATGTACGAATAGCGCGCCATGTCGCCGGGCACCAAGACCGGCTGCCCGACCTTCTGGTACTTTGCCGGAATGTCGTGGTGGCCCGGAGGGAACGCCCGCGTGGCGCCCTTTCGGTGGACGCAGAGGTTCATCTCGTGCCCGTTCACGCGGTGACGCTCCATCTTCGCGATGTTATGCGCTACGTCGTACACGAGGTGCATCCCCATGTCTTCGCGCGCCCGGCGGCCGAGGACGCGCTCGAAGACCTCGCGCGTCCAGTGCGTAATAAGCTGGCGGTTGCAGAACGCGAAGTTGGCGGCCGCGGTCATCGCCGCGAAGTAGTCGCGGCCCTCCTCTGACGTGATGGGCGCGCAGGCCAGCTGCTTGTCCGGCAGCTCGATGTCGTAGCGGGCGGCAGCGACCTCCATGACATCGAGGTAGTCCTGGCAGACCTGGTGGCCGAGGCCGCGCGAGCCGCAGTGGATGAAGACGACGACCTGGCCCGGGCCGGTCACGCCCATCGCCTCTGCCGCTTCCGGCCAGTAGACCTCGTCAATCACCTGGACTTCCAGGAAATGGTTGCCCGACCCGAGCGTGCCCAGCTGGGGGCTGCCACGGCTCTTCGCCTTGTCGCTCACCTTGCCCGGGTCGGCGCCGCTGAGGGTGCCACGGCTCTCGATCGACTCTATGTCCTCCGGCCAGGCGTATCCCTGATCCAGCGCCCACTGCGCGCCCTCGCTCAGAACGTCGTCAATCGCCGCTCGCCCGGCCCGCACGAGGCCATGTCCGCCGACTCCGGCGGGAATGTCGCGGAAGATCTGGTCCAGAAGTTCCTTGACGTGCGGCCGCACCTCCTCT
>JABAOE010002153.1_pt6 | contig 11657 bp, 11 predicted proteins | sample 7062141 | NCBI WGS metagenome assembly JABAOE01 (sample SAMN14538627, study PRJNA623070) | marine sediment metagenome | biome: marine biome [ENVO:00000428]; feature: marine pelagic biome [ENVO:01000023]; material: deep marine sediment [ENVO:00002113] | place: India: Gulf of Khambhat ...
GCATCCAGATGACCTTCGGTCTGGGCCGCAGCGCCAAGGCCTCGTCGACGATGCGGGCGGCATCCTCCGACGAGCGGAAGATGTCGACCATGTCGATCGGCCCGGGGATATCGGCGAGCGCGCCATAAACCGTCTGGCCGAGGATCTCCTTGCCGGCCAGGCCGGGATTGACCGGGATGACGCGGTAACCCTTGGCCAGCAGGTATTTCAGCACGAAGTGGCTCGGCCGCACGTCCCGGGCCGAGGCGCCGACCATGGCGATGGTCTTGACGCTGTCCAGGACGGCGCGGATTTCGTCGTCACTGTAATGGTCGTGGTTCAATCGCCGCTCCGACCGTCGTCCCAGTCCGGCTGGCGCTTGTCCAAAAAGGCGCCGATGCCTTTCGCCGCCTCGTCCAACAGCATGTTGTCGGCGATGGTGTCGGTGGCAAAGAGATAAGCGTCGGCCAGGTCCATATGGAGCTGCCGGTAGAATGCCTGCTTGCCGAGCGCCAGCACGCGGGCCGGGCGGGCAAGCAGCCGGTCGATGCTTTTATCGGTTTCGGCACGAAGACCGTCCGGCTCAACGACACGATTGACGAGACCGTTTTGGCGCGCCCGGTTTGCGTCGATGATCTCGCCGGTCATCAGCATTTCCAGCGCCACCTTGCGCGGCACATTGCGTGACAGGGCAACCATCGGTGTGGAGCAGAACAGGCCGAAATCGATGCCGTTGGCGCCGAAGCTGGCGCGGCTTGAGGCGATCGCCATGTCGCAGGAGGCGACAAGCTGGCAGCCGGCCGCCGTCGCCAAGCCGTCGATCTCGGCGATCACCGGCCTGGGCAGGGCGCGCAGGGCGCGCATGATGGCGGCGGAGCGGCCGAATATGTGCCGGAAATAGGCATGGCCGCCATCGGCGTCGCGGCGACGGGCCGTCAACTGCTTCAAATCGTGGCCGGCGGAAAAGATGCGGCCCTCAGCGGCAATCACCACGACGCGGACAGCGGCGTCGGCGGCCGCCTGCTCGACCGCCGCCTGAAAGCCGTCGAGAACCGCCTCACACAGCGTGTTGGCCGGCGGATTGGCAAGCGTGATGCGCAGCACGCCGGGCCGGGCAATTTCGACGCGCAGAACCGGCGATTGCGGCTTTTCGGTGATTGCAGTATCAGCGGTCATGGCGCAGGTTCCTGTCGCGATCTCACAGCCGACATATCGAAAGACCCGGCAGATTACCATGTCCCTTGCTCCGATCATGACCGTCCGGGAGGTCGAAAGCTTTCTGGAAAGCGAGTTCCCGCAGATCAATGCCAACGGCCGCGTCTTTACGGTCGACCGGGTCGGCCCCGGCGAGGCGGTTTTGCTGCTCAATCCCACAGACGACCATTTGCGGCCAGGCGGCACGGTTTCCGGGCCGACGTTGTTTAGCCTTGCCGACCTTGCCGCCTATGTGGCGATTCTGGCCCATATCGGGCCAGTGGCGCTGGCGGTGACGACCAACCTTTCCATCAACTTCCTGCGCAAGCCGCCGCTCGGCCCGCTGATCGGCCATTGCCGGATTCTCAAGCTCGGCAAGCGGCTGGCGGTGGTGGAAGTCGGCATCCGCTCGCCAGAGGAAACCGATCTGGTCGCCCAGGCGACGGCAACCTATTCCATTCCGCCGGAATAGCGAGTTTTGCGGTATTATATTACCGTTTTTATAAGCCTATGAATTGATTGAACAATTCTAATAATGGCGGCTTGACTTCGGCGAGGTTGCGGATTATTCCGCGCATCGTAACCGGCCATCCGGCCCAGCGGGGCGTCTCGCGGCCTGGCATTTATGCCTCACCTGAAGAGGATGATGATGAAAACCTATTCCGCAAAGCCGGCGGATATCGACAAGAAGTGGATTGTGATCGACGCCGAGGGTCTGGTGGTCGGTCGGCTGGCCGCGCTCGTTGCGACGCGGCTGCGCGGCAAGCACAAGCCGACCTACACGCCGCATATGGATTGCGGCGACAATGTCGTCGTCGTCAATGCCGACAAAGCCGTCTTCACCGGCAACAAGCTCGACCAGAAAAAATATCACTGGCACACCGGCTATCCCGGCGGCATCAAGGAGCGCACGGCGCGCAAGGTGATGGAAGGCCGGTTTCCGGAGCGGATCGTCGAAAAAGCCGTGGAGCGCATGTTGCCGCGCGGACCGCTTGGCCGCCGGCAGCTGAAGAATCTGCGCGTTTATACCGGCGGCGAACACCCGCATGCGGCGCAACAGCCCGAAACGCTTGACGTCGCCGCCCTCAACCCCAAGAACCAGCGGAGCGCCTGACCATGGCCGATCTCCAGTCCCTTGAAGAGCTCGGCAGCGTTGCCGGCACGACAGCAACAGGCGAGCCGGCGGCGCCGGAAGCCCCCGTTCATGTCCAGAAGCTTGACGCCCATGGCCGCGCCTATGCCACCGGCAAGCGCAAGGACGCCGTCGCCCGCGTCTGGGTGACGCCCGGCTCCGGCCGCATCACCGTCAACAAGAAGGATTATACGGACTATTTCGGCCGACCGGTGCTGCAGATGATCGTCCAGCAGCCGATCGTTGCGGTGGCGCGCGACGGCCAGTACGACATCATGGCGACGGTGTCCGGCGGCGGCCTTTCCGGCCAGGCCGGGGCGCTCAGGCACGGCATCTCCAAGGCGCTGACCCATTACGAGCCGGAGCTGCGCGGCACCTTGAAGAGGGGCGGCTTTCTGACCCGCGATGCGCGCGTCGTGGAGCGCAAGAAGTACGGCAAGGCGAAGGCCCGCAAGAGCTTCCAGTTCTCCAAGCGCTGACAACAAGCGCGGAGAAACACTGCGGGCGGGCTTCGGCCCGCCCTTTTTCATTGCCGCTTTGTGCCGGCTTGGTCTTTTCTATTCGCCCGACCACGATATCGATAGACGCCAGGGAAAACGCGATGACCGCCAGCGACAAGAAGCCACCGATCGACCATGCCTTTCTCGCCGGCGACTTAAAGGGCGGGGCGAAGGATCCGACCTATGCCGGAGTGCTGTCCTTCATGCGGCGGCGCTACAGCCGCGATCTTAGCGGCGTCGATGCGGCCATTCTCGGCGTGCCTCTCGACATCGCCGTCACCAACCGGCCCGGCGCGCGCTTCGGGCCGCAAGCGGTCCGCCGTGCCTCCGCCATTTTCGACGGTGACCCGCAATATCCCTTCGGCGTCGATATTTTCGCCGATCTGGCGGTCGTCGATTACGGCGACGTGGCGCTCGATCTGGGACGTCCGGAGACGGTAGTCGGGGCGATTGAGGCGGCGGCGCGCACCATCGTGGAGGCCGGCGTGCATCTGCTGGCGCTGGGCGGCGACCATTTCGTCACCTGGCCGCTGCTGAAGGCGCATGCGGCGAAACACGGGCCGCTCGGGCTGGTGCAGTTCGACGCCCATCAGGACACCTGGGAGGATGACGGCAAGCGGCTGTCGCACGGCACTTTCGTGGCGCGTGCCGTTACGGAGGGGGTTATCGACCCGAACCGCTCCATACAGATCGGCATCCGCACGATCGCGCCGCAGACCTGCGGCATTGCGATCCTTCCCGCCTANNCCGCCTATGAGTGGCACGGCCTGAGCGCCGGCGCCGTGGCCAAGCGGATCACGGCGCGCCTCGGCGGCGGACCGGCCTATCTGAGCTTCGACATCGACTGTCTCGACCCGGCCTTTGCGCCGGGCACCGGAACGCCGGTCGCCGGCGGCCCGTCCTCCGCCCAGGCGCTGACGGTGCTGGCCGGGCTTGGCGATATCGATTTTGTCGGCGGCGATGTGGTGGAGGTCGCACCTGCCTACGACCATGCAGACATCACGGCGATCGCCGCGGCCACCGTCGCCCAGCACTATCTCGGACTGCTGGCGGCGAAAAAGCGCGGTGGCTAGCGGCCGGCGCCGCTGCCGGGCTTGAACGGAGCGGCGTTCCTGCGATAACGCCCGGCGATGCTGCAGATCACCGACCTCACCTTGCGGATTGCCGGGCGGCCGCTTTTGGAGGGCGCCAGCCTGACGATTGCCGACAAGGCCAGGGTCGGGCTGGTCGGCCGCAACGGCGCCGGCAAGACCAGCCTGTTGCGCGCCATTTGCGGCGAGCTGGCGCCCGATCAGGGTTCGATCAGCCTGCCGAAGGGCTGGCGGATCGGCCGCATCGCCCAGGAGGCGCCGGACGGGCCGCAATCGCTGCTTGAAGAGGTGCTGGCCGCCGACACGGAGCGCAGCCGGCTGCTCAGCGAGGCCGAAACGGCCGGCGACGCCCATCGCCTGGCGGAAATCCATACGCGGCTTGCCGATATCGGCGCCCACGACGCTGAAGCGCGGGCGGCGCGCATTCTCAGCGGCCTGGGCTTTTCCACCGCGGCGCAGCAGCGTCCCTGCTCGGAATTTTCCGGCGGCTGGCGGATGCGCGTGGCGCTGGCCGCCGTGCTGTTCCGCCAACCCGACCTCCTGCTTTTGGACGAGCCGACCAATTATCTCGATCTGGAAGGCACGCTTTGGCTGGAGCGCTATCTGGCGCGCTATGCCCGCACGGTCATCGTCATCAGTCACGACCGCGATCTGCTCAACAAGGCGGTCGGCACGATCGTGCATTTCTCGCAGCGCAAGCTGACCGCCTTTGCCGGCGGCTACGACGCCTTTGAGCGGCAATACCGCGAAAGGCAGCGCCTGCACGCCAGGCTGAACGCCAGGCAGGAGGCGCAGCGCCGGCACATGGAAGCTTTCGTCACCCGCTTTCGCGCCAAGGCGACCAAAGCGCGACAGGCGCAGTCGCGACTGAAGGCGCTGGCACGGCTGAAGCCGATCGCCAGCATCGCCGACGAAACGGTCCTGCCCTTCCGCTTTGCCGAACCGGCCAAGCCGGCGGCGCCGCCGATCGTCCAGATGGAGGCGGTCGCCACAGGCTATGAGAAGGACAAGCCGGTGCTCGCCGATCTCAATGTGCGCATCGACAATGACGACCGCATCGCGCTCTTGGGCAACAACGGCAACGGCAAATCGACTTTTGCCAAACTTCTGGCCGGCGATCTTGTGCCGTTTGCCGGCCGGCTTGTCCGCGCCAGCAAGCTGAGAATCGGCTATTTCGCGCAGCATCAGGCCGACAAACTGATCGCCGGCCAGTCGGCCTATGAGCACGTGCGCGCCCGGCTTAGCAGTCTTAGCGAGGCGCAGCTGCGGGCCCGCGTCGCCCGGATGGGGCTGTCGACGGAGAAGATGGATACGCCGTCGAAGGACCTGTCGGGCGGCGAGAAGGCACGCCTGCTGATGGGTCTGGCGACGATCGACGCGCCGCACCTCCTCATCCTCGACGAGCCGACCAACCATCTCGACGTCGACAGCCGCGAGGCGCTGGTGCAGGCGCTCAACACCTATGACGGGGCGGTCATCATCACCAGCCACGACCGGCATCTGATTGAGGCCTGCGCCGACCGGCTTTGGCTGGTGGAAGGCGGCACGGTGACGCCGTTTGACGGCGATCTGGACGATTACCGGCGGCTGGTTCTGAAGGGCGACGGCAAGGCGAACGCCGCCCCGGCCGCCGCGTCGCCGGCCTCCGCAAGGACGCAGCGGCAGCGCGCAGCGGCACAGCGCCAGGCGCTGGCGCCGATCCGTAAAAAGATCAAGGAATGCGAGGCCCTGATGGCGGAACTGACGAAAAAGATTCAGGCCATCGACAAGCGCCTCGCCGAGACCGACCTCTATGTCCGCAACCCGGACGAGGCGGCGCGGCTGGCGCAGCTTCGCGCCCGGCGGGCTGAAAAGCTCGGTGAGGCGGAAGATATCTGGCTGGAGCTACAGGCCATGACTGAGAGGTTGCAGGCGGCGCAATAGGTCTTGCCCGCGTCAGCCCGGCCGCATTCACGCCTGCTTCTGCCATTTGCCATGCTCGTCCTGCCGCCAGTAGGTCGCCTGCGCGCCGGCGGCAACAGCCGCCTTCCAGGCCCGGCGGGCCTCCGCCGTGGCCTCTTCGTCGGCGCCGTCGAAGATAAAGACGATCCGCTCGTAACCCTCAAAGCCGCCGGTCGTCGCGCCGTCGACAAGGAAGCGGACGGTGGCGCCGTTGGGATTGTCGGGGCCGGTGGTCAGAAAGACCGGCTGGTCCTGCTGATGTCCGTCGGCGGCGGTGCCGTGCGGCAGAAAGCCGGCCTCGTCGTGCGACCACAGATGACTGTCGAGATCGCGCAGGCGATCCTCGCCGCCGACCTGGACGACGGCGCGCCAGCCACGCTCCAGGCAGCGCTGCAACAGGCCAGGCAGCGTCTGTTCCAGGCTGCGACGCTCCAGATGGTAAAACAGCACCTCCGTCATGACTTGCCGCCCGGCACGCTCCGTCTGCCGCCGTCAGCCTTCGTATTTTTCGCGCACCAGTGCATCAAGCAGCCGCACACCGAAGCCGGAGCCCCAGGACCTGTTGGTCTCCGATTCCGGCGAGCCCATGGCCGTGCCGGCGATATCGAGATGCGCCCACGGCGTGTCGCCTTCGACGAAGCGCTGCAGGAACTGGGCGGCGGTAATGGAACCGCCCCAGCGGCCGCCGATATTCTTGACGTCGGCGTTCTTGGAATCGATCAGCTTGTCGTATTCCTCGCCCAGTGGCATGCGCCAGACCTTCTCGCCGGTCTCCTGCCCGGCCGCCACGAGCGCGGTGGCGAGATCCTCATTATTGGCAAACAGCCCGGCATGGTGATGGCCGAGCGCGGCGATGATGGCACCGGTCAGCGTCGCCAGATCGACGATCGCCTTCGGCCTGGCCGTCTTCTGGATATAGGTCAGGATATCGGCCAGAATCAGCCGGCCTTCCGCGTCGGTATTGAGCACCTCGATAGTCTTGCCGGACATGGAGGTGACGATGTCGCCGGGACGCTGGGCCTTGGCGTCGGGCATGTTCTCCACCAGCCCGACAATGCCGACGGCATTGACCCTGGACCGGCGCGCCGCCAGCGCATGCATCAGGCCGGCAACGGCTGCCGCACCGCCCATATCGCCCTTCATGTCCTGCATGCCGCCAGCCGGCTTCATGGAAATGCCGCCGGTATCGAACACGACGCCCTTGCCGACAAAAGCCACCGGCTTGTCCCTGGCCTTGCCGCCCTTCCAGGTCATGACCACGACGAACGGGCGGCGGGCCGAGCCCTGCGCGACGCCGAGCAAGGCGCCCATTTTCTGACGGGCCAACGCCTTCTCGTCGAGCACCTTGACATTGAGGCCAAGGCTGGAGAGCGCCTTGAGCCGGTCGGCGAATTCCGCAGGTCCCAAAGCATTGGCCGGCTCGTTGACGAGATCGCGGGCCAGCGTCACGCCGTCCAGAACCGCCGACTGACCGGTCCAGGCGCGTCTGGCGGCGCCGATATCGGCGACACCCAGGCGTACCTTGCCGGGCTTCGGCTTGCGGGCCGGCTTTGCCTTGGCCTTTGCGTTGTCGTTCTTCGTCGTCTTGTATTTGTCGAATTTATAGCGGCGCATTTCGATGCCGAGCGCCACAGCGGCGGCCTGATCGCCGCTGACCGCCTCGCCGTCGGGGCGCTCCAGCAGGATTGTCGCATCGCCCTCACCCGGCAAACGGCCGCCGATGGCACCGCCCAGCTGCAGCCAGTCATGCGCCGTCAATTCGGCCGGATCGCCGAGACCAACGAAAACCAGACGATCCAGATTGCCACCGCCCGGCGCCAGGATTTCCAGACCCTTGCGGGCACCGCCTTCGAATTTCGCAGCCTTGGCGGCGCGCGATACCGTCTTGCCGACGTCCAGCTTGAGCGCCGTCGGCGCCAATTTCATCGATTTGTCGGTCAGGGCAATGACGGTGCCGGTCCGGGGTGCGGCCAGCTTGACGAATTCGACGGGGGCGCGTTCGGCCATCTNNNNGGAACGACGTCACAGGCGATAGATCGCAGCATTTCCGGTGCCGTCAAGGTCAATCCTCGTTAACCACGATTCTTCGCTGAATGTTATCCATAACTCGTCCATTATGACGGTCTCGATCCGTGAACGCCCGAGCGGGCCGTTACGGCGGGTTTTGTGTATGCTGGTGGGGACCGGCACTCTCGGGGATGGCTGATGCCGCTCATGGAACGCTACATTCTGAAGCGCGTGACAGTCGCCTTCGCCATGACGCTCGGCGCGCTGGTGGGAGTGTTGTGGATGACGCAGATCCTGCGCGAGCTGGATGTCGTCACCGCCAAGGGCCAGACGATCTGGGTGTTCTTCCTGCTGACGATACTGGCGATGCCGACGATCATCCAGATCATCGCGCCGATCGCCTTCCTGATCGCCGCAATCTTCACGCTGACTGAACGCCCTCAACGCCGACAGCGAGCTGCCGGTGATGTCGGCGGCCGGCGCTTCGCGAACGGTCGTCGGCCGGCCCATCATCGTCTTTGCCGTCATCATCTTCGTGGCAACGGCGTTTCTGCACCATGTCGTCACGCCGGCCAGCCGAACCGCCCTGCGCGACCTGATAAGCCGGGTGCGCGCCGACATCATCGCCACGGTGGTCAAGGACGGCGGGTTCCGGCAGGTGGAAAAGGGCCTGACCGTCTACATACGCGAGAAGGTGCCCGACGGCAGCTTCCGCGGCATCTTTGTCAGCGACGAGCGCGAGGCGACCGAATCGCTGCAATATCTGGCCGAGACCGGCGTCCTGGTCGATCGCGGATCATCGGCTTTCCTGGTCATGCAAAAGGGCGATCTCATTCGCGAAGAAAAGCCCTCAGGCGGCACCAATATCGTGCGCTTTGAAACCTATGCCTTCGATCTCAGCCAGTTTACCGCCGGCGACATCAAGGCCAACTACAAGGCGCGCGACCGCAGTACGGCCTATCTGCTTAATCCGGATGCCGACGACCCGGTCTACCAACAACGTCCGGAACGGTTCGTCGCCGAATTGCACGATCGCATCACCGCACCGCTCTACGTGCTGGCCTTTGCGCTGATCATCCTGGCCTTCGCCGGCCGGCCGCGCACCAACCGGCAAGACCGCGGCTTCGCCATGGTGATGATCGCGGCGACCTGTCTCTTGCTGCGCGGCGCCGGCTTCGGCGTCCTGGCGACTGCCGGCGCCAGCCGCGCCGCCCTGCCGCTGCTCTATATCGTGCCGCTGGCCGGCATCGTGTTCGGTCTTGCAGCCTTTGCCGGCAATGCCCGCCTGCGGATGCCGAATTTCGTGGAGCGCATGATTGACGGAACTGTCACGGCGCTGGACCGGGTGCTCGCCCGCCTCGGCATGCGGTCGCGCAATCTTGCCCAGGATGCCTGATATGCGTCTTCGCCTGCCCGGTGTCCTGTGGCTCTATATCGCCCGCCGCTTCGCCATTGCCATCTGCCTGATGGTGATCGGCGTGGTGGCGATCGTTTTCCTGGTCGAATTCGTCGAGCTGATCCGCCGGTTCGGCGCGGCGCCCGGCTTTACGGCGCTGACCGGCCTGCAACTGGCGCTGATGCGAACGCCGACGATCTTTGAGGACGTGCTGCCTTTCGCCTTCCTGTTCGGGTCGATTCTTTGCCTGCTGCAACTGTCGAAGCGGCTGGAACTGGTGGTGGCGCGGGCTACCGGCGTTTCGGCGTGGGAGTTTCTCAGCGCGCCGATCGTCATCGCCATCGTGTTCGGCGCGCTTTCAGTAACTGCGATCAATCCGCTGACGATCAGCCTGAAAACCAAGGCCAACCGGCTTGAGGTGTCGCTGGCCGGCAACAGCAAGCGCGACGTGGAATACTGGTTTCGGCAGGACGGCCGGGCCGGCGCTTCCATCATGCGAGCGCGTGGCGCCGATACGGCCGAACTGCGCCTCATCGATGTCACCGCCTTCCTGTTCAATGCCGGTGGCGGCTTTCGCGAGAAGATCGAGGCGCGTGAGGCGACCTTCAAGGGCGGGCAATGGAGGCTGACCGACACGATCGTGACGTCGACTGGCCAGGCCCCTGCCGTGCGGCCGCTCTACACGCTTGACACCTATCTGTCGGCGGAGGAGCTACGGCGCACCCTGACACGGCCCGATGCCCTGTCGATCTGGTCACTTCCCTCCTTCATTAACACGGCGGCACGCACCGGCCTCAACACCGACCGCTTCCGGCTGGCTTTCCACGCGCTCCTGGCGCGGCCGCTTCTGCTGGTTGCGATGGTGATGATCGCAGCGACCGTCAGCCTGCGGCTTTTCCGCCAAGGCGGCACCGGTCAGCTCGTCCTGACTGGCATCGCGGCGGGCTTTCTGCTTTATGTCTTGACGAAAATCATAAGCGACCTTGGAGGTAACGGAATCGTCAACCCAACGCTTGCCGCGTGGGGGCCGTCCATCATCGCTCTGACCTTCGGGGCCACGGCGCTGCTTTATCTGGAGGACGGATGACAGGCGCGGCGAACAACCTGCCGGTCAAGTCCGATCGCGCGGCGGGCGTTGTCGTGCGGGCGTTGTCATGTGGCCTGGCCCTGCTGGCGGCCGGCGCCGTTGGCGTGGCGACGCCTGCCTTCTCGCAGGTCGCCCCGCAAATCGGCAGCCCGATCGACGCCTCCGGCGACTCCCGGATGGTGCTGGAGGCCGACCAGCTCATCTACGATTTCGACAATGAAACCGTCACCGCCCTCGGCGATGTCGAGATCTACTATGAAGGCTACACTCTGGAGGCCGGCAAGGTCACCTATTACCAGCGCTCCAGCCGATTGATCGCATCCGACGGGGTGCGGATCGTCGAACCGGACGGCAATATCGTGACGGCCTCGCAGACCGACATCACCGACGATCTGCGGGACGGTTTCGTGGAGAACATCAATGTGGAGACCGTCGGCCGTGCGCGGTTCGCGGCGCGCTCGGCGGAACGGCGGTCCGGCAATATCACGGTATTCGAAAACGGCGTCTATACCGCCTGTAAATCCTGCCGCGACAGGCCCGGGCGTCCGCCGCTGTGGCAGATCAAGGCGACCAAGATCATCGTCAACCAGGAGGAAAAGACCGTCAATTACGAAAATGCGTCGCTGGAGTTTTACGGCGTTCCCGTCGCCTGGCTGCCGTTCCTCTTCCATCCCGATCCGACGGTCAGGCGCAAGACCGGCTTTCTGCAACCCGGATTCGGCTATGCCCAGGCCCTGGGCGTCTCCGCAACAACGCCGTTCTTCTGGAACATCGCGCCTGACAGAGACCTCACCTTCGTGCCCACCCTCTACAGCAAGCAGGGCTTCCTGGGGCAGGTGGAATGGCGTCAGCGGCTGATGAACGGATCCTACAACATCCGTGTCGCCGGCATCCTGCAGCAGGACATTACCGAGTTCATCGACGAAAATGGCGACCTGCTGTCCGGTTTCCGCAAGGAACGCGGCATGGTGCAAAGCAGAGGCCGCTTCCGCATCAATGACCGCTGGAACTGGGGCTGGGACCTGCTGGCCAGCAGCGACCGGACATTCGGCCGCGACTATGCCATTCCAGGCGCCACCGAGCGCGACGTGGCCAACACGGTCTACCTGACCGGCATGAGCGAGACGAACTTTTTCGATCTGCGCGCCTATGCCTTCAAGGTGCAACGGGAGAACACGGTGGAAACCGATGTCATCACCGGCGTAGAGGTGGTCCATGACGATCAGAGCGAACAGGCCATCGTCCATCCGGTCGTCGATCACAGCTACATCTTCGACGATCCGATGTTCGGCGGCGAACTGCAGATCCAGTCCAATCTCACCAGCCTGAC
>JABAOE010024684.1_pt2 | contig 11651 bp, 11 predicted proteins | sample 7062141 | NCBI WGS metagenome assembly JABAOE01 (sample SAMN14538627, study PRJNA623070) | marine sediment metagenome | biome: marine biome [ENVO:00000428]; feature: marine pelagic biome [ENVO:01000023]; material: deep marine sediment [ENVO:00002113] | place: India: Gulf of Khambhat ...
GCGTACGGATCTCGTGACTCATCACGGCCAGGAAATCAGATTTGGCCTTGCTGCCCGCCTCCGCCTGCTCCTTGGCGGCGATCGTCGTCAGCTCGGCGCGCTTGCGTATCGTGACGTCCTCGAACTCCGCGAAGAAAGAGGTGATTTTGCCCGTCTCGCTCATCACGGGCACGTAGTCGAAGCGCAACCACAGACGCTCCCCGTCGCGCCTGCCGACGACCTCGCTGTCGTTGCGACGCTGCCCGCGGGCGGCACAATCGTCCAAAAGCTCACCCACACCCACACCGAGCTCTTGCTCGAGGAGTGCTCCGAGATCACAGCCCCGTATCTCAACATCGGGCCGCCTGAGCATATCGCTGAAGTGCGGGTTGCAATAATCGATGACGTGCTCGCCGTCGCGCAGATGCGTCAGCACGATGCCCGTATTGGCGATCTCGGCGGCCGTCGCCAGGAGCCTGTTGTGCGTATGGAGCCGCTGGTTGCGGCGCCGCTCGCGCACCAGCAGAGCGACGAACACGGCGCCGCTCAGCAGCACGCCGACGAGGATCCAGGCCAGGTCGCCGTGCCTTTGCTGGAGCTTCGCGTGACTGCTGCCGTAGCGACGCTCCTCTGACTGCATCACGCGCAGTGACAAATCGCGGAACGGCGCGTGCAGACTCTGCAGACGGTCGGCGATGCGTCCCGCCTCGGCGATGTCACCGCGGCGCAGGGCCTGCACCGCGGCCTCTTCGGCCCGCAGCATCGCGAAGGCGCGCGTGACCGTCTCGACGGACTCCTCGAACTCCCCCAGGCGCCGGCCGACTTCGCCCTCGCGAAACAGGTTCAGCCGGCTCCACAACAGATCGAAGCGCTCGAGCACATCCGCCCGGCTCACCGCGTCTGAGCCGGTGCCGTAGTCACGCAGCGCGCCGACGAAGCGCAGCAGCTCGACCTCGGCCTGTGATGCCGTCCAGTAGATGTTTTCCTTCGATGAGGCGAGAAGCTCGTTCTGCAGGCGTGAGACGGAATGCTGACTCACCGCGAACCAGCCGCAGAAAACCGCGAGCGCCACGAGCGCAGGCCCGTAGCGCTTGCACTGGCTTATCAGCGCACTTCGAGGCTTCGCAGCTGCCAGATCCATTTGGCGTTGGTCTCCGCGGTGGCCAGCTCGGCGAACTCGTCGCGGGGATACACGATCCACAGCGGCCCCTTGTCGCGGCGCGTCAGTGGCTCGCCGTCCATCTCCATCGCGAGCACGACGGGGTAGCGCTCGAAGTCCGCCATCGGTATCTCCACGGAGTAATCGTTCAAGGCCGTCGCCGTCACCGTCTCACCGCGGTAGCCGGCAGCGTCGAGCACGTCGCGCACGTAAGGACCGCGGAATGCCTTGACGCCGTCGGTCCAGTCGGTCGAGGTACGCACGGTCTGCATGCCCAGCCCCGCGNNCCCGCGAGCATCGTGCGGTCGAACTCGGCCCTGGGGCCGGCGCCGTCGCTCGCGTTGGGCCGGGAGACGGCGCCCGAGACGCTCAAGAGCACGGGGTCCGCCGCCGCCGGCAACGACTCGGCCGCCGACACGGCCGCTCCCGGGCCGGCCAGCGCCAGCACCGCCAACAGGGCAACAAATCTTCTCATCACGGGTTGATCCTCCACGAAACGAAATGGCTCGAGACCCTTCAGTATGCAAGAGCTGTGCCCATCTACCGACGCGTACCCAAGCGCCGGTCAACGGCGGCCCACGGCCCGTATCGCAAGCGCGGCGACCGGCCGGCCGCGGGGTTGTTTTGCATTTTGCAACGCAATCTGCGGCGCCCATGGCGCGCGCCGGAGCCTTCGCGCCGCCCGCCCGCACCGCCCTTTCAGGCGAGGCGCTTACCTTCCTTGCGCGCCGCAGCAGGCCGCACGCAAGCGCCGGCGAGGGCGGCGATGATGGTAGCGATGATCAACACGCGCACGAGCGCGGCCCCGGGGCCCTCGTGAAACCAAGCGTAGATTTCGCCGTTGAAGCTCATGCCCACCAGACGGGCCCAGTTGAGCGCAACGGTGAGACCGGCGGACGCGAGCAGCACGAGCGCCGCGCGACGCAGGCCCGGGCTCCCCGTCAGGCGCATTCCGGTAGCGACCGCCGCCACCACCGTCAGCAGGGGCCAGAGAGAGCTGCAGAACTCGACGAGTCTCAGGGAGACGCCGCCGTCCACCAGGATCTCGGTGCCCGCCAGGCCGACGCGCCGCCCGCACAGCGCAATCAAGCCGGCCACCGCCGCCGCGTCGAGCTTCAGCGCCAGCGCCACCAGCGTGGACAGCCGATCCGCGTACAGGGCCACGTGCACACCGAGCGCAGCCAGCGCCACGGCGGGCAACGTGCCCCGGTGCCGGCACAGCGCAAGCCACACGGCGGCAACGCACAGCAGCAACGCGGGGTACTCGACGGGCATCGTGCAGCCGATGCCGAAGGCGCAGACGGCTGCGCAGAGCACGGCCACTCGGGGCTTGCTCAGCACGGCAAGCACACACCCGGTNNCCCGGTAATGTTGACGATCAGCGCCAGAGCGATGATACGGCTCGGGCCGATGACATCGAGCCAGCCCGCGGCGAGAGACGTCCCGGCGTCGAGCACCGCCGACGCGATCGCACCGGCAAGCAACCAGGTCAACAGCGTCAGCCAGGCGGGCTGGGCCCGGTGGAGTCCCTCGAGTAACGCGACGCCGGGCCATTGCCCGGCAGATCGACCGACACCGAGCGGCCGCGGCCTATCCCGCCGAGGGCGCGTCGGGGGAGCGTCATCGAGCATCGTCGGTATCTTGCGGGCGCTTCCGCCTGCGACCTGTCAGGGCGATACTCACCAGGCCCGCCAGCACAACACCCGCCTCCCACGCCGACGCCCCCACCAGCGGCAGAGGCGCCGGCGATGACAGGGACTGCGTCGTGGTCGTCGTCTCCGCCTGCGGGCACAGGCCGAGGAAGGCCGCCTCGCAGTTGGCGCTGTCGTACGCGTTCTGCACCTGCGCGTGGGCCGGCGCCCCCCACAGGATGACGAGCGCGGCACAGAGCATGGCGCGCACGCGTCGAGCGACGTCGCCGCGGGGCGCGAGGAAATCGCGTGGCGCCCTCAGGCTGCCACCCGGCCCAGGCGCGTGCGCCGCTAACCGCCGCGCGGGGTGCCCCGGCACCACTGCCGATGGTGCGGATGCCACTGTGCGATCTTTAAGCAGAGCGCTGTCGAAGCTCTCCCGGTGCTTGCAGTCGAGGTCGAGCTTTGTCTTGCGGCCGTCGACAGGATAACGCTTGTCGACGTTCGCGACCATGGCATCGGCTTCGCTCGACAACATTCAGACTCCGGCCGATCCGCGGAAACCGGCGTTTCCGGTGACCAGCACCTTCACGTCGTCACCCCCGCCATGGCCTCAGCCGCAAGCGCATCGCGCGTGGCCAGGATCACCTCGCAGGTCTCGTCCAGCAAGGGCTCCAGCGTGCTCCAGTCCGCCGCACGGCTCGCCGCCGCCTCGAGCCGCTGCGCACTCGAGCGCAGACGCTGGGCTCCGAAGTAACCCGAGCAGCCCTTCAAGCCGTGGGCGATAGAACGAATGCCCGGCCCGTCGCGACTCGCCCGCAGCGCCTGCAGGCCGACATGTTGCTGGCGCACCTCCTCGAGGAACGCCAGCAGCAGGTCATCGAGCGCGCCGCCGACGTCGGCCCGCAGCGCTTCGAACACGACGCGGTCGATCAAGACTCTTTCTTCGGGAGAACTCACTGACATACTCGCTGCTCCTGCTGCGTGTGTGACGACGCACCGGCACGCGGATTTTCTCCGGGCTTGCCGCGCGGATCTCTACCCGCCTCAGTCACCCTCGGTGAGGAACTTCAGCTGTACGAAGGGCTGCAGGCTGCTCACCATCAGCTCGACGCTCGGCTTGATCGCGTTGACGACGTCGTTCCAGTTGCCGAGCGCATTCTGCGGAACATAGACGATGTCACCCGCCATCAAGGCCAGATCCGGGGCCTTGCCGTCGAGGATCTGATCCGCGTCCACCGTGATCAGCTCGCCACGCACGGGCGACAGCGAGCGTATGATGCGAATCTGATCCGTTCTCGCCGTGCCCCTCTGTGTCCCCTCCGCCCTCGCGATGACCTGGAGCAGCGTCAGTCCCTGGTTGCCGATGGTCATCGCAGCGGGCCGCTCGACGGCACCGAGAACGACGATCTGCTGATCGTCGACGCTCGGCACGTAAATCGTGTCTCCGGACTCGAGCCAGAGGTGCTGGTCCTGCTGCCCGTCCCTGAGCAGGGCGTTGATGTCCACGGGCACGATCGCCCCAGCGCGCAGCACCCGCGCCCCGCGCAGATACGCCGCCGCGCCCAGTCCCTTGGCGTGACCGAGGGCCTGCACCACGTTCGTCGGGCCGTCGAGGTAGACCACGCCGGGCGCATTGAGCTCGCCGAGCAGGTACAGCGGACGGCTCTTATACTCGGCGACCGCTACCACGACCCAGGGCTTGTTGAACTCCCGGGCAAAGTCGTTCTTGAGCTTGCGCTGAATCTCAACGGGAGTCAGCCCCCCCACCTCGACCGTCTCGAGCACCGGCAGCTGGATGTAGCCGTTGGCATCGACCGGCAGTCGCAGGTCGCTCATGCCGGGCTCGGCGAAGACGTTGACGGCAAGGATGTCGCCGGGCCCGACACGATATTCCGGGTCCGGCTCGCTTACCCGGGCGCTCGGCACGCTCACGCTGCGAACCTCCGTGGCGGCGGGATGCCCCACCGCTTCGGCGGCTTCGATCGTCTGGCTCGCGATCGCCGGACCGGCGTTGGGAGTCGTGGCACAACCAGCAACGAAGATCGCCGCCGCTGCGAGCACCGACGTCACGGGCACGAGACGCCGCAGGCGCGGTGCCTTGCGCACGAGCTTGCGTGCCACATACAGCAGTGTCAGCGCGATCACCAGCNNGCCAGTCTTCGACCACGCGGTCCTGGCCGGCGCTCTCGAGAATGCAGACCTGACCCAGGTTGGTGAGCCCGGGACGAACCTCCAGCCGGCGCGCGAAACCCTCGATCTCCCGTTCGAGCTCCTGCTGCAGCGCGAGGGCGATGGGCCGCGGCCCCACCAGGCTCATGTCGCCGCGCAGCACGTTCCACAGCTGCGGCAGCTCGTCGAGCTTCAGATCCCGAAGCAGCCTCCCGATGCGCGTGACCTCGGGACTGGAAGCGCGCACGCTGCGGGCGAGCGCCGGATCCCGGTCGGCATGCTGGCGCATCGTGCGGATCTTGTAGGCGGTGAAGGGCCGACCGTGCAGTCCCGGGCGCTGCTGACGATAGAGAAAGGGCCCTGGCGAGGTGAGCCTCACCAGGGGCCAGAGCAGCAAGAACAACGGCATCGCCAGCAGCAGGGCGAGCGCGGCCAGCAGGCGCTGCGCCCAGGCCCACGGTGTCAGTCCAGAGGGCGCACCTCGCCACGCACTGAGCGCGGCGCGTGGCGGGAACCCGTATGACGTCATGTCCTCTTTCCTCGACATTGTATTAACCGATGTCGCAATCGCCGCCCGCTGCGCGGGCCCGGCCATTGCTTGCGTCGGATGAAAAGCAAATTGCGTGCCAGCCGCGCCGAGCGGTAAATCTACGAGCCCGGCCCCCGTGGCCGACACGCAACCCCTGCCGCGGGCGCGCAAACGCGTCGCAATCTGACAAGGCGTTCGTTGCAAACTGCGAAAGGCGAGCCGCACGGCGCGCCCCTCCGTCCGTGCGCGCGTCGCTGGCGTGAGCGATGCGGGCCCATCCCCCTGTCGGGCACGAAGTTTGCAAAGCGCGGGGTACGATGAAAACGCACGCCGCAGCAATGTGCCTCTTCGGAGCCGCCCCGGATACCGGCAACCAGGGAGTGACGGCGCTCTGCTATGCCGCCGTCAACGAGCTCGACCGCCGTGGACTGGGTCCGGTGAGCGTCTTCGATCACGGTCGCGGTCGCCGCAGCGCCCGCCTGGTCTTGCCCGATCGCGTGGTGCGCTTCGCGCGCATCGGCGCCGTCTCCGGCCGCCGCTACTATCGCCCCGAGAACCTGTGGCACATGCGGCTGGCGTCGCGGGCAGGGGGGTTGTGGAGTGCAGGCGCCCGCGCGGTTGCCGCTGCCGGCGCCGTGCTGGACGTGAGCGGCGGCGACAGCTTCGCCGAGATATACGGGCCGCGGCGTCTGCAGACGGTCGTGGCTCCGAAGCTCATGGCGCTCGAGCTCGGCAAGCCCCTGCTTCTCTTGCCGCAGACCTACGGACCCTTTCATACCGGCCGCGCTCGCGAGCGCGCGCGACGCATCGTGCGCGCCGCCACCGCTGCCTGGGCCCGCGACGCCGCCAGCTTCGACGAGCTCACGTCACTGCTCGGCGACGCCTTCGATCCGCAACGTCACCGCTGCGGCGTGGACATGGCCTTCGCGCTGCCGGCGACACCGCCGCGCCGCGTGCCGTCGCCGGCAGTGCGCCGCTGGCTCGATCAGCCGCACGACGGCTCTCCGCTCGTGGGCTTCAACGTGAGCGGCCTGCTCTACAATCGCCCTGGCGACGCTTCGCGCCAGTTCGGCCTGCGCACGGATTATCGTGAGGCCGTTGTCGGGATCCTGCGTGAACTTCTCGCGCGCAGCGGGGCGCGGGTGCTGCTGGTGCCGCACGTGCGCGTGGCGGGGCTCGAATCGGAATGCGACGAAGCCGCCTGCGAGGACCTGCGTCGGCGGCTCGGGGCGTACCGCGACCGCGTCGATGTGGTCCGGGGGGCCCACGATGCCTGTGAGCTCAAGTGGATCATTGCACGCGCGGACTGGTTCTGCGGCACGCGCATGCACGCCACGATCGCCGGTCTTTCTTCGGGTGTGCCCACCACCGCTCTCGCCTACAGCATGAAAACGCAGGGCGTGTTCGAGACCTGCTCCCAGGACGAGCGGGTGGCGGACCTGCGCCGTCTGGGCGCGAGCGAACTCATCGCACGAGTGCTTCGCGATTTCTCGCAGCGCGGCGCGCAACGCGAGTCACTGCACAGAAACCTGCCCGGGTTGCGCCGACGCGCCGAGGAGCAGATGGACGACATCGCGCAGTTGCTGGGCCGAGCCTCGATTCCCCTCGAGCACGCCGCATGAAAAGAAGGCTGCCCAAAGGCGTGCTGACGGTGGCCTGCAACCAGGCCGTCAGCGAAGGCGCGGTGCTGCTGCGCAACATCCTGCTCGCGCGGGCGCTCGGACCGGAGCAGATGGGCCTCGCCGTTACCCTCGCCATCGCGCTTCGCTGTCTCGAGATGTTCAGCTACCTCGCAGCCGACCGTCTCCTGGTGCAGGCGCGCGACGGCAACCGCCGCACGCTGCAGGGCAGCGCCCAGGGCCTCGAGGCGCTGCGCGGCCTGCTCTCGGGGATCGTGCTGGCCGCCGGCGCCTACCCGCTCGCGTTCGCGTTCGGCCAGGCGCAGGCGGCATGGGCCTTTGCCATGCTGGCGACGGTGCCGTTGGTGCGCGGCTTCGTCCACCTCGACTATCGGCGGCTGCAGCGTCGCCTGTGCTTCGGCCCGACGTTCAAGGTGGAGGCCTTGTCGGGACTCATCGGCGTCGCGGCGACATGGCCGGTGCTTCACCTCGTCGCAGACTTCAGCGCCCTGCTCTGGATCAGCCTCGTGCAGGCGGTCGCCTTCGTCGTGATCTCGCACCTGGTGGCGAGGCGCGCCTATCGCATTCGATTCGAGCGGCAGGACATGCGGCGCCTGTTGCGCTTCGGCTGGCCCATCCTGGTCAACGGACTGATCATGTTCGGCGTGTTCCAGGGCGATCGACTCATCGTCGCGCTGAGCGTCTCGCTCGAGGATCTGGGACGCTACTCGGTGGCTTTGCAGCTGGGTCTGCTGCCGACCCTCGTCGCCGCTCGCGCCGGCCTCTCCCTGGGCCTGCCCATCCTGGCGCGCGTGCAGGCAAGCCGCGCCGCCTTCCAGGCTCGCTACCACCGCACGCTGTCGCTCTGCGCCGGCGGCGGCGTGATATTCGTCGCGGCTTACCTGCTGCTCGGCAACACCGCCGTGGCGCTGCTCTTCGGGCCCGAGTTCCAGATGCCTGCCGCGGTCGTCGCCTGGATCGGCTGCGCCATGGGCCTGCGCCTCGTGCGGGTGGCGCCGGGCACGGCGACGCTGGCGCTGGGCGACAGCCGTTCGCTGATGCATGCCAACGTATTCCGCCTGGGCGGTGTCGCGGCAGCCGCCGCGGCCGGCGCCGCCGAGCTGGGACTCACCTGGATCGCCGCCGCCGCGTGCCTCGGTGAGCTGGCCGCGCTGATCGCGGCGAGCGCGCTGCTGCGCCGGCGCCACGATATCCGTAGCGCTCCACCACGGTGGGCGGCGGCGCTCGCGGCGGCGGCGCTGGCCTGCGGATGGCTCTACGCGCGGGCGCCCGTGCCGGGGCTGACGACGGTGGCCGCGGCGGCCGCTGTCGCGCTGGGCATCGTCCTGTGGCACGCCGCCCGCCGGTACCGCTGGGGCGCGCCGAGCCTCGCCCCGCGTGAGCTTCCGGCGCGCCCACCTCACACAGCGAGGCGACCATGAATTCCACATTGGACAACGTAGAGGACGTCGCCGCGCGACACATGTGCATGGGCTGCGGCGCCTGCGCGGGCGCCTACCCGGCACACGTCGAGATGGTCGAGACCCTTACCCACGGCAGGCGCCCGCGCTGCAAGACGCCGCAGGCGAGGAGCGGTCCCCTGGCGCAAGAGATGCTGCGCCTGTGTCCCGGCACGGAGATCCGCTACCCCGCCCGGGATGCCTGCGGCGAGGTGGTCACCGAACTGTTCGACGACTGGGGTCCGGTACTGGAGATCTGGGAAGGTCACGCCGCCGACGCCGAGCTGCGCTATCGGGGCTCGAGCGGCGGCCTGGTGTCGGCACTCGCCCTCTACGCGGTCGAGCGCGGGGGCATGGCCGGCGTTTTGCACGTCAAGGCGCGCAAGGACGTCCCCTTCCTGAACGAGTCGGTAATCAGCACGTCGCGCGCGCAACTGCTCGAGGGATCGGGGTCGCGCTACGCGCCGTCGAGCCCCTGCGAGCGGCTGCACGAGGTCGAGGCGTCCGAGGGCCCTTGCGTGCTCATCGGCAAGCCCTGCGACGTGGCGGCCGCGCGCAAGGCGGCACGCGCACGCCCGGCACTGGCCGCCAAGCTCGGCCTGACCATCGGCATCTTCTGCGCCGGCGTTCCCAGTCTGAGCGCGACGTTCGACCTCATGCGCCGGCTCGGCGCCGCCGACCCGTCGCGGGTACGCGAGCTGCGCTACCGCGGCTGCGGCTGGCCGGGGCGTATGACCGTCGTCGAGGACGGCGGGCAGAAGGCGCCGCGCAGCGCGTCCGTCAGCTACGACGAGGGCTGGGGCGAGATACTGCAGAAGAAACGCCAGTGGCGCTGCCATGTCTGCGCGGATCACACCGGCGAGCTGGGGGATCTTTCGGTAGGCGACCCGTGGTATCGCGCCGTCGAGCCGGGCGACCCGGGGCAGTCGCTGCTGGTCGTGCGCACCGAGCGCGGTCGCCGCCTCGTCAGGGAAGCCCTCGCCGCCGGCTACGTGGTGCTGCACGAGCGCGCCCCAGCGGTGCTGCCGGCGTCGCAGCCCAATCTCCTGAGAACCCGTGGGGCCATGTGGGGTCGCGCCGTGGCCTCGCGAGTGCTGCGTGCGTCGGCGCCGCGCTACCCCGGCCTGCCGCTGCTGCGGCTGTGGCTGACCCGCCTGTCGTGGCGTGAGCGGGCGCAGTCTCTCTACGGAACGGCACGGCGAGTGTTCGGCAAACGCCTGCGTGCACGCGAGCAGTGGTTGCCCGCCTCGGGCGACACGCCCGCCCCGCCATCCTCGGCACCCGTCTCCAGCGGCCGTGTCGACGCCCTCACGGGATAACGTCGGCCGTCGCGATGAGTCACGCTGTCAGCGCCCGCGCGCCGGCATGGCCTGCCCGCGCCGTCACGCGGGCGCTGCCCTGGCCCGTGGTGGCGCTCGTGCTGGCGCTTGCCATGCCCTCGGAGACGTCCATCTGGCTGGGTCCTCTGCGCCTCTCGCCCTATCGCGTCCTCCTGCTCGTGTTGTTCGTGCCGGCACTCGCGCGCCTCTTCACCGGCAGGGCCGGCAAGATCCAGGCGGTGGACCATTTCATGATGCTGCACACCGCCTGGGTGGCGCTCGCGTTGATGGTCACCGAGGGCGTCGCTCAAGGCATCGAGTCGGGGGGCATCTACGTCGTCGAGTGTCTGGGCGCCTACCTCGTGGCACGCTGCTGGATCCGCTCGGCGGCCGACTTCGAGGCCTTGTGCCGGCTGATGTTCCTGACGGTGGCCGTCATGCTCCTGTTCACGCTGCCGGAAACGGTCACCGGCAGCCACATGCTGCGCGATCTCTTCCGCGCCGTGCTCGGCGGCCCGCCACTGCCTTACATCGAGCCGCGCCTGGGGCTCACCCGAGCCTTCGGCTCGTTCGACCACCCGATTCACTACGGTGTCTTCTGCGCCAGCACGGTGGCCCTGACCTATTACATGGTCGGCCGCGCCCGGCTCGGGCCGCGGGCACTCGCATCGAACCTGGCGGTGGGCCTGGCCACCTTCCTGTCGCTGTCCTCGGGCGCACTGGTGGCACTGGGCATCCAGGCGATGCTCATCGGCTGGGACCGCTTCACACGCGCGATCAATGGGCGCTGGATCATCCTCGCGGTACTGTTCGCAAGCATGTGGACGGTGTTGGGCCTGCTCTCGAACCGCTCTCCGATCAAGGTCTTCATCTCATACATGACGTTCAGCGCGCACAGCGCCTACAACCGGATTCTCATCTGGGAGTACGGCAGCGCGGAGGTCGGGCGACATCCCCTGTTCGGCATCGGCTTCGGCGATTGGGCGCGTCCCGAATGGATGCACAGCAGCAGCATGGACAACTTCTGGCTCGTGACCGCCGTGCGCTACGGACTGCCCGCCCTCGTCGTGCTGCTCGGCTCGATCGTCGTGATGGTCGTCAGACTCGCCCAACTGAAAAAACCGGACCCGATGGTCGCGCGCGCCCGGGCCGCGTGGATGATCACCCTCGGCGGACTGTCCCTGGCGGCGGTGACGGTCCACCTGTGGAATGCCCTGCTCATCCTGTTCGTGTTCCTGATCGGGACGGGCGTGTGGATGCTCGACGCACGGGCCCGTTCGCTCGCCTCCATCGCCACGCGCAGGTTTCGCCATGCCAGCCACGGCCGCGGAGCCCTGCCACAGAGCACCCCGTAGCGATCTCCCTCGAGAACGCACGTGCGGCGCGGGAGCGTGAGCGCCGGCGCAACCCAGCGCGACTGCGACGCTCGTCTCAACCTGCAAATGCAATTTGCGAATCGCCGTGCGACGACGCCGCCGCCGCCGACCGCGGCGGCGTGGGCGAGCGCGGCAACAAGCGCGCCGCCGCGAACCCATGCCGACACCGGCGAGCCAAAACTCCCCGGCGAAGGTCACGCCGGACAGTTGGCACGGCGTTTGCACCAACCCTTCACGAGACGACGCGTACGTGCCTGGAGAGCCGAGATGCGACTGTCAATCATCATCGTCAACTGGAACACGCGCGATATGCTGCGTGAGTGCCTGCGCAGCGTGTTCCACCGGATCGATCCGGAGCAGGACGAGGTCTTCGTGGTCGACAACGGCTCGGTTGACGGCTCGGCGGA
>JABAOE010022548.1_pt4 | contig 11643 bp, 10 predicted proteins | sample 7062141 | NCBI WGS metagenome assembly JABAOE01 (sample SAMN14538627, study PRJNA623070) | marine sediment metagenome | biome: marine biome [ENVO:00000428]; feature: marine pelagic biome [ENVO:01000023]; material: deep marine sediment [ENVO:00002113] | place: India: Gulf of Khambhat ...
GCCGAGGCCAACAACGTCATCATGCAGACCCTGATGGAGCCGGGTGACGAGTTGTTGACGATGACGCCGACCTACAAGCAGGTCTGGGGGCTCGCAAGCAACACCGGGCATACGGTGAAGTCATTTCGCCTCGATCCCGACCAGGGCTGGGCCGTCGATACGGACGAGCTCAATGCCGGCCTGAGCGACCGGACCAGGATCATCGCGCTCGTGAATCCCAATAATCCGACCGGCTACATCATGACCGAGGACGAGATGAATGCGGTTATCTCGGCTGCCGACAAGGTCGGCGCCTGGATCCTCGCCGACGAGGTATACCGGGGCGCCGAGCGACTGCGCGAAGACGAGACACCGTCATTCTACGGTCGTTACGACAAGGTGCTTTCGCTCGGCAGCATGAGCAAGGCCTATGCGCTCCCCGGGCTGCGCGTCGGCTGGATCGTGGGGCCGGCGGATACCGTCGACGACATCTGGCGCCGGCATGAATACACCACGATCACCGCCAGCATGCTGAGCAACATCCTCGCGACGCATGCGTTGTCGCCGGAGGTCAGGCCGCGGCTGATCAAGCGCACGCGCGACTATATCCGCAATGGTTTTCCGGTACTCGAGGAGTGGATGAACAGCCAGGACGGCCTGTTTTCGTATACGCCGCCGCAGGCGTCAGCCGTCTCCTTCATTCGCTATCACCTCGACATCAATTCGACCGAACTGATGGAGACGCTGTGCCGTGAGGCGAGCGTGTTCCTCGGCGCCGGCGATTCGTTCGGCATGGATCATCACCTGAGGATCGCGTTCGGGCAGGAGCGCGAGACCCTGGAAGAGGCTTTCCGGCGGATCGAGAAGACCCTCAAATCGCTGGCCCGGTGACCGCGCCGACGGGCCCTACTGAGGGGCCGGACTGAAGCGGCTCCAGCGCACGACCGGTCCTGGTTGGCGACAAACCCGGCCGGCCCTGAAGCCGCCTCCGTTTTTTTATTCGTAACGCAGCGCCAGCACCGGCCGAGCCGTCGCGGCGCGACCCGCCTGCAGCGCAATGGTCAGCCAGGCGACGGCTAGAGCGATGACCGCAGATGCGACAAACATCCAGGCCCATTCCCCGAAGGGCGCCCGGTAAGCAAATCGTTCCAGCCAGTTGTTCATGAAGAAATACGCGACCGGCCAGGCGATAAGATTGGCGAGCAATACCAGCCTGGTGAAGTCGAGCGTCAGCAACATGACGATGTCCTTCACAGAGGCGCCCATCACCTTGCGGATGCCGATCTCTTTCGTGCGGCGCTCCGTCGTGAACGATGCGAGACCGAATAGGCCGAGCGTCGCGACGAAAATCGCGAAGCCCGAGAACGTCCCGAACATCTGGGCCTGCCGCTGCTCCGAGCGATACAGTGCGTCGAATCGATCGTCCAGAAACTGCCATTGAAGCGTTTCCTGGGGAACAACTCTGTTCCACGTGTTCTCGAAATGCTCGATCGCTGCGTCGGGATTGCCGGGCGACAGCTTCATCGATATGCGTCGGCCGAAGTTCCCGTCCGGTGGTCCGTATACGGTGGCTTTTCGTTCGGCATGCAATGATGAGAAGTGGATGTCCGGAACGACACCAACAATCTCCGAATCGATAAACCGGATCAGTTCACGGCTCTGGGGCTCCCGTATGACTTTTCCGATCGCCTCATCGGGTGTCCAGCCGAACAGTTTTACGGCGCTTTCATTCAGGATTGCGTACGAGCGTGTCACCGGGGATTCATCAGCCGGTTCATTAAACCTGAGTTCGTTTTCCCGAAACGGACGTCCTGCCAGGAACTCGATTCCATAGTGACCGAACCATCCGTCATCGACTTTGATCACGGCGATCGCTAGGAAGTTCTCCAATACGACCTGTGTCCCTTCCGCGATGTATCCCTGTCCGTCCAGGTTCTCCTGGCTTGGAATTCGTGACGAGTAAACGACGGACTCGATATCGGGATGTGCCTCCAGTTCCGCCTTCATTGGCTCATACACTTCCCAGAGATCGGTAAAGAACGGGAGATTCGACACCAGGTTGCGGGACTTGTCGTAGCCGAGATCAATATTGCGGGCGTAGGCCATCTGCGCCATGACCACCCCGGTAGCAATCAACAGGGCAATCGATGTCGCGAACTGCACCACCACGAGGGATTTGCGCAGCAGCGCCGAACCGCTGCTGGAAACCGTTCCCTTGAGCACCTCGCCGGGCCGAAACTTCGACAAGTACAGCGCCGGGTAACTTCCAGCGAATCCACCGACGACGAGAATGCTCAGAATAACGATGCCCAACGCTTCAGGGCTGGCCAGCGAATAGGTGAGCGGCCTTTCGAGGAACGCGGCAAAAACGGGGAGCACGATCTCGACGATTGCCAGCGCCAGTAACATTGCGAGTCCCGTGATGATGATCGACTCACCCATAAACTGTGAGACCAGCTGGCCACGCTTGGCGCCAACAACTTTGCGCACGCCGACTTCTTTCGAACGTTGAGTCGATCGGGCCGTGGTGAGATTCATGAAGTTGATGCACGCGATCAGCAGCACGACCAGCGCGACCGCGGAGAAAGTGTAGACAGTCGCAATGCTGCCATTTGCCCGCCATTCATCGTTGCGATTCGACTGAAGATGAATTTCCGTCAGTTTCTGAAGACTCAGGAACGAACTCGACTCCGCATCCGCATTCCAGTGACGAACCAGGAAGTCGTTGAATTGGGACTCGAGATTCGCCGGATCATATCCCTCGGGTAAGCGGATGTAAGTGAAGTAGTTATTGCTACCCCAGCTGTCGAGGGCATTCGGACCAAGCATGATCGGGATCGCCGCCATCGAACCGATGAGTTCGAACGACATATGTGTGTTCTCCGGGAGGTCCCGGATGACGGCCCGCACAGTAACGTCAGCCTGACCCATGAGGTTGATCGTTTTGCCGATCGGATCTTCATTACCAAAATAGCGCTCGGCGGCTCTTTCCGTCAGCACGAAGTCAAGCGGTCCGGCCAGCGCCGTCGAGGGATCGCCGGCTACGAACTCGAGATTGAAAAATTCGAATACGTTCGGATCGGCGATGACGAAGTCATCTTCAAGATACTGGTCGTCATCGACTGCCAGCGTGACCTCGGTCTGCAGAATCCTGGTTGAATCCTCGACTTCTGCGAAGTCCTGCTTGAGTAACGGTGCAATTGGAGGTGCGACTCGTGACAGCTGGAGGTTGTTGCCCAGGAAATCTCGCGTAACACGATAGATTCGATCAGCGTCGTCCCAGTGCTTGTCATAGGACGTCTCGTAGCGGACGAAAATCGTGATCATGATGCAGCAGGCGAGGCCGATCGACAGGCCAACGATATTGATCGCGCTGAACAAGGGATTGTCGACAATATTGCGCCACGCTATCTGCAGGTAATTCTTAAGCATGGCGCACCTCGTTGGCCGCCTGTAAGCTGACGATATTCTCGGACAGGATCCGTCCGTCGAGCATGTTCACAATCCGGCTTGCGTGTTCTGCGTGGCCCTGATCGTGGGTCACCATGATGATCGTTGTCCCGTCACCATTCAGTTGATTAAGCAACTCCAGAACTTCCTCACCATTTGTTGAGTCCAGGTTACCGGTCGGCTCGTCGGCGAGAATGAGCTTCGGGTTGGTTATCACTGCTCTTGCCACTGCAACGCGCTGTTGCTGACCGCCAGACAGCTGCTGCGGGCGGTGATCGGCACGATGCGCGATACCGACGCGTTCCAGGACTTTCTGGACACGTTCAGCACGCTCGCTGGCGGCGACCTTCTGGTAGAGCAGTGGCAGCATCACATTTTCCGCCACTGTCAGTTCGTCGACCAGGTTAAAGCTCTGGAAGATAAAGCCGATATTTTCCTTGCGAATGTCAGCGAGCCGGTTTTCCGAATAGCCGGCGACGTTCTCGCCTGCGAATTCGTAGCTGCCGGAGTCCGGCGAGTCGAGCATGCCGAGCACATTGAGCAACGTCGACTTGCCGCAACCGGACGGCCCCATGACGGCGATGAACTCACCGGCATCGACTTCGAGGTTGACCATGTTGAGCGCCGTCGTTTCGACGTCCGACGTTCGGTAGGCCTTGATGAGATCGTGCATTTTGATCATTGTTTCCACTCCTGATTCTTCTATCGGTCGATGAACAATCGGTCGACCTCGATAAAGTTTGCGTATGAAGAGATGATGACTTCGTCGCCCGGCACCAGGCCGGCTTCGACTTCTATGTTGTTCGGATTGCGGCGACCGAATCGGACCTCGCGGCGGGTAGCTACCTTGCCGTCAGGATCCAGTACGAATACCCAGGCGCCGCCCGTATCGTTGAAGAACGGCCCGTTGGCGAGCAGCGTCGCCTGGCTTGCCGTATCGCCGAGTACGAGTCGCAGTTGCAGCGTCTGGCCACGGCGGATGTCGGACGGCGCTTCGCCCAGGAATTTCAGGTCGATCTCGAACTGCGACGCCTGAACTTCCGGGTAAACCTTTGAGACCTCGAGCCGATAGTCGTCGCCATCGATCTCGAGCAGCGCGGATTGACTCACCCTTACCCGGTTCAAGTAGAACTCGTTGACCAAGGCGGTCGCTTTGAAACGATCGACGTCGTCGATCTGCCCGAGCCGCTCGCCACGCGCTTTCGATTCGCCGAGTTCGGCGTTGAGCGAGGTCAGCTGGCCACTCCTCGGCGCACGGATCAGCAGGTTGTCGAGATTGGCGCGCGCCAGCGTCAGGTTCTTCTCGAGCTGGTCGACGGATCCCTCGAGCTGCTCGATCTGCGCGAGCCTGATCCGCTCGTCCTGCGCCTGGCTCTCGCGCGTCACGACGCGCTTGTTCGACCAGTACTCGAGTTCGTCGCGCGCATCCTCGTATTCGTTCTTGGAGATGAACTGATTGCCCTCGAGTTCCTCGTAGCGGTTGACGAGCCGCTCGAGCCTGGCGATCTGGTAGTCGATCTCGATCAGGTCGCTCTTCAGCTTCAAGCGGTTCTGCTCGATGGCCAGCTGCGTATTGCGCAGGTTGTTGAGCTGCTCGCTGACTTCGGCCTCGCGAGCGATGACGTCGAGCTGCAGCGACGTATTCGACAGGTCGATCAGCGGCTGACCTTCTTCGACAAAAGCGCCTTCCTCGACGAGGATGCGCTCGACGCGACCGCCCTCGATTGCATCGAGATAGACGGTCCGCTCAGGCTCGACGGCCGCACGCAGCGGGATGAAGTCCTCGTATATGCCGACCGAGACTTCGGCCGTGCGGATGCGCTGTCCATCCAGCGTAAACGAGGTCGAGGTGCCGTCCGAGAAAAGGGCGTACAGCACGAGCGCGGCGAGCGCTGCTCCGCCGATGCCCATGTACAGCGGCTTCTTCGACCGGGTTTCGATCTTCCGGTCCATGCCGGCGCCCTGTGATGCTCTGTTATGCGAATTCATACCCCCAATAGAGCAATTGGCATGCCAAGGTTACAGCCATTAAAATCAACGACTTATGGATTTCGTGCCGATCCGGGGTGTCCGTTTTCGTAAATCAGTGATCGATTTCGGACACTTCGGCGGCTAAAGTCGCCGGATGACGCTGAGCGCCAGCATTCTCGTCGTCGACGACGACCCCGACGTCCTGAAAGCGGCAAGGCTGCTGCTGCAGCAACATTTCGAGCGGGTCCAGACAACAGACGACCCGGGCGAGATCGAAAGCCTGATGGGCAAGTCGCCTATCGACGTATTCCTCGTCGACATGAATTTCGCGATCGGCCGGAATACCGGGGCGGAAGGACTGCACTGGCTCGGCAGGATCCTCGAGCTCGATCCGGATGCGGTCGTCGTGCTGATGACAGCATTCGGTGACCTCAACGTCGCGGTGCAGGCCATGCGCGAGGGCGCCGCCGATTTCGTGCTGAAACCGTGGCAGAACGACAAGCTCGTCGCCACCCTGAGCGTAGCGGCGAAGCTCCGGCAGACGCGGGCGAAGGTCAAAGCGCTCAGCGTGCTGCCACCCGCCGACGACATGATCGCCGGCTCGACGAAGATGCGCGAAGTGATGAACGTCGTTTCCCGCGTCGCGCCGACCGACGCCACCGTGCTCATCCGCGGCGAAAACGGCACCGGCAAGGAGCTCGTCGCGCGTGCCCTGCATCGCCATTCGGGAAGGGCGCACAATGTGCTCGTCACCGTGGATCTGGGCGCCGTCGCCGAAAACCTTTTCGAAAGCGAATTGTTCGGCCACATGAAAGGCGCGTTCACGGATGCCGTCAGCGACCGGGCAGGGCGCTTCCAGGCGGCGGATGGCGGCACCCTGTTTCTCGACGAGATCGGCAACCTGCCTGCAGCTCTGCAGACCAAGCTGCTGCGCGCGCTCGAGACCCGCGAAGTTCTGCCGCTCGGCAGCGACCAGCCGGTGCCGATCGACGTGCGCCTGATCTCGGCGACCAACCAGCCGCTGGAAGCGCACGTTGCCGACGGCCGGTTTCGCGAAGATTTGCTGTACCGCATCAATACCATCGAGATCGAGCTGCCGCCGCTGCGCGAGCGACTGGAAGACCTGCCGGACCTCGTTTCCCACTTCGTGACCTTGTATGCGCGCAAGTACGGCCTTGCGCCCAAAGCGGTCTCGCCGGCTGCAGTGAACGCGCTGCGCGCCCATCACTGGCCGGGCAACGTTCGCGAGCTGTCGCATGCGGTCGAGCGCGCGCTGATCCTGAGCGACGGCGACCAGCTCGACGCCGCCGATTTCCGCCTGATCAAAAGCGAGCCCGGCAGCGGCGCGACCCTCAACCTGGAGGACAACGAGCGGCGCATGGTGTCGCTGGCGCTGGAGCGCGCCGGCGGCAATATCTCGCACGCGGCGGCGGCGCTCGGCATTACGCGCGCGGCGCTTTATCGTCGCATCGAGAAGTTCGGCTTGTGAAGCATCGGCTCCGCGCCCGTTTTCGTCTGCAGACGATCCTGCAGGTCGCGTTGCTGATGCTGAGCGGACTCCTGCTGGCCTGGTCGATCTACGCGACCGAGTTCCTGGCGGTGCCCGTCGTGCTGGCGGTCATCATCCTGTTACAGGTCGCGGCGCTGGTGCGCTCCGTCGAATCCCACGTCGATACGCTCGAGGACTTCTTTGCCGCCGTCAACTACGAGGATTTCACGCGTCGCTATGTCGAAGACGACGTTGACGCGGAGCTGAAGGGTGCCTTCAACCGGGTGCTCGCACGCTTCCAGGACGCACGCGCGGAACGTGACGTGCAGGCCGGCTACCTGCAGACGGTCGTCCGCCACGTGCCGGTGCCGTTCATCGTCACCAGGGCGGACGGTTCGATCTCGCTGGTCAACAACCCGGCGCGGCGCCTGACCGGCTTGTCGACCATGACGCATATCGACCAGCTCGAGGCGCTGGACCCGAAGCTGCCGTCACGCATCCGCTCGCTGGAAGCCGGCACCCAGCAGCTGATCGAGACGCGTGTCCGCGGGATCCCGGCCGAGCTGCGGGTTTCCGTATCGGAGATTCGTCTCGACGGCGGCGTGGAGCGGCTCTACTCGATCGAAAACCTGTCGGGCGAGCTCACGGCCCGCGAGTCGACGGCCTGGCGGAACCTGATCCGCGTCTTGACGCACGAGATTATGAACACCCTGACGCCTGTGACGTCGCTCGCGCAGACGACGACCGACCTGCTCGCCAACGAGAACGCCAGCGAAGACATTCGCGACGCCGTGCAGACGATCGCGCGGCGCAGCGATGGCCTGATGAATTTTGTATCGCGTTACCGGGAGTTGTTGAAGGTGCCACAGCCCGAGCTGGCGGACGTCAATGTCGAGACGGCTTTACGGGGTGTCGTTACCCTGATGGCCGCCGAGCTCGAAGGCGTCGAGACGACGGTCGACGTGTCTCCCGCGTCGTTACAGCTGGCGGCCGACCAGGCGCTGCTCGACCAGGTCCTGGTCAATGTGCTGAAGAATGCGCTCGACGCCGTCCGTGACGGCGACGCGCCGCGGATCGCGCTTACGGGCGGCCTCGAGTTCGGCCGGGCCGTGATCAGCATTGTCGATAATGGCAGCGGTATCGATGCGGATTCCCTGGAGCAGGTCTTCGTGCCGTTTTTTACGACCAGGCGCGATGGCAGCGGTATCGGGCTCAGTCTTTGTCGCCAGATCATGACGGCGCATGGCGGGGAGATCGCCATAGAGAGCGATGCGGGTGGCACCACTGTCAAGCTGGTCTTCTAAACTGAGCATATGAATCTGAAAGTCCTTCTGTTGGTACTCGTGGCGGTCGGCCCTGCTGCGGCTGCGGATACGCCGCTGTTCTCCTCGGATGACACCGTCGCGTTGACGATCCGCGCGCCCATGCTCGAGCTGATCAGGAACAAGCACGAGAAAGAGAAATACGACGCGATACTGAGCTATACCGATACGGACGGTCGCGAGGTTGCGCTCGATGTTGCGATATCCGCGCGCGGTAATGCGCGGCTGGAAACCTGCGAATTCCCGCCGATCCGGCTCGAATTCGATCCTGCGACGACGGCCGGCAGCTTATTCGAGGCGCAGAAACGCCTGAAAATGGTGACGCATTGCCGCCGTGGCAAGGATGGCGAACGCTGGATACTGCAGGAATACGGCATTTACCGTGCTTATAACGCGATCACCGACTATTCGCATAGAGTCCGCAGGCTCGACATGACCTGGCTGGACACCGAGTCGGATCGCTGGGTACGAGAGGCGCCCGCCTTCCTGATAGAGGACACGGACGATCTCGCCAGCCGGTTCGGGCGCAAGGAGATTCGCCCGCCAGAAGTCAGCACCGGGCAATTTCATCTGGCCGAGATCACCAATCACATCCTGTTCCAGTACCTGATCGGGAATACCGATTTTTCCGTGAAGCGAGGCTCCGGGGGCGAGGGTTGTTGTCACAATGCCCGCGTCATCGCCGAGCCGGGCAGCCAGCAGGACTGGATCGTCGTGCCCTACGATTTCGACCAGGCAGGGATCATCAACACCGACTACGCGGTTGCCGATCGCCGGCTCGGCATCCGGCGGGTAACGACCCGGCTCTACCGCGGTTTCTGCGTGCAGAATGACTCGCTGGATGATGCGATCGATAGTTTCAACGACCGTCGCGAGGTCATTTCTTCGGCCCTGATACCTGCCGACATCGGCAAGTCGCATCAGAAACGGATTGGCAGATACGTTGATCGTTTTTACGAAACGATCAACGATGCCGAGGAACTCGAGGAGCAGTTGATTGCCAAATGCAGGGGCGGGGCAGCTTTCGAGATTCGGAAAACGCTGACGACCGACCCGTGATCGGCGGGTGCTCGTGCATTATCATGGCCGCAGACAGGGAGCTTCAGGCATGTTTCGACGTCTCATCTATTCGAGTACGGCAGTGATGGCGCTGGCTATGATCAATACCGCCGGCGCCGAGGAGCTGATCGCCGAGTACCAGGGTACTGGCAACCAGAACACCATGGCCTTCGAAGTGGAGGCGCCGTGGATACTCGACTGGCGCATCAACTCGGACTACAACAAGATGGTGTCTTTCGACCTCGACCTGGTCGACGGCACGACTGGCGTTCTGGAGGGCAATATCCTGCGCGCCAAGGCGCTCGGCAACGGCGTGCGGATGTTCAATTCGAGCGGCAAGTATCGCTTCCGGATCAACGCGTCATTCATCCGCTGGCACCTGAAGGTGATCCAGCTGACGCCCGAAGAGGCGGAACTCTATACGCCCAGGCAACCCCGCTGATCAGACGCTGTCGCTCTCAAAAAACCGGGGTCGAACCGATTTTTTGAAATTAGGGTCTGACCCTAATTTCGAAAAATCGGTTCGACCCTATTTTTAGGTGTTGTAGACCTCGGTGAAGACGCGATCGAAGACCTCGAGGTCCTCGAGCTTGCCCATGCTGACGCGGGCGTAATTCGCAGGCCCGCCCATGCTGCCGCGGATCAGGATGTGCCGCTCCGCCATCTTCTTCGCGAACTCGTCCGCATTCCGGCCGATATCCGCAAACACGAAGTTCGTCTGCGAGGGCAGGGGCTCGATGCCGTTCTTCCGGAACGTGGCATTCACCATCTCGCGGCCTGTGACGATCATTTCCCGCGAGAACGCGATGAATTCGTCGTCCTGGTAGCTGGCGAACGCGGTCGCGAGTCCGACGCCGTTGGGCCAGGCCATCACATGGCCGTTGATCAGGGCAGCAATGTCGGGATGGCCCATGCCATAACCGACGCGGTAGCCCGCCATGCCGAAGATCTTGGAGAACGTGCGCATTACCAGGATGTTCTCGCCTTCGCCGACCAGGTCGACAACCGAGGTATACGGCGGGTCATCAGTGACTTCGTTATACGCCTCGTCGACGAGCACCACTGCCTTGCGGCTGACATCACGGCAGAAAGCGCGCAGCTCGTCGCCGTCGATCGTCAGCCCGGTCGGATTATTCGGGTTGCAGACATACACCAGGCTGACCGAGTCGTCGACGGCCGCCGCCATCGCGTCGAGGTCGGTCGACAGGTCGTCGGCCATCGGGATCCGCTCGATCTCTACGCCCTTGCGCTCGGCGTAGGCAACGTGATCCGTGTAGGTCAGCGCGGGCATGATCACTTTGCCGCGTTTACCGTAGGCAACCATCGCCGCCTGCAGCGCCTCGTTCGAGCCGGATGACAGCACCATGTTGTCCATGGAGAGTCCGTGCCGCCTGGCGATCATGCGCTGCAGGTCGCCGATGATCGATTCCGGGTAATAGGCGCCGACTTTCGCGGCCTCGCTGCCTGCCTTGAGGCCTTTCGCGCTCGGCCCGTACGGGTTTTCGTTGTAGCGCAGCAGGATCTTGCCGGGTATCGGCCCGTATTGCGCAAATGCGGTCGGGCCGAGAGACAGCGCAACGGCGCCGCCGACGACAGTCCTGACAAAATCGCGTCGATTGAATCCGGTTTTCATACCAGTCCTTCCTCTTACTCTAAACGCACGTCATTGCGAGGCTCGAAGAGCCGCGGCAATCTCCTGGAGATTGCTTCGTCGCTCCGCTCCTCGCAATGACGCCGCTGGCCTTACTGATCCAGCAGGATATTCACGCGCCGGTTGCGCCGGCCTTTCTTCTCGACTTTGCCGATGCTGACGTTGCCGACTTCGGCGGTCGAGCGCAGGTGGGTACCGCCGCAGGGCTGCAGGTCGACGCCTTCGATCTCGAGCAGCCGCACCTTGCCCGCGCCTTTGGGCGGCTGCACCGACATCGTGCGCACCAGTTCCGGCTGGGCATCGAGTTCCTCGTCGGTGATCCAGCGGCAGCTGACAGGATGGTCGGCTGCGACCAGGGCGCGGAGCTCGGCAGTGACCTGCTCCTTGTCCACCGTGTCCTCCATGTCGAAATCGAGGCGGCTCCTCGCCGCCGAGATATTGCCGCCGGTGACGCCGTACTTGAGGATAGAGCCGAGCAGGTGCATCGCGGTGTGCATGCGCATGTGGAGGTAGCGCCTGTCCCAGTCGATGGCGGCGCGGACCTGCGTGCCGACCGGCGGCAGCTCGGCGCCTTCTGCCGCGAGATGACGGATCGAGCCGCCGTCGCCATAGCGCGTGTCTGCAACCGCCATCGATCCGCCTTCCCATTCGAGCGTGCCGGTATCGCCCGGCTGGCCGCCGCCCATCGGGTAGAAAACGGTCCGGTCGAGCTCTACGCCGCC
>JABAOE010009315.1_pt2 | contig 11641 bp, 12 predicted proteins | sample 7062141 | NCBI WGS metagenome assembly JABAOE01 (sample SAMN14538627, study PRJNA623070) | marine sediment metagenome | biome: marine biome [ENVO:00000428]; feature: marine pelagic biome [ENVO:01000023]; material: deep marine sediment [ENVO:00002113] | place: India: Gulf of Khambhat ...
CCGATCGCTGCCGCCGCCCTAGGCTTACAAGCTTACCTTGAGGGGCTGTTTGAAACCGACCTAAGGTCTGAGTGGATCGGAACTGTCGCGATTCTGGCCGCTGGTTTGATGCATGGTGTGAGGCTGCGAGCTGGTGTTCTCGTTCAGAACTTTGCAGTTGCATTAAAGTTAGTCTTAATTGGCGGATTCATCTTCCTGGGCGTTTCCCTTCTCCCGGCAAAGATGGAGCCGGCACGAGCAGATTTTAGTGGAGTGAGCCTAACTACCTTCGCAGTCACCCTAGTCTGGATTTCATTTTCTTACTCAGGCTGGAATGCCGCAGTCTATGTCGCTAGTGAAGTCAGCCATCCCGAAAGAAATCTCCACCGTTCCCTGTTACTTGGCACAGCCATCGTGATGGGGATATATCTGACACTGAACGCGGTTTTCCTCTACTCGGCTCCCTCTACAGAATTGGCCGGACGTGCTGAAATCGGAGCTGTTGCCGCTGAGGCGCTCGGGGGGATTGGCTTGAGGCAGGCAATCTCCGCAATGGTTGCTTTGGCGCTCTTTACCTCCATTTCATCTATGGTCATGGCGGGGCCGCGGGTCTATGCACGCATGGCGAACGATGGGTTATTCCCCCGGCTATTTGCTCTAGAAAAAGATGTGCCCTTCATGGCGGTCGCTCTTCAGACAGGACTTGCCGTGTTGGTAGTATGGGCAGTCGGATTGAGGGAACTGCTCAGCTATATCGGCTTCACACTTGGACTATCCGCCGTGGCAACAGTGGGNNGGGAGAGAGGCGTGTTCCTATACCAGGCTATCCCTGGATACCGTTGCTCTTCATGTTTGGTACTTTGTTCATATCTTCATTTATGGCAGTACGCGAACCGGTCGAAGCAGGGATCGGTCTGGTTACGATCGCCATGGGGTTACCCATCTATTGGTTGATGCGGTGGGTTTCAAACCCGGCGGGTTAATTGAACTCACCTAATAGTTGTACCAACGGCAATATGAGTCACGCCCAATGAGTTATTATGCTTTCAACTTCACAGAATGCTTGGCGACACAAACCCTCTCGTTTTGTGGCGCATATTACATATGGGCCCATTGAATACCGCGTGGGGGTGTGTGTCCGACCCGCGAATTGCAGCTCTCTGAGAACACTTCTAAAATTCCCCTCCTCCCAGACTCCCTTACCTTTCACTATTTGCTCCGCTCATTACATCCCTGTGCGACGTCCTGGTCCACACAGCATTGCCAGGGACGCTTTTTTGTTCGACGCATTCCATCTCTTTTTATCTACTTTTCCTCGTCTCCCTGATGGACTAACGGAACGAATCGCACGGTCGTAAGGGTCTTGCGCTCAAACTTCTCCTCTGCCATCCGGCGATATAACTCCAGCGTTTGGTAGAATCGGCCGACCGGTACGATGAGTCGTCCGCCGACCGCCAATTGATTGAGTAAGGCTTGCGGAACCTGGTCCGCCGCGGCTGTAACGATAATGGCATCAAAAGGCGCTTCTTCGGGCCACCCTTGGTAGCCATCGCGCACCTGAACGCGAACGTTATTATAGCTCAGCTCGGCCAATATCTGCTCTGCTTGGCGAGCCAGCGGTTCCACAATTTCAACCGTCAAGACCTGGTCAACAAGCTCCGCAAGGATAGCAGTTTGATACCCAGATCCCGTTCCGACCTCCAGTACCTTGTCGATCTTCCTCAGTGTGAGCACCTCGGTCATCATGGCTACCAAAGACGGCTGCGAAATGGTCTGCCCGTGGCCGATCGGCAAGGGACGATCCACGTACGCGGAGATCGCCTCTGGGGCTGGTACGAATCGATGTCGAGGCACGCGCCGCATTGCGGCGATCACGGCTGGGTCTGTAATACCAGATGGGATAATGTGAGCATCGACCATGCGGTCGCGCTCATTCGTGCGATCTGGATCGATCTGAGGAAAATCCGCTCCACCCTCTCCGTAACATGAGGAGACAACTATTCCAATGAGGGCAACCCAGACGAGCATATGCATAATGGACATAGACTGAGCGATCTCCCCTAAAGTCCCGCTGATTCTATCATGGCCAACATGCTGTTCCATCGCCAACCACTCATGTGCTTATGGCTGGGTTATCCGACTCAAGATCAGACGACAGAATTGAATTGTGGAATGTAATGTCGACCTCACTACACAAATTTCGGCCTTCCGCTGACCCAAACACCTCCTTTTTGTCCTCGTGATGTACCCCAATTTATGAGACCCATTGACCAAGAGATGGGGGTCTGTGCCCACCAGGGAGGTGTTATTGCAGTGTTAGGAAGAGCGACAAAGTGGAACAAATTGAAGTCGCTGTATCCGCAAGGAAGAAGGCGAGATTGCCCAGTCTATAAGGAATTGAGCAACCACTTCTTACTTATATTCCGTCAATCAGCCACTTTCAGCAGCCATCCGTCGCCGCGTTCACATTGATCGGGGCCTTTCCCCATAATGTTAACCCTTGCGAAGACACCCTTGATAGTGGCGGGGAGCTTGCCGGTTACCTGGAACCCACCATAGTGAGGCGTCACAGTGACTGGAACACTTTCGCCCTTGATCGTGACCGCAATACTCTCAGGAAAGGTTGCCTTGGATGCTAGAAAAGAGAATTCCGATTCCGGTGCCACCTCAACATTATTCTTTTCCTGTGAAAACTGCGGCGGCATGAACGCGGAATATGTGATCGCGCTACATCCGCCTGTGCTGGTACCGCCACCAGGACTTACTTCATAGGCCCAGACATTGCCGATGTTGCCGTAAACCAACACGGCAAATACTATCCACATGGCATTTCGTAAACTCATGGTCATATCCCTCCATATTTGTGAGTTGGGGACTGACATGGTAGGTGGCACAAGAAATCTCGGCTGATCACACTAGTAAGAGCTGTTGTCAGACAAACAATAACTTCTGGGTACCGATCGTTCTTGGCTCTGGTGAGCCGAGTTCCATATCGCCCGACAATGAATGTCGTGCCAGCTCTCAACCTTGTGAGGAGGAAAATGGCGATACCATCGGCAGCTCGAACCGGAGGTAGCCGCTCCGTGCGGGGGACTGCCAACGGGTTCCAGATGTCGCCGGCACCTGTACTTAGGCCCCCACAAGCTCTTCGCTCCCGAACACAAGCTACTGCTTGTTCACCTGCGCTCGTGACGATAGCGATCTCTCCCTCGGCTGGCCCGCTCAATTGAATCCAGCCGTAGAAAGCGCGAACACAACAATTGCGATAAGCAACACTCCTCCACCGATCAAGAGCGTTCTGTTCGATAGGCTCTCCATCTCAAGTCACCTCCTTCTCCTCATCCTCGACACTACCGTTCAGTGTCGGCACCGATTACTCTACGAATTACGTTATAATCCTAGAGTCCAAAATATCTGCATGCCATCGCCCAAAAGACTGAATTGATCTACACCTGTTGGGTGAGTGATGGGGAACGCCTGGGACGGCTTACTTCATCTGTAGGTACGCGAGCACGGCCTCGACACGTCCGTGCACGGAGAGCTTGTGGTAGATATGATGGAGGTGTGTCTTCACGGTCTCGATAGAGACGCACAATTGATCTGCGATTTCTTTGTTGCTCCAGCCGGTTGCTGCGCAGGCCAAGATTTCTCGCTCTCTGTCGGTCAATCCCGCAATAAGTGAGGGCTCCGCGCTCCGAGCTTGCCCCACCNNCATGAACCGTGACGGAAAATGCTCTCCCTTGTGGGCGGCTCTAATGACACGCAACAGATCTGCGCGGTCAGTATCCTTGAGTATGTATCCGAACGCTCCCGCCTCTATCGCTGCCACAATTCGAGAATCCTCATCATGGAGAGACAGTACCAAGACATTCGTGCTCGGTAAGCAACCACGAATAAGCTTCGTGGCCGTGACCCCATCAAGACTGTGCGTATCGAGATCAACGAGCACAAGATCAGGTTTATATTGCATCGCCAGGTCAAACGCTTCGTGGTAATCCCTAGCCTCCCCAATGACCCTAAGATCTCTCTCACGTTCCAAGAGCAACCTCAGACTTTGCCTGAACAGTCGTTGATCGTCTGCAATGAGCAAAAGGATGGACTTCGCTTGCTCTCTAGCCCGGGAGCCCAACACTGAATGGATTGCACCCTTTACGGCAGTTCGAGGCACGTCACACCTCCTCATAACCCTGGAGCCCAACCATGGTGACGGCACGTACGTGCTCTCTGAGACGGTTTCCCGTCCTTTGAGAATCGCGCGTGCTGCCCCTCTCGCTTTGATTTGGATAAGAAACGATAGCCTGGTACACTCTGCTAGAAGCAAACGCGAGGTAACCAAGGCAACGTGACTCGGCTCTGTTACTGAACCACGCTGGATGGGAGAGAAGGCCGCACCAGCCATCTCCCCTCCATTGGAGCTCTGTTCGCAGGAGGATCATGGCCACCACCTCTGCATGAGGCGGTTGGTGAATAATGCTGTAATCTACCCTCGTGGGGGGTGCCGGTCAAGCCTGAGAGGACTGCAAGGCTCTGGTAGGTTAGCGGGTATCGGAACGATTAAAGAAGGTCCAATCGGTTACTGCAGAGCAGCAGCCAGACCATCCCTATTAAACACCCCCTTTTATCCCCCAATTCACATTCCCACTATCAGACCCCTTGCTCACCAGATGGAGGGTGTGCGCCGATTAGGAGTGGTGTGGAAGTGACGAGTGCCCGCCCCTTGGGATGCTACGTTACGTGAATATTCTTTGTTCATCTCCCTCGCGCTTTCTTTGTCTTCCTCCTATGCGCTCGCACTCGTACCCGACGGCGGCGTAGTACAACGCACGGTCGAAGAACTGGTTGAGCAGGTGCAGTAGCTCCAGCTCGCCATGCAGTTCCATGGCACTTTCGGACAGACCTTCGCGCTGGATGAAGGTGCGAAGGTGCTCCTTGGTCGCGGTGATCGCCCAGAGGAAGTGGCTGTATGCGACGCCCTGCTGGGCACGCACCGCACCCAGCTCGGTGTAGCGCCGCTCGACATCAGCCTCGGTTTTGTCTAGCAGCCAGTCACTCAGGTTGCGGTAGATCTCGTGCGTGCGGGCTTCGAGTTCAGTCGCCGGGACCTTGTGGAGATCGCTGCACCGAGGAGAACTCCAAACCTTCTCACTTAGCTCGCGGGAAAGCTGTTCGGAGTGTTTCTCGATGAGCCGAACCAATCGAATGGCTAGCATGGGGCACCTCCCTTTGTCACTGCCATAAGCAGTCTCGCGCTCTATGCTCTTTTATATTACGAATCTCCAATTGCGCCACGATAGAGCTAGATAGCCAGCGTCCGAGGCTCGCTCGGTTCGTTCACGTAGAAAACACCACGGACGACCCTCCTCACAGTAGAAGGTCGCCCACCTGCGGCGCTTAGGACGCCACGTCTGTCTTGTTGATGCTGGTGCTGACAGCCTGTGCGAGACCTGGATTCAAAGATGACTCAACAGGAGACGACCACGTCAATCTCCGTCACTTGTGTTCCTCACACCAACCCACGCGCTCCCCAAGGGCTTAATGGAGCATGCGTCATTCTCATACGCGGGAAATCGATCGCCGATAGAGCACCGGCTAGTGTGACTGATGAGGACCTTGTCCATGACTCGACAGGCAGTGGTGGTCCGGGGGATTAAGGTCTTGCATCGCCACCTCCTCCTTCGCTTCGGAGTGAACTGAAAGATGCTGTGGGCGGTCGCACACACAATCCCTTCCTCTTCTCCACATATCAGCATGCGACCACCCGTATCCTTGCGCCTCTTCACCAGTGGTGTCAAGGACACCCCCCCCCTAGTTGTTTAAAAGGCCTCCGCACTGCTCGTGCCTTCCATAAGTCCAAACAAGACCGGAAGCCAAGCAACCCCCTCCGCAATCGTCCTTAGCTATCTCCGGGGAGCATTCCAACAATGCAAGTGTCGCTTCACTCACCGGGTGGGGGTGCAGGCCCATCATTCTCAACTTGCACCTCTCTCACATCCCTCCTAGAATGCATCTCCTGCGAGGTGGCAATATGCCCTTCGTTCAGAGTCCCCACTGAAGAAATATCGGGAGAAGACTAAGAGCTTCAAAAGGAAGGATCATGAGCTGTAATGCAGCCAGTCGTATTACCTTATTAAAGAGCCTTTAACTACAGATGATTCAGGATCTAGAAAAGAAGTGGGGTTCTGCCGATGGGGAAGTAACTGATACCGTCCGACACTGCTAACAAACTGTTTATCTGCTCAATAGCAAAATTATCCCAGCGGAAAGAAAGCGGGGGAAATTTCGTTTATCCTGTAAATCCTTCACCAGGTGGGATGCAGATCAAGGAGTAAAGTTGCTTGTCACGTTGACCTCGTTGGGGAGGCTGTCAGATGAGTCACGCACTTGGAAACCTCTATGACCAATTATTTACTCGTATTCTGCGGTGGCGGTATTGGGTCGGTAATAAGGCTATTTTTCACCAGCCAGATCGCGAAGCACATCGGCACCTCCTTTCCATGGGGAACGCTAGCAGTCAACCTGGTCGGTGCACTTATTGTCGGTCTGTTAATCGAGTTAATGGCCTTCAGGTGGGATGCATCTGACGCCCAACGCCATTTGTTAGTTTCAGGATTTTTGGGCGGGTTCACGACCTTTTCAGCGTTCTCCCTTGAAATGGCCTCGATGTGCGTTCGCGGTGACTGGGTCATGGCCACCACCTACATGCTTGTGTCTGCTTTAGGAACGGTGGGCTTGGTCATGGTGAGTGGGCACATGTTACGAGCCATCTTGTAGGGAATTGGGGTCTCTATTGACAGAAATGGCTTTACGGCTAATGAGGCTGTTTACTTTGTGTTTCTCCTCTACAATATGAATGTGTCTCTGTGCAAGGCTTCCATGACCTTCACGATTTGCCTACCCTCGCCGTCCTGTGCAATGTGATATTTCACATGAACCTGTCATTCATCGATTCACTCCAGAGTAATCATCGCAAGACTTTCTATGAGCACCATTGGTCCATCGCTATCGGCATGATCTTCATCGTGTTCCTGTTCCCCTTTGCCGGACTTTATGTAACAGGTTTGTTCGGAGTGCTGGTTGGGGTACTCTTGTCCGTGGCAGCCTATTATTTGACTCCCTATATCTGGATTAAACTCAACATCTGACAGCGGCCTACACGTGTCACGAGCATCGCATGGCCACTTGCGTTTTTTCTGAGCAGAACATCCCCCCTATGGGACCCAGCACCAAGGGAGTGGGCGTATGTGCCTATCACTACCAACTTGCACCTCTCCCTCGAGAGACCTAGAATAAGTCTCACTACGAGCCCCATGCCGATCTCACTTCGACTCTCCACTGCCCTCCTGCTTTCAATCGGCTGTTTCACCACTCCCGCCTGGGCCGATTTTCAAGCAGGGATGGATGCCTATAAGCGTAAAGACTACGCAACAGCCATTCGAGAGTGGCGACCGCAGGCTGAGCAGGGAGACGCCCATGCCCAGTTCACACTGGGTTTCTTGTATGAGACAGGCCGTGGCGTACCGCAGGACCATGAGAAAGCGCGGCACTGGTACGAGAAAGCGGCAGCCCAGGGAAACGCTTTGGCTCAGATAAACCTTGGGAACTATTACCTGAATGGAATTGGTCTTCCGCAAGATTACAAGATGGCATTACAATGGATTACCCTGGCCGCAATTCAAGGACAAAATATAGCCCAAACAAAACTTGGCACCATGTACGCGAAGGGAATGGGTATGCCACAGAACTTTGTCCGGGCCCATATGTGGTACAACCTCGCGGGATCAAATGGAAACGAAAGCGCAGTCCGGCTTCGTGATGTGTATGCCGAACAAATGACCCCTACAGAGATTGCCGAGGCGCAGCGGCTAGCGCGGGAGTGGATGCCCGCTAGTAAGTAAGCAACTCCTTTTTTACCCCAAGAGTGCACTCCAACTATGGGACCCATTACTCTCTGTGGTGGGGGTCTGTGCCCATCAGCTCCAACTTGCACTGTTCTCACATCTCTCCTAGAATTAACCTCTGTTAAGGCTCCCATGCCTCGGATGACCGTCATTGCTCCCTTTCTCAGTGGGTTTTTGATTCTCGCGTCGTGCGGCGACTCCGCCCACCAGGTGCGTCAAACCACTGCCCACATCAACATCCCCCCTGAGCTTGAGAAACAGATCGATGCCAGTGTGAGCTTTGTAAATCTACACGCACCTCCTGCCAACTTTGTCGGGCGCATCGTCAAGGTCGGTGGGATTGTCCTCAGGGGGAAACGAACAAAGATCCAGACCGAATTTGAGGTCTTACAACTTCCTATGGAGACAAAGGGTCCTCCAACAACAGAGCGCCCTAATTCCGAAGGACGATGCCTTGCTATTCAGGGAGAGCTTCTCGACCCATCACGTGTGCCTACGGGTACACCAATTACCGTCATCAGTGTCGTCAAAGGCGAAACCACGAGGCCGCTGGATGAAAGTGAGTTCAGTTATCCGGTTCTTGGGATCAAATACCTCATCGATTGGAATGCAGTGATAAACAAGAGCCCAGTCGAGACGGAATGGGTCGCCGTTGAGAAAAACTATCTCTTTCCAGAAAGACAGACGGTGTACATCGATCCCAATACCATTCGCCGGGAAAAGCATCTGGTGACGCTGTGGCAATTAATTGACTACAAGTGGATGCAGGGGAAAGGGGCTATGATAAACCCCCACGCATTTGGGCGGTTGTATCGCTATATGACGGCTCCTCACGGATTTTTCTCTACGAAAACTCGCAAGCAATTCGATTGCATGAACAACCGCGTACGGTTGCTAGAGTCCACAGATTTTTCGCACCGTATGGGTACCGGTCGACGGAATAAAGGATACGTAGACCAAGACAATTGGCTCCCCATTGAACCAGAGAGTGTAAACCAATCCTTGTGGGAAGTAGCCTGCGGAAAGTCATGAGAATGCATCCCATGAGGAAACCCCATCCCAAATGCAACACAACTTCCCTCTACGAAGTGACCATAAGACTTGCCAGCGTGTGCCTTGTGGTAGGCCTCGCAATTCTTTATTGCGGTTGCATAGCTGAGACCCTTCCGTTGGTCGCACCACCGAATGCGAATCCCACCGCAGCTCAGTACAACGCTAAAGGCATTGCCCACTACAAAGAGGGCTACTGGGCTCTAGCCAGAGCGCGTTTCACGTCAGCGATAAAGACCGATCCCAATCTCGCCGAATCGCACTTCAATCTTGCTTTGACATTGGACAAGTTGGATCTGAATACAGAGGCCACGACTCACTTTAAAAAGGCAGCTGAACTGGCCCCCGATAACAGTGCAATTACCCAGTCAAGTACCTACAGAAACTACACCACTCCCCTCTCGCCACCCTACGAGCCAGCAAGTATGAGTGAGAGGATGGAGGAGTACTAGAGGGAGTAACCGCAGGTGTGTTCATTTCGTTTTCTCACCGACACTGCCCGAGCTCATTTTAACCGGTTTCTAGTCAAACAGCCGTGGTACTGATAGGGTACATCCACCTATGGGACCCTTTGCTCACCGTGTGGTGGGTGTGTGCCGATTCCCTCCCACTTGCACAGCACTATCACAACATCTAAATTGCGCTTTACTGCAAGGCTTCCATGATTTTCATCATGCGCACTTACCGTCTTTGGTAATTGCAAGCGCCGATGAGAAACCCGCTTAGATTCTTTATTGATCTGATTCAGCAGCCGACCTGGGTTCTTGCCTGGGTGCTAATTCTTATTATAGCCAATATAGCCAGTACACACTTCTGGAACGAGTTCTTAGCACAATTGATCTTTATTGCCTTTATGATCTCCTCAATGCTTGTAATGGCACTATATACGCAGTTCGGGTATGCCAAAATCCTGGGTCTAGGTCATATCCTTTGGTTCCCGCTCCTCGTCTATGTACTCGTAAAAATTCCAGCTACAAGTAACACATTCAAGTATTATCTCATAGTTTGGTCATTGCTCACTTTGACTTCGTTGGTGATTGATGTCGTGGATGTATGGAAGTATTTCACCAGACGGCAGAACACCTAATACCTACCTTCACCCTGACTTGATCTCTGGTTTATTCCTAGAGACTACGAGACTATTTAATCTTTCCTCGGTAAATGCCCTCGTTACCTGTCCCTCACCTCACCGATAAGGATAATTCCCCTTATGCCTTGAGTACATTCCACCTGTAGGACCCATTTGCACACCGGATTAGAGTGGGTGTCCATTCCCCCAATTTGCAGATTTCTTCCATAGTTCCTAGAATACCTCTCCTGCGAGGTTTTCATGCCGTCCATGCTTCCTTCCGGAACATTAAGGAACATCCTTCTCTGCGCCTTGCTGGCATTTCTTACCTGGCAAAGTGTGTTTATAGTCGCTCCCGACGAAGAAGGGATTGTAATGCGGTTTGGAACTCCAGTTCGCTCTGTTGGTCCTGGTCCTCACTTGAAAATTCCTATCTTGGAGAGTGTCATTCAGCCGAAGGTGGAAAAACTCCACCGTATAGAAATCGGGTCCCGCACCAGTCAACAGAGTCGCCAGTAGTTGACTCACCAAGAACGCTTGATGCTTGACCTAAAGTCCTTCATCCAGTCTAGGTCCCTTCTGTAAAGACAGATTTTTTAACACAGCGAGTTACTCAACTCACCATCTGACTGAAGAAGTGCCTTCACCTACCAACAGCCATTGTTGTCTCCAGAGTACATTTCTCCTACGGGGCCCGTTACCAACCTAGTGGGGGAGGTGTAGCCCGATTATTTCCAACTTGCACCTCGCTCGCGTCCCTTTTAGAATACGCCATCATCCTAATGACTATAGCCCTCTCCATTGAGCCCTTGCGTAGGTTCCAGGCGATGGAGCGTCAAGAGTGAGAGGCCGGCAGCTGATAGTGGACACGATCATCTTCTGAACGCCGCGCTGTTCCACACCCTCACAGAAAAAGTCCATCTACGTTACGGAGGATCCAAGGATGACACATTACCGAAGGCTCGGATGGATTGTGCTGATCCCGCTCTTCCTTGTAATAGGAATAAGCAGTGGACGAGCCGAGATTGGTCAAGAACCTGCAAAGGCATTACAGCGTATTCAAACCTCAGGAGAACTGCGCGTTGGGGTTTCGTTATTTACCCCATGGGCAATGAGGAATACACAGGGTAACTTGATTGGATTTGAGATTGACGTGGCCAAACAATTGGCTAAAGACATGGATGCGAAACCTGTCTTCACAGTCCTTGATTGGAACGAACTGTTGCCCGCGCTGCTTCACCATCGAATTGACATCATCATAGCGGGTATGGTCATTACACCAGAAAGAGCGCTCAAGGTAAATTTCAGCAAACCCTATGCTAGTTCTGGTATTGGACTGGCCACCAACCTAGAGCTCACCAAAGATTTTACGGGGATCACGGACCTCAATCGGCCTAGTGTCAAAGTGGCCTGCGTGTCAGAAACCGTATCGGCAGATCTGGCACAACGTCTCTTACCCAAGGCCACGTTTCAAATTTTCGAAAAAAGCCAGGAAGCGATACATGCTCTAACCACGGGTAAGGTTCATGCCTACATTGCATCCGACCCACTCCCGACTTTTCTCGCCTTGGAGCATCCTGAGAAGGTCGATACGCCGCTGTCTAAGCCACTCATTGCAACGAGAGCAGCTTTTGCCATCAATAAA
>JABAOE010024123.1_pt1 | contig 11641 bp, 11 predicted proteins | sample 7062141 | NCBI WGS metagenome assembly JABAOE01 (sample SAMN14538627, study PRJNA623070) | marine sediment metagenome | biome: marine biome [ENVO:00000428]; feature: marine pelagic biome [ENVO:01000023]; material: deep marine sediment [ENVO:00002113] | place: India: Gulf of Khambhat ...
AAAACCTACTGGCGGCACAGCCACCGTGAGCGGTCATGATATTCTCAAAAACGAAAACGATGTCAAGAGAGTGACGGGCCTACTTGCCGAGTCACCCGGCTTGTATGAAAAGCTGAGCGCTCACGAGTTTCTAGAGTTTATGGGAGCCCTCTACGATGTCTCTAGTGACATCCTCAACGAAAGGATCGATGACTTACTGAAGCTCTTCGGCCTTTTCGACAGACGCGACTACCTGCTTGAAGGCTACAGCCGTGGCATGAAACAGAAAATCCTGCTTGCCGCGGCTTTGATCCACGATCCGCCGATTCTGTTTCTTGACGAACCCACTTCCATGCTCGACCCTCGCGCCGCCCACATGGTAAAAGACCTAATTAAGAAGCTAGCCGACAGCGCAGGAAAAACCATCTTCATCTGTAGTCACATTCTTCCAATAGTAGAGGAGTTGTGTGATCGCATCGGCATCATCAACCAAGGCAGATTAGTGGCGGTAGGCACCGTCAAAGACATCATCGCTGAGACGAAAACCAAGACGCTGGAAGAAGCGTTCATTGCCATAACTGGAGGAGTGGAAGAAAAGGAGCTCCTAGCTTGGAGGGAGCAGAAGGGTGCTGATGCCTAAGTGGCTCGTCGTGGCAAGAAACGAGTATCGCATCCGAGTTAACCGAATTCGAAAGATAAAACCCTTCTTTCCCTATTTAGCTATAGGACTACTAACAGTCTATGTAGGGTTTGTCGCCCCGACGCTCGTCAACGCGTTTATCGGCGACTTCTTTTCTCTCTTCCCACCGCAGGTGGCCGTTGTAGTGGTCGTGACGACGTTCCAGATCGTGCTGTTCATGATCTTCTTCTACTTCACAATATTTCCAATCACTCAAACATTGCAAGGAACGCAAGTCGGGCAGGTAGAGATCTTTCTTGCGAGTCCTGTGAAACCCAGTGACGTTCTATTGGGTGAATTTGTAGGAGTAATGCCCTTCTACGCTATTGCAGTCGCGGTTATCGCTGGTTCTTTCACCGCTATTCTGCATCCTCTCGGGTTGGATCTGGTTCAGATCGCGATCGCCATTGCAATCTTCGTTATTACATTTCTTTGTGCTCTGTGGATTGGCACAGTGGTCGCCGCCGTACTTCGAACAAAGCTTGGTCGAACTACGCGTGGAAAAGATGTTGGAAGGGCCCTTTCACTCATCATCGCCTTGCCAGGGGTCGCCATAATGTATGCGATCATGGGTGGATCTCTGCTTGAAACTCTCGCTAATCCTGCCACAAGTGGAATGGTTAGAAACATTCTTAATCTTCTGCCGAGTTCTTGGGGAGCGGAAGTCATTGTTGGCTTCGCATCCAATCCTGGCAACATTGTTGCTGTTGGTCTTGAAACATTCACCTTCTTCGGAGGTTTGGTTACATTCTTCTTGGTCACGCTGTGGTTGGGTGCAAAGGCTGCCAATCGAGCCTATAGCCTTGAACCGACGACCTTCATAGCGTCGACTGCTAAGCGAGATGGTAACTTCTACAAAACCGTGAAATATCTCGGGGGCGGCGGATCCTTCGGCACGCTCTTGGTAGCAGTCTTCAAGAATTATGGTCGGAGGCTTGAGAATCTGTCAAGGATCGCATACATCGTTGGTCTGATTGCGTTGGTGAACATTTTCTTCGGCGGCGGAGGAGGTGGTCAGGATTTAGAAGGTGCGCTTGTAATGGGCTTTTTCTTGTTTCCCATTCTTGCGGTGTTTGTAGTCGGTCAAGTGACAGAAGGAGAAAAAGAGAACTTTTTCGTATACAAAAAGACTCCTTCGGGTGTGGGTAGAATTGTCAAGGCAAAGTTGTTGCAAGGCTGGCTGGTGGCGATTCCAATTGGTGTGGTGATTTCGGCTGTTTCGATGATTCTGATTCCCCAGATTATGTTTGGTTCCTTGTTGGTTTACACGAGTCTCATAGCACTAGTTGTTGCAGGGAACACAGCTTTGGCTCTTGGGCTTTCGCTCCTGAACCCAGTGTTCTCGGAGAGCGCTCGTGCGCAGATGGGTGGGCTGATGGTGAACGCACAAGTAGGCATATTTGTTTCGATTGGAATTTTCATTGGTTCCATGGTCATTCTACGTCTAGAGTTCATTGACACGTTGATTTTGTACACTGTAGTGGTTTGGCTACTGGGAGTTGTATCTCTCTACCTTGGAAAAAGAAAACTCAACAGAATCGAGTAGCTGCATCAAAGTACGTGAGAACAGGTCCGGTTTGACACGTGGGAAAAGCCAATTGCGGGATCTACTGGACGTATGATACAATCTAGGGATCTCTGACTCTCGGACGCTTTTGCTGGGAATCACGTGTGTCGATCAATCGATTAACTCAGCAATTGCTTGAATTAGAACTCATTTCGTGTAATCTCAGTTGCGCACTGATACCTCTGGGCTCGGAAACAGGTTGAGAGGTCGCCTGCAATTTTCGGAGATGATCTAGCTGTTGTCGAATCTTCTCTCCGTCTTGTGCGGGTATCTCTAGTACTTTCGGAGCATCACGAAATCTCGGGTCTCTCATGAGAGCATGGAAAAATTGCAGTCCTAGTTTTCCTTTNNGGTCAACTCGCGAACCCAATTCCGTCTTGGAATCGTTCAGATGAATCGCTCTCAGCTTGTCTAGTCCTACGATGGAGTCAAATTCCTTCCAGATTTTCTCGTATCCGCGGTAGCCGCGAACTTCATATCCAGCGGCGAAGACGTGGCACGTGTCGAAACAAACACCTACCGACTCTTTGTTCCTGACGTTCTCTAGAATGTAAGCAATCTCTTCGAACCGAGAGCCTATGGCCGTTCCTTGTCCGGCCGTGGTCTCTAAAAGAATCGTCGCTTTCGTATCATTGACATTTTCTAAAACGCTGTTTAAGGTTCCGACGATCCTCTTGATTGCTGCAGTTTTGTTTAGGTTGCGATAATATCCGGGATGTAAGACCAAGAATTCAATTCCCAGTGTCCTAGCTCGAGCCAGTTCAGCAGACAGACGATCTTTCGATTTCTGCCATGTATCACTCGTCGGTGAGGCTAGGTTAACCAACAGGGGAACGTGCGCGATCACCTGCTTAACTTGACTTTTTCGCCAGGCTGATCTAAAGCCGGAAATCTCCTCAGGCAACAGATCGGTTACGCGCCATCTACGTGATAAGGTGATATAGGTCTGTGCACACTCGCAGTGCCATTCGTCCGCATAACGGAATAATGTTGCCAGTCCTCCTCGTCCTGGATGGGCGGGCACGTTTGACCCAAGCATATCAATGACCTTTAACTTGACAGAGGATCTGCTTTCGTCTTAAAGTGTTCCCAGCCTCTAGGCTCTATCTCTGTCTTGATGCCTTTTGCTTTGAGAAAGAGTTTCCTTTCTTTAGTGACCAAGCCGATTTTGATTAGTGAGGCTGCACTTCTTGCTGTCTCCCACAATTCAGGTGTAACCGTGACAACGAGTTCGTATTCTTCCCCACCGTAAAGACATAATTCAACAGGATCTAAACCGTGGATTTCCGCGAATTCTCTTGTCTCAGACGCAACTGGGAGATTGNNAGACGCTGTTGCAGCGCCAGCTTGAGCGAGTGAGAGACCCTCTTTTAGTCGAGCCCGAGGCATCAGAACCACATCTACAAGGGTATTCTTCAACTTGGGTGACACTGAAAGGTGGTGAAGCAAGATTCTCAAGCCAGCAGCAGTCTTGCCAAAAGTCCCTGAAGTCGCCACAACATCGCCTGGTTTAGCGCCGCTACGAAGCATAAGCTTGTTTCTGTCGCCAATTCCGAAAGCAACACAAGAGATGATGAGGTCAGATGTCTCATTTGTGTCTCCGCCCAAAACGTATGCGCCATATTCGCGGGCGCCAGCGTTCAATCCTTTTCCAATCTGTTCAATGTCTTTTCTTGCGAAACTTCGCGGAATACCGATTGATGCTAGCAGTGCAGCGGGTTTAACTCCTTTCGCGGCTAGATCACTTATATTCATAACAACAGTTTTGCGAGCGGCCTGCCAGAGACTCATACCCGGCGGTACATCAGTCTTGCCAACGAGCATATCTGTCTTCACAACTGCGAGTTTTCCATGCTCAATGTCGACGGCTGAAACATCATCACCAAACGCAACAGGGATTCTCGGCATTGGTTCCAAACACTTGAGAATAATATCAACTATCTTGCGCTCACCAAGCTCTTCAACCGAGTTCAAAAGCAGGTCTCCTCTGAGTCACAAGAGAGTTTAGTTCAGCATCTTAAAAAGATGCGGCTCTGTTTCATTGGTTGATTGCCTCATCTTCTTGGCAGCTCTAGCGGAGATTTATCTTTCTAGTGGTTTTCCACACATTGCACAATACGGAACTGTTCGAAACAGTTGCTTGCCACAGTCGGGACACTTAATTAGGGTCTCCGTTCCACAATTGGAACAGATAACCATTGCCCCGTCCCTAACGAACCGTTCACGTTCCAGTTGCTTGATAACCTTCTTCTTTCTGTAATTGTTGTAGATCGTACTGAGACCGCATATTGCTAGAAACAATAGAAAAAGAATGGGAATAAACCATCCATAGAGAGGCGGGAGCGGAGGAATGTCTGGTTGCATTTGGTTCCGACTCCACGAACAATAGAACTACAATTATTTCATATTTCATTTTTGGTTGTATTACTGATTTAATTTCAAATCCAAAACGATCATACTTAAATTCAGGGACACCGAGTAACAGCCACAAAAACCGGAAGGATTATGAAATGGAAAAGTACGAGTGCTGTGGTCAAACCTTTAACACCAGGGAAGAGATGGAAACACACAAAAAGAACGCACACAGCAGTTGCGGTTGCCACAAGTAGTCATCAGCTACCAAACCTATACAGATAATCTCCTTTCTTTTTTGCTCAGCCGAGAGTTCTTGAGAAAAGATCTTTCATGAAGTTGCCACGCACGCATCCGGGGAAACACGAAGATTTACCTAGCGAACTTCAATGCTTGTCGGAGAAGGAAGAAACTTATACACAGAATATACACAAATTAGAAATCCCTAAATCCAGCGCAAAGGCAGACAATAGACAATGCCCCGGTGGCTTAGGGGTAGAGCAGCAGCCTCGTAAGTTGCGGGTCGCGGGTTCAAATCCCGCCCGGGGCTCTCCACCTGTGATTGAAGCGATAAAGAACCGACAGTTGTCAACTGAAAGCTTTTTAATCGTTCAGCGCTAAACTATGCGCTAACTGGGGGGAGTTGGGTTGTCGTTCGTTCCTTTGCTTCTCGAGTGGGCTATCTTGTTGATTCTCTTGATTGTTGGCTTCCTGGTAATAGTGTTCATTGCAAAAGTTCTGCTGTTCTTTCTGCCAGCCGCTATTGTTGCCCTAGTTGTGTGGTTCATTACAATTGGCACGCCTTACAACAGGTTGCTGACTGGAATTGCCTTCCTGCTTGTGGCCGCTGTTTCCATCGCAAAACGTAAATGATGATTGGCTATACGAAGATTCACATGTACGGAACCAGAGAGTGAAACGAGCAATCAGCTCTAGAAAAGGCAGATAGGTAATGGATCCAATTCAAATCATCATTCTTGCAGTGATTCAAGGCATCACCGAGTGGTTGCCAGTTTCTAGTTCAGGTCACCTAGTTGTTGCGCAGGAATATTTTGGTCTTGAGCTCCCGGTGATTTTCGATGTGATGTTGCATGTGGGAACCTTGCTTGTGATTCTGATGGCTTTCTGGACAGATGTCGTCAAAATAACTAAGGCTGTGGCTCGACTGGATTTTGAAGCGGAAGATGGGAAACTTGCTGTATTTATTGTGGTTGGCAACGTGCCGACTGCTCTAATCGGTCTTGTTTTTCGAGACACTATCAAGTCTCTCTTCAGCAATTTGCTGGCGGTTGGCATAGCGTTAGTGATTACAGGGTGTTTTCTTTACGTTTCTGAGTACGGAAAGAACAGCAAGGAAATGAAATACTCAGATGCCTTCCTGATAGGCATCGCGCAAGGAATAGCCATAGTGCCAGGGGTCTCGAGAAGCGGCATCACCATAGCCATTGGGTTGCTTTGTGGACTGAAGAAGGAGACGGCTTTCAAGTTCTCCTTTCTGCTTTCAATTCCAGCAGTGATAGGAGCCGTGATATTCGAGTCGGAAGATTTGTTTCGTGTAGAAACTGACGGCTTAACTATGATTCTAGGCATGGCGATTTCAGTGATCATTGGCTACGTGGCTCTAAGGCTCTTGCAGAGGCTTTTGATCAAGGAGAGATTCCATCTGTTTGCCTATTATTGCTGGTTGCTAGGAGCTGCAGTAGTAGCCTTGATGACAACGAGCTAAGATCCGTGCACGACGTCAAACGTGATCGTTCAGCGGACCGAAAACCTTTATGGAACCTGCCCAAAAGAGAGAAAGCTGTAAAGTATGATTAAACAGAAGATGTAGTCAAAAAATGAAGATATCACGATTTAAGGTTACTGTTCTAGTGTTGCTTGCGGCTACCACAATTTATGCTGTGGCTTGGCAGCTGGACATTCAAAAATATGAAGCGTGGAAGCAATCTTATCTGCAAAACCATCCAGATGCGGCGCCTTGGATAGATTTCCAACCATACGTTGGAACACCGACAGGTGGGCTGCTGCTTGTCGTAGGCGTACTCTTGGGTGGCTCTTTCCTTGTGGTTATGATCCATCGCAAGAATCTGAAATCTGCTCCATGACTGGAAAATCCATCTGGCAACAACTGGACGGATCTATTTAGAGAACATCTCGGCTAGCGTAGAAGAATCTGGAAGATATCTCAGTGAATAGGCGGCTAGCCCTTTGACGCCAGCGCCGTCCGATAGTCTCCGGGCCCAAGCGCGGCGCGCGTGGTCTATACCTTCCCTGCGCGTGTTATCAGCGGCAGTGCGTAACCGTTATCTGAAGCGTTGTGAGATCTGCGGTCACGTCGAATACGTGTCCCATGTCGTCTTCGTTGATGCCCCAAGTGTAATGTGCCTCTATCTCTGTATCATCAAAGGTTAGGGTATCCAATCGATGCGTAACATAATCTCCCTTAACCTGAATGAACGTTGTTCCCACGATCAGCTCAGCCTCTTGCTCGGTCAAGCCGTCGCTGAGGTTGACGCAAACAAATACATCCACACTCCACATCCCGTTGACAAAAGCCTTGAACCTGGTCACGTCTACATGCGTGTCGCTGGTTTCCTCTACGGTTATGCCAACCCTGCTAGTTTCTATGCGAGGTTCTCCCAGCCAAACACCTGAGATTCTGTATTGGCCAGGTTTGACGGGGATGAAGCCTCCAGTTTCATGGTTGTAGGAGTAAAGGTTCCACTGAATGGTTTTGGAGAAGGTTTCTCCTGGTTTTAGGGTAATCTTCTCGATGTATGCAGCGAAGGCTCTTCCCTCGGTCCACCTAGCANNAAGGTTCCACGGAATGGTCTTCGAAAAGCTCTCTCCTGGTTTCAGGGTTATCTTCAGAATATATTCTGGGAACCCTCTTCCCTCGGTCCACTTGGCAGCCAGAACATCGTTCAGGTCGTAGAGGTCTATGTCAAAGAAGGGTGGGCCCATCCAGAAAGTCACATTTTTGTCACCCTTGTTTTTTAGGATGAAAACAAAACTAACATCTTCTCCGGCAAGGATTACCGTTTTGTCCAGGGTCATCGAAAGTTCCAGAGCACCTTTTTGTCCCCTTGACGTGGAGTCTTGCGTTCCTTGGAGTAGAGACCAAGCTCCGATCACGCCCGCACCTGCAATCAAGCATGCAAGAATCAATCCATAAACGAATATCCTCCGCATTCTTTCCACTACCATTCGTTTAGTTGATCTAAAATGACCGTACACTTCACTTAATCCTATAGGTTAGAACAGCTTGTTCCACTTTTTAGAACAGCATGCGCCCCAAGGTATGCTTGAAAGGCACGTGTCTGCGCGCGCGAGACCATGAGTTCATAAAGAGCTGTAACTACAAATGTATATACAAAACGGGGGAATGGGAGAAATGCGAAAACTGATCAGTATCCGAATCGACATACAAGTTCATCAGACAGCAAGAGAAATGGGTTTAAACATCACTAGGACTTGTGAAAACAGCTCAAAACAGACGATTCAACGTCTCGCACCTTCTGATGGCAATTCAATGGAAGCCAAAGGCTGCCCTCGGTGGTGCGGGGGGCGGGATTCGAACCCGCGGAGGCCTACGCCAGAGGATCTTAAGTCCTCCCCCTTGTCTTAGAGGGTTTCTGCCAAGTTTCTGACCCGCTATTTAGACCTGGCTCGGGTACCCCCGCTCGTTTCAATTTTGAGGTTAATGGTTTATCTATTAAGTATTTTGAAGCAAAATCTACCGTACTGCCTTCTCTAGACCATATCATTTTGAGAACTTAGTTTGCGAATTCGCTCTTAAGTCAACGAGTGCGTGAATACCGAGGTTTCTGATGAGAAAGCTGGAAGATGTAGAAAATCGTGGGAATCGCTATTCCAGCCCCCAGTGCTAGGATCAGAACATAAAGCGGTAGTGACGCAACGGTGGCTCGAAGAGCGTCTGCAACGAGAGGTGCCGTGACCATCGAAGAAGCGGCTATGGCAGAGCCGCCGATGATAATGAGCAATGTTGTCAGATTGGACCGGTTGTTAGCCTCAGCAACGTCGTGCTCGTTGCCACCGCTAGAGAGAAACTCTTGACGAGCCAAGCTTGACAAAGTTGCGTATCTAAGGTAGAAGTATCCTCCTACAAGGGCAATGGTTATAGCGGAAAGCTCGTAGTAGCCGACGGAGTTGGTGGTGGCAACTAGACCGGTTGATCCTCCGATTCGTGACTCGACCAAGAGAGCAGGCAGAATAAGTGCAACGAGAAATTCAGAGAATCCTTTGCCTCTGGCGTTTGGGACAATCAGAACCGTTGTGACTCCCATCAAGACTGCAAAGAAGACAACCAGAGAGGGAAATAACGCTATCGCCTCTTGGCCGATAGGTGAGAGAGCTATTGCTGAAAGCACTACGGAGAGGGTGAGACCAACATATTTCTTATACTGAGAAAGAGAAACGTACCCAAAAAAGATCGCAAGACCATAGGCCAAGTAGCGATAGAAACACAGCCCGTTTATCTGATAGGTGGTCTCAGTATGCTGGAAGGCATAGGAAGCAGCTGTGCTCATCAACACGACGACCACGAATTGCAGTAGTAGTGGTGCGCCTTTCCCCAATTTCACTCATATTTCACCTCAGCCGTATGCTCCTTAACAACGTAAATTCCATACTCTCCTTTTTTGGGTCCCAGTCTAAAACAGTCACGCCGAGGCTTCGCAGCTGGTTTGAGAAGCTTCTGCTAGCTACATCAAGCATCCTCGCGGCATAAATCTCCAAATCATTGACTTTTGGGATGATGTTATAGGGCAGAATATTGATCAACATGACGCTGGTCTGTCTTCGCCTTCTTTGATAAACTAGTACCCTCTTCAATCCGTCAAGGAGATCACGCCAATTGTTCTGGGTCACGTGTGTGATGATCACGATCCCAGGGGTTTGGCGGATCAACTGCGTCTGATTGCGTTTCAAGGCTTTCGAGAACCCTTCATCCCAGAAAACCTGTAATCCGGCTTTCGGAGGAGTTAATCTTAGTATGTTACTCGCAACTCTGATGAACTGTTTTTTCCCGGTATCAGAATGCACGGTTTCTCCTTGATGGTTATAGATGTACATACCTAGGCTGTAGCCCTTGTTTAGAAAATAGTAGGAGATGCTGTAGGCAGCGCGAATGCAATATTCTAGGGCGTTTTCGAAAGAAGTGCCGATCCTTAGCTCAGGGTGAGCGTCTAGGAATAACCAAAGAGATAGTTTTCCTTCTCGTTCATACTCGTTGACCAGGGGATACTGTTTCCCTCGACCTGCAGCCCTAGCTGAAGCTTTCCAATTGATAATCTTGAACGGATCACCATACAGATAATTGCGGATTTCCTTGAAGTCAGTACTTATCGGTCCAATCTTGGCGATGCCTTCACTTGGGCGAATTCTCTGGGTGATGCGCAAAGGCAACTTCATTTTTCTAATTTTGGGTGACACAGGGAACACTCTCAACTGGCCCGTCTCTTCGATTGAGACGTGTGATCTAGTCAGCCCAAGAATGTGCCGTGCTTCCCAACCGACACCAAGTTTGTAGGTTCCGCTTTTAGTACACAGGAGCCTATAGGAAAAATCGAACGATCTCTCTTTGAACCCCTTGGACACCAATTCGTAGTTACTTCCTTCCACAAGTTGAAACGTCTCTGGAATCTCATCGCAAATGACAACTGCTCCGGGACCTCCAGCTACCTTGCCTACTACTTCTACGTCTACAATTTCGCCGAGTCTCGCAGAACTTGGGAGATCAGACTTTCTGACCTGTACTTCAGGGGAAGCGACAAAGACTCCCACAAAATATGTGAAGAGTGGAATAAACGATGCGCAAATCAGAATCGAGTTGGCAAGAAGAAACCCAGAAAAGAAGATTGCTGCGAATCCAGCTAGAAGTAGACTGGATTCCTTTGCCGTCAAATTCAAGAAAAATCACCTTGCTCGGTAGTCCTTTGGTACATTTACCGAGTCGAGGATTTTCTTCACGATTTTCCGTTCATCTGCTTGTCTCATTACATCTTCTACTTTGAGTATCAATCTGTGAGCCAGAGCATCAACAGCGATAGTTTTGATATCATCAGGTGTCACAAAGTCTCTTTGCCTAAGGAGTGCCATTGCTCGAGAAGCTTTGAGTAGCGCAAGACTTCCCCGGGGGCTTGATCCCACTTCCACTTGTGGATGTTCCCTTGTTGCTCTGACAATTTCTGCTATGTACTCCAGAATGACGTCATCTATGTAGATGTCGTCTTCCACTGTTTTCTGTAGAGCGTTGAAATCTTCGGCGGATATAACTGGCTTCAGATCCCTAGTCGGATCATCTTTTTTCCACTCTATGCGCCTAGTGACAATGAGTTTTTCGCTATCTAAAGTCCTTGGGTAGCCTGTAGAAAGCTTCATCATGAAACGATCTATCTGAGCTTCAGGGAGAGGGTACGTGCCCTCATATTCTATCGGATTTTGCGTTGCCAACACGAAAAACGGTGCTTCACACCTGTAGGTTTGCCCTTCGATAGTGACCTGGCGCTCTTCCATAACTTCCAAAACAGCAGATTGCGTCTTCGGAGGTGACCTGTTTATCTCGTCTACCAGCAAAATGTTGGTAAAAACTGGACCTTTGAGTAATTCGAAAGACCCGTTTTTCGGTCTCCAGATCCTAGTTCCGAGAATGTCTGCTGGCAAAAGATCCGGAGTACATTGAACTCGGGAAAAGCTGCAGTCAATCGAAAAAGCTAGTGTTTTAGCCAACAAAGTCTTGCCAAGTCCAGGATTATCTTCAAACAGAACGTGTCCATTAGCGAGAGCTGCAGCAAGTATCTTACTGATCAGTAGTTCATCGCCGACGTAGAGATTGCGTATTTGCTCCATTACGGTGTCACAGGAAGCTGAAACCTTTTCCAAATTCATTCTGATCACAACCTATCAATTTGCTCAAGGAGGAGATCCAGTAAGATTCCTCTGGCTTTCTTGTCATTCATAGCAGTTCTTTTCTTTGTCCAAGGAAAAATCAGGAAATACAACGTGTGTCGCCGCGTATCTTTTTCGTAATCTATCAATGGACC
>JABAOE010001446.1_pt2 | contig 11629 bp, 10 predicted proteins | sample 7062141 | NCBI WGS metagenome assembly JABAOE01 (sample SAMN14538627, study PRJNA623070) | marine sediment metagenome | biome: marine biome [ENVO:00000428]; feature: marine pelagic biome [ENVO:01000023]; material: deep marine sediment [ENVO:00002113] | place: India: Gulf of Khambhat ...
GAGCATCTACAATCCCCCGCTGACCAAGGTTTTTGGCGTCGTCGCGAGTGCGGCCGATGACTGGACCTTGCGCCAGGTCGTGTGGATTTTCACTGTCTCCATCGTGGCCCTCGGTCTGGCGGCGGCAATCGCGGGTCGCTGGCTCGAAAAAGTCGGGCCGCGCATGGTCGGTACGGTCGCCGCCTGCTGCTGGGGCGGCGGATATCTGGTCGGCGCGGCCGGGATACTCACGCACCAGCTTTGGCTTATTTACCTGGGCTACGGCGTGATCGGTGGCTGTGGCCTCGGTCTCGGCTATGTATCGCCGGTCAGCACCCTCATTCGCTGGTTCCCGGACCGGCGCGGCATGGCGGCGGGCATGGCCATCATGGGCTTCGGCGGCGGCGCAATGATCGGCGCGCCAATGAAGGAATATTTCCTCAAGCTTTTTTATCGCGCGCCCGAGTACCTGGGTCCGACGGACACCGTCGCGCTCGTTACCGAGGGCGGCCGACGTTTCGCCGAAGTGTCCGGTGTCCTCAGGGAAGTCGTCGTAGCCGGTGCCGCGGACGTTCGTGGCATGACGGTGCCCGGGCCCGAAGGCGTTTATGTCGTCGGCACCGGTGCAAGCGGTGTGGCGGAAACGTTTCTCGCCATCGGTGTCATTTACCTGGTGGTCATGCTACTCGCGGCGTTTTCCTATCGCCTGCCGGCGCCTGGCTGGCGGCCGGCAGGCTGGCAGCCGCCTGCGGAAGACGAACAACATCACCTGATTAGCCGGCATGATGTCGATATCGATCAGGCGTTGAAGACGCCACAGTTCTACCAGCTATGGATAGTGCTGTGCTTCAATGTGACCGCGGGTATCGGCGTGCTCGGTGTTGCCCGCACCATGATTACCGAGATATTCGGCACGACATTGCCACATATTGTCGACGCTGCATTCGCGGCAACCTACGTGGTTATGATCAGCGTGTTCAATATGATCGGCCGATTCTTCTGGGCGAGCAGTTCCGATTACATCGGGCGGCGCAATACCTACTGGATATTTTTTGTCTTGGGTATTTTGCTTTACCTGTCAGTGCCGTTTACCGCACAGCAGGTCAGCGCCAATCCAAATGTCGTATGGCTCGTCTATTTCTACGCAGCGACGATGATCATATTCACGATGTACGGCGGCGGCTTTGCGACCATTCCGGCCTATCTTGCGGACATCTTCGGCACGAAATTTGTCGGTGGTATCCACGGGCGGCTGCTAACTGCGTGGAGCACTGCCGGCGTGCTCGGTCCGCTGGCCATTACTTCCTTGCGCGAAAGTTCGGTAGACCGGGCGATACGGAACCTGATGACAAAGATCGACGACGCTGCGTTTGCTCAACATTTCGGTGCGCCGGTCAGCGAACTCGAGCTGTTGATCGAGCAAAAAACCGTGACGATCGCTCAGCTGATGGAAATCGCACCGCGCGGTACCGTTGATCCGACGAGCAGCCTCTACAATTCGACCATGATACTGATGGCGGTGTTGCTCGCAGTGGCGCTCCTGAGCAATGCACTGATGCGACCCGTGGATCCGCGTCACCACCTCAAGGGCGAGATCGAGCCCCGATAACTTGTTGAATACCAAACAATATCAGGGTGTGATTGCCCCGCCGCACTGCTATTGTTGCTTACGCAAGTGATAGTCGAATGCCGGACCTTCGCCTGCGCCATAGCGATTGTGGATCCAGATCAGCAACATACCCTCGACGTGACGCGCGTAACTCAATGGACCGACGTCGATCGCTTCGAGTCCCATATTGTTTACCAGTTCTGCGACCCTCGCTTTTGCCGCGGCGTTGTCTCCGACTAACGGAATGCTGATCGGGCCGCCGGAGGAATCGGGGTCGACCATCTGTCGCCAGTTCAGCGTGTTGAATGCCTTGACGACATGTGCACCCGGCGCGGCGCCTTGTATTATTTCTGCGGCCGACGTGTCATAGGACAATGTCAGGTGCCCATCTGCATGACGATCGATCGCGTTTGTCGGATCGATGATGATCTTCCCCGACAGATCGCCGAGGCTGCCGGTTACCGCCTCGACGACAGCCCCCGGCACGGCCATGACGACAATATCGGCGCCGACCACGGATTCCGCGGGCGTAGTTGCCGATGCTTCGCCGCCGGTGCGTTCGACCAGCACGCGAACGTGGTCACGTGCTGGATTGCGTGAACCATAGACGATCGTATGACCTTGTGCCGCGAACTCCGGACCCAGCGCGCCGGCAACGTCACCGGTGCCGATCACCGCGATCGTGTCCGCATGGATCGGCAGCGATGCGAGTAATGCCGCCACCAAGACGATTAATCCGGATCTGGTCATATTGATTCTTGTGAGCATAAGATAAACCTCTTGCAATCGATTTTTTGTTCGCCTGGTAAAACAGCAGCCGTGTTTCGTCCGCCGGGCCGGACAATCGGCAATCATACGAGGCATTTCTCTTAATATACCGGCGAACGAAGAAAGAGACGCACCGTGCGGTACGGCGGAGCTGCCCCGGATTTAACGCGACTCAGGCGGCTTTCTCGCCAGCGATTTCGGCCGGTGTCTGGAACCAGTCCGGTTTTACGATCAAAAGGTCGCACGGCAGGTGCTCAAGCGTTCGCTCCGCCGTGGCGCCGATGAACAGGCGTTTCCAGCGATTTCTCGAGACTGCCCCCATTACGACGACATCGGCGCCGATACTTTCGGAGAACTCCGGCAATTCCTCGTGCGTCACGCCAGCAGTGAGAATTGATTTCTTGGGATCGATGCCGTGAAAGCCTATGACTTCGTTGAAACGTTTCTCGTGCTGCTCGTGCATCTGTTTCTCGATTTCGTCGAAAGGCAACGATACCGGTATGTATGCATTTGCTGTTGCGGTTGCGACGGCGATGCGTGGGTCGTAAGAGTGGAATGCACGAACTTCGGCATTCGTCGCTTCGGCCAGCGCCTTGCTGGTAACCATGATTTCGTCGTCCAGCGCCGCGGGTTTATCGTGTTCATGCAGCGGATCGATCGCGGCGATGATAATCGGCTTCTCCGATATGTCTTGAGGCTTCACGAGCCATAACGGAACCGGGCAGGTCCGGATCAAGTTCCAGTCGGTGTTTGTCAACAGCGCGCGCCTGAGCGCCGAATGATGGTGCGTGTCCTTGAAAACAATATCGGCATCGCATGCGATGGCATGACGAACGATGCCTTCGTACAATGGGTGATCCCAGGTCGAAGTCGTATTCACTACGAGGCCGGATTCGCGGAGCGGTTCGGCCAGGTCCTCGAGACGTCGCTTAAGTCCCTTCAGGATATCCTCCTGCGCATTCTCGAGTGATGGATAACTGCCCAGGCGTCCCTCGGTGAGATATTCGTTGTAATAACAAAGCAACAGCTCGAGTTCTGCGTCCATGTGCTTGGCGAGCCAGGCGCCACGCTTCAATCCATATTGTTCGTCGGCGTCCAGGTCGATAACACACAAAATCTTCGAGATATCTTGCATTTGTAATCCTCTTTTAGGCGGCGCGTTCCTCTGAAATCTCTTTCGGTATGCGGAACCAGTTCGGCTTGATGATCAACAGATCGCAAGGCAAGTGTTCGAGCGTTCGTTCCGCCGTGGCGCCGATGAAAAGGCGCTTCCAGCGATTACGGGACACGGCTCCCATAACGACAACGGTAGCGTCGAAATCACTGCAAAATTCCGGCAGTTCTTCATGAGTCAACCCGGCGACCAGGTGCAATTTTTTTGGTTTGATATCGTGTTTCTTTGCAATCTCCCGGAATTTCTTTTTGTGATCGGAAATGATCTGTTCTTCGAGTTCTTCGAACGGAAACGATACGGGAATGTAGGCGTTCGCGTTCGCAGTGGCAATTGCCATTCGGGGATCGTAGGAGTGAAACGCGCGTACCTCCGCGCCAGTGGCGCCGGCCAGTGTGACGCTGATATCAAGGATGTCGTCATCCAGCTCCGCGGGCTTGTCATGTTCATGCATCGGATCGACAGCGGCGACAATGATCGGCTTCTCCGGCAGGTCCCGCGGCTTCACGAGCCAGAGCGGAGAAGCGCACGACCGTATCAGGTTCCAGTCCGTGTTCGTAAGTAATGCGCGCGAAATTGCCGAATGATGGTGTGTATCCTTGAATACGACGTCGGCACCTGTGGCTGCCGCATGCCGGACGATGCCTTCGTGAAGAGGGTGATCCCACAAGGCGGTCGTCTTTACTACCAATCCTGAACTGCGCAGCGGTTCCGCAAACGCCTCCAGGCGGCGGTCGTGATCGTCGATGATCTCTTTGCGTGCTTTTTCCAGGGACGGCGAATCAAAAAGGCGTTCGCCGCTCAGATATTCGTTGTAATAACAAATGAATAGCTCGAGTTCCGCTCCCGTCCTTTCAGCAAGCCATACGGCACGTTGCATGGCGGGTTGTGCGGAAGACGTCGGATCGATGACACACAATATCTGACTAATATTCTGCATTATCCTGCCTGCTCGAATCGGGGGACATCACGTTCAATATGACAATTTGAGCCTAGTCCCAAGGCCGGATGCGGCCAATAAGGCGTGTTGCTTAGCCTGTCTCGGAATTTACCTATGAACTGTGGGGGCCTTGCAAATTCCCTCGATTTCGGGCGAACAGCAGGTTCAGGAGTCGCGGCAAATAAGTGCATTTACTGATATTTGTGCGTTCTCGACTACTATTAAATAAGGGATGGCCGATGCTCGGCGGAGTGATTTTGCGCGCGTTGTCAGCCGCTCATGAGTAAGGAGGCACCCGACAATGGATCAAAACTGGCCCGAAGGATTGCGCGAGCGCCTGGAAAAAAAGAGATCGGAACTCAATGCCCGGCTGGAAAAGATTACCGCAAATCTGCGCCGCCGCCTGGAGTCCGATTCCAAGGAACGGGCACAGCAGCTGGAGGACAGCGAGGTTGTCGATGCGCTGGGCAACGAAGCGCGCGAAGAACTGAAGAAGATCTCCCTGGCATTGCGTCGTATGGATTCCGGGCAGTACGGCCTTTGTTCGAGTTGTGGCCTGGCTATAGACAGCAAGCGGATTGAGGCTTACCCGTACGCCAGCGAGTGCATCGATTGCGCAACAATTGAGGAAAAATTCCGCGCGCGACGTTAGTGCCTTGTCCCGTCAGATTGCGAGGTGCATGCGCACCAGGTCGGCCAGCGACCGTGCCTCCATTTTTTCCATGACCCTGGCGCGATGAATCTCGACCGTTCGCTGGCTGACACCCAGTTCATAGGCGATGACCTTGTTGGGTTTCCCGGTAACGACCAGGTCCATCACCTCGCGTTCACGCTTGGTTAGTTTGTCGAGACGCCCCGACACCTGCGCTATTTGACTGCGGACAGAGCGCCGTTCCTGGTCTGTCTTGAGGGCTTCGCTTATCTGGTCAAGTAGTTCCTGATCGCGGAACGGCTTTTGAATGAAGTCGACTGCGCCTTTTTGCATGGCTTCCACGGCCATCGGTACGTCACCGTGACCCGTGATGAAGATGATTGGCAGCGTGCTGCCCATCTGGTTCAGCTTTTCCTGCAATTCGAGACCGCCCAGGCCCGGCATGCGGATGTCGAGGACCAGGCAACCGGCCCTTTCGTTGGTATGGCTGGCGAGGAAATCATCCCCCGAATGAAAAATTTCGTAGTCGAGGCCAACTGAGCGCATCAGTAGTTCCATGGCGTGACGAATCGCCTGGTCATCATCCACGATGTACACGGTCGGCTTGCGATTGGACTCTTTATTCATATATCAGGTCGCAGCAGCTGTTCTGTCAGGGCCCTGTTTACCACGTGTGAAAGATTTCGTGTAGTTCCACCCGGACCAGCCGGGCAGGACCGTATGATAACAGGGGATGAGGAATGCATCTGCACAATCAGTCCAGCCGTTTCGAAAAGCGGATCGTTGCCGCCACCATTGCCAGTAATGCGAATACCGCCAGGGCCAGCAGTTCCTGCGACATGTCGCCCAGGGGCGCATCCCGCAACATGATGCCGCGCGTCAGGCGAATGAAGTGTGTCGTTGGCAGCACCTCGCCGATGTATTGCACGAGTCTCGGCATGCCGTCAAAAGGAAATACGAAACCACTCAAGAGGATTGAAGGCAGCAGAAAGAAAATGGTGGCCTGGATCGCCTGGAACTGCGTTTTGACGACCGTCGACACAAACAGTCCGAGCGCCAGATTCGCGGCAACGAACACAGAGGCTCCCAGGTACAGGTCCAAAATGCTGCCGTGGATCGGCACGTTGAAAAGATAGCGACCGACGGCGATGACCAGTGCGAGCTGCACGATGCCAATCAGGATATAGGGCACGATTTTGCCGATCATAAGCTCGGTGGTGCTAACGGGCGTGTTGATCAGCAATTCCAGGTTACCGTGTTCGCGTTCCCGAACGACGGCAACGGCGGTAAACAACATCATGGTCAAGGTCAGGATGATGCCAATCAGGCCTGGGATGACGAAGACGGCGGAGCGACGTTCGGGGTTGAAGAACGGTCGCACCTCGAATGCGGCGGCACGCTCCGGTGGCAGCATGGTCGAGTCAAATCTGAGTGGCATGTTCCTGAGCTGGTTGGCAACCCCCAGCACGGTCGGATCGACAGCGTCGACCATTAGCTGCGCGGCAACCCGCCGGTCGTCGATGACGCGCCTGTCGAAGTCCGGCGGAATGTGTATCCCGATAGAGATCCGACCCGCGCGCAGCAGCGCTTCCAATTCCTGCGGCGTGCCCGCCACGTAGCGCAGATCGAGAACCTGGGTCTGCTCGAGATCGGCGATGAACTGGCGGGACAAATGGCTGTTCGACTGGTTGGCAACGGCCGACACCAGGTTCCTGACGTCGGTATTGATCGCATAACCGAAAAGCAGCATCTGCATCACGGGAATGCCAACGATCATAGCGAAGGTAAGCCGGTCTCTTTTCAGCTGCAACAGCTCCTTGCGCATGACGGCAAGCAGTCGGGAAGCGCTTTTCACGCGGCTTCATCCACGTCGCGCCCATCGAGGGTGGCGGCGACGAAAACGTCCTCGAGCGATGCCGGTACGAGTTCGGTCGTTGCTTCGATGTCCTTCTCCGCGAATAGACGATCAACGCGCTCGAGAGGATCGCTGATCGAATCGGGAACCAGGACGCGCAGCCTTATACCGAGCTGCGTAACGCTCGCTATTTCCGGAAGTTTGCGAAGCTCGATCTGTGCCGCCCGGGTGTCTCGTGCCAGCACCTCGACCACCGACATACCGGTGGCCGCTTGCAAAGCGGCGGGTGAGCCATCCGCAACCTTGCGGCCATGATCAAGAATGGCCAGGCGGTGACAGCGCTCCGCTTCATCCATGTAATGCGTCGAGACCAGGATCGTCGTTCCGGCATCCGCGAGTGCGAACAGCTTTGCCCAGAAGTCCCTTCGGCTCTTGGGATCGACGGCGCTGGTCGGTTCGTCGAGGAACAGAAGCCGCGGCTTGTTCAAGACGGCGCAGGCGAGTGCGAGTCTTTGTCTCTCGCCGCCGCTCATCGTCCCGGCAAACTGCTTGCGCTGCTGCGTCAGATCGTAGTTTTCGATCAGCTCCTCGATTCTCTGCTTGCGGTCGGCGCGGGAGTAGGAATAGATGTCGGCGATAAACTCCAGGTTTTCGCGGACCGTCAGATCGGCATACAGCGAAAATTTCTGCGTCATGTAACCGATCTGTGGTTTCAGCGTCCGCGCGTGCCGCGGAACGTCCAGGCCGAGTACGGTCGCATCACCTTCGGTTGGTGTTAGCAGGCCGCAAAGCATGCGAATGGAGGTTGTCTTGCCCGAGCCATTCGGACCGAGGAAGCCGTAGATGATCGAGCGCGGCACATCCAGGTCCAGGTGATCGACAGCGGTCAGGCTACCGAATTGTTTCGTCAAGCCGCGCGCCTTTATGACGGTTTCTGCTTCGCCTTTCATTGCATGTCGCCGTCAATCAGCAGCTCGACTTCGACCGGCACGCCGTCAGGCAGCCTCGTTTGCAAATTTAATATATCCACTTTCGCCGCGAAACTGAGGCGGCCGCGATCATGCTCGGTCAATGCGAAGTAGGGGGTGAACGCTGCCTCGCTCGCCACCCAGCGGACCCTGCCGTCGAGCGGCTCCTCGAGCCCGTCGACAAAAACCCTCGCCCGCGTACCAGGCGTTACATGCACGCGGAGTGCCTCGGACACGAATACGCGCGCATAGGGTTGTACTCCCGACAACAGGATCGCCATCGGCTGACCGACCTTCGGCCTTTCGCCCACTTCAAATAACAGCGAGTCGACGACGCAGTCGACTGGAGCGAAAGAAGCATGCCGGCCCAGATCAATGTCAAGCGATTCGACACGCGCCTCGGCCTGGCTGACGCCTTCTTCCGCTTGCCGTAATTCCTCGGGCGTGGTGCCGGTAAGCAGCTCCTCCAGCTTTGCTTGGCGACTTTCGAGTTGCGCTTTGGCGTTGTCTCGGGCCGCCTTGGCACGGTCGCGAAGCTCGTGTGACGCGAGGTTTCGCTCGAACACCTCCTGTGCACGCGCGAGATCCGTCTCGCGAAACTCGAGTTCATCCTTCGCTCCCCGGACTTCCGCCTGGGCTGCAACAATCAGTTCCCTGCGCGGGCCACGAATCAGTTCATCGAGACGCGCGCGTGCCTGGAGCAGCGCGGCTTTCGCCTCGGCAACGCGCGCCTCGACGCGCGACGTATCTTGCTGGATCAACAGCGCACCAGCTTTGACGGTCTGTCCTTCGATGACGGCGCGTTGGATGATCGGCTCTGAGACTTCGGCGGTAACCTCGATTCGATCGGATTCGAGCTGCCCGACAATGCGCTGATTCGCATTATCCGAATCACAGGCAGCGAGCAGGATCAACGCAAGCAGAAAAGAATTTGTTAGCGGGCTCTTCATGCGGATGCTGTCTTGATAGAGTCGAGCACCATTTCGACGTGCGCCTCGATAAATCGATCGGTATCGAGTTTCATTTGCTGCTTGAACACGATGGTAAAAATCGTCGAGAAGAAAACAGGCGTAACCAGCAGTTGTGGATACTCGTTTAACGCCGACTTTTGAAACTCACCATTCCTGACGCCTTTATCGAAGAGCGAGCGCAGCGCCTCGATTGCCCTGGACACGACGTTGTCCCAGTACCACTGCACGAGATCAGGGTGCTTCGGGCCCTCGGCGATCATCAGTCGTACGAGTATGCGTACCGGCGATTTGGGAATCGATTTGGCAAAGGTCAGGAACGGTCCGCGCAAGAAATCCTCGGCCGACAATTCGGTCTGTTCGATGTTGTCGATCAGTGCATCGATGCGCGGGGAGACGATGCTGCGGATGACGGCCTTGAACAGGTCTTCCTTGGTTTTGAAGTAGAGATACAGAAGCCCCTTGCTGACGCCGGCGCGCTTTGCCACTTCATCGACCTTGGTCGCGGCGTAGCCTTTCTCGGCGAACGCAGCAAGCGCAGCCTCGGTAATTTCCGCGGGACGGTCTTCCTTGCGGCGCTGGAAACGGGGCTCGGACAACGGCGTCTCCTGTTACTGACTCATAGGTCAGTAACTATACCTTACTGACCAACTGGTCATCAAGCGAATCCTTGCCACGGTTGCCAAGAGCGATCGTGGGAGCGGCTTTAGCCGCGATACGGCATGGAAGGATGGTAGTCTCTCGCCATGTTCAGCTATATCGATCCAAGCGTACGCGAGCGCCTGATCGCGCAGGGCAAGCTCATTCGCATTGATGCGGAGGGGCAGACGACGGACCCGCATCATGTGCCGGAACCCGGTGCGCGGGCCCTCAGCATCCTCGGCCCGATTCCCCTGCCGCTCGAACGCCGTGGGCGCCACTACCAGACCACCTGGTACGCGAGCGTGCGCCACACCGAACTCAGCAAGACGCAGGAACTGGCCGACGAGCTCCGCGAGCGCGGCGGGCAGCGCTCATTTGCGGTCATGGCCGAGGCGATGGCGATTAACAGCGTGTTGCTCCTCGGCAATCCCGATGAATGGGAAGACCCATTGGTGCGCATTCACTCGAGTTGCCTGACGGGTGATGTATTCGGCTCGGAGCGCTGTGAATGCGGGCCGCAGTTCATCGCGGCACTCGAACGCATTGCGGACGATCCGATTGGCGGAATGATCGTCTACATGTCGGGACACGAGGGAAGAGGGATCGGCTTGTGGGCCAAGGCCGCCACTTATCTGCTGCAGGATGGAGGGGAAAACACTTACCAGGCAAACCGTTCACTCGGTCTGCCCGACGATTCGCGCGACTTCAGCGATGCTGCGTCTTTAATAAAATATTTTCTCGCCGACAAACCGTTTCGCCTGTTGACCAATAATCCAAAAAAAGTAGACGACCTCAAAGCCCTCGGTGTATCCGATATCACGCGCGTCAAACACGTCTGCGGCGTTAGCGATACGAATAAGGAATACATGGCGGCAAAGCGGGACTGGGGCCATGAGCTGAGTCCGGATGATCTGGCGGACGAGTAGTGGTAATCGACGATCGATGAGACAGACACTATCGAGTTGAATCGAATCCAATGTCCGCTTTTCCCGAAAGCGGTCATTAAAAGAAACTTCTGAGCTACGCATTTCGCTAATGCGGCAATCCCAACTTGTCGAGGAAGGCCTCCCAGCGTGGATCGTCGTGAAGGTTGGCAAACAGGGGGTCTCTAAGCCAGTGGGGCGACGGCCAAACGTGCTCGTCGTAAGCCTGGTGAAGCCAGTCAAAAGCCTTATCGATCTCACCGCGGAAGGCATAAGCTTCGGCTACCCCAATTGCCGCCCCTGTCTCGATCAATGCCTTAAGTGCCGCATCTGATGCCCCAACATCGCCCAGCGCATGCTGAACGATGGCCGTTCCACCCAGGCGCTGATAGACGTTGGTTTCCTTTTCCATCAGCGTCAGTGCCGCTGGCGCGTCCCCCTGCGCCAGCAGCACACGACCGAAAAGTGCGTGAGTAAATTGCCCGCCGGGGTTCAACGATATTGCCATTTGAAATGAGTCTGCCGCTTCTTCCAGGCGGTGAGCACAGTACAGGATATAGCCCAAGCTTAAGTATGCCGGAAACGATACAGGATCAAGGGCGATAGATCGCTGCGTCAGGTCGATGGCCTCATCGATGCGACCAAAGTTGAATTCCGTCCAGCCGGCCCAGCGCAGAACGACAGCATCGCCCGGGTCCAACGCCAACGCCTGCTGCTGATGCTGATAGGCCGCCGTGAGGTCCCACTCGGCTTCCATTTCAAGTCTGGCCAGAAGGGCATAGGCTCGGGCATACCGCGGGTCTATTTCCAATGCCCGTTCAAGTAAATCACGTGTCAGCTCGATCCATCCATTTTCTTCGTCATACCAAAAGTGCATAAAGGCAAGTGCAGTCCAGGCGGGGGCAAATTCTGGGTCGATTTCCAGTGCCTGGTTTAGCAATGTCTCGCCCCGCTTACGGTCCTCTCCGGTATATTTGTAAAGAAAATATCGTCCCTGCAGGTACAGCGCATAGGCCTCAGGGTTGGTCCTGGTAGCTTTGGGTTCATCGCCCAACACCTTAATCTTCAACGCGCCCACCACGGCTGCGGCGATCTCGTCCTGGACTGCGAACACGTTCTTCAGTTCGCGATCGTAAGTGTCCGACCAAAGATGC
>JABAOE010033207.1_pt3 | contig 11619 bp, 10 predicted proteins | sample 7062141 | NCBI WGS metagenome assembly JABAOE01 (sample SAMN14538627, study PRJNA623070) | marine sediment metagenome | biome: marine biome [ENVO:00000428]; feature: marine pelagic biome [ENVO:01000023]; material: deep marine sediment [ENVO:00002113] | place: India: Gulf of Khambhat ...
AACCTCAAATAAGTAGTTATTTAATTTTCAAACATAATCTTCTTTCCATCACACATATATCCAACTGCAGGGAATTGACTACCTGTGCTACCATTATATGAAGCTTCTCCCTCGAAAGTTCCATTTTGCAAATTAAACGATAAATCCATTTCTACTAAAACGTTATTAAACCCTGCTGCGGATCCAGTTCCCGAACCCGTTGCTCTGCATGTACAATCAGTCGGGTTAAAAATTGTTGTAGCCCAAACTGGTATATTAGCTCCATTATTGATTATCACATCGTTTTCCATTTCATCGTCTTCAACTGTAATTGAATTACATAAATTATTTACAAAAGCTTGTTCACCAAACAGATCACTTATTACAAAACCTGATGAAATGTAATCACCAATTATATCAGAACAGCCTGTAGCTGAGCAATTATCTGGCTCTCCCGCAGTCCCACCACCATCTATTGCATCATCTCCACCTTCACCTCCTGGATCACCTATAGGATCATCATCAACATCACCTAAAAAGCTTTCAAAACATTCTACTCTTCTTGATGCTGATAATTTTAAAATATCCGGATTATTAATCTTAATTTCCGTATTGCCATTTACATTGTTTGATGAAAAATTTGACAAAATCAATATCTCTGGATCAGTAAAAGAAGCACTCAAGTTTAATCGTAGACCTGGAACAATTTCAAAAACTATTCTTGCAGAGTAAGTACCTGTACCAACACTGTCACATCTATAATCTACAATATAAGTTTGTGTTGTATTTATTATGTCTGGAACCGGTTCCAATAATAATGATAATGGTGATGCAAGATTAGGAGCCGTAGCATCTTCGTCAGTAAAATGTACAGGAAGCTTTGAAAAATAATCTTGATATTCAATTTCTTGCAAAGCTATCAAAACATTTTCTTCGGTTATTGTAATTAAAGGGAAAAAATCTGTAAATGCAGGATGACTTAAAGGTACTCTATCAATTTTTCCCTTAATTCCAAGATTTCCACCTGCAGCATATTTAGAAAAATGGTTTAAATCAGCTGATATATTAACTTCACTGTTTTCATCATCGGTATTTAATGAAAGATTTTCAAGTAAATCTATGTCACCCTCATCGTTTATATTTAATATAAATGGGGTTTGATTTATATTTAGCTCTTCATTTTCACCTTGAAAATTTAATTGATCGCTTAAATTCACAATTAAATTAGCTGGTATCTTGAATTCAAGTCCGTCGGGTAGAAATTCAAATAATATAAGATCAGAATCCTTTTCTTCCTCTTCGAAACGTATTAAAGTTATTTCCACCTCTTCATCCAATGCTCCCTGAGGAATTTTAAGCATAATTTTTCCATCTTCAGATGTTATTGTCCCTCCATCAGGTCCAATAATATTTTTTGAGATTTTATCAGTGCATGATAGATAAGAGAAAAAGAAGAAAGTAATAACTAAAGCTGAATATATTTTATTTTTAAGCATAATTGACCCCACAATTAAAAATAATATTCTAATTAAACACTTATTATTTTATTTATATCAAAATTATATTTATTAATCAATCAGTAGTTCTTTTTTGCCTCCAAAACACATACACTCAAATATGGGAAGGAGGCTTGTTTGTTTAATATTTTTTCGCTAGAATATTATTTAAATCAGTGTGATAAATAGCACTTGACAAACCATATATAACATTAAGATATTCTGTTTCCCTTCCACAAAGCAACTTGATTAATTAAACAAAAAAAGAGCTACGAAACCAGTTTGGCTCCATAGCTCTTCAAAACTTATATTAATATAGTTTTTTAAACTTCATTAAACTATGTCCAATTATCTATACTTCACGTTCCATTTCCATTTTTAAAACAAACTATATGGGTACCCTCTAGCAGGTATGAACGAGAAGAAAAAAACCAGAGCAGCTGTATAATATGCTGTATATTCACATGGGATTATTGTAGCTAATAAAGACCACTTATTCGCGTGTCGAACTCACTTGATGAACGAATTCACATGTGATGCCAGCCTTTTCATGATGCTTGTGAACGGCCTCAGCATTGGGTGCATCCAGCACACAATAAATCCTGTTTTCATCTTCGCTATATAGAATATCGTGATGCGTGACTCCAAATTCATCTGCAGGTGCATCCTGAAGTTCTTTAAGCTGTTCTGCCGTGAACGGCTTCATGTCATGTACATCGATAAACTTTGGCATATCTACTCCCCCTTAATTTCATTATATAAAAAAAAATAATAGCATAATTCAGCTTAATTGTCATTGAAGAAAAACGCGCTCCCGGCAGGAATCGAACCTGCGACCTACAGATAAGAAGTCCAATGTTTCAATACATTTATATCTTATAATATGAGGAGTTATTACTTAAGACCGTCCGCAGGACTGCTAGTCCCAAGTATAATTTCGGTCGTAATAATTTAATCAGGACCAGATGGGAAGATGAAACGCTTTTCAACGAATTACAGAACTATAAAGAATATTCAAAAAAAAATTAGATATAAAATAATCCCGGTGTATTGTAATTAATATAAATACACACAGGTATATTATCTTTAAAGCAATGGAAACAGGCTGAAAGAAATGAATTACGAAATACTGGATCATACTGCTGATATAAAAATAAGGGTTTTCGGTAATGATTTTCGAGAGATACTGGAAAACTCTGCAAGTGCAATCCTGGAAATCATAAATAATGAAGATGTTAATCCGGATGTAAGTCATAACTTCGAGGTAAGCGGTGAAGGTAAAGACCAAATTTTGGTAAGGCTAATAAATGAACTAATTTACATCCTGCAAACGGAGAAGTTGCTAATTAAGAATGTTCAAGTTGAAAAAGAAGGTGAGCACAAATACATGGTATTTTGTAAAGGTATAAAGATAAATAATGAACATGAATTAAATTACGATATTAAAGGTGCCACTTATCACGATCTATTAATTGAAAAAGAAGGAGACCGTTTAAAAGCGGAGTTCGTAATTGATGTTTAATAATAATTAAATTAACGATGATGAATTTTAAAATAAAAAGAATACACGATTATTTATGGGAAATACCCAAACACGGTGGAATGAATGTTCCTGCAAGGGTGTATACAAACAGTGAAATGCTGGAAACCATAAAGGAGGATAAGTCGCTTGAACAGCTTGTTAACGTAGCATATCTTCCAGGTATTCAAAAGTATTCAATTGCAATGCCTGATATACACTGGGGATATGGTTTCCCGATTGGCGGGGTTGCCGCAATAGATACCGAAGAGGGAGTAATATCTCCAGGCGGAGTGGGATACGACATAAACTGCGGCGTCAGGCTCTTGTCTACCAATCTCGAGGAAGAAAGCGTGCGTCTGAGAATAGATGACCTCCTTAAAGATATGTTTAGAAATATCCCGTGTGGTATGGGTATATCCGGGAAATTAAAACTTACTGAAGACGATTACAAAAAACTTGTATCCGAAGGGGCAAAATGGATTATAGATAATGGTTGGGGAGAGGATGAAGATCTGCTTCATATTGAAGACCATGGTTTCTATCCCGGAAGTGATTTAAATAATGTAAGCTCAAGAGCCTTGGACAGAGGTAAAGACCAACTCGGAACCTTAGGTTCAGGAAACCATTTTTTAGAAATTGATGTAATCGACAAAATTTACCTGCCTGATGTAGCCCGGGATTTTGGTCTCAAACAAGGTAATGTCTGCGTTCTGATACATTGTGGCTCAAGGGGATTTGGGCACCAAATATGCAGTGATTATATTGAAACAATGATTTCTTATATGACAAAACACAATTTGAATCTACCTGATAAACAACTCGCATGTGCACACATAAAATCAGATGAAGGTATGGCTTATTTGTCTGCATTTGCAGCGGCGGTAAACTACGCCTGGGTAAATCGTCAGATAATCATGGAAGAAGTCAGAAGATCTTTGACAAGAATAATGGAAATTTCAAGAGAAGAACTCTCGGGAAAACTTGTTTATGATGTAAGTCATAATATAGCCAAATTCGAAGACCACAATATAAATGGAGAAATGAAAAAACTGTGTGTTCACAGAAAAGGTGCAACCAGAGCATTACCCAGTGGTCATGAACTTCTCCCTGAAGCATATAAAAACATTGGACAGCCAATATTCATACCGGGAGATATGGGCAGAGGCTCTTTCGTGTTGGTGGGTGATGAAAGATCAAGAGACTCATTTTATACATGTTGCCATGGTGCAGGTCGTTTGCTTTCAAGAAGAAAAGCACAAAAAATAGCCAGAACTAAAAATATTAAAAGAGAATTACATGAAATGGGCATCTCTGTATTATCAAGAGGAAAGAGGACTCTTATGGAAGAAATTCCTGAAGCATATAAAGATGCAGAGATCGTATGTGATGTTGTCGAGAAAGCCGGAATTGCTAAAAAGGTTGCAAAATTAAGGCCCATTGGCGTACTCAAAGGTTAATTATTCTAACCCTCGAGGGAAATTATGGGGGAGTTACCCTTATTCTCTTACATAAATCATTTATGAAAAAAAGTGCGTCCCAGAGAGGATTCGAACCTATAGCATCAGGATTAGGAATCATTTTTAAACGATTATCTTAACTCACTGAAAACATTAACTATGTTACTTAACATATTGAAATAATTATAAAATAATTAGTACGAATAGTGACATTTTGCGCAAATAAAAAGTTGTTAAAGCGTATTTATTTAAATGATACCGGGCAAATAATGGGTAAAAAATCTTCGTTCTGATACCAGTATTTATTTAAAAATCTAACTTTAAAACTAATGGTGGACCTAAATTGGGGTGCTTGACACTTTATTTCCATATAATGCTTACAGACTGACTTATTTTAAGACAAGTGACAATTTTAATTTAAATAAATTCAATGATTTAAGAAAGTTACTAATGGTATCAGAATTGCAAATTATTATTGAATTAAAAAAATAGTGTAGTGATCTAAAATTTCAAATTATTATTGATACGCAATATAAGGAGGATCAGTTTTGTTAGAGAACAAAAATATAGATAAAGTCTTAACAACAGAGGCTATCACAGTCCGCGTACATCAAAAGCTTAGCTATGTTAATAAAATTTTTAATGAGAAAGGAATACATCACCTGCCTGTATTAGAAGGTAAAAAGCCTATTGGAATTATATCTACCACTGACATTTATAAATTAATTTATAATATAGATATGCAGGACAAGAGAAAGATTGATACAATGTTGGATAACGACTTTACAATTGAAGATGTAATGTCTAAGGATTTAGTCACACTACCACTTTCATCAACAATTAAAGATGCTGCCGGTATTTTGCAAGTCAGTACAAGACACTCGATAATAATAACAAACCGGGATGGGGAATTTGCAGGTATTGTTACAAGTACAGATCTAATAAAATATCTGTTCAATAAAATATATTGAAATCTTTCCTTAAATNNTAAATATTATTTAAATTTTTGGAAATAAAACTAGTAGTGATTACTGAATACAAATAGTATGAAGCAAATTGACAAATGCCTTATAACGACAATGCTCTAATAAACTCATTTAGTATAAATTGGTTGTTAGAAATATGTTAGAATGACATCGAGCGAATTTTAAGTTGTTTTATCACTTTGTGGATACAGTACTGTGCAAATAATAAGCATAAAATCTTTTTATAATTAGGATATAATTGTTTTGCAGAATAAGCATTGTATTTATTGCAATTTTTTACTAATTAAGGGGTATTCTTCTACATTCAAAGATTTAATATCGACCGTATCAACAGATAAAAGGGAAGGGGATGAAAACATTCTTCAAAAAGTTTTTTAAAACCCAGTAATCAATATGAAGAAAAGAGCAATAATTCTATCTTTTGCTGTAGGGGCCTTGATAGGTCTAGGGGGTTATACCTTCTATTATGGAGAAGGGCTTTCCTACTTGAGCAAAGATCCAAAGGCTTGTGTTAACTGTCATATTATGCAATCACAGTATAATTCATGGCAGAAAGCAAGTCACCATACAGCAGCGACTTGTGTTCAATGTCACTTGCCTCAAGAATTTTTAAAAAGATATATATCTAAAGCTGTAAATGGATATAATCATTCTAAAGCATTTACTTTTCAAGATTTTCACGAACCTATAATGATAACAAAACAAAATAGTCTTATTTTGCAGAATAACTGTATTGAATGTCATAGGGGGATAACGGAAAACCTGACACACGGCATCACTGCGGATTTGAAAGAAATCAAATGTGTAAAGTGTCATCGTGAGGTGGGTCACGGAGAATCCGTGGGACTGGGTGGTCCAATACGACCAAAAGAGAAAGGAGGTAGTTAATAATGAGCGGAGTGTCAAAATTAGGATCTAAGACAGGTATCGGGGTTATTGTAGTAATAGTAGCTCTTTTGAGTGCTAGTATAGCTGCTTTATTGCTCAACATATTCGAAAGGAAAGTCGAAGAAAAAAATCCTTATGTCCGACTTGTTGAAGTTACAGAAACTGATACGAATCCTGAAAAATGGAAAATCAATTGGCCTAAACAGTACGATTCTTATAAAAAGACGAGTGTTGCAACACGCACGCGTTTCGGTGGCCATGGGGGCAGCGAAGCACTTCCCGAACAGAAAATCCAAAGGGACCCTTGGCTCAAGAGAATGTTCAAAGGTTACGCTTTTTCTATAGACTACCGCGACCGCCGAGGGCATGCTTATATGTTGCAGGATCAGGAGCAAACTGAGCGTCAAACAAAACCTCAATCCGGATCATGTTTGCATTGCCACGCTTCTGTCATGCCGCTTTATGAAGAACTTGGAAATGGTGATGTAGCCAAAGGATTTGAGGAGACTTACAAATATTCTTATAAAGATCTTAACAAAAAATTACATGATATGGGTCATGGTTATCCCGTGTCTTGTGTTGATTGCCATTCGCCGAAAACCATGGAACTGCGGGTTACCAGACCGGGTTTTATTCAGGGAATACAGGCTTTGGCGGAATCTGATGCTCCGACTCCCTACCTGCCTTCCATCGAGCAATGGAGAAAAGGGTCCAAAAGTGCACCTTATCAACCGAACGTCGAGGCGAGCCGATCGGAAATGCGCTCCTATGTANNGTGGAATATTACTGCGGCGGAGGTATGAAACTCACCTTTCCCTGGGGTAATGGGCTTAAGGTGGAGGAACAGGAGAAATTCTGGGACGAAACTACTTTTAGTGATGGAACACAATTTTTTGATTACACACATAAGGAAACAGGAGCAAAGATACTCAAAGCGCAGCACCCTGAGTTTGAGTTGTGGAGCCAGGGAATTCATGCACGTAGCGGAGTAGGATGTGCAGATTGTCATATGCCATATATGCGTGACGGAGCAAGTAAAGTATCGGATCACTGGGTCAGAAGTCCTTTGCTCAATATTAACAGAGCCTGCCAAACTTGTCATAGATTTTCTGAAAAGGAGATTAAAGAGCGGGTTGATGCCATACAGCAGCGTAATTTTGATTTGTTACAACGTGCCGGAGCATCCCTTATGAAACTACTTGACTCCATAAATGCAGCAAGAGCGGAAGGGGCAACAGATGATCAGTTGCAAGATGCTCTTGATCTGCAACGTAAAGCTCAGTGGCGTCTCGACTTTATTGCTGCAGAGAATTCGATGGGTTTTCATGCTCCTCAAGAGGCAGCGAGAATACTCGGAGAGGCTATAGATTATGCATGGAAGGGAACAGTGGTAGCAACAAACTGGAACAAAGTAACAAGAAAAGAAACTAAGGTGTCAATGGAAGATAGAAAATAGAAAATTAACCAACTTTTATGGAGTTTGATCTATAATAGTCTGAATATCAAGATTATAAAACAGCAAAAAATATGGAGGAGAAGGTCAGTTAGTTAGATAACTGATCTTCTCCTCTTTTATCTCTAATATTTATCAAATGTGTATTATTTAGATTGAAAGTTAATAACACACTGTGCGTAGAACCAGTCAAGGTTATCTTCTTTGTCAAATACGGCACTCACTCCATCCTGACCGAAGAAGTGTGAATATCCGAGTTTAAAAGATAGAAATTCCAAAGCTGTAATATTTGCACTTATATCTATCTCGCCACCCAGTGTTTTATCGATATTGTTTTCTTCCTGTGGATTTCTATATGCATATCCGAAAACAGAATCATTAAAAGGACCAGATCCTCCAATCCATACTTCATCATCTGAAGCAAGCCAGAATAAGTGACCGTCAAGTGCAAGATTTACTCTTTTGTGTGGAGCCAGAAGAAGCTGCATATAAGCATCTATAAGGTTACTAAAAGCGTTTGCATCTACATAGCCGTAGAATTTATGATTTGTTGGGACCATATTAAAGAAAGTGCCATTGTCTGAATCATCAGGGTCGTCGTCTCCGGATGCATAAGCAAATCCGAGTCTCAACCATGGTTTCCAGGCAACTTGAGGGAATTGATAACCAGCTTCACCAATAAATGCAACGGCTTTGTGATCTCTGTCACCAAAGTTTCCGAATTGAAATGCAAGCCAAAGCATCATGTCCATCTCGCCGGATCCTACGGGATAAGCACCAACAGCGCTAATTCCTATATTGTTGATTTCCAAATTGTCACCGGCAAAGTCCTCGGCTACGCCTCTGTTATCAATGTATAAATAATTGAACAGTTTAAGTTGAGTGTTTTCTAACTTAACACCCTCTTTTATTGTGATTGATCCGCCAATTACGACTACATTATCAAGATCATTCCAGTAACCGTCGTCAAAATCAAATCCACCATAAGTTACCAACGATCCGAATGCATTAAGATTATATAAGGAATTTTGGTATCCTAAACTTGCGCCATCAAATCTTCTACCTATGTTTGTCCAATCCCAGGTGCCGATAAGTCTTTCAGAAAGTCTTTTTTTGATTAACCATGTAAGTTTTGGGGAATTTTTATAAACGACCTCGGCCCCTTCCCTGATTGGTATACGTCCTGCGGTGAAATAAAAACCACCTGGATCATTGTATTGAACCAGAGCTTCTACTAACTGAAAATTTCCTGGACCAGTTTTTTGATCACTAGCATTGTAGTAGAGCGTCCCTGGTCCGAAAGCTCCATTGCTGGGTAAATCGAAGGCCTTTACTCCTTGTGCTAAAACATGAATTTTAAAATTGTCCCATTTGTAATCTGCGAATGCTCTGGCTCTAACAAGGAAAAAATTATACGAATTGTCACTGTCCACTCCCTGTTTCTCAAATGTATTCCAGTACTCATTTCTTAGTCTTATGCTGAGCCCGACAGTTGTACGATCTTCAATATTATTTTGTGAAAAACTAATAGACTCTCCAGAAAATGCTTTTTGGGTTTGAAAAAATGCTATAAAGACAAGTAAAGGGATAATCAATATGCAGTTTTTAAATGATATTACCGATGTTCCGGACATAATAATACCTCCATCTAAAGTGATTTTTTTCTATATGATTTAACAGTCTAAGAAGTAAGATTAGTTGCTGTTCTAAAAAATTAAAAGCTCAACCAGCACTTCTTTTTATCAACGATACCTTTTTCAACGATACCTTTTTTGGATATTTTGTCTAGGCTCGTTGGGTACTTTATTTTATAAATAAGTGCGTGGTAAATATTTTAAAGAGATTTTATAAGAAAGTTCTTTAGATAAGTCAGGAAAAAAATTATGATTTGGGAAAATGATTAATTGTAACTAGCTGATATTATTTAGAAATATTGTTGTTCAGATAGAAAGATATTTACTATAAAGTCCATCTGATACGGTTAAACATAAACAGTTGTAAGAAATATGTTAGAAAGAAAATTGGTAGATTTTTAAATATAATGGTGATCCCAACATTACGAGAGACTACCAACCCTCCACAAAAAAACTTAATTAATTAAACAATAAAAAAAGTTTGCTTATTAGAACAAAACTAAACTAAATCGGCGGATAAATAAAACCTGTTGACAAATTTCTCTATTACTATATTATTAAATAGCACGTACTAGTTAGTACTAATTAATTTTGCTACAAATAACCTTATGACGAGTAAAGAAAAAATACTACGGACTGCCTATACTATGATCCATCAAAATGGTTTTGAGCGGACGAGTGTGGATGAAATAATTAGAAAGGCAGGTGTTTCCAAGAGTAATTTTTATTACCATTTCAGAACGAAGCAGATGCTTGGCCTGGCTGTTTTGGATATGAGAATAGAGAACTATACCGCAGAAATACTCGGTAAGACATTATTAGATGAAAACCTTAGCCCACTAAAAAGGCTTGCCAGTTTTTATGAAAAAGTAATATCTTTACATGTAGATTATGAATGCAGATACGGATGTCCCTTCGGAAACTTGGCTATTGAGCTGAGTGCAAAAAATAATCGATTCAGAAAAAGATTAGAAGAGTTTTTTGGGTTCTGGCAGCAAACGATCGAGAGCTGTCTTTCGGAAGGCGTAAAGATCGGGGAATTCTCGGATAAAATTAACGTGCAGGTATTCTCGGAGCTTATCCTTTCGCATTTACAAGGGGCTATTCTAATGACAAAAACATATAAGCGAATCAACCCTCTGGAAAGAGGTTCAAAAGAAATAATAAATCTATTAAAAGCTGCTTAAAAAAGTAAGCAGGAGGAAAAGAGTATGAGTGAATATATGTTAAAGAGTAATATAAAAGAAGATATAGCCCACCTTAAGGAGATAAATCCAGATTTATATCGTTCCTGGATGGATTATCACAACGGCGTTTTTAAAGATGGGGCGCTTACAAAAAAGGAAAAGGAATTGATTGCAGTAGCTGGTGCCCATATTACCAGGTGTTCATATTGTATTAGGGCAAGGGTAAATATCAGCAAAAAACACGGCTCATCTGACGAACAGATTACAGAAGCCATATATGTCGGGATGAGGTTTGCGATGGGTGCTCCTTTTGCTTATTCAAGCATTGCCTTTGAAGCATGGGATGCTCTTGAAAATGATATCCCGCTTTCAGAAGGTCATTTCTTTAAGAAAAACATTGCTCATGAGATAAAATGTTTTTTTGAGGCCAGCGGCGATCTTGATTCTAAATTTAAAGACTTTACCAAGAATGTATTTGCAGATGGTGCACTGACAAAGAATTTTAAGCGGGGATTGCTTGGCCTTGCCTGTGCACATATGACACGGTGTCCCTATTGTATAAGGGGATGCGTAAAAGACGCTAAGGCTGCAGGCTATTCAAAAGAGCAGATCGCAGAAGCAATAAATGTTGGTATGGTTATGTCAGCGGGGGCATGTTACGCTCATAGCAGCGTTGCGATGTATACACTTTCAAATATTAAAGATCAGGAACAGAAAAAAACTGGTTCATAGAATACTTTAGTAAATTTTTCTTTAATCATAAGGATTTTGAAGTGTAGGTTGAGTTAATTAAGGTTAAATATGCGTTTTGGGTGAACCATATATAAGATTAAAGAAGTCCTGTTTCCCTTCAACAAAACAGTTTAATTAATTAAACAAAAAAAAGAGCTATGAAACCAAGTTGGTTCCATAGCTCTTTAATATATTATCTATTTAAATTTCTAGTCTAATAGTCTCTTTCTTTGATACCATGTATCCATTGATCCAGTACCATCACCATTATTAATTCCTATAAAT
>JABAOE010009344.1_pt9 | contig 11615 bp, 15 predicted proteins | sample 7062141 | NCBI WGS metagenome assembly JABAOE01 (sample SAMN14538627, study PRJNA623070) | marine sediment metagenome | biome: marine biome [ENVO:00000428]; feature: marine pelagic biome [ENVO:01000023]; material: deep marine sediment [ENVO:00002113] | place: India: Gulf of Khambhat ...
GTCTCACCGCCGACCTGGGCGATTGCGGCACCGATGGCATTGGCCACCGGGAAGTGGTCGGGGCGCAGAACGAGCGAAGCTCCTTCCAGCTCGTCCTCGAGCAGGACTCCCCCGCCGCCGACCACTACGACGGGGATGGGATCAGCCGAAGTCTTCATGCGATCGACGGCCTCCGAAACCGACGACTGGATTCGTGCCACCGCGCGGCGAACGAAGGCCCCGTCGAGGTGCTCCACCAGACCCGCGTCGCCGATGTCGACCATGCCGGCGGCCACGGCGACATCGGTCGCCGTCAGGGTGTCGCCCCCGAAGACGAGGGAGCGGAGCGGAAGGTCGTAGCCGACGCTGTCGGGCCCCACCTCGACGTCGCCCGCACCCCGGCGCACGAGGCTCCCGCCGCCGACCCCAAGGGACATCACGTCCGGCATCCGGAAGTTCGTGCGCACGCCTCCGATCTCGACCGCAACGGATGCCTCACGGGGGAAGCCCCCGACCAGCATCCCGATGTCGGCCGTCGTCCCTCCGACGTCGACCACGGCCGCGTCGGTCACGTCGCTCAGGAAGGCGGCGCCGCGCATCGAGTTGGTCGGGCCGGAAGCAAAGGTCGCAACCGGGTACTGCTCTGTGTATTCGGCGCTCATCAGCGTCCCGTCGTTCTGGCTGATGAAGAGCGGAGCGTCGATGCCGAGTTGGCGCAACGCCGACTGGAACGCATCAACGATGCGCACCGCCAGCGGGCGCAGGCACGCGTTCATGATCGTCGCGTTCTCTCGCTCCAGCAGGCCCACCCGCCCTATCTCGCGGGACAGGCTCACTGCGACGTCACCGAGCTCACGCCGGATCACATCTGCCGCCTCGAGCTCCATCTCGCCGTTCACGGGAGAGAAGACCGACGTGATCGCGACCGAGGCGATGCCCTTTCCCCCGGCATCCGCAGCAACGCGCTTCAGCTCGTCGTGATCGAGGGCGCTGATCTCCCTCCCGTCGAACTCGTGCCCGCCGCGGCACATGTACACGTGATTGCCGATGGCATCTCTCAGTCGCTCCGGCCAATCGACCAGCGGCGGGAGGGCCGCCGTGGCGGGAAGCCCGAGCCGTATCGCGGCCGTCGGAACGAGCCGCTTCGCCTCCACGACGGCATTGGTGAAATGGGTGGTCCCGATCATGACGCTCGTCACGTCGACGGGCACGAGGGTCCCTGCGTCGGCGAGCGCCCCCAGCGCAGTGACGATGCCGGTGGTCACGTCCTCCGTCGTCGGCGACTTCACCGCACCGAGGACGAGCCGGCCGTCCATTGCGACGGCATCGGTGTTCGTGCCCCCGACGTCGACCCCTACGCGCATCGCGCCACCCACGGGGCGGACCTGTCAGATTCCGAGCGCATCCAGGACCGCTTCCGGCGTGATGGGTATCTGATCGATGGGGGCGCCGACGGCGTCTGCGACGGCGTTGGCGATGGCCGCTGCGACCGGGACGATGGGCGGCTCCGCCACCCCCTTGGCCCCGTAGGGCCCCGCCGCCGACGCATGCTCGAGGAGTACGGCCTCCACATCGGGCACGTCGACGGCAATGGGAAGGCCGTAGGTCTCGAGCGAGCGCTGCACGTAGCGTCCCCGGCCGTCGATCTCGAGCCGCTCCCAGAGGGCGTAGCCCAAGCCCTGTGTGACGCCGCCTTGGATCTGGCCGAGGACGCCGTCGGGGTTGATCGCCTTGCCGACCTCCTGAGCAACCAGGTAGCGCAGCACCTTGACGTGGCCGGTTACGGGGTCGACCTCGACCTCGGCGACGTGCAGGTGATAGGTCGGCGTCGGCCAGATCGGAAAGAGCATCCCCGTGGCACACGTCGGGTTGAACTCGGGAGCGGGGGTCTTGTACGAGCCGGATGCCGCGATCGGGCCGTCGGTGAAGGTGGCGGTGGTGGCGACGTCGGCGAGCATCACCCTCGACCCGGGGTCGCCCTTCACGTGTGAACGGCGCCTCCGGAGACCTCCAGGTCCTCCTCCGCCGCCTCCAGCATCGAGGCTGCCGTCTTCAGCACGCGTTGCTTGACTTCGGCGGTTGCGTCGAACACGGCGCGCCCCACGACGTGCGTGGTCCTGCTCCCCTGGGAGCCCGCGTCGTAGCCCGCAACGTCGGTGTCGGGCATCGCGACGACCACCTGATCCGCCGGGAGCCCGAGGCCCTCCGCCGCGATCTGCCGGACGCCCATCGCCACCGCCCCCGATCCGTTGTCGGTTGCGGCCGTCACCACGCCGAGCGTCCCGTCTTCGTTGAGCTTGACCGTCGCCTGCGCCGGCTGTGGGTTGGTCAGCCAGACGGCGGCCGCCATCCCCACGCCGCGGTGGGGTCCCCGCCCCATCTCGGCCCACGGGACGCGTTCCTCGAGAGCGCCGAAGACCTCGCGCAGGATGGAGGCGTCGTCCAGCACCTGTCCGTTCAACATCTCGTCCCCGTCGCCCATCAGGGTCTGCAGCCGGTACGCCCGGCGATCGATGCCGAGTTCGTTCGCAATGTGGTCCATGTGGCGTTCCAGGGCGAAGACGAGGTAGGTGCCGCTGACGCCGCGGAAGGCCCCGGTGGGAGCCGTGTTCGTATACACGGTGCGCGCCACGACCCGCGCCGTGCCTACCCGGTACACGGAGCCGAAGATGAACATCGGGATGCTGGTGAGATACGGAGCGTCGATGGCATAGGCGCCGCTGTCGAAGACGACGTCCACGTCGCGGGCGAGGATGGTCCCGTCCGGGGCCAGGGCCGAGCGGATCCGGACCCGGGCGTTCTCGCGGCACGGGGCGGTGAGCAGATCCTCCTCACGGGTGTTGACGATCTTCACCGGCCGCCGGACGCGACGAGACAGGAACGCGGCGTACGCCTCGAGGCCGATGTCGAGTTTGGCGCCGAAGCCTCCGCCGATGTGATGGCCGATCACGCGCACGGCCGACTTGGGCACGCCGAGGGTCTGGGCGACGCGGTCGCGGACGTTGAACGGATACTGATGCGATACGTGCACCGTGTACCGCCCCGCCTCGTACGTGGCCAGCGCCATCTTCGGCTCGAGGTAGGCCTGGTATTGGCGGGGCGCGTCGTAGGTGTCCTCGACCACGACGGCGGCCGCTGCGAATGCCGCGTCGACGTCGCCCGGATCCGAGACCATCTCGTTGAGCACGTTTCCGTACCGGGCCCACTCCTGCCCGCCGAGGGTGCCGAAGCTCTCGCACTCGGGATGGACCATCCTGGCGTCCGGGGCGAGCGCTTGGGCGAGCGTCGCCACCGGCTCCTGCTCCTCGATCTCCACCTCGATCGCGGCCACCGCGGCGTCTGCGATCTCCACCGAGTCGGCCACGACCGCAGCAATCGGCTCCCCCTGGTAAGCCACGTACTCCTCGGCGAAGAGCGGCATGTCGAACATGACGATGCCGGTGCGCTCGTTCGGTGCGTGCGCGGCGGTGACGACGGCGTGCACGCCCTTCATCGCGGCCGCTGCCGACGTGTCGACGGACACGAGCCGACCCGCCGCAACGGGCGACCGCAGCAGCCGGGCGTGCAGGGTCCCGGGCAGCGAGAAGTCGACGCCGAACACGGCATCGCCGCGCACCTTGGCCTCCCCGTCGCTGCGCGGGGCCGGCGTCCCCACCGTCACCGTCATCGTCCACCTCCGCCTGCGACCACTGCAGCCACAGCGTCGACCATCTGCCGATACCCGGTGCAGCGGCAGATGTTGCCGGCAAGCGCCTCCCTGACCTCAGTCTCGGTCGGGGTTGCAACCGACTCGAGAAGGGCAGTGAGCGTCACGAGGAAACCGGGTGTGCAGAAGCCGCATTGGACTGCACCATGCATGACGAAGGCCTCCTGCAACGGGCTCATGCGGTCGTCGCCGGCCAACCCCTCGACGGTCCTCACCTCCCGGCCGTGCAGCGCGGCGGTCGCGAGGATGCACGAATCCACAGGCATCCCGTCCACCAGCACAGTGCAGGCGCCGCACTCNNAGGTTTCCCATCCACGAGCACCGTGCACGCGCCGCACTCTCCCTCGACGCAACCCTCCTTGGTCCCGGTCAGGCCCAGGCGTTCCCGCAGCGTCCACAGCAACGTTTCCCCCGCGCGCACCTCCACGCTCACGGGCACGCCGTTGAGGCCCATGTCCACTGCCACCGTCGCGTCGGCCGTCACGAGGCCACCTGCTCCCTGCACGCATCGGCCGCCCTCCCCAGGAGCCCGCGCAGGATCCGAGTGCGGTACGCGGCGGACGCCCTGGCGTCGTCTATCGGCGACGCGGCGGCACGCAGCGCCGCTGCTGCCGCATCCAGCGCCGCGGCTTCGAGCGTCGACCCGATCAACACCTCCTCCGCGGCCGGGACCCGGCGCGGTGTCGGGGCGACCGAGCAGACGGCGACGCGAGCCGACCCGACGGCCTCGCCGTCGAACCCGAGACGGAGCGCAAGCCCGACCTGGGCCACCTCCATCGCCCCGCGCCGCCCGACCTTCAGGTAGACCTCGCCTTGGCTCTCGCCGAGCGGCTCGACGTCGATCTCGATCACGATCTCGTCGGGAGCTGCAGCCGTCCTGCGCCGGCCCACGAAGAACTCGGTCAACGCGATGCGCCGGCGACCCGCCTGCGACGCGAGGGTGACGTGGGCATCGGAAACCAGCAGCGGCGGAGCGGTGTCGGCCGCGGGCGAGGCGTTGCAGATGTTGCCCCCCACCGTGCCCACGGACTGGGTCTGCCAGCCCCCGACGGTGCGCGCCGCCGCTGCGAGCGCCGGATGAGAGCGGCGCACCAGTTGATGGGCCCCGAGAGTGCGGTGCGTGGCGAGCGCTCCGACCACGGTGCGTCCGTTGCTCGAGATGGTGTCGAGATCGGCAATGCCCTCGATGTGGATCAGCGCCGCGGGTGCCATCTCGCCCCGCAAGTACTGCACCATCACGTCGGTGCCCCCGGCGAGCAAGCGAGCCTCGTCGCCGAACTCCACGAGGAGGCTCAGCGCTTCTTCGACGGACCGCGCCCGATGGAACTCCATGCGATCCAGCGCTCCTCTCACCCGCCTCGTGGCCGCCGAAAGCCGGGAGCGGCCTCCGACGTTTCATATATTATCCGGGCGGGTCGGGCGTGGACCGTCGAGAGAGCACCTCACCGGGGAGGGTCTGCCTTGTGGGAAGTAGTCGAGGAGGATCTCGTTCCGATCGCCATCGGGGCGGGGATCCTCGGCACGGGGGGCGGCGGGAACCCCTACCTCGGCTATCTGCGGGTCCGTGAAGCCCTGCGCCGCGGAGGCACGGTAAGGGTCATCGACCCCGAGGAGATCGACGACGAGGACCTGCTCGTTGTCGTGGGCGGCATGGGATCCCCGGTGGTCAGCTACGAGAAAGTCGCTCAGGGCGATGAGGAGACGTCCGCGGCGCGCGCCCTCGAGGAGCACCTGGGGCGGGCGTTCGATGCCATTGCCCCCTTTGAGATGGGAGGCGGCAACTCGATGGCGCCGATGATCGTGGCCGCAAAGATGGGGATACCCCTCGTCGACGGTGACGGCATGGGAAGGGCCTTCCCCGAGCTGCAGATGATCACGTACCTCATCTACGGGGGAAGCCCGGAGCCGTCGGCCCTCGCCGACGAACGCGGCAACCGTCTGGTGCTCTCGGAAGTGGTCGATGCCAACTGGCTCGAGCGCATCGCGCGGGTGGCCACCATCGAGATGGGTGGCCATGCGGGCGTCGCCACCGCCGTGATGGACGGTGCCTTCTGCAAACGCTCGATCATCCCGAACACGTTGCGCCTCGCCCAGTCGATCGGAGCGGCCGTGCTCGAAGCACGGGCGACCAAAAGCGACCCATCAGCCGCCGTCACCGAGGTTGCGGGCGGCATGCGGTACATCAGGGGGAAGGTCACCGACGTGCACAGAAGGACGGCGAAAGGGTTCGCTCGCGGCCACATGATCGTCGACGGTGTCGACGGGGACGCCGGCCGCTCCATCCGCATCGAGTTCCAGAACGAGAATCTCGTGATCTGGGAGCACGACGAGCCGACGGTGACGGTCCCCGATCTCATCAGCCTCGTGACCACCGACACGGGAGAGCCGATCACGACGGAGCTCATCCGCTACGGATTTCGCGCCGACGTCCTCGTGCTGCCATGCCCCGAGCTGATGAAGACCGAGCGGGCCCTCGCAGTCGTCGGCCCGAGGGCCTTCGGGATCGACCTCGACTACACGCCCGCGGTGTAGCTGCGGAGGCGAGACCGGCTACGGCTCGCGGGCTAGGCCCCGGGCTCGTATCTCTCGAAGTGCTCGTGCACCAGCCGTACGTCGTTGTTCTCGTGGAGCACGACGATCTTGCCGTCACGGACCTCGAACACGTCGACGCCGTGGTTCTCCCAGGGCTCGCCGGCGGCGGTGCGCGCACTCTCCTCCCAGGTCACGGCGGCGTGGGCGCCGTCGAAGACCTTGCGCCGGATCCTGAAGTCGAGGTCGGTCAGGAGCCCGGCGGAATGAGCGAAGAAGCCGCGGGCTGCGTCGATCCCCTCGGCGTCGACCTGGCCCAGGAAGCGAAACGCGATGTCATCGCTGAACGTGGCCAGCATGCCGTCCGGGTCTCCGCCGAGGAAGGCTTCGTAGAGCCGTTCGACGACGCGACGGGTCTCCTCCGTGCTCATGTGGCTCCTTTCAGAACGTCGGCAGGCGCAACCCGCCGTCCACCGGGATCGTCACGCCGGTGACGGAGTCGAAGATCGGGGTGCACAGGAGAACCGCCAGGTCTGCGACGTCGCGACGCGTTGCCAGGCGGCCCCGGGGCGTCTCTCTGATCACCTGGTCGGCCCAATCCGGCACGTAATCCTTCAGCTCCTCCAGGCTCTCGTNNGTGATCTCGGGAGCCAGCTCGACGGCGAGCTCCTCGGTCAGCGTGATGATGGCTGCGTTGGCGAGGCCGTAGATCGAACGGTTCCGCACGAAGGCCGACGAGGCGGACAGGTTGACGATGCGACCCCAGCCGGTTGCGCGCATGCCCGGCACCACGGCGCGGGTCACGAGATACGCGGCCTTCGTGTTCGCATTCCAGATGTGATCGAAGTCCTCTTCGTCCAGCTCCACGAACGGTGTGGCCCCATAGGGCCCGGCGTTGTTCACGAGGACGTCGACGGCGCCGTCCAGCAGGCGAGCCGCTTCGCCGGCGACGCGGGCGGCGCCGGCGGGATCCGAGACGTCCCCGCCGACCGCTGCGTGCCTGGCGCCACCAACCGGAGCCAGTCTCGAAACGAGGGCCTCGGCTTCGCCGCGCGATGTCCGGTAGTTGACGGCAACGGCTGCGCCGGCTTCCGCGAGACGTCCGGCGATCTCGGCGCCGAGGTTGCGCGAAGCGCCTGTCACCAGCGCCCGGTGCCCTTCCAACGCAGACATGGCCGCGAGCGTATACATTCGGGACATCGTCTGCGAAGTGGGTGCGCATGCTTCTGGAAATCCGCCGCTACGAGATCGAGCCGGGGCATCGCGACGAGTTCGTCACGTTCTTCGACGAGGAAGTGCTCCCGGAGATGGAGAAGGTCGGCATGCGCATCCTCGGGCAGTTCGTCTCGGTGGAAGACGACACGGTGTTCTTCTACCTTCGCGCGTTTCGCGACGAGGCCGAACGGGAGGCACAGACGACGGCCTTCTACGAGTCTCCCGCATGGCTGGAGGGTCTCAAGGACCGGGCCCTGGAGATGGAAACGGGCTGGCGCGTGGATGTGGTCACCCCCACCACGGCCTCGGCCATCAGCTGAGAACTCCCCGCGTGCGGCGGCTGGTGACCCGGTGTCGAGGCCCTAGACGACCCGATTCACCCATCCGGCTTCACCGCGGAAGGCGGCGGCGTTCGTCGCGATCAGATCTGCCATGCGGCCTGCCAGGCGATCCGTCGACCACGCTATGTGCGGCGTGATGACGACGGACGGGTGATCCCAGAGCGGGGAGTCCTCGGGAAGCGGTTCTACCGCCGTCACGTCGAGGCCCGCGCCGCGCAACTCGCCGTGGTCGAGGGCGGAGAGCAGCGCTGCTTCGTTCACAACGCTCCCGCGGCCGACGTTCACCAGCCACCCGGCTCCGAGCGCATCCAGCTCTGCGCTCCCGATCAGGCCCGCGGTCTCCGGATCGTGCGGCAGCGCGAGGACCAGGACGTCGGATCTGCGGCACACCTCGCGCACGTCGCCCGGCCCGAAGACTCGGTCGGCGGCGCCTGTGTAGCCTGCGGCAGTGCGCTTGGAGCCGATCACCTCCATTCCGAGCGCCTTGCCCTGGCCGGCGATCGCTTCGCCGATGGAGCCCAGGCCGACGACACCCATCGTCATGCCGCGCACCTCGAAAGCACCCACCGGCCGCCACGTGCGTGAGGGGGCGCCGCGCACCGCCGCGCCGATCCCGCGCACCACGGCCATCATCAGGGCGACGGCGTGCTCGGCCACTGCGGGCGAATGGACGCCGCGGGCGGAGGTGAGGGTGATGCCGCGCTGCGCGAGCAGCTCCAGCGGAAACTGCTCGATTCCGGCGGAGAGAGCCTGGATCCAGCGGACGGCACCCACGGCGAAGCGATCCTCCCATCGGTAGGTCACGAGCGCCTCCGCTCCCGACGCGAGCCGGGCGACGACGCCGTCGGCGTGCTCGGGCGTGGCCACGGCGAGCCCCTGGTCCCTCAGGGCATCGGCCAGGCCCGCCCCGTGGTGCGGGTGCAAGACAATGCGAACGGGGTCAGCCATGCCGCAGCTGCGCCTCGAGCGCCTCGAGCGTCGGCTCGACCACGGGGACGTCGTCCAGCCGGGCGGCGGTTGCTCCCACGTCCTTCAACCCCGTCGAGGTGCCGACGACCACCACGACGTCGTCCGCTCCGATCTCTCTCTTCGCGGCGAGGCGAGCGGCGGCCGGAACGGCCGTCACCGAGGAGGCCTCGAGATACAGCCCCTCGTCGCTCGCCAGAGCGATCTGGGCGGTGACGATCTCCTCGTCGTCGCCCACGACGACGGCCGATCCGTGGGATTGCCGGAGCACGTGGACCCCCTGGTACGTGGCGACGCTGCCTGCGATCGAGAACGCGACGGAGGGTCGCGATTTCGTCACCGCAGGGAGGTCGCCCTCGTCGATGAGCGACGCGGCGAGCGGGCCGAGCGGTTCGACGGCCACCATCCTGGGAACGGCCTCGGCCCGTCCCAGCCCGACGAGGTCCACGAAGCCGCGATAGATGCCGGTGAGCCCGTCGGCATAGGCAGTCGGGACGATGACCACGTCCGGGACCGCTCCCAACGCGCCGTAGATCTCGTAGGCGATCGACTTGTAGCCCTCGATGCCGAAGGGATTAGAGCCGATCGGCGGATCGACGAGACCCGACAGCGGAACCCAGCCCCACTCCTCGACGGCACTGCGCATCAACGCCCACCGGTCGGGCGGGCGCTCGAGGGCCACGACCTCGGCGCCGTACGCCTGCATCAGCACCTTCATCGTCAACGGCACCGAGGCCAGCGTGAGGGCCACACATCTCAGTCCGGCGGCCGCGGCGTAGGCGGCGGTTGCGGCGCCGTGGTTGCCCGTAGTGGATACCACCACCGTGTCGGCCCCGTCGGCGAGGGCCTTGGAGGTGGCCACGGCGGCCAAGCGGTCCTTGTAGGACCAGGTGGGATTGCGCGTCTCGTCTTTGAGGTACAGCGAGGACAACCCGATGGCGGCCCCGGTCCTCTCGAGATGAACGAGCGGCGTGCGGCCCTCGTGCAGGCTGACCGTCGGCCCGTCGTCGGCGAGCGGCAGCATCCCCTTGCGTTCAAACAGCCCCGGTGTCGCCGGGTCCAGCGCGAACGACTCGGAGTCGAACTCGTAGACCGGGTACACGTTGACGGGTATGCCATCGGCGGCGCACCTCGGGCAGCCGTACATGAAGGCGCTCTCTTCCACCTCGGTCCCGCACCGCGGGCAAGCAAGGTGGCCCAGGTAGGAGGTCACGGCTCGATCACCCGAAGGGAACGATCGGAGACGGTCAGGACGTCGGCTCCGTCTTCGGTGACGACGATCGCGTCCTCGACCATCATCCCGCCCCAACCGATCTCGTAGAACGGCGTCTCGAAACAGAACACCATCCCCGGCTCGAGCGCGGTCTCCCAACCCGGGGCAACGACGGGGCGCTCGTACACCTCGGTGCCGATCGCATGCCCGCAGTGGTGGCGCCGGTACGGCGAGATGCCGCCTCGCTCAACCTGCGCCACGGCGATGTCGAACAGGGCTGCAGCGGCGACGCCGGCACGCGCCGCCTTCAACTGCGCCTCTTCGCCCGAGAGAATCGCGGCGTAGCGCGCCGCTTGGACCTCATCGGGCTCTCCCACGACCGCGGTCCGACCGATGTCGGACCAGTAGCCGTCGTAGGTGCAGCCGACGTCGAACCGGAGAAGGTCGCCGGGACGGAGCGCGCGGTCGGAGGCCCGGGCGTCGGAGAGCGCGCTGCGCGGGCCCGACGTCACAACCGTGAACCGCGGCACCCCCCCGCCCGCCGCCATCGCCGTCGCCACCACGTTGGCGAGCTCGCGCTCAGTCACCCCGGCAGCGGCCGATCCGATCGCGGCGTCGATTCCCGCCTCGGCCAATCGCGCCGCGTGCCGCAGCTTCTCGATCTCCCCCGGCAGCTTCACCGCGCNNCAGCTTCACCGCGCGCAACCCGTACAACCAATCTGTTGCATCGACGGGGTCTGCTCCCTGGGAGGCGAACATCGCAGCGAGATCGGCGCTGCCGCCGTCGAGCCCGACGACTCCGCGCACCCCGGCGCGCGACACGGCCGTGGCCAGTGCATCCTGCAGCGAGTCGTGAAGGCCCGCCATGCGGCTCTCGGGGGCATCGCCGGTAGCGGACTCGAAGTAGAAGGTGCCGAACGGGACGTAGTCGTCGGCGGCGATGCCGGACTCGAGCGCGGCCGCAGCATCGGAGGCACCTCCGACGAGGACGGTGCGGTCGGCGGACACGAGGGCGACCATCCGGTGGGCCGCGAACAGGTCCCCGGCAACGCTGCGATATCCGACCGCATAGCCAACGTGGGGCCCGGTCCCGAGCGCGAGCCAGTCGTACGGGGACGCGTCGAGCGCCTCGCGCAGCCTGGTCTCGGTTCCGATCACGACGTCGCGCTCCCTCTCAGCGGGGCGATGATCTGCTCGGAGAAGCGCTCCATCGCCTCCAGCGTCTCACCCACCGTGTCCGTGGCGAACAGCAAGCCGGCAAACGTCTGCACCCCCGCATCCATGTATGCCCGGACCTGCTCGCCGACGTCGTCGGGAGTGCCGACCAGGTTGCGCGCCTCGAGGGAGCCGGCGAGCCGGCCCTTCATCGTCGACGATCCGAGTGAGGACAGGTGGGAATGCACCTGGGAAGAGCGAAAGCGCTCTACCGCGTCCTCGTAGCGGTCGTGAACCGACACCACGAGCTGCATGGTCGCTTCGAACGGCCGGGACGGATCCGCCTCCGCGTCGCGTCGCAGCCGCGCGATGTCTTCCAGCCCGGCGCGATACTCGGCCGGTGTGAGACACGCCGGCAGCCACCCGTGAGCCTTGGTCGCAGCGCGTCGCCGCGATCCGGGCGAGTTGCCTCCCGAAAGGACGGGCAACGGATCCTGGACGGGCTTCGGAT
>JABAOE010028049.1_pt1 | contig 11615 bp, 2 predicted proteins | sample 7062141 | NCBI WGS metagenome assembly JABAOE01 (sample SAMN14538627, study PRJNA623070) | marine sediment metagenome | biome: marine biome [ENVO:00000428]; feature: marine pelagic biome [ENVO:01000023]; material: deep marine sediment [ENVO:00002113] | place: India: Gulf of Khambhat ...
AATTCGTAAATAATAAACCTGGTTTGAATGCTTATGGAAAAAATTGTAATTACAGTAAATAATGTAACCAAAAAATTTGGAGGATTTACTGCCTTAGATAATCTCAGTTTAACTATTAATGAAAATACTTGTGTTGGTTTTCTTGGACCAAACGGAGCGGGAAAAACAACTTTGATAAAAATCCTAACAGGACTATTAAGATCAAATATTGGTTCAACTCAAATTAATGGAATTGATATTGAAAAGAACAAACGTCTTGCTTTATCAAATATAGGAGCTATAGTTGAAACCCCAGAATTTTATTCTTACATGACTCCTCATGATATACTTTCTTACTTTGGAAGAATTAGAGGGATTCCAAAAGAACTTCTTTCTGAAAAAATTGAAGAGGTATTAAAAACTGTAAAGCTTGATCAATGGAGCAGAAAAAAAATTGGTAAATTTTCCAAAGGAATGAAACAGCGACTTGCACTTGCTTCAGCACTAATACATGAGCCACCAATTTTAATTCTTGATGAGCCTACAACTGGACTCGATCCACGTGGTGCAATAGAAATACGTGAAATTATAAAATCATTAAAAAAATCTGGCAAGACAATTTTTCTTAGTTCTCATATGCTTAGTGAAGTAAAAGAGATCTGTGATGAAATAATCCTTGTAGAAAAGGGAAAACTTGTACGTCAAATTCATACATCTGAGTTTGATGATGAAAATTTATTCAAAATAGAAATAAAAACTCTGAATCCTTTAACAAATACTCAATTGAAATTAATTGAAAAAATTGATGATACTACAATTGCTGAATCTGAAAATAATACACTAGTCTTATCATTTCAAGGTACAAAAAATAATCAAGCTATTCTACTTAAAAAATTACAAGAAATTGGCCTTGAAATTTATTCATTTCAAAGGAAAAATGAGGTTGAATCTCTGTATATGGACAATATTTCAGACTCGGTAAGATAAAATGCAACTAAAAATTCCAAGCAAACCTCGCCAAATATTATGTGTTACAAATTTTGAACTTTTAAAATTTGTTCGTGGAAAAAAAATTCATGTAATGTTGGGAATGGCAATTGCAATTCCTATCTTATTAGTTGCACTTCCTGAATTTTTTGATGCTGTGGCACCCGAGAAAAACGAATTATACCTTTCTGCTCTTTTAGGACCTCTTTTTTTTATTCAGGTTATCACAGTAGCATTTTTTGGAAGTGGTATGTTAGTTTCTGAGACACATGATAAGACAGGATTCTCACTATTTCCAAATCCAATTGATAAAACTTCTATATGGCTAGGAAAATTCATTGCAACTGAAATAGCATCTATACTTACAATTTCATTTTATTATCTTGTAATTTCATTTGCAAGTTTGTACAAATATGACGATTTACCATTTGAAATTCTTTCATCTTTTTTCTTATCTGTTCTTGTTATGACAACATTAGTTTCAATTACTTTTCTTGCAAGCTCCACATTACGCAGTCCTACATCTGTACTTGTGATAATAATTTTGATTTTCATTGTAATATTTCCTATGGTTGATCAGATAATTCCACTTGCAGAAATTAAACCATGGTTTACACCTTCTTTTTCATCAGGGATAATTCATAACATCCTTAAAGTTCCATACCCTATTGATTTGCAAGAAGGAGATTTGCCTAAAGGTCCTTTTGATTCAGAAAGGTTTGTTCCGTATCTTTCAGAAAGTATATTGGTTCTTCTAACTTATTCCATCTCTAGCATTATCTTATCAGTTTTAATTTTTAAAAAAATGGAAATGAAATGATACTCAGAATTTCATAACCTCAAATATGGCTAATTTATTATGATCACCTAAATACTGCATCAAATTTAATAAAATGTTGGATCGGGCTTGTAATCGGGATTCTCTATTTATGGGATGGATTCAAAATTGAAAAATTCAATAATTTTTTCGATATTTTTCTGCTCTGTTCTAATATTTTCTTTATACAGCATACCTCACAACTTTGGACAATCTGCATTTGGACACGAACATCCTTCCCATGCAAAATGTTGGGATGAGGGAGGATTTAACCAACCTTATAATTTTCTTGATACAACTGAATTTTTCCTTGTACTTTTCTTAACTATTTTAGCATACGCCCTTTGGTGGTTTTTTGGAGTAGGAGCTGCAATTTATGCATCTATTCCAGGTGTTAATGCAGTATTTTATGCATTAAAGGTAATTTCTCCAGCAGCAGGCGTTCCATTGGCTGCATACAATTGTCCACCGGAGATTGTTCCTCCACCAGTGACAGTAGCTGGGAAAGTGAATTTGGAATGTAACGCTGAGGGTGGTTTTGAGTTTGAAAGAATTGAAAATACTTTTGTTGATGCTCCTAATACACTAGCACCTACCTCAACAGAAGTATTATTTGATGATGGTTCCCCATATCCATTACCAGAAACTCTTGGATATTGGGAATCAGATATAGTATTTGGTGGCGAATCGTTTATTCCAGTAGTATATGTTCTATCTGGAACTCCAGTATGGGTGTTTATTGGAATTATTTTTATCATAACAATAATTGTTGATGGTATTTTTCTTTGGGCAGACAGTTCGGGAAAAACAGGAAAAGACTTTTCCCAAAAAGGTTTAGCTAAAAAAGTCAAAAAAGAAGGAGGAAAAGATGCACTTAAAAAAGTAGGGGATTTCTTTAAAAAGTTATTCAAAAAATCCTCAAAAGAAGCTGCCAAAGAAACAAGCGAAACAGGTGCGAAAAAAGGACCTTCCCTTCTAAAGAAAATTGGTACAAAAATTAAAGATGCACCAGCTAAAGCAATAGAAGAACAAAAAAAGTTTTGTAAAAAATGTATTAAACAAGGACAAAAAGCAATTATAAAAGGCCTTGAAGCGGATCCAGTTTTTCAATGGAAAGACAATGCAAATAACGCCTTTCCAGAAGATGCATTTACAATCCATCCATTTCATAAAATTACTGAGGCAGGAATAGAAACTAGCAAGAAGAGTTTTCCATTAGGAAAAAATGAATTTACCTATTTTTCAAAGGCACATCTCAAAGACGAAGCCAAATTCCCCTTTAATGTATATGACAGTGAAGCACCTTACATTATTTTTAGAAATCAGACTGGTCACGAAACTAGAGATATTACCGTTGAAGCAAATGCCCACTATGGATTTAAAGTAACATCAAAAACACTCCCACAACTCAAGCAAGGTTCTTACGCAGATGATCTTTGTGATAAAAAACCAAGCTTTGAATACATAGGACCTGATTTCTTCCTTCTTACAAAATTAAAACAAGAACAATATGCTCCTTGGAAAACAGCTGACACAGCTCCAAGAGGTTATAATGCATTATCCAGCGCAGATATACAAAGAGTTGTAGAGTCCGAACTAGAATTTTTAGGCACCGATAGCTATCTTCCTAAAAGAACAGCAGCTTTAGATCCGTATAGAACAGTAGAATTCAGTAATCTTGACCCTAATGATCCTCGTGAAAACTTTGCAACAGCTCGACACTTATTTTCAATTGTTACAAATGATGCAGTAAATGAACTGCTTGCTGATAACACCAAAGTAGTACCAACAGCAGATCTTAAACTGGGTTCTAACCTTACTGACCAAATTACCTTAAAGGAAATTGATATTTTGGGCATGTCAAAACTTGATCAAGAAAAGATAACATCTATGATGGAAAAAGAAGACCCATTAAAACTAAGCAACATCTCTCCTGAAATAAAACAAACACTTCTTGAATTAAGTATAGAGCCTAAATTTGTAGAAGGCGAAGAAGTTGATTTTGTTAACTTTGATTTATTTGGACAACTATTTGATTCACTTATATCTTCCACACCACAGGGAAGGCCAAATATTATCACAGCCACTGAACCAGCTCAACCAAACGTGTTTGTTGATTATCAAAATGTAACTGTGGTTGATACAATACCACCAAATATTCTTGTTACTGAAGACATTGCAATTGAAGTCAATAAAACAAACATAGCACTCACAAATCACCCAACTCTTAAACCGAACGGATGTACGGGAGATCCACTTATCAAATCAACCATAAAGTGTGAGCTAGAAATCAGACCTCCTGCTCTATTTGATATTGCTGACCCCTTCCCAACACTTTTCACAAATGTAACTGATTCAAATTTTGATGAGCTAAAGAAAGCAAACCTACAAGCATCCTTCTACCATGGAGTGACTTTTATCGCCTGGAAAGCGGTAGACTATTCCAATAACACAGAAACTGCAATTCAAATAGTAAATATCAAAATAGAAGGCGAAAACGTTCCTCCTGAGGCTAATCCAATTGAAGAGGATGCATTTTCAACTGTTCCACAACAAATCACCCTTATTGCAAATAATACCGACCTAGACCCCTTGAAATTTACCATAAGGCAAGATCCAGATAAAGGAATCATTGATACGCCTATTGATGCTGTTTTTCTAAACAAATTCACCCTACCTGGAGTAATTTCACAACTCACAGGTATTACAAACGAAGTGAATTCTACTGACGGAAATCCTATACCCGGAGTGTACTTTACAGATTTTAGAAATCAGAGAGTCTTATTCCAAAACACTAATGATGATGTTCAGGTCTCTTTTGAAATTGCGGAATCATTAACACAACAACCTGAAGGAATTTCATTAACTCCAGATGGAACATTTATGATTGGAGATTGGAAAGGAAATAAGATAGTAGAAGTAAACTATACAGGAAATCTTATAAAACAATTTGACATTGAGGGATTATTTTCTCAAACCGGTGTACATAATGAAAAAATGCTTACAGTTGATGAGGATAGCACTATCTATGTATCTGATTCTATCAACGGAAAAATTACTAAACTCTTTGATTTTGATGCATTTAGTAATATTCAAGGAATTGAATCAAACTCCAATTCCGTTTTTGTTGCTGACCAGTCTCAAAACAAAGTATATCACTTTAACACAACAGGTAGATTTGTAGAGAATATACCAAATCAATATTTTGTCAATGCCACTGATGTTACAATAGATTCGGACAATTACATCTACGTCTTAGATATAGGAAACAGTACTATTCAACGCTTTAATCCAACTCTAGATGACACCAAAGAATTTGGTGATATTGGCAATGATACCGCGAGCACCTTCTTTGACCTCCCACAAGGAATTACCTCAAACGGAACTACCTCAGACGAAATTACCATATTTGTAGCAGATACAGGAAATCACCAAATAAAGAAAATTAATGAATTTGAGTTACCATATGTTGAAAAATATACAAATTCTTCCAACGATTGGGTAAACATAGGGGACCAGGAACAAATTCCTTCCTTCAGTGAACCAGGAGAATTAATTTTTTCAAGTCTAACTAGCACTTTTGGAATACCAAATCACGTTTACAGAGACATAGAAAATGACATTCCTCCTGACTATTGGCAAGCACAATTCAATCTGGATGTGCCAAACATACCAGGGCAAAATGGCCCCCCTGCCTCGGTCTTTCTTTGGTTATTAACTAATAACACTCAACATCCACAAACCGTTGACCCACAAGATGCACTAGGAATAATTTATGAAAACCAAGTACTAAAATTCTATACTCGTCACAATATCACTACCTCATCTGTCACAATAGTGGACAATTTACCTGACAAAAATAAATATCTTATACAAATTGAAAAACTTCCTTTTAACCTTACCACTGTAGTAGTGTCTGGTGATACCTTTGTAACTTTCAATAATTATACCTCCTCTGAAATAAAGAATCTAAATTTCCTTCAACATGCTAACAATAAAACATCTGATGAAAAAACTCCTGACTTAACTATCACAGACACCGTTTTTAATCCAGTAATTACATGGTTAGGATTTTGTACTTCTGGTCCTAATTGTGATACTACTACCAATTCTAGTAAAAACTTTGCATGTACTGATGGTTCATGTTTTGGAACAGGAGCTGGTAATCAAACAGGACAGTTCACAAATCCTAAGGGAATTTCTGCAAACAGCACACATTTGTTTGTAACAGACGATCACAGAGTACAAATTTTCAACAGCACTGGAAATCACACAATGACTTTGGGTAGTGGCAATCCAAGTTCAGGACTTTATGACTTTAATTCTCCAAGCGACATTGAAGTTTCCTTTAATGGAGACATGATAGTAACTGATTCAGGGAATAACAGAGTTAAGATTTATCATAGCAACGGAACTTTGAAAGATACAGTCAATTCAAGTGGATTTGATAACTTTACATCACCTTCAGGAGTTGGAGTAGACTCATCAGGAGACATCTATATCTCTGACACCGGAAACGACCAAGTAGTAAAACTCAATTCGGCAGGCTCTGTTATAGATTTGTGGAAATCATCAATTGATACACGAGTACCAGGATATAACGAAGTTTATGAACTGTATGTACCAGGTCTTGATGCAAGTGCATTGGATATTGAGGGTGACTCCGTATATATCGGCGATTGGTCAAATGGAGAAGAAAACATTATTGTTTCAAACTCAAAAGGTGGAAAAATAACAAAACATGATGTTTCTAACCAGGCAAGTGATCCACATTCAATTGCTGTTAATGAGGTTGGAGAAATCTTTGTCACTTACCCTTCATCCCAAGAGATTCTGGTTCTAGATCCTCAGACAAATACAACTGGAATAGATAAACTCTCAATACATCCAACTGGTATTACAATTTCTAAGAACGTTACGTTCTCAAACGGCACGGATGTTTTAGAATTCATGGATGAAACGGCCTATGTATTTGATAACAGCACAGAAAAAATTTATGCTGTAGATGGTACCACTCTTTTGCCTGCATTTAACGCCAGAGATCTTTTCTCCAATCTAAACGATATAGCTGTAAATGCTACACATGTCTTTGGCCTAAATGCCGAAGATGATAAATCAAAAATTATCAAGATTAGATGGGATAAAGGAATCAAAGATGCCTTTGATTCGGTGGGAAGTAATGTAACAGGAATAACCACAGGGAAAAATATGGATTCTAATTTCATATTTTTCACTACAAGCAATCAAACTTTATCAAGTCTATACAAACTTGATACAAGTAATACTGACCCACAACCTGAACTAATAAAATCATTTGATTCTATTTCTGCATCTGGAGTTTCTCTAAATCCTCAGATCGTACAGTTTGTTAATACTACTATATCTGCAGATTTAGGTCTTAATTTGATTGGGCCTAGAGGTATTGCTATATCTGATAACCAAATGTTTGTTTCTAGTCATGGAACGGATGTCATTTTAGTTTATAACAAAACTGATACTGGTGATTATGTTGCTGGGGGCCAAATATTCAGCCCTGACTTGGAAGCTCCAACTGACATAGTTTTCAATCCAAATGGAAACCTCATAATTGCTAGTTCTGGAACCCACAAGATTTTAGAATATAATGTGACCTCACAAGAGATTGAAAGTCTAGCTGAGGCAGTAGATGGAATTGTATCTCCAATTGGTCTTGCAGTTTCTCCTAATAATCATCATCTCTATGTGTCTAATTCGTATGATAATTCAATTAAGAGGATAAACTTGGTTAATATCACAACATCAGAACCAGTTTATCCAGTTGATAAGCAAACAATGGTTCCAGACGAAACCGCAGATCCATTATTTTATTTTGACGCTGTAAGACCAGAAAATAGCGAAGGATTCGTATCTGACTTTGTAAATGCTGAAAACCAAGGAAGCCTAGAGAATCCTCAACATATAGAATTTGGTCCTGATGGGGCAGTGTACGTATCCAGCTTTGATTCAAATGAAATACTTAGGTGGAACGTTACAGGAGAATTTTTGGGAGCTATAATCAATTCCACAAATACTGACCTGTTAGACGGTCCTACGGGAATGAAATTTTCAGATGATAATGAAACACTATTTGTAAGCAGCCTTCTAGCAAACAAAGTACTACAATTTAATGCTACATCGGCAGAGTTTTTGGGAGTATATTCAGATGAACAAACTTTCTCACCCGACGAATTAGAATTTGCACCTAATGGAAATCTCTATGTCTCTAGTTCTGGTTCCAACAAAGTTTTAGAATATGGAAACTCCCCCGTAAGATTTTATATTTCAGATTGGTCAAATGGTACTAAAATAATCTCTCTTGATAAAAATGGTGATCAAGTAGGAGAAATATTTGACATCATGCCAAGTCTGGTTAATCCTGGAAATATAATATCCGATAGCGAGGCTAAACTCTGGGTTGCAGATACTGGTAACAAAACATTAATCAGATTAAATGTAGCAGCCATGGATGTTCTTGAATCTGATATCATTCTTACTGACGAAATTGTTGAAGTAGATGTACCAGACTTGACAGAAACAGAAGAGGGCTCTGGCATATATGTCGATACGGAAGGAGAAATTTATGAGGAGTTTGTATCAGATGTAATTACCTCTGTTACCCCAAGTGGTATGTCTATTGATATCAATGATAATCTGTATGTTTCAGATTGGCCAAATCACAGAATAGTTGCTTTGGATAAATTTGGTAATTTTGTAGGTAGAATTCTTCTTAATAGTACTTTTACTCAACCATTGGATATAGCAATAAATCAAACTAGTCCTGAAAATCTAGATGACATTTGGGTATATGATAAAGACTTTGACAAAAATAAAGGATATTTAATCTCACTTGATTTAGATAAACAATTTGAGGTCCTAGAATTTAGCAAGGAACTATCTCCATTACTGCGAGGACTAGATTTTAACGGAACTTCCTTAGTAACGACCCCAGAAGACAGTGGAAGTTTATTGAATATTGATTCATCAAATTCAGCTAAATTTACTTCAAAACACTTTACAATTCCTCTTGGTATCGATGTTGTCGATACTAACCCTAATCAAGAGATCTATGTAACTGATTGGAAAGAAAGTAGAATCTTAAAACTTGATAGTCAAGGAAAATTCAATGAAGAATTTGATTTATCAAGTGCTGGATTTGCAACGTCTCAACAAGGAGACATTGAGGTAAACACCGATGATAAATATTTCTGGGTTGTTGAACCTAAACGGGCCACTATTAATCAAATTAACTTTACAGGTAATACTGTAGGCACTCCAAGTGTTGCAGACAAGTATGTTTGGATTTCTGGATTAGATTCAGATGCCCTAGATACGTTCTATGTTATTTCAAATTCAAACTCAACAGTGAAAAAGTACGACATTAGAGGAACACTTTTGGCAAGTGCAAAAGATCAAGGGTTTGAAATAAAAACTACAGAGAGTATGAAAGACATATCTCTGGGTCCTGGAAACTACACCAATCCACCTGAGTTTGTCTATGTCGGTATGACAGACACTCCAGCAGGCCAAACTCCAGTACACTCCATTATAAAATTCAACACTTCAAATTTACAGAATATCACTCAAGCGGAAATTCCAATATTACCAACGAGCATCGCAGTTGGCAATAATGGTACTATCTATGTTAGCCAATCCAACATGAATATATTGAAACTCAATCCTGATTTGACCCAAAATGGAACCTTTACAATACCATCAAACACAACCATTACTCCACCTGGAAATATTGAAGACATGGTAATAGATGATTTGAATAATCTTTATGCTGCAGACAAAGATAGACACCGAATTTACAAATATGATTTGAATAACAACAACCTGATTGGCTGGCTTGGAAAATGTACAAGCAGTATTTCGGATAATAAATTCTGTGATATTGATAGCCAACACAGTAAAGGATTTGTCTGTAAAGATGATACTTGCTTCCTTGATGACACTTTATTATCTGGTAGGTCTGTTGGTCAATTCTTTGAGCCCACTAGTTTAGCAATAGATGGACTGAAGAATATCTATGTTGGAGATGTAAAATTAGCCAGAGATAATACCATAGACCCCGAAATTGAATTTGCTTTGGATGTTGATGGAAAATGTCCAGATGGAACAGTACAATTTTCTGAAACAACTTGTAGGGAAGTCTTCAACAAAGGAAATGTTCCTAGGGTACAAAAATTCACACAAAATGGATATTTTGTTAATCAAGTAATTTCTGACACAAATTCAACATTAGTTAGAGGTAACTTTGAATGGATAAACGGACTTGCCTATGGCACAAATAATTTCTATGTAGCAGACGTAGAAAAACTACATGTGTTTGATGTTAATCCTTTCTTTAATTACACCACAGACTCTTCTACAAATAAAACGACCGTAGAAGTAACTTACCAATCCTTTACAGAGTTAGTTGGAACAAAAGATTACGACTCTTTCCTTTACCAGGTGTCTGACGGTTTTGAGGACAGCGATATTGCACCAGTCAATGTAACAATATCGGATCCTGATCCTGATAATGATGGAATTTTAGGAGACATTGATCTTTCATTCTACGACTTCTCTTCTCAATTCGAGGGTGAAGACAAAACCAATGGATATGTAGTGAATAATGGAACTCAAATTCTTACTATAAGAGAAGCCAAGGACCCAGAAAAAGGAGTTTACACACAATCATTTATCACTAGTGATAACGAACCAGCAACAATACGTTATTGTGATGACCTAGCAGAAATTACAATCAAACCTGGAAACCGATTGATAGTAACTTGTACTGTTAATGAAGAAAATAATGAGGTTATAGAAGGAGTAGAAGTTGAAGTTATACGAGGAAAAATAGATATTAAATTCTTTGACAGACAAGGACGAATTGCAACATCTCAAATATTACTAGAAAATACAATTCACTTCTCACCAGATCCATTTGAGTTTGTCACTCCAAAATCAAATCTTGATATTCTCAACCAAACCATTCATTATAACGGCAAAGATTATAGCTATCTTGTTCCAAAGAATAGTGTAGTTCGTATAGATACAGCGCCACCAATATTACCAAATGACAGATGTACTACTCCACTGGTTCTTGAAGCTGAGACATTATTTGGAGTAGAATATAATGGAACAATTTATGATTTGAATCAACACAAAAGATTTGAAGATTGGTTGAACTTTACATCAATTGAGGTAGATAACGGAAACAGACCAGAAACAGATGGAGATAAAGTTGAAGTTGTAAGCAATGTAACATCCATTGAAGACAGAAAGTTCCCTCATATTGCTGGAATTATTCCTACATCTACTTTAGTAGAGTTCTTTACAATTGACAAAGTAGGAAATAATGCAACTTGTATCAATACGATAAATGTCAGAGATACGACTCCTCCAATCTTAGAACAACTACCTGATATTGTTGAAATCACAGGTAAATTCTCTGAGAGAGGAAACGCCTTCTTTGAATTACCAGAAATATACGATAGACCAACAACGTTTAATGGTAACAGGACCTTAGTTGTTGATACAGCAACTAACTCTGCTGTACAAGCAAAATGCTCACCAATTTCTGGCTACGAGTTTAATGTTGGAAATACAACTGTTATATGCTCAGGTTATGATTTATCTGGAAACAAAAACTCTACAACATTTACAGTTGCTATAAATCCGGATCCGGAGGGTGTTTCAATCAAAAATGTCACGGCTGCAGGGAAAACTCCTAATTTACAAAACGGTGACACTGTATTAGTAGAGTTTAGTCATCCAATTAACCAACCCCAAGTAAACAACAGCACTGACTTGAATAAAATATTTGAAA
>JABAOE010007311.1_pt2 | contig 11602 bp, 14 predicted proteins | sample 7062141 | NCBI WGS metagenome assembly JABAOE01 (sample SAMN14538627, study PRJNA623070) | marine sediment metagenome | biome: marine biome [ENVO:00000428]; feature: marine pelagic biome [ENVO:01000023]; material: deep marine sediment [ENVO:00002113] | place: India: Gulf of Khambhat ...
AAGAGCGGCGTGCCGATCAGGACGATCTTGCAGTCCAGCGGGATCGGCTGCGGCTTAAGCGAAACGGTGGCGATCAGGCGATACTGTTCGGCCATGTCCTCGATCTTGACCTCATGGTTGCGGATGCAGCGCTTCAGCGCTTCGTAGGAAAACAGGTTGATCAGGACTTCGCGGCAGTCGAGGATCAGGTAGCCGCCATTGGCCCGGTGCAGAGCCCCGGCCTTGATCATGTGAAAATTGGTGGACGCGCTGCCCATCTGGATGATGTGTTCAATGCGGCCGAACAGGTTGAAATAGGTCGGGTTGGCCTCGTAGACCACCGGCGCGCCTTCGCACTGGCTGTTGTCGACCAGCAGGTTGACCTGGTATTGATCGAAGGCCGGCTCCTTCTGCTGAACGGTCAAACCGGGGATGTTGAGCTGCGGTTCCCGCTGCGAACGCAGCTCATCGATCCGCCCGACCAGGTCTTTCTTGCAGGCCTCGAAATGCTTCATCACCCGTTCGTATTCGCGGTACTTTGGCTCCAGGTCCTCGAACAGATGGCCGACGGCGAAGAGCAGCATCGCCTTTTCCATATCGGCGATTTCGGCACGCTTCTCCTCTTCGAGCCGGTGCATATCCTGCATCACTTCCTTCATGCGTTTGTGCAGCACGGTACTTTTTTTTTCGAGACGGGCCTTTTCCGCATGACTGAGTTTTTCGTAGTCTTCCTGCGACAGAGGCTTCTCGTCCCGCACCGGCACCAGCGTCGGTCCATCCGCCCCCTGCTGGAGGGAAAACCCCTTGGTCTCTGCTTCCTGCTCCAGATCCTGGAAAAGGTCGTTCTGTTTTTTCTGGNNCGATGCTTCTGCTTTTCGTACATCCGCGATTCGTAAATCTTCGGGATTTCCTCGGTCAGGCGCTCGACCAGGTGGTCGACATCAGATTTCAGCTCCTGCCCTTTACCGGCCGGCAGGCGAATATGCTCCGGACGTGTGCCATCGACCAGATCGTGAACATAGCACCAGTCGTCGGGAACGGGCTGGCTTGCGGCCTGACCGGAGAGATAAGCCTTGATGGTGGAAGTGCGGCCAGTGCCGGGCTGGCCGAGGATGAAGAGGTTGAAACCACTGTCGCGGATGCCGATACCGAAGTCGATGGCGGTCAGTGCCCGTTCCTGGCCAATGGTTCCTTCCAGGGGCGGCAGCTCCTCGGTACTGACAAATTCGAACTGGCTGGGCTCGCAGCGCCAACGCAGCTCATCTGGTCTGAGGCGCAGATCGTCCACGATTCACTCCTTGTTGATCCAGAAACCTTTCATGATGGAGCTTATTATATTGTTATATTTTAAGAATAACGGTTTGCGCCGAACCTACAAGTGACGTGCAGCCGCTTTTGAGGCTTGCGCAATGCCGGGAAAGTTCTAATATTGTCATATTTGTACTGCAAGGAGGGCAAGAGATGACCCCGCAACCCCTTTATCACATTGGCTTTGCTCAACATGACCTGGGCGAATCTCCGCCAAGCGCGGCATTGCTCTGCGGCGACCCGGAGCGGGCACGGCGCATCGCCCAGGAAACAGAAGGCGTCAACTGCCTGGCGATTCTATCCGAGAACCGCGGGCTGCACAGCTACCTGTGTCAGACTGCCGACGGGCTCAAGTTCGTCGCCGCCACAAGCGGCATGGGCGCGCCATCGCTGTCGATTGTGGTTAATGAACTGGTCACGGTGGGCATGCGCACCATCATCCGGGTCGGCACCAGCGGCGGCATCGCCTCGTTTGTCAGGGCCGGCGACCTGGTGATCTCAAGCGCAGCGCTCTGTCGTCAGGGCGCGGCCCTGGATATTGCCCCGGCAGAGTATCCGGCCGCCGCCAGCCCCTATGTCACCGTGGCGTTGGACGCTGCGGCCAAGCAAATCGGCATCGTTGCGCATCTCGGCGTGACCGCAAGCGTCGACACTTTTTACGAGGGGCAGGAACGAAGCGATTCGGCCAACCCGCAGCTGTTGCGCTCCCTGCAGGGAATCAGCGAAGAATACCGGCAAATGAAGATCCTGAATTACGAGATGGAAGCCGGGACGCTGTTTAAAATGGGCCTGGTTTACGGGTTTGCAGCGGGGTGTGTTTGCGCGGTTCTGGCAGAACGGCTGGTGGCCGAGTCCGTTGATCTGGCGGTCAAGCAACAGGCTGAACGCGACGCGGTACGGGTTGCCCTGGCAGCGCTGCGTGATTTAGGCGGCCAGTGACGAGCATGCATAGCCGGCCGCGAAGCTGTGCCCTGCCCCGACTTCTCAAGGCACAATCAGCACCATGCATTCAACTGCCTGCAGCACCTTGTGGCTGACACTGCCCAGTGCAATACCCTGCAGATTCGACAACCCGCGCGTGCCCATCACGATCAGGTCACACTTCTCGTCAACCGCCGCCACCGCAATTGCCTCGGCAGGGTCGCCCTCGAGGATCAACACCTCGTGCTCGATGCCGCGCTCTTCGAGCAGCATCTTCAGCGGAGCCACAACACCTTCGGCAGTTTGCATATACTTGTTGAGGACCTGCTGATAATAAGGTTCGCCGAGCAGATCGAGAACTTTCTGCCGAACGTGCAACAGGACAACCTTTGCCTGAAACTTCTCGGCCATCTCGACTGCCCTCTCGACAACCCGGCGGGAACGCAACGAACCATCGACTGATATGAGTATCCGATTGATTCCTTTGTTTGCCATGTTCGCCACCTGCCTTCCTGTAGAGCTCGAGAATACTTTATGAAGACACTCTCACTTTTATCGCATGACAGGGCAATGTCAAACCTTTCCCTGATTGGCGAAGGATTTAAACCACTTCCGGTCGCATCAACACCCTGAAAACAGCAAATCTGCACCTAAAGTTTGTCAATGAGCTCAACCATTTTTATCTATAAAACAACACTTTACGAGGATTGCCTCAGGTTTTTTCTTATGTAAAAATGTGGCCCATTCAATATTCATGTCTCAATGTAAATCGGCAAGAAATATTCCTTAGCGAACACGATCTATCAACTGTTTCGAGAAACGGCCATGGGGATTTTTATGCACAGACCAAAGCAATACTCTGCACCTAAAGTCAACCTTGAGTGTCCAGGCTGCGGGCAGACCTTTGCATACGATTCCTGCGACTTGAAAGCCGGCGATGCGATATTTTGCCCGCAATGCCGGATTCATTTCATCTGCTGTTCAAAAGAACTTTTTACAGCACTGAAACATCTCGTTCGCCTGGCCAGTTAAGGAATGAGGAATGACCATGGATAACGAATTCTACGAAAAGCAGACCACACGCAAGTGGCACCAGATGTCCGACGAGGAAAAGCGTAAGGAAATCGAGATGCTGCGTCGCAACAGTCACTTCAAACTGCTGCCCATCCTGCTGCTGCAGCAGAAACTCAAGCAGCTCATTTAAAAGTGTGACGAGTGCTGAGTGGCGTAAAGCGCGGCTCAGCAGAAGGCCGTTGACAAAGGTTGCCGTTGAAAAAGCTGGCTCTTGAAAAGCGTCAAGGCTTCCCCTCTCCGTGCAATTGTCTCAGCTGCCCGGCCAATTGCATGCTGAATTGCGACAACAATGCACTTTCCGCGGCCACCAGTGCGTCGTAACCCGGTCCTTGTTGGCGTACACGCAGATCGCTCTTGCCTGAAGCAAGCATTGTTTGGCCCGTGGCATCACTGATCAACCAGCGGGCAATGAAAACAGCTTCGCCATCGAGGGCGCTGTCAAACTGTACGACATCAATGGCGACCCGGTAATCGGGCTTGAAGTAATTGAGCCAGGGGTAGGTCGCGACCTTGTCCGTGCCGAGCAGAATCCCGAGGTTGGTGGTAACCACCGAGACCATGTCCTGCTCGAGCAAGCCTGCCCAACGCTCATATTCGGCGAATTTATAGCGGTTATCGGCAATCCTGGTGGCGATCTGCACCCGTTTCAGGTAATCGGGCACGGTGAGCGGGCCGACGCCGACCGCCACATCGAACCGTGCCATGTTGTGGACGTCGCGATCGGCCGTTCCCAAGGTCGCGAGGCTGTAGTAGCTGACCTGGGGGGATTTAGCGATGCAGCCGAACAGCAGCAGCAAGGTAAGGGCCAGAGCGCTGCGGCAGACCATGCTCTTATCTAAATGCATCATTGCTCCGCCTCCTTGCCAAACAGGATCGATTGCGGGTTACGCTCGACATAATCGATCAGGGCTCTTAATGATCGGATGGTTGACGTCATTTCATTCATGACGCTGCGGACATTGTTATTCAGTGCCGATTCCGGGCCGAGCGTCTGGCCGACATCGTCCATGGTCGCCTGAAATTTCTCCAGGGCCTGCTTGACATCAGGCAGGACCTGCTCGTTGATGCCGCCGGCGACCTGTTCCGTTTTCTGCAGCGTATTGTTCAGGGCATTGATCGCTTTGCGCAGATCCGCAGTGATCGCTTCGAGCGGCATTTTCTCAACTGTTTTGAGGATATTGTTGACCCGCTGGGCAATCTGTTCAAAGGGCGCCGGCAGGGTTGGCAGCACCAGGTAGCCGTTCCGTGTCTCGATCCTGGCCGCCTTGGCACCTTCAAGGAAATCAAGATCGACATACAGCTGACCGGTCAGCAGGTTGCCGGTTTTCAATTGCGCCCGCAGCCCTTTTTCCACCAGCCGCGTGAGCATATCATGCAAGGCTTTGTTCTCCTGGCCGGGAGGAACCGCGACCCGGGTATCCGCGCCGTCGACCAGGGAATCAATGCGCTCCGGCTCGATCATCGCCAAGACGGCCACACTGGCTGTCACATCCTCGACATTAACCTCGAGATTGACATCAACCACCTCACCCACCTGGATGCCCCTGATTTCAACCGGCGCACCCGGCAGCAAACCACGCACATTCTGATCGAAATACATCATGTAGTAATGCTTGAACGTGTAGGTCTGTTCCTCGATCCGCTCGCGGCTCTTGTACAGCCTGAACTGGCGGCCCTCTTCTGCCATCCCCACAGGCACCATGTACTTGGGCAGGTCAAAGGCAATACCGCCCATGACAATAGACACCAGCGACTGCGTATCGATGCTCATCCCCTCTGCACCGATCTTGAAATCAACACCGCTGGCGTTCCAGAAGCGGCTGTTCTGCTGTACTTTTTCGTGATACGGGGCGTTGACAAACACCCTGACGCTGAGAGCGTCTGCCGCAGCATCAAAGTCGTATTCGACCACCTGGCCGACCTTGATGCCACGGTAGTAAACCGGCGAACCGACATCCAGCGAGCCGAGGTTCTGGGCCAGCAGAACATAGTGGCGGCCGGGCACGCCGGTTGTGATGACCGGCGGCTTTTCAAGCCCGGTAAAGGAGCTGGTTTCGGCACCCTGCAGCGATGGATTGCAGCCGATATACGCGCCGCTGAACAGGGTGCCGAGGCCACTGACTTCGCCGCCGACAACCCGCGCCCGCACGACCCAGAACTCCGTCTGGTCGCGCATGTAGCGGCCCGCCGATTTGTTCATTTCGGCGGTTACAATCACACCTGAAAGATTGTCACTCAACTCGATCCTGGTGACTTTACCGATCTCGACATCTTTGAATTTGATCTTGGTCTTGTTGGCTTCCAGCCCCTCGGCGCTCTCGAACGTAATTGTGATCTCCGGCCCCTTTTCCGACCAGGCCTGCAAGGCGAGCCAGCCGCCGATCAGCAATGCGACGATCGGCACGACCCAGACGATCGAAAGGCTGCGCCCCGACTTGATAATCGCCTGCGGCGCCCTGTTGTCATCCATATCATTTTGGTTGTGTCTGTCCATCTCTTTCCTCGATGACATCCCAGATCAGGCGTGGGTCAAAACTTTCCGCGGCGAGCATGGTCAGTACCACAACCGCAGCAAAATAAATCGTTGCCGGGCCGGCGTCCACGTTCGCCAGGGCCCCGAGCTTGACCAGGGCAACCATGATGGTGACCACGTAAATGTCGACCATCGACCAGCGGCCAACCGCCTCGGTCATCCGGTAGAGCCGGGTACGATCTCTGGGTCGCCACAGCGATTTTAGCTGTACGGTCAGCAGCAGGTAGGACAGCGTCAGGATCTTCATCAGCGGGACACAGATGCTGGCGATAAAAATAATCAGGCCGATGGCTATCGAGCCATGCCTGACAAAGTAGATGACGCCGCTGATGATCGTATCAGACTGTTCGCTGCCCAGCGAGGTCGTGACGGTGATCGGCAGCAGGTTGGCTGGCAGGTAAAGAATGCATGATGCGGCGAGCAAAGCCCAGGTCCGCCTGATGCTGTTCGGCTTGCGCAGGTGCACCCGGGCGCCGCAACGTGGACAACAGCCGACCTGGCCGGCGCCGACCCCCGTGAGGTCGACCAGCAGGTGGCAGTCGTGGCACAACCCCATGCCGAGGTTTTTCGCCGTGTCCATTTTAATCACCGCTCAGTTCCTCGATGCGGTTCCAGACTTGATGGGTATCCACAGATGTGACGGCAAACGCCAGGCAGAAAATCAGGAACGCAAAGGCGAACACCGCGGCCCCGGGAACGATGGACGCGATGTCACCGAGTTTTACCAGGGCCACCAGGATCCCCAGCATGAATACTTCCATCATGTTCCATGGCTGGACATGTTGGAACAGCCTGAAAATCGTCTCAGCAAAATAGGGCTTGCGGTTGGCCTTAAGCGGCAGGAATACGTAAAGCAGGCCGAGCATCTGCATGAGCGGCACCAGCACGCAGGTCAACGCCACCAGGATAGCCAGACCGACCATCCCCTGGTCGTATATTTCGAAAACACCGGTGAGCAGTGACGTATGGCGTTCGATACCACCGCTGTCGATTCCCAGGAAGGGAAAGCTCACAGCCACCAGGAACAGGACCAGGGCCGACAGCGTCCAGGCAATCGTGCAGTCGATGGTGTCGATCCGGGTTCTGAACAGGATGGCGTGACAACGCACGCACCGGGCCGTTGCCCTGCCCTGTACGGGCGGAACCCGGTGAACGAGATCACAGTGCTGACACGCTATCTGCTGCATCAGACATCACCCCTTATTGATGGACATGGGCAAACGTCTCTTTATTTACAGCTGGAGACGCAAAGCATTCATTCTCAGCCTTGTGATCAGCCTGCTGCGACATTCAGGCTGTCACCACCGATCAGCTGCAGGGCTTTTTCTATCTCGAAATAGACAATGAACTTCGGCCCTTTGGCTGCATCTTCTTCCGGAGTCAGGCAGCGCCGTGTCAGATCAGCGATCAATTCGGCGTTGTCGTCCTCCTTGACCTTGTTCAGGAACAGTCTGACGCCCTTATAGCCCACGGCGTTTTCAATGAAGAGATAGACTGCGTAAGGGTTCTCGGTAAGGTTCTTGTGGGTCAGCCGATCACGCATGATGAACGCGATGGTGCCGTCGTCCATGACATGAGGGCGCGCATAAACGGCAGCATCGACCCTGCCCTGCGCGTCGGCCGTTGACATAATGCCGATCCCTTTATGGCTTTCAAAATATTCTCGTAATTGCATGGTGATGACCTCTTTCCATGATCAGACACATTGACTACAGAATTTACGGCTTATGAGCGTTGTCACTAACTATAGCTGATATTCAGCTTGTTGCATTGCACAACGCAAGCTGGATCTGTATCGATTATCTGCAACACCACTCGCTGAAATTTTGTCTATATTACAGTTTATTTTACACCATTATTCACACAAGCCCGCCATTAATGATAGAATTAGTCATAATTCCGCGAACAAATTCTACAGCTCTCTGGAGGTATCATCATGTGGCGTCATATCATTTCATTTTCAGCGATGCTCTGTTTAGGCCTGGCGGGTTCATTACAGGCGGCAGTGCTTTTGCCGGGCGGCAAAGGCCGGGTGCTCGGTCAGTATATCGTTGTGCTTAAAAGTGGTAGTCCCTCAGACGTGGCCAAAACGCACCGGGTGACACCGAGCCACGTCTACAAACATGCCTTGAACGGGTTTGCAACAGCCCTGCCCGAGGCGGCCCTGAAACGTCTGCTTAACGATCCGAACGTGGATTACATCGAACCGGACGGCCGGGTCTGGGCAATCGCTCCGGGCGGCAACAAACCGGACAAGGGCAAACCACCTGCAGACAGCGAGCCGACCGACCCGCCGGTGTCCAACCAGGTGACCCCCTGGGGAATCAGCAGGGTTGGAGGCCCGCAGAACGGTGAAGGTTTGACGGCCTGGGTGATCGATACCGGCATAGATTACAACCACGCGGACCTGAACGTTGACACAGTTCGAGCTGCGAACTTTGTGACCCGCGGCAAAAGCTCCGCATCCGACGGCAACGGTCATGGCACGCACGTGGCCGGCACCATCGCAGCGATCGACAACGGCATCGATGTGGTCGGTGTCGCAGCCGGAGCTACGGTCGTCCCGGTCCGGGTCCTCGACAACAGCGGCAGCGGCTTCTATTCCTGGGTGATTGCCGGCATCGATCATGTCGCGGAATTTGCCAGCCCCGGCGATGTAGCCAACATGAGCCTGGGCGGCGGCGCATCCACCTCGGTCGACAATGCCGTGATCAACGCCGCCAGCCAGGGGGTCCTGTTTGCGCTGGCCGCCGGCAATGACTCGATGCATGCTGCCAACAGCTCCCCTGCCCGCGCCAACCACCCCAACATTTTTACCGTCTCGGCAACCGACAGCAGCGACAACTTCGCATGGTTCTCCAATTATGGTAATCCGCCGGTTGATTTCGCAGCTCCCGGCGTCAGCATCAATTCGACGGCTAAAGGCGGCGGCACGGTCGTTTACAGTGGCACCTCCATGGCTGCACCGCATGTCGCAGGGCTGCTCTTGCTCAAAGGCACAAACCTGGCCACCGATGGCACGGCAAGCAACGATCGGGACAACAATCCAGACCCAATAGCCCACTACTAGGTCAGGTCGCCAAAGGCCATCTATGCAAAGGGGGACAGATTATCATCTGCCCCCCTTTGCTTGTGCACAGCCTGCCGCAGCATGCATACCTATAGAATCAATGGACTAGACCCTAGCGATAGCAAGGAACCGTTCGATGGCTGCGGGGATGTCGTCTGCATGGATATTGCCGAAAGCCAGGCGCAGCGAGTCCTTAAGTCCCGGGCCAAAGGCTTCCCCCGGAAGACAGAGCAGATGAGACTGCTCGACCAGGCGGCGGGCGGCTTGGCGGCTTGTAAGGTGCGGCCAGGGATGTTTGACCCAGGCAAAGAAGCCGCCGCTGGCCAACAGTTCAAAAGGGTTGTCGGCATGATCGAACAAGGCCCTGAATCGATCGTGGCGGCGCTGCATCATCAGAGCGTTATCAGCAACCCAGTCGTCAAGATGATCACAACCGAAGCGGATCGCCAGCTGGGTGATGCGCGGCTGGCAGACGGCCATGGTGTCCTGGACTTTGAGCGCCTGGTGGATTACCTCGATACCGGCTACCAGGGCCCCGGCACGGTAGCCGGTCAAGGCGAAGGTTTTGCCAAACGAGGCAATGTGAATGAAATGCTGCTGCCAATCAGGCTTGGCAAACAGGGCATGGGGTGATGCCCCTGCCGTGAGAAAAGCATTGTAGGTTTCATCGAGGACCAGGGCGATCTCATGCTCTTTGGCCAGGGCGAAAAGGTTGTCCAGCGTCTGCGGCGGCGTCACCGCACCGGTCGGGTTGCTCGGCGTGACCAGCAGGATCGCCCGGGTGCGCGGTGTGATGCGGTCAGCGATGGCATCCACATCAGGCTGGCCTCCACTTGCGGCATCAAAGGGCACCCATACCGGCTGAATGCCCAACGCCTGCAGCGCCATGGGATGATCGAAATAAGCCGGCAACTGCACGATCACTTCATCTCCCGCCTGGCACAATGTCGTAATCGCCAGCCAGAAGGCCTGGCTGGCCCCGATCGTCAGGCAGACCTCATCGGGAGACGGTGACGCGCCATAGCGACGGCCGTACCAGGCAGCCACCGAATCCCGGACCTCCACCAGCCCTTCGTCAGGGCTGTAACGGGAGGTTGCCGGATCTTCGAGAAGAGTGTGCAGATGCTCGACAAGCTGCGGCGCCGGAGAGTAATCCGGCACAGCCTGGCAGAGATCGATCAACGGCCGGTCACCTGCGGCAGCGACACCCGCCAGCCACGACTTGACCTCGGTAATGGGCGGGTACTGCACAGACTGGATATGCGGTGAGAACTTCATGGTCATTCCTTGTGTTCAGATAAAAACCGTCACAGTACTGATACGTGTAAAAGCATAAAAGAGAAACAAAACCTCTTGCAGAGATGACGAGACTGCAAAGTGAACCTGCGTGCCAATGAAGAGGCGGGCATTTTTTGCTGCAGCGTTAGTCATGGCCACTGGTTGTGGTATAATTCTCAACTAACAGGGGATGCCATGAAAGAGATATCTCCATCCAACATATTCATCCAAAAGTTGGAAAAAGGTGCGACGTCTGTCGAATACGCCATTATGCTGGTCCTGATCACCGTAGTCATCATCCTGACCGTTGGTCTGCTTGGCATAAACACCCGCGATGCCTTTAATGCTGTCCAGCCGGCTTTTTCAGGAACGCCCCCTCCAGGCGCTGAAGATGACAAGTGCAAAGGCAAGGACTCTGATGACGATGACGATTGCGGCATCGGCAATGATGATTGAAAAGCGCTGAATTTTCTTTTTCATCACAGGCTTTTCGTTGCTGACAAGCCATACGCACGAGCTTACCTCTAGCACCTTCCCGCGCGCCACCCGCCTCAGCATACCTTAAACAATAATTCTCCGCACCATCAGGGCAATCGCCAGCGGCAGCAACAGCAGCGCTCCGACCAACAGGTAAAGCAGGCTCAGCCAGAGATCCCCGTGCCAGAGCTGTAAACTGCAGCCACGCACCAGTTTGACCAGGTGGGTGAGCGGCAACAGCTGTGCCACACTCTGGGCCCAGCCGGGCAGGTTCTGCAACGGGAAGAAGGTGCCGCTGAACAGGAACATCGGCGTGATGCCGAGGAAGATCGGCAGGTTGAAGGTTTCTATTCCCGGCACCAGGGCCGTGCAGATCATCCCCAAACCGGCAAACAGCAGACCGCCCAGCGCGGCAAGCGGGATCAGCAGCAGTGCACCGGGGAAATCGAAGAAGCCGCAGAGCGCAATCACCGTCCCCATCAGGGTGGCGGCAATGACCGACTTGGTCGCCGCCCAGAGCATCTCACCCAAGATCACCTCTTCGATATTGAGTGGTGTGGCCAAAAGCGCGTCGAAGGTCTTCTGGTAATACATGCGTACGAAGCTGTTGTAGGTGGTTTCAAAGAAGGCATTGTACATGATCGCCACCGAAACCAGCGCCGGGGCAATGAAGCGCGTATAGCCGAGCTTTTGACCGGCATATTCGAGATCGCCCACCATCACGGCCAGGCCGACACCGAAAGCGAGGATATAAAGCAGCGGCTCGAGCAGCGGCGGAACGAAGGAGATTTTCCAGTTCTGTTTGTAGATGGCGAAATTGCGCTGCCAGACCCGCAGGGCACGCGCACTGATTTGTGATGGTCTCGGCCACTTCATTCGCGCAAATCCCTCCCGGTCAGCTTGAGGAAGAGATCTTCCAGTCCCGCCGGACGCAGCATGCAGCCTTCGGCGCGCACCTCGCG
>JABAOE010009507.1_pt2 | contig 11597 bp, 12 predicted proteins | sample 7062141 | NCBI WGS metagenome assembly JABAOE01 (sample SAMN14538627, study PRJNA623070) | marine sediment metagenome | biome: marine biome [ENVO:00000428]; feature: marine pelagic biome [ENVO:01000023]; material: deep marine sediment [ENVO:00002113] | place: India: Gulf of Khambhat ...
CGACGTCCTCGCCCTCAAGGACGCCGACATGGGCATCGCCATGGGGGCGGGCTCGTCGGCCACCCGGGCCGTCGCACAGCTCGTGCTGCTCGACAACCGCTTCGCCACCCTGCCCCGGGTCCTGGCCGAGGGGCGCCGGGTCATCAACAACATCGAACGGGTGGCCAACCTGTTCATCACCAAGGCGGCCTACGCGGTGCTGCTCACCGCACTGACCGGGCTGGCCGGCGCGCCCTTCCCGTTCCTGCCCCGCCAGCTCACCCTGATCGGCACCTTCTCGATCGGCGTGCCCGGCTTCTTCCTCGCCCTCGCTCCCAACGAGGCGCTGGTGCGACCCGGGTTCCTGCGCCGGGTACTGCGGTTCTCCCTTCCGGCCGGCGCCGTTGCCGGCGCAGTCACCTACGTCCTGTACGAGGTCGTGCGCCGGATGGACGACGTGTCGCTCGCCGAGGCCCGCACCGCGGCGACCGGCACCCTCCTGCTGATCGGGTTGGTGATCCTGGTGCTCATCAGTCGGCCGCTGCGGCCGTGGAAGATCGGGTTGGCCGCGGTCATGGCGGCCTTCTACCTCGTGACGATGGCCTGGTCGTTCACCCGCGACTACTTCGAGCTCGATCTTCCTCCCGCCGGCGCACTGGCGGCGATGGCCGTCGCGGGGCTGGTCGGCACCATCGGCATCGGCCTCAGCACCCATGTCTTCGNNGTCGCGGGGCTGGTCGGCAGCATCGGCATCGGGATCAGCACCCATGTCTTCGACGAGTAGCGGCTCGGCTCGGCTGCACGGCCGTCGGGCGCTGATCACCGGCGCCAGCCGGGGCATCGGGTGCGGGATCGCCGAGCGCTTCGCCGCCGAGGGCGCCTCGGTCGCGCTCGTGGCCCGCACATTGGAGCAGCACGAGAAGCTGGCCGGCTCACTCACCGAGACAGCCCGACGGTGCCGGGCCGCGGGGGCCGGTCAGACGGTGGCGCCGATCGTGGCCGACCTGACCGACGGCGACGACCGTGACCGGGTCGTGCCCGAGGCGGAGGAGGCGCTCGGGGGACCCGTCGACGTGCTCGTCAACAACGCAGCCGGGGCGATCTACGGCCGCCTCGACGAGTACCCCCGGCGCAAGCGCCGGTTGATGGTCGAGCTCAACGTCCACTGCCCCGTCGACCTGGCCCAGGCGGTCGTGCCCGGGATGAGGGACCGGGGTGAGGGGTGGATCCTCAACCTGTCGAGCGCGTCGTCGGCCCATCCGGCCGGCCCGCCCTACGACCTCGGCGGCGTCAAGGGCGTCTACGGCTTCTACGGGGCGACGAAGGCGATGCTCGACCGGGTCACCACGGCCATGGCCGCCGAACTGCACGGCACCGGCATCCGGGTCAACACCGTCGAACCCCGGGCGGCCGTCATGTCCGAGGGGGCCGACGAGGTGGTGGGCGGGATGCTCCGGCCCGACCAGATCGAGTCCATGGAGGCCATGGTCGAGGCTGCGCTCTGGCTGTGTGACTGCGGCCCCGACCACACGGGCCGGATCGAGTCGAGCATCGACCTGCTCGAACGGGAGGGGGTCACCGTGATGAACCTGCAGGGCACGGCTCCCCATCCCGGGGGCTACCGCCCGTGACCGGTCACGGCGCCGCGAGCGGCGACTACGAGGACCTCGCGGTCGAGGTCGCCGATCGGGTGGCGGTGCTCACCCTCGACCGGCCCGACCACCTCAACGCGTTCTCGCGGGCCATGGGCCGCAGCCTCACGCGAGCGCTCCGGGCCTGCGATGCCGACGACGACGTGCGGGCGGTCGTGCTCACCGGGAGGGGTCGGGCCTTCTGCGCGGGGGCCGACTTCACCTCGGGCCCGGCCGTGTTCGGCGGTCCCGGGGACGAACGGGACGGCGAGGCGCCGTTCTCCTCCGACCCGCTCGACGACTTCCACCCGTGGGACTGCCGCAAGCCGGTGATCGCCGCCGTCAACGGCCATGCGATCGGCATCGGCCTCACCATGACGCTCCAGTGCGACATCCGCCTGGTCGCAGCCGAGGCCAAGCTCGGGATCGTGCAGGTCCGGCGGGGGGTGATGCCCGACCTCCACGCCCACTGGACCCTCCCCCGCCTCGTGGGCCACGCCCGGGCCACCGATCTGATCCTCACCGGCCGCACGTTCCTCGGAGCCGACGCGGCCGCCTGGGGCCTCGCCGCCGAGGCGCTGCCGGCCGACGAGGTGCTTCCCCGCGCCGTCGAGCTGGCCCGGGAGATCGCCGTCCACACCGCGCCGCTGTCGGTGGCGGTGTCGAAACGCCTCCTGTGGATGTCGTCGCCCACGCCGGAGGAGATCAACGCCCTCGAACGGGACCTCCATCTCCACCTCATGGGCACGGCCGACTCCCGTGAGGGCGTGATGGCCTTCATGGAGAAGCGCGACCCCGAATGGTCGCTGCGGGTCGGCACCGACTGGCCGGAGTGGCTCGGGTGAGCCGGGCCGCGCTCGTGGTCGGGGCCGGATCGCCGGCCGAACCCATCGGAGCCGGCCTCGCCGACCGGGGTTGGACGGTCCATCGCCTCGATGACGAGCCGATCACCGACACCACGCCGCTGCCGGAGGACGCGCTCGACCTGGTGGTCCATGCCCGCTACCCGGGCCCGTGCCGGAAACCGGTCTCCGTGGCCGACCTGACCGCCGACGCGTGGCACGCCGCCGCCGACGAGCCGCTCGAATCCGCCATCCACCTCGCCCGCATCACCCACCCGGCCCTGGCTGCGGGCGGGGGAACGATGGTGTTCGTGGTTCCGCTCATGGCCACCGCCGGGGGCGAGGGATTCACCCCCTTCGCGACGGCGGCCGAAGGGGCCCGCCTGCTCGCGAAGTCGCTGGCGAAGACGTGGGGCGCCGACGGGATCCGGGCCCACGCCGTCACCCTCGACCCGTCGGCCTTTCTCGCCCCGGCCGACGCGGCCGGGATCGCCGAGGCCAACGCCTTGCACGACCCGCCGCTCGGCAGGGTCCCGGAGCTCGAGGCCGAGGTCGCGGCGGTGATCGACGCGCTCACCCGGGACGATCTCGGTGTGTTGACGGGCGCGTCGCTCGTGGTCGACGGCGGCCTCTGGATGCCGGGATGAGCGGCCCGGCCCTTCCCCCGGTCGACGGCCTGCTCGACGGACGGGTCGCCATCGTCACGGGTGCCGGCCAGGGGGTGGGTGAAGGCATCGCCCGGTCGCTCGCCCGGGCCGGGGCCGGGGTGGTGATCGCCGCCCGCCGCACCGAGAACGGCGAGCCCGCCGCGGCATCGATCCGGGCCGACGGGGGTCGAGCCCTGTTCGTCCGCTGCGACGTGACCGTTCCCGCCGACGTGGAGGGGGCGGTCACCGCCGCGGTCGGCGAGTGGGGGCGGCTCGACGTGATGGTCCACAACGCGGTCTCACCGCCCGGCCCGCCCCGCCCGATCCAGGACATCGACGACGAGACGATCCGGGCACAGATCGCCACGTCCACCACGGCGGCGTTCCACTGCGCCCGGGCCGCCTTCCCCCACCTGCGGGCGGCCGGCGGTTCGCTGATCCTGCTCACGTCCCCCGCGGGGATGGAGGGGTCCGGCCACCTGCCGCTCTACGCGACCGTGAAGGGTGCCCAGCGGGGGCTGCTCAAGAGCCTCGCCCGGGAGTGGGGGCCCTCCGGCGTGCGGGTCAACGCCATCGCCCCCGTCGCGTGGACCCCGGCCATGGAAACCGCCACCGTGGCCAACCCCACACTCGAGGCCCGACTGCTGCGCCGCACCCCGCTCGGGCGCATCGGCGACGCGACCGACGACGTCGGCCCGGTCGCGGTGTTCCTCGCATCGCCCCTCAGCCGGTACATGACGGGGCAGACCCTGGCGGTCGACGGCGGGAGGTACCTGGGTCAGTGAACGAGACGGTCCACCTGATCGTGAGTCCCGATGCCGGGCGGGGCCGGGCCCGAGAGGCCCGCGCCACGGTGGTCGCCACCCTGCGATCGGAGGGCATCGACGTCGTCGATCTGACCGGCGCCGACGCGGACGGCTCCCTCACCGCCGCCCGGGCCGCAGTGGACAAAGGGGCATCGCGGCTCGTGGTGGTCGGCGGCGACGGTCTCGTCCACCTCGCCCTCCAGGCGGTGGCGGGAACCGACACCGTGCTCGGGATCGTGCCGGTCGGCACGGGCAACGACTACGTGGGGTGGCTTCCCGGCTTCGACTCCGAGGCCGATCCGGTCGACGCGGCGCGCGCCGCGCTCGGCCCGGCCACCGCGCTCGATGCGATCGACACCGGCCGGGGATGGATCGCGTCGGTGGCGACCGCCGGCTTCTCCGGCGACGTGAACGAGCGGGCCAACGGTCTGCGCTTCCCGCGCGGCCCCTCCCGCTACACCGTTGCCACGCTGCTGGAGCTCCCCCGTCTCTCACGCCGCACCGTCCGTCTCGTCGTCGACGGCACGGTCCACCACCACGAGTGTGCGCTGCTGGCCGTGGGCAACACCGGTTCGTTCGGCGGCGGCATGCACATCTGCCCCGGCGCCGACCCGGCCGACGCCATGCTCGACGTCACCGTGGTGGGCGGGATCGGCCGGATCGAACTGCTGCGCTTCTTCCGTCTGGTGTTCAGCGGCCGCCACCTCGACCATCCCGCGGTGGAGACCCACCGGGGCACCGAGGTGACCATCGACTGCGAGGGCCTCCCGCTGTGGGGCGACGGCGAACCGGTCGACGTCGCCCCGATCACGCTGCGGGTCGTGCCCGGCGCCCTCCGGGTGGCCGGCCTCCGACCCTGACCCGACGGTTCACGACCCGGGGGGCCGGAGCGCCTCGGGGATGAGGTCGCCGTGGGCGGCGAGCAACTCGTCGACGAGCGTCTCGATCTGATCGAGGTCGAGTTCGGCGGCGGTGTGGGGGTCGACCATGGCGGCGTGGACCACGTGGTCGCGCCGCCCCGTGAGCGCCGCCTCCACGGTCAGCTCCTGGACCCCGACGTTGGTGCGGATCAGTGCGGCCAGCTGCGGCGGCAGGGCGCCCACGGGCTCGGGGTGGAAGCCGTCGCCGTCGACCACGACCGGCACCTCGACACAGCATCCGGCGGGGAGGTTGTCGATGAGCCCGTCGTTGGGCACGTTGCCGTGGACGACGGTGGGCTCGCCGGTCTCGAGACTGTGGATGATCCCGGCGCCGTACTCGTCGCTCGGCTCGACCCTCAGTGGATGCCCGGTGTCCTCCAGCCGCTCCCGCAGCCCGCCCCACCCCTCGATCTGCCACTCGCAGCGGCGCGGGTACTCGTCGAGCGGGACGGAGAAACGCTCGATGAGGTCGTCGCGGCCGTCCTTGATGAACCAGGGGACGTACTCCGCGAAGTGTTCGCTCGACTCGGTCACGAAGTAGCCCAGCCGGCGGAACACCTCGTAGCGCACCGCGTCGGACAGGTAGTCGTACCGCAGCGGTGCCGCCGCTCCGGCCCGTTCCCGCAGCGCCGGGTAGAGGTCGACCCTGTCACCCGCCGTCTCCCGCTCGAGCTCGAGGTAGAAGGCCATGTGGTTGATGCCGGCACAGCGGTAGCGGACCTCCTCGGCCGGCACGCCGAGATCCCCGGCCAGCTGCGCCGCGGTGCCCTGGACGCTGTGGCACAGCCCGATCGTCTCGACGGTCGACGCGCGTGACACGGCCCAGCACAACATGGCCATCGGGTTGACGTAGTTGAGGAGCCGGGCGTCGGCGCAGACGTCCTCCATGTCGGCGCACACGTCGAGGAGCACCGGGATGGTGCGCAGGCCCCGCATGATCCCGCCGATGCCGAGCGTGTCGCCGATCGTCTGACGCAGGCCGTAGCGCTTGGGGATCTCGAAGTCGGTCACCGTGGCCGGCTCGTACCCGCCGACCTGGAACATCGTGATCACATGATCGGCGCCGGCCAGGGCCCGGCGGCGCTCCGTGGTGGCCTCGATGGCCGGCGAGACATCGAGGGCGGCGGCCACCCGGTGGGCCACGACCTCAGACGTGGCGAGCCGCTCCTCGTCGATGTCGTGGAGCGCGATGGTGGCCTCCGAGAGCTCGTCCAGGCTCAGGATGTCACCGAGCAGGTTGCGGGCGAACACCGTGCTGCCCGCACCCACCATGGCGATCCTCGTCATGAGTCGGGCCCGCCGTGCGTCGAATCGCCCACGTCGGCCGCCACCCTCATCCCGATGTTGCCGGTGGAGGTGTCGGGGGTGTTCGAGCTGCGGGCCCCGACCCGGTAGCGGTTGCAGTACGAGTCGTGGCACAGGTACGAGCCCCCGCGAATGACCCGGTGATCGGCGCGGCCGGCGAAGCCGTCCGCGCCCCACTCCCACACGTTGCCCGCCACGTCGTGGAGGCCGAAGCCGTTCGGCGGGAACGCACCGACGGGGGACGTGCCGAGCCATCCGTCGTCGAGGGTGTTGTCGACGGGGAACGTCCCCTGCCAGATGTTGCAGTGGTGTGCACCCCCGGGCGTGAGCTCGTCGCCCCACGGGTAGCGAGCCTGCTCCAGGCCGCCGCGGGCGGCCCGCTCCCACTCGGCCTCGGTCGGGAGCCGGCCCCCCGCCCACTCGGCGTAGGCGACCGCCTCGAACCAGGTCACGTGCACGACCGGATGGTCGCCCAGCCCGTCGAGGTCGCTGTGGGGCCCGTGGGGGTGACGCCAGTCGGCTCCCTCGACCGCCCGCCACCACTCGGCGCCGACCACACCCCGGGTGGGCGGGAAGTCGTCGGGCAGGAGACCGCCGAAGACGAACGACCAGCCCTCGCGCTCGGCGAGGGTCACCGTGCCGGTGGCGTCGGCGAAGGCGGCGAAGTCGTCGTTCGTCACGAGCCTGGTGGAGATGGCGTGGGCATCGACGTGCACCTCGCGGACCGGACCTTCGCAATCCGCAGGGAACCGCGTGTCGCCGGTCCCCATGAGGAACGAGCCGGAGGGCAGCTCGACCATGTCCGGCTGCGGGCCCCGGGCCCGACCCCGCGAGCGTGACGGGCGCGGCGGTGCCGCGGGCTCGGATCGTTCAGGCGTACAGCAGGCCCCGTCGCTCACGACGGTCATGATGGCCCGAACCCGCTACGACGCGCTCCGCATGGCCTCGCGGGCCCGCTGCTCGGCAACCCGTTTGCGGCCGATGATCGGCGTGGTCGGGGGGAAGCCGGCATCGGCCCGCTCCGACTCGCTCTCACCACCCCAGAAGCCGAGCTCCCGGTTGCTGCGGGCGTACTCGCGGCAGTCGTGCAGCGACATGCAGCCCTCGCAGATCACCCGGGCGGCGGCCTCTCGGCGCACTCGGGCCTCCGGTCGTTCGGCGAAGGGGGCGAAGAACAGGTCACTGTGGCCGCTGCACGATGCCGCGTCCATCCAGGCGGTCGATCCGACGGGACCGGTCAGAGTTTCGGCCGTCTCGATGATGTCCAGCATCAGTGCACTACTCGCTTCCGACTGTTCGAGCCAAGCTAGGAAAACTGCGGGCCGATGTCCCGTGAACCGCGATGATTGTTAGTGCTGACCGTTATCGCTCCGAACGATCGACCACGGAGCGTCAGACTCCGGAACAGAACACTTCCTGACACCTCGTCAGCTCGAACCGGGCCTCCGGCCGACGAAACGGGCACCGTCCAACATCGTTGCGGTCGCCGGTCCGAAGTTCTCCTAGGGTGGGCCCTCCATGGGGCCACCCGTCGTTCTCCTCCACGGATTCGCGACCTCGACCGAGCGCACGTGGCGCGAGCCCGGCTGGTTCGACCTGCTGAAGGACGCCCGGCGCCGGGCCATCGGCATCGACCTGCTCGGCCACGGTGACGCACCCAAACCGACGGATCCCGGGGCCTACGACGACCTGATGTCGCCCGTGCTGGAACGGTTCCCCGACACGCCCGCCGACGTCGTCGGGTACTCGCTCGGAGCCCGCACCGCCCTCCAGATCGCGATGGCCCGTCCCGAGCGGGTCAACCGCATGGTGCTGGCCGCCGTCGGCCGCAACCTCGTGGCCACCGGCGACGACGAAGGGATGGAGGATCACGTCGCCGACCGGTTCGAGTCGCTGATCGCGACGCCCGGCAACGACGTCGACGCGCTGCGACGCTGCATCAGCCGTCCCCGGCCCCGCTTCACCTCCGAGGAGTTGGCGACGGTGCAGGCGCCGTGTCTCGTGGTCATCGGCAGCGACGACTTCGCGGGGCCGCCCGGGCCGCTGGTCGACGCGCTGCCCGACGCGGACCTGAGGGTGCTGCCCGGCGTCGACCACTTCGGGCTGCCGAAGCAGTTCGGGTTCATCGACGCCGCACTGGAGTTCATCGATGCCGTCCCCGTCTGGGACTGAGCCGGGAGGAGCAACATGAAGTACCGACTGATGGGGTCGAGCGGCCTGCGGGTCTCCGAACTGGCCCTCGGGACGATGACGTTCGGCAACCCCGAGTGGGGCGTCGAAGAGGACGAGAGCCGGCAGGTCTACGAGGGGTTCCGGGAGGCGGGGGGCAACTTCATCGACACCGCCAACATCTACAGCGGCGGTCGCAGCGAAGAGTTCCTCGCCGAGTTCATCGGCGGCGAGGAACGGGAACGGGTGGTGCTCGCCACCAAGTACACCGTGCCGATGCGGAGCCGGGACGTGAACGCCCAGGGCAACAGCCGCAAGAACATGATGGAGTCGGTCCACGCCAGCCTCCGCCGGCTGGGGACGGACTACATCGACCTGTACTGGGTCCACGCCCGCGACCACACCACGCCGGCCGAGGAGATCATGCGGGGTCTCGACGACCTCGTGCGCGCGGGCAAGGTGCTCTACGTCGGGATCTCCGACACGCCGGCCTGGCAGGTCGCCCGGTGCAACACGATCGCCGAACTGCGGGGGTGGAGCCGCTTCGTCGGACTCCAGATCAAGTACAGCCTGCTCGACCGCGACGTGGAACACGAGCTGTTGCCGATGGCGCGGGCGCTCGACCTCACCGTCACGCCCTGGGACACGCTCGGATCGGGCATCCTCACCGGCAAGTACAACGCCGATCCCGCGTCGAAGGGGAGGGTCACGATCCGGCAGGGCGAGATCCCGCAGCGCTCGCTCGACATCGCCGCCGCGGTCGTCACGGTGGCCGGGGAACTCGGCTGTACCCCGGCCCAGGTCGCCCTCAACTGGGTGCGGGGTGGGCCGGGGGTGATCGTGCCGCTCGTCGGCGCCCGCACCCGGGCCCAGCTCGAGGACAATCTGGGCTGCCTCGACCACGAGCTGCCCGACGACGCCCGGGCCCGGCTCGACGAGGCCAGCGCCATCCGCACGCCGTTCCCCCACGACATGATCACCCCGTTCCGGACCGCGTCGGTGGTCTCCCACCGGCCGAACCACCACTGACGATTCCCGTCGAGGATCCCGCGACCCCGGGTTGCGATCCGAACATGTGTTCGTGTAGGGTGAGGCGATGTTCGACATGGTCATCGCGGAGCTGGCTGCCGATGAGGTCGGCGCGCTCGACCGGGCCGGGGTCGCCGATCGCATGGCACAGGGTCGGCGCCTGCACGGAGCGTTGACGGCATGGATGGGCCGGCTGAGCCGCCGAGCCGACGGGCTCGACGACGGCGGCCTCGACGGCGCAGCGATGCTGAGAGTCGAGGGGCGGATGTCCTCGAGGTCCGCGGCTGCCGCGGCCCGTGTCGCGCACGCCATCGAGGAACTGCCCGGGACGGCTTCGGCCCTGCAGGAGGGCCGCATCACACCCGAGCACGCCCGGACGATCGCCGAAGCGGCACTGAAGACCTCGCCGGACAGGGCCGATGCGGAGTTGGTCCCCGGCGCCGAGCTGGCGCCCGCCGACGTGTTCGCCAAGCGGACCCGGAGATGGGTGGGCCGCCAACAGACCGACGAAGAGCTCGCCGCCGCACACGAGCGAGCCCGCGAGCGGCGCGCCGGTCGACTCTGGAAACGGCACGACGGAACCCGGGTGTTGCATGTGGAGTTCGACCCCGTCACCGGCAACGAAGTCGAGTCGCACCTCGGCGAAGCCTGCGAGAAGGCCTGGCGAGACGACGGCGGTCGCGACGGCGACCCCGACGCGGTGCGCACCCGCGAGCAACGCCTCGCCGATGTCGTCGCCCACGAGCTCATGGGCAGGCGGGGCCGGAGCAGTGCCGCGCCGCCCCACCCCAGGTACCAACTCACCGCGATCTTCGACACGACCCGCACGGGTGAGCACCCCGCCGAGGCGGCCCATCTGCCCGACGGCACTCCCCTGCCCCGGGCTGTGCTCGAACGAATGGCCTGCGACGCCGTCATCACCGGCGTGGTCTTCGACGGACCCGGCCGGCCCATCTGGGTCGGCCGCGACCACCGCACCGCCACCATTGCGCAGTGGAAGGCACTGATCGCCAGAGACGGAGGCTGCGTCGGCTGTGGCGCCGAGCCCGGCCGCTGCGAAGCCCACCACATCATCGCCTGGCAGGTGGGCGGACCCACCGACATCACCAACCTCGTGCTGGTCTGCAGCCGCTGCCACCACGACCTCCACGACCGAGGCCTGAACCTGATGCAGACGCCCACCGGATGGACCATCCAGCCCCGAGCCGGACCCGTGGCCGCCTGACGGTCCACTTCCCCGATCACATCAGCCGCTGGCGGTCCTCACGCGGAAGCGACGATCCCCTCGTCGTGGAGCGCCGCGATCTCGGCGGTCCCGAGGCCGAGCCGCTCAGCCAGGATCTCCTCGGTGTGCTCGCCGAGGCGGGGCGCCGGCGTGGGCTCGACGGGAAGATGACCGTCGAACGCGACCGGTGACCCCGGGCTCAGGTAGGTCCCGATGCCGGGCTGGTCGACCTCCCGGAAGAGCTCGCTGTCGGTCGAACAACGGGGGTCGTCCGCGACCAACTCCAGGAAGGACTGGTAGCGGCCCCAGCAGAGGCCGAGCTCGTCGAAGCGGCGGGCGACCTCGGCGACGGGGCGAGCCTCGATCCAGGGGGCGACGGCGTCCCGGATCTCGGCGCGGGCCTCGAAGCGGTGGCCCTCGTCACGGAAGTCGAGCCCCCGGGCCGCCTCGATGGCGGCGACCGCCGCCGTGGCATCGGTCGCCTCGAGGAGCCCCGACCACTGCCTGGGGCTGATCCCGACCACGTAGAGGCGCACACCGTCGGCGGTGGTGAACTCCGCGCCGTAGGCACCGTAGAGGTCGTTGCCCAGCCGTGGTCGCTGGGTGCCGTTGATCTGTGCCTCCCCGATGTGGCCGAGGGCCGCGACCGCGGCGAGAGCGACGTCCGAAAGGGCCAGCGCCATCGACGAGCCCTCGCCCGTGAGGAGCCGGTGCCGGTCGGCGGCGAGCACTCCGAGGGCGGCGGTCTGCCCGCAGATCAGGTCCCAGGCCGGCAGCACGTGGTTGACGGGCTCGTCGGAGTCCACCGGGCCGGTGGCGAAGGGGTAGCCGATGGCGCAGTTGACGGTGTAGTCGACCGCGGTGGACCCGTCCCGGTTGCCGGTGATGGCCAACATCACGAGGTCGGCCCGCCCTGCGGCCAACGAGTCGTATGCCATCCAACCCGTGGCCGGGAAGTTGGTGAGGAACGTGCCCGCCCGCCGGATGAGCTCGGTCAGCAGCTCCCGGGCCTTCGGTGAGCGCAGGTCGGCCGCGATGGACCGC
>JABAOE010000173.1_pt3 | contig 11596 bp, 10 predicted proteins | sample 7062141 | NCBI WGS metagenome assembly JABAOE01 (sample SAMN14538627, study PRJNA623070) | marine sediment metagenome | biome: marine biome [ENVO:00000428]; feature: marine pelagic biome [ENVO:01000023]; material: deep marine sediment [ENVO:00002113] | place: India: Gulf of Khambhat ...
AAGCAGAGGCGGAATTACTGTGTGGGCCAGCTAGGCCCATCGTGCTACTGCAAAAGAACGGTGGTCGAATAGCGCCCGCTGTAACTGCCGGCAATGCTCGAATTGGTGCGCTGTTGCCGTATTCACCGCTACATCATTTGTTGCTAAACGATGTCAACATGCCGGTCGTGGCTACGAGCGGTAATTTCAGCGATGAGCCGATCATTTGTGACGAGGCACGTGCGCTCGAGCGGCTGTCGGGCGTGGCTGATGTGTTTCTGGTCCACAACCGGCCAATTGTTCGACCGCTTGACGATTCCGTGACACAGGTTGTATTGAACGAAGCGCAAATTCTGCGTCGTGCTCGCGGCTATGCACCCGCACCGGTTACGGCTGCCAGGTTAGCGAGCGGCATACTTGCGCTCGGCGGACATCTTAAAGCAAGTGTCGCGGTGACGTGCGAAGCTGGAGTGGTGCTCAGTCAGCATCTTGGTGACCTGCACACGCCGGCGGCACGCGACGCTTATGCCATCGCCAGAGCCGATGTCGTGCGATTGTTCGCGGCACGGCCGCGCCTTGTTGTTCGCGATTTGCATCCGGATTACGCGACTAGTCAGACTGCAGGGGCCACGGGACTTCCTATTGCCGGTGTCCAGCATCATGTTGCGCATGTAGCGGCGTGCATGGCCGAGCATGCGCTGGTGCCACCAGTGCTCGGTGTTGCCTGGGACGGACTGGGGTATGGGGCCGACGGCACGATTTGGGGCGGCGAATTTCTCGCCATTGAGCAATCCGGGTGGAAACGCGCCGCTCACTTGCGTCCGTTCCATCTGGTCGGTGGTAACGCGGCTATTCGAGAACCCGCGCGTTCGGCACTCGGCCTGTTGTTCGAAGTCTTCGGTGAGGATGCGCTGGACATGACAGATCTGGCTCCAGTGTCGCATTTCAACACTGCAGAACGTACTGTACTTCTAGGGATGCTGCAGCGAGGGATCAATGCACCACTGACCACCAGCGCCGGCCGTTTGTTCGATGCGTTTGCAGCCTTGTGTCGGTTGTGCCAGCGCGCGGACTACGAAGGTGAGGCTGCCTCTGTGCTCGAGTGGTCATCGCAAAAAGTTACCGCTGGGGATGGTAACTTTTACCTGCCGCTGCAACGGACCGACGCCGCTTGCTGGCAAGTCGACTGGGGTCCAGCGTTACGACAGACAATTGCCGAACTCCGGGCGGGACGAAGCGTTGGTACCTTATCTGCCAAGCTGCACACGGCGTTGGCAAACGCCATAGCAGAAGTCTCGCAACGGCTTGGCGCCAAACGTGTCGTGTTGACTGGCGGTTGTTTTCAGAACAGCTTGCTGACCGAGCAAACGGTTTGCGCGTTACATGCAGTCGGATGTCAGCCATTTTGGCACCGACGTGTGCCACCCAACGACGGCGGTATTGCGCTCGGTCAAGTGGCGTGGGCCGCGTGGTCGGAGCAAAAGGAGCAAGCCCCATGTGCCTAGCGGTCCCCGGGAAGGTATTAAGTGTCGCTGGCGATGGTTTGCTTGATCGTGTTGGACGCATCGAGTTCGGCGGTATCATCAAGGAGGTCAATCTGGCTTATGTGCCAGAGGTGGAACCAGGTGAGTATGTTCTGGTTCATGTTGGCTTTGCCATTGCTGTGATTGATGAAGCGGAAGCGGCCCGCGTGTTTGCGCTACTTGGCAAACTGGAACAAACGGTCGAAGCAGAAGGTGTGAACCGGTGAAATTTTGCGAAGAGTATCGAGATGGAACAGCGGCCCGGGGTATGGTGCAGGCCATTGGCCGGATTGTCACTCGCCCCTGGACGCTGATGGAGGTCTGCGGGGGCCAGACTCACGCAATCGTGCGATTCGGCATCGATCAGCTCTTACCAGATGGAATTACCTTACTGCACGGCCCGGGCTGTCCGGTTTGCGTGACGCCGGCGAATTATATTGACAAGGCAATCGAGATCGCTTCGCGTCGTCACGTGATCCTGTGTTCTTTCGGTGACATGATGCGTGTGCCAGGCACGGAGGGCAGCCTGATGGCCGCCAAGTCACGTGGTGCCGACGTTCGCATCATCTATTCGCCCACCGAAGCATTGGAGATTGCGCGCACCGAATATTCGCGAGAGGTGGTTCTGTTTGCGGTTGGCTTCGAAACGACTGCACCTGCCAATGCAATGGCGGCAATCGCGGCGCGCCGCGAAGGATTGCGCAATTTTTTCATGTTGGTTTCGCAGGTTTTGGTTCCACCTGCGATTAACTCGATTCTTGCGGCACCAGACAACCGAGTCCAGGCTTTTCTTGCTGCAGGCCATGTCTGTACTGTTATGGGCTACCAGGCCTACGGTCCGATTGCGAGACATTGGAATGTTCCAGTTGTAGTAACTGGTTTTGAGCCACTGGATATTCTGGAGGGCGTGTACCGATGTGTTCGTCAGCTCGAGCAGGGACGTGCAGAAGTGGAAAATCAATACAGTCGCGTGGTTCGCCCCGATGGTAATGAGGCTGCTCAAGCGGCAATGCGCGAAGCATTCCAAGTGATACCACGATCCTGGCGCGGCATTGGCGAGATTCCGGACAGCGGGCTTGGGCTAGCGGACGCATACGCGGATCTGGATGCGGAGCGCCGTTTTGGGCCAGTTAAAACCGGCGAAACAAATGATAACCGATGCCTCAGTGGACTGGTGCTTCGTGGCAAATGCAAACCGACTGATTGCCCGGAATTCGGTACAAGATGTACACCGGATCATCCCCTTGGCGTCACGATGGTTTCCTCAGAAGGAGCTTGCGCTGCCTATTACCGTTATCGCGAACGAGCGCAGCAAACGACGTCGGAAGGGCGCTGATGAACGAACAGTCTTCGATTGGTTTTATCTGTCCGGTGCCGGATACAGACTCAGGAACAATCCAACTTGCGCATGGCGGTGGTGGTCGTTTGATGGACAAACTCCTCAACGACATGATTCGCCCGATCTTCGACAATGAACAGTTAAAGCGTCGGCACGATGGCGCCGTTTTACATGTCGACGGCCCGGTCGCGTTTACTACGGACTCTTACGTGGTGCGCCCATTGTTTTTTCCCGGCGGTGACATTGGTTCGCTTGCGGTCAACGGCACCATCAATGACCTGGCCATGTGCGGCGCGCGCCCACAGTGCCTCAGTGTCGGAATGATAATCGAGGATGGCTTTCCGATGGCAACGCTGCGCCGTATCGCACTGTCAATGCGCGGCGCCGCTGATGCTTCACAGGTGCGTCTGGTAACGGGTGACACTAAAGTCGTCGATCGCGGCAAGGCCGATGGCATTTATATCAACACAACGGGCTTAGGTAGCATTGTTGGCGCCGGACCACTCGAGCCTGCCAGGGTGCGCCCGGGCGATATTGTAGTGCTCAGCAGCGACATCGGTCGTCACGGTATTGCAGTGATGGCAGCCCGAGAGAAATTCGGGTTTCAAAGTGAAATTGTCAGCGATTGCGCACCGCTGTTCGAGCCAGTGCTAGAACTGCTTGAAAACGATATAGAGGTGCACTGCCTGCGCGATCTGACCCGCGGCGGTCTGGCAAGCGCGGTGGTCGAAATTGCTGAAACAGCCGGCGTCTCGATTGTGCTGCACGAACACGCCATCCCCGTGCGAAGTGACATAAGTGCTGCTTGTGAGCTGCTTGGCCTTGATCCATTTCACGTGGCCAATGAAGGGCGCTTTATTGCTTTAGTAGCGCCTTCGGATGCCGATCGCGCGGTTGGCCTGTTGCGTCAGCTCTCAACTTGCTCGAGCGCAGCAATTATTGGCTCAGTCGAAGATGGTCCATCCGGCCGTGTTTCCTGCTATGGACCACTCGGTGTCGCACGATCAGTTGATATGTTAAGTGGTGAGCAATTGCCACGAATCTGTTGAGAATCAATTTTGTAACATCTACCACCGCAGCACGAAAGTTTTCAGCTGGCAACGAACGCCCCGATCTGCAGCGCACCTCTCAGAGCTCGGCAGCACCCGTCGTGACTAGGTCAGGTCGCCGATATCGCCAATTCGGGCGTCGCAGCCAAAATTGCCTTTGGGTTCTTGGGTCCGATTGACAATCATCGATGGCTCCTCACCGGATTATCGCCGCGCCGCGTCCTAAGACGATACTGTATCGAACAGGAAGGCAAGATCAACGACTTTGGCCCACGATGATGCGTAGCTTGGGGATGTCTAGAATGCGAACATGCTTTTGCTGGACAGCAATCAGCCCGTCGTTCTGAAACCGCGAGAATACCCGGCTGACCGTTTCGAGTTTTAGACCCAGATAGCTCCCAATCTCTTCGCGGGTCATGCGCAAGTAAAACTCTGACGGCGAATAGCCGCGGGTCGTCATGCGTTGCGAAAGGTTTAGCAAAAAGGCCGCAAGCCGTTCTTCGGCGCGCATGCTGCCGAGCAGCATCATCACGCTTTCGTCGCTGACAATTTCCCTGCTCATGATCTTGTGCAGATGCCGTTGCAATGCAGGCGCCTCACGAGACAGTTCTTCGAGGCGCGAGAACGGGATGACGCACAATTCACTGTCTTCGAGCGCCACTGCATCGCACGGATGGCGGTCGGTACTAATGCCGTCCAGGCCAATTAGCTCACCGGCCATGTGAAAGCCAGTGACCTGATCGCGACCATCCTCGTTCAAGAGGTTGGTTTTAAAAAAACCGGTACGCACCGCATAAAGCGAATCGAAGGCATCGCCAGCGCGGTAGGCATGCTCTCCTTTACGGTAAGTCCGGCGCACCCGAATCAAGTTGTCGAGCTGGTCAAGCTCTTCATTAGAAAGTCCGCCAGGCAGGCAAAGTTCGCGCAGATTGCATTGCGAACAAGCGCTCTTGAGCGCTGCAATGTCTTGCATTGGAACCGGTTGTAAAGCGGTCATTTCATTTCTCCTAATTCACCGCAAACCAAATGATATTTGATGTTCATCAAGCGAAAGTTGATAGCCGAGTATTACTATTTTCATCGGTCAATTTCGCTACGTTGGCCTCGCGGATGATTCAAGATAGACAAATACCTCCTGCCGACCCGGCTATCCTCAAGCGATTCTACAGCGCTCGGCCACTTTACGCCGCCTATCCATCAGCGGACTGGTTTGTCGAAGCATTTGGTCCCAGAGACCACGCCTGCTGGCTTCGCAAGCGCGGAATCGGGGGCTTCAGTCGCAACTTGGCATTATATGTACATCTCGGCTCTCCGGGGTACAGGGAATGGTCCCATTTCGGTTACCACAACCCTGTCGCGGTGGAACAAGAGGCGAATGGCCGCTACCTCGATTACGTACAAAAGGAGTTACAACTGCAAAGCAGTTGTTTGGACGACCGGGCGGTAGTGGATTTACATTGGGGTGGCGATACAGCGGCACTGATAGGTGGGGGCGTTCTGGGCAGGTTACTGCAAGCCCTCGATAACCATTTCGACCGGCAGGCAAAAACAGGTCACTCTGTCCAAGTGGACCCGGTGCGGCTCAACAGGGAGTCCGTTCCGGAGATGGTTGAAGCCGGTGTCAATCAGCTCCGTATCAGTTTTCGTGGGTGCGAGTCGAGCGAACAGGGGGGCCTCGACCAGTTTCGGCTGATTGAATTGACCGAGGAGCTCGTCGCGTCGGCGCGCAGTTTGGGAATCGGTTCCATTGATTTGGACGTTGTTTTTGGAGCGCCAGAACAGACTGTGATGTCTTTTAACTGGGCCATGAGGCAGATACTTGCGATGGCGCCCGAGCGACTTTCTTTACATGACTTTTCGCATATGCCAGAAGCACGGAAGCTGCACCGTAAGGCAAGTGAAGCACTTGCCCCTGCCGAAGAGACTCGAACGACGCAGTTCGCGGTTGCGGTCAAGCACCTTTCGGAGGCTGGTTACGTCCATATTGGCATGGACCAGTTTACGCGACCAGACGATGAACTGGCGGTGGCCCAGCGCCAAGGGCGTTTGCGCCGCAATCTGCAGGGTTATTGCGTTTATGAGGACTGCGACCTTCTCGGGCTAGGAACTGCTTCCTTGAGTGCAATAGGCCCCGCGTACAGCCAGAACGCCTACACCTTTGAGCGCTACTTTGACCTGCTTGACGAAAATTTGGTGCCCGTAACCCGGGGCATTGAATTAAGCGCCGACGATCTGGCTCGTCGCACCGTCATGGATGCACTGATGTGCCATTCAGAAGTCGCTTTCGAGTCATTGGAAATTGCGCATCTGCTCGATTTCCGAGAATACTTCGCCAGCGAATTGGAGGAATTAAAGCAGTTTGTAGATGCCGGATTAATCAACATAGACGATGGCTGGCTAACCATCACAGACAAGGGGCGCTACGTCGTTTGGACGATTTGTCAAGTATTTGACCGCTATCTGCGCCAGGGCCGCAGGCGTACCTCTTTGGAAAAAGTGCTTTAGTGTTAAGAGTGCCTCGGGATTCAATTGTCTGGCTGGCTCGTCGCCGATGGCACTAGTCTCGAAGCTGCTCGTCGATTCTTTCGAAATTGCCTGTCGCGACTCGCCACAAATTTAACCTGGTCAATGCTGGGGAAAGGCAGCTGGCAGAGCCGAAGCCGTTTGAGGCTAGCTCGCCGGAAGGGTGGTCTGTGCCGCCCCTTCGCCCCTTACTACTACTGTGCTGCTTTTGGGCAACGCCCAATGGGGTCAGACTGGCCATATTGGCTTGCGGGAAGGGCACGGCACCCGACCCGCTGTTTGTCGAATTAGTCACAAGTGGGGCAAGACACGCCTAACTGCCTTGATATCAAACGTAAACTCGGTATAATCCGCGGCTTCCTTGCCTTACCGGCGCCCGCACGCCGGGAGGCTTTCGCCCTGTAACGGGCGTTCAATCCAGAAGGAGCCTGACGAATGCGGCATTACGAAATTGTTTTTATTGTTCATCCCGATCAGAGCGAGCAGGTCTCGGCGATGATCGAGCGTTACCGGACTCTGGTGACCGGCGGCGATGGCAAGGTGCATCGCGTCGAAGACTGGGGGCGGAGACAGCTGGCCTATCCCATCCAGAAGGTTCACAAGGCGCACTACGTGTTGATGAACGTAGAGTGTGATCAAACGGTGCTCGGCGAACTCGAGCACGCGTTTAAATTCAGTGACGCGGTCTTGCGGCACTTGACAGTGACCATGGCGAAGGCAGTTACTGGGCCGTCGGCCATGATGAAGGAAGAAAAAGCGAAGCAGCTCGTCGGCCAGGCGGCACAGACTAGCGTGCCGGACGAATCGGCGCGGGAGACCGCGGCAAGCGAGGCATCAGCGGAGGCGTCGGGCTGATTGCATCCGTATAACGGCATGACATTGCTGGCAAGCGTTGTATCCAGGGAGCGATTGCGATTTACGCCAGCAGGCATTGCGGTTCTCTCCTTCACGGTTGACCACCGCTCAAGGCAAAACGAGGCTGGCCAGCCAAGAGACGTGGCATTGACCCTGGACTGTGTCGCGATTGGTAAAAATGCGCAATTGCTCGAACGCGTTTCACTCAAAAGCGTGCTGGAGCTAAAGGGGTTTCTAGCGAACCGGAGCGGCAAGTCGCGCTGGATCGTTTTTCATGTAACTGAATTCGATTTAAAGCATCTAGGAGACAATGATGTTCCGTCCAACAAAAAAACGTAATGACAAGAAACGCAGCTTTACACGACCACTGTTCAAGCGTCGCAAGTTCTGCCGCTTTACTGCCGAGAAAATCGAATGGGTTGATTACAAAGACGTTGACCTACTCAAGGATTTCATTAACGAAACGGGGAAGATAATTCCGGCGCGTATTACCGGCACCAAGGCACGTTATCAGCGACAACTGTCTATTGCCATCAAGCGGGCACGTTTTCTGGCATTGCTGCCATACTCGGACGTTCATTGAGTCGGGGTGAAACCATGCAGATTATCTTAATGGAACAAATCCACAACCTTGGCCGACTTGGTGACATTGTCAAGGTAAAAGAGGGCTATGCGCGCAATTTCTTGATTCCGCAAGGCAAGGCCAAACGGGCAACGCAAGCTAATATTGCCGAATTCGAGCAGCGACGCGCTGAGCTGGAGGCTCAACAGGAAAAGGTAGTCAATGAAGCAAGACAGCGTTGCGAACAAATTGACGGCATAACAGTGACAATTACCCAGAAAGCTGGCGTGGATGGCCGTCTTTTCGGTTCGGTGACGCATTACGACATCGCCGGTGCGCTACAGGCGCAAGGGCACGACGTGCCCAAGAGCATGATTCAGATGCCGGGTGGGCCTTTAAAACAGATCGGTGACTACCAGATCACGATCGACTTTCACGCAGACGCCGTCGCGACGATTAACGTCTCAGTGGTTGCCGAACAATAAACATCAATTATTTGCGCCTGTATGTACGCCGCGGTAACTACTGCGGTTTTGTTCTTGCCTGGGTGCGAGGCGACTCGCGTTAGTTTGCGAAAACCGTAGCGACCGTAGTAGTGCTGAACGATGCTGTGTGCAGTGTCGCCTTTGTTATCAATAATTTCGGCGTCATGAAAAAAAATTTTGGCGCATCACCCACTTTTAACTAAACTTGTTGCATTCAAAGCGCACAGCAGTGCGTAANNGTAAACGGGTGGGGGACTCATATATGGCGCAAGCTACAGTTCAGCGTATTCAGCAATCCGAAACTGAATTGGTCAAGCTTCCTCCCCACTCTGTAGAGGCTGAGCAATCCGTGCTCGGCGGTTTGCTGCTAGACAATACCGCATGGGACCGCGTCGCCGACTTTCTCAGCGAGTCAGATTTTTATCGGGCTGATCATCGCCGGATATACCATCACATCAGCAGGTTGATTGAAGCTAGTCGACCAGCTGACGCGATCACTGTTGCCGAGAGCCTCGACGGCACTAGGGAGCTGGAGTCAGTGGGCGGACTGGCATATGTCGGAGCCCTAGCGCAGAACACGCCCTCGGCCGCGAACATTCGCAGGTATGCTGAAATCGTTCGTGATCGCGCCATCATGCGCAAGCTGGCGGAAACGGCAAGCAATATCGCTGAATTGGCGTACAACCCCATGGGAAGGGAGCCGGCACAGCTGCTTGACGAAGCCGAATCCCAGATTTTTGCCATATCCGAACAGGGCGCACGTGGCCGGCAGGGCTTCGTCGAGATGCAGCCTGTTCTGACCCAAGTGGTGGGGCGCATTGACCTGCTCTACAACCGCGACAACCCGTCGGACGTGACTGGTGTTCCGACCGGATTTGCTGACTTGGACAGAATGACGTCTGGTTTCCAGTCAGGAGATCTGGTTATTGTTGCTGGCCGTCCATCGATGGGAAAAACCGCGTTGGCGCTTAACATGGCCGAGCATGTGGCTCTCGACGCCGGCTTGCCCATTGGAATATTCTCGATGGAAATGTCAGCGGCACAGCTCGCGATGCGGCTTCTCGGCTCGATCGGCAAGCTGGACCAGCACAAGCTGCGTACCGGTAGATTGGCCGAAGACGACTGGCGGCGGTTAACTGATGCGGTTGGCAGGCTAAGCGAGGCACCAATCCATATAGATGAAACTCCGGCGCTGAATGCCTTGGAATTGCGGGCAAGGGCACGCCGACTGCATCGCCAGTATGGACAGTTGGGGTTGATCATTGTTGATTACTTGCAGTTAATGTCGGCGACCGTGCACGGCGAGAACCGAGCTACCGAAATTTCTGAAATATCCCGGTCCCTGAAGGCACTGGCAAAAGAACTCAATGTTCCAATTGTGGCGCTTTCACAGCTCAATCGGTCGCTTGAACAGCGCCCGAACAAAAGGCCGGTCATGTCCGACTTGCGGGAATCGGGAGCTATTGAACAGGACGCCGACCTGATTTTGTTTATTTATCGTGACGAGGTTTACAACCCCGACTCNNAAGTCATCGTTGGTAAGCAACGTAACGGACCTATCGGCACCGTCATGCTGACATTCCAGGGGGAGTACACGCGATTCGCAAATTTTGCCGATCCTTCGCGTTACTGATACTTGACTAGCTGAGACTGTCGCCGAACTGGTCGCGGAACGCGGCATAGGTACGGTCGAAATCGTCATCCATGCCCTGATGTCGATAGACTGCCATGAGTTTGATCCAGGAGGCACGATCTTCAGAATTGCGCTTGATCTGAAACTCGAGCAGGCTGATGGCGTTCTGAATGCGGCCAAGCGTGATAAAGCGGTCAACGTCCGAAAACATCGAGCGGGTGTTATCCATAGCGTCATCCATTTCCATGCGTAGACTGTAGGAGGGTTCATCGGATGGCGACGACGTGCTATCGAACGCGGAACCTGCCTCTGTAAACGGTGCCTTTCGGGTCAAGTCATCAATTTCGGATTCATTCTGCTCACTGAAGTCACGGCCCGGTTGGCGTGGTGGTTCAGTGCGCGATGGCCGCTCGGGCACTGCAGCGACATGGCGATCAGCTATCGAAGCGGCGGTCGTAAATTCTGGCTCCGACCCGAGCAGCGGCGTCGCCATATTGCGGGCCTGTTCGAGCATGGCGTCGATGCGTGATCTCTGATTTGAGAGCGTTCGGCGCTGCAGAATCGTACGGCCGGTTACATACGCGACGATCGCCAACAACGTGAGTAGCGCACCAATGACCATCCACAGAACTGGCGAAGACGGTGTTGCCACGCTCTGTGGCTGAGCGGGTTGCACGGGTAGTGCCGTTCGCGGTGGCGTCATTACGGGTCGCTGCGGTGCTGGTGACCGTTGTGCCAATTGCGCCCTTGTCCTGACTATGGCGTGCTTCACGGTCGTGGTAGCGTCTTCAAGCCGCGCTAGCCTCATGTTGATGCCGTCTTGTAGCTGACGCATACGATCGACGCGCATAGACAGGGCCGAGAGATCTAGCAAATCATTGGCACTTGCAATCGTAGCGCCAGCCTCGGGCTGTGGCGCCACCTCCTGTTTGGCAATTGTGCCCTGCAAGCGGCTTAGGTCGAGGCTTGTGGTAAGCCGCAGCAGCAATTTGCCGTTTGCCAGTATCATGCGCTGTGCCATTCCACGCTCTTGCGCTGGAGTCCGTCGCGTTTCGGTTGGCCTTCGCGCCGAGTCCTCCGAAGCCTTTTGGTGTTTTGGTGCGAGTGGTTTTTCTACCACTGAAGTTAATTTTGCAGCCTGGCCAGTCGAGAGTGTGTCGCGGCGTTGGGATTTGCGTGAAATCTCCTCGATAGTACGCAGGTCTGGGATAGTTAGTCGTTCCCCAATTCGAAGCGGCCGGCCGCGACCCTCTGGAAACAGTTTCGGGTTCGCCGCAATAATCGCATCCGCCAGATTTCGCACGGCTCTCTCATCGTGCGGGAAAATCAGTCGTGAAAGATGGTAAATACTGTCACCGGGCCTAACCGTAATAGTGGTGCCCGGTAGGCTCGAATCAGCTGCGGAGGCGGTGATCGCTGGAGATGGCTCGAGATACAGATTGATTGCCTGAATCCGTGGAGGTCGCTGTTCGCATTGAACTCTGAGTGCAACCGTGACTACCCGATGAACCACTGGCTTCGTTGTGGTAATGCCAATCGAACTGCCCGCATCGTTGAGCGTCAGCGTGGCATTAGTGATCAACGCATGTTCGGATTGGGGGAAGGTCTGGCGATCGGCAACGCTCAGACACGTGCCGTCAAGCTTTTC
>JABAOE010002283.1_pt2 | contig 11588 bp, 12 predicted proteins | sample 7062141 | NCBI WGS metagenome assembly JABAOE01 (sample SAMN14538627, study PRJNA623070) | marine sediment metagenome | biome: marine biome [ENVO:00000428]; feature: marine pelagic biome [ENVO:01000023]; material: deep marine sediment [ENVO:00002113] | place: India: Gulf of Khambhat ...
CGAAGGCCTGATGGGTCAATCCGCCGCAATGAGTTCGAATCGCACCGCCTCACGCGAAATGCGCCGGCGGCAACTCATCGATGCAACGATGAAGTGCATCGCGCGAAAAGGCATGAGCAGTGTGACGCTCGGGGACGTAGCCCGCGAAGCAGGCCTCTCCGCCGGCATCGTCAACCTGCACTTCGACTCGAAAGACAATCTGCTCAAAGAGACGCTGCGTTTTTTGGCAAACGAATACCGCGCCCGTTTCGACAGGACGCTCGAGACAACCGCACCCGCCCCGGCAGCGCAGCTACGCGCGGTAATGGAACTCGATTTCAAACCCTCGATCTGCAACCGGCAAAAACTCGCTGTCTGGTTCGCATTTTGGGGGGAGGCAAAATCGCAGCCGACTTACCGAAAAATCTGTGACCAGTCCGACCGGTATTACGACGAGGCAATCGAGGGTCTGTGTGGGCGAATCATTGCCGATGGCGATTATGCAGGCGTTGCGGCACAAACGGTTGCCACCGCGCTGACCGCGATAACGAATGGGCTGTGGCTGTCCTGCCTGATCAGCCCTTCGAGTTGGGACCGGCGCATCGCGATGGACGCAGTCATGAGTTACCTGTCGAGTATTTTCCCCAATCATTTTTACGAGTATTCCGATGACGCACATAGAACTCAGTGAAGGTGCCCGGCGCTGGCAGCGTATCGCCCGCGAATATGCCGACGATTATTTACTGCCCCACGAGGTCGAAGCAGAGCTCAATGATGGAGAACTCCCCGCCGCCGTGACGGCGCGCAACAAGGCCCGCGCGATCGAACTCGGCTTTCCCCGCATCGACGTGCCCGGCGAGTTTGGCGGTCTCGGATTGACGATGGAGGAACAGGCAGCGATCTGGGAGCAACTCGGCCGCATTACCAACGCGCTTTCCTGGTGCTTTTCCGAGCCGCAGTCGTGGATGTTCGAAGCCTGCAGCGCCGATCAGACCGAACGCTATGTGCTTCCCTTGATGCGCGGTGAGCGCAAGGATTGCTATGCGATCACCGAGGCCGGACCCGGCTCGGACGTCGCGAGCATCGAAGCAACGGCCGTCCCTGAGGGTGACGGTTACCGGCTCAACGGTGAGAAATGGTATGTCACGAGCGGCAATCTTGCCGACTTCTTCTGGTTTCAGGCCAAGCTGGCCGATGAGGATGACGAGGCTCTCTTCCTGGTCGACCGGGATACCCCCGGCATCGAAGTCATCGCCAATCCCCGATTCAGCCATACCTATGCTGCCCATCACCCGACCTTCGCTTTTCGCGACGTTTACGTCCCGGCAGCACAGCGCGTCGGCAACCCTGGTGACGGCATGGCCTACACCCACAGTTGGTTCAGGCACGAGCGGTTGATGATCGGCGCTCGCAGCTGCGGCGCAGCAGCCCGATTGATCGAGGAAGCACTGGAGTTTGTACGCACTCGCGAAGTTGACGGTACGCCGCTGGCAGAAAAACAGGCGATTCAGTTCATGCTTGCCGACAGCGTAACTGAACTCTATACCGCGCGATTGGCAACCTATGACGCTGCGCGCGCTTTGGATCGTGGCGAAGACCTCAAGGTGCAGCACAGCCGATGCTCGATGGTCAAACTCTACGTCTCCGAAATGGCGAACCGGGTGGCGGACCGGGCCGTGCAGATTTTCGGCGGCCGGGGTTACATGCGGGAAAATGTTGCCGAACGCTTCTTTCGCGAACTCAGGGTCGATCGGATCTGGGAGGGAACGAGCGAAATCCAGCGGCTGATCATCGCGAGATGCCTGCTCAAGCGTGGCCTCGAGGCCATGTAATTGTCACCGCGCCCGGCTGATGTTCAAATCAGCCTTGTGACGAGTCGCGCCAACACCCTGATTCCGACGCTCGGCCTAGCGCTGCTGAACGGGCTTTTCGCCTGTACCGCGGAATCGGTGTCGGAAAGCGCACAGGCCGTTGTCAACGTGTACAACTGGGCTGACTACATCGCGCCGGACACGATCGACAAGTTCGAGGCCGAATACGGCATCGAGGTAAATTACGACACTTACGACTCCTCGGAAGTTGTCGACGTCAAGCTGCTGACAGGCAATAGCGGTTACGACGTGGTCGTACACAGCAACCAGTTCAGCTCGCGCCTTACGCCGATCGGCGTTTTCGAAAAGCTCGATCTTTCGAAACTGCCGAATACCAAACACCTCGATCGTGAGCTGATGACAACGATCGACGTCTACGCTGCGGTCAGGGATTACAGCGTGCCTTACCACTGGGGCTCGACCGGTTACGCCTGGAACGTCGAGATGGTCCGCGAACGGCTGCCCGACCACCCCATGGACAGCGGCGACATCCTGTTCGATCCGGCGGTCGTCTCCCGGCTCGCTGACTGCGGAGTGACGTTGCTCGACGGGCCGACAGATGTGATCCCTATGGTGCTTGCCTACCTCGGTCGCGACCCGAACGCGGTCGACGATGAAAGCCTTCTCGCCGCGCAGGAACAGCTGATCGCGATACGCCCATACATTCGTTATTTCAGCAATCAGAAAATGCTCTCGGACTTGCCCAATAAGGAGATCTGCGTTGCCATGAGCTGGTCTGGCGACTACTCGCAGGCCGCCACCCGGGCTGAGGAAGCCGGTATCGACATCGAGTTGCGTTACACGATTCCGAAGGAGGGGTCCGGTTTGTGGGTCGACGGCCTTTACATTCCGGCGGACGCGCCGCACAAGGAGAACGCCTACCTGTTCATCAATTTTCTGTTACGGCCCGATATTGCGGCGGACATCGCCAACGAAGTGCGTTACGCCAACTCCAACCGCGCCTCGTGGCAATTCATCGAACCGCGATTCCTGAATGATCCGGCCGTGTATCCAGACGAGAATGTCTGGCAGCGGCTGTATCCGGTTCTCTCTGCCGAGCCGAAACGCGAGCGCCCGAGAACGCGGGCCTTCGTGCGTGGCAAGAGCGGTATCTGAGACCGAAGCAGGGACAGGGACGAGCAAATTTCATGGCCTCGAGCTTTATAACAATCCGCGGTATCAGCAAGCACTTCGGCGACTTCGTCGCCGTGGACAATGTGGATCTCGACATCGAGCGCGGCGAGCTGTTCTCGATACTCGGCGCATCTGGCTGCGGCAAAACGACACTGCTCAGGATGCTGGCCGGATTCGAGACGCCAACATCAGGCCGGGTCGAAATCGACGGCATCGATGTGACACAAGTGCCCCCGTACGCGCGCCCGGTCAACATGATGTTTCAGTCCTACGCGGTTTTTCCCCACATGGATGTCGAAACCAACGTCGCTTATGGACTCAAAAAGGAAAAGCTCCGCAGGGAAGACATTCGCAAACGGGTCGGTGAAGTTCTCGACCTGGTCAGGCTCTCTGAGTTTCGCAAACGCAATCCGGCCCAGCTCTCGGGCGGTCAATTGCAGCGTGTGGCTCTCGCGCGTGCGCTGATCAAGCAGCCCAAGGTCTTGCTACTCGACGAACCACTCGCTGCCCTCGACAAAAAGCTTCGCGAGCACACGCAGTTTGAGCTCATCAATATCCAGGACCAGCTCGGCATCACCTTCATCGTTGTCACGCACGACCAGGAAGAGGCGATGACTCTGTCGACCCGAATCGCCGTCATGGAAGAGGGTCGCTTCCTGCAGGTGGGCACACCCAAGGAAGTCTACGAATACCCGACGAACCGTTTCGTCGCTGACTTTATCGGCACGATCAATATATTCGAGGGGCGCGTGACAGCAACAGATGCCGACTCGATTACGGTCGATTCCCAGGACGCCGGCGGCGAACTCCGTGCCGTCAACGAACGCGACGTCAGCACGGGACTCGACGTCTGCATTGCCGTGCGCCCAGAGAAGATCTTCGTGAGCCGCGAAGAGCCCCGCGATGAGGCGATACGGCTCCGCGGCGTCGTCGACAACCTCGGTTACTTCGGCAACCTGTCCTTGTATCGAATCCGACTCGGCTCCGGGAAGGTGATCCAGGTCAGCGCTCAGAACCGGCAGCGTTCGGCTGAACGTTACCTCGAATGGGAAGACGAAATCTGGGTATCCTGGCAACCCGGCAGCGCCGTCGTCCTCGTCGACTGACGCGATCATGGCAGCGAAGTTGCATACAGACAGGTGGCAGCGTGTCGTGCTGGCGATCCCTTACGCCTGGCTGCTGGTGTTTTTCCTGCTGCCGTTCGTAATCATTCTGAAAATCTCTCTGGCGGACCCCCTGCTGGCGCAACCCCCGTTCAGTCCGCTCTTTGATGCAGACGGCAGACTCTCGATCACAGTCGAAAATTTCCGGTTTCTGCTTACGGATACTCTCTATGCCGTTACCTACCTGAAATCGGTATTCATTGCCGCCGCCGCCACCGCGCTCTGCCTGATACTCGGTTTCCCGATGGCCTATGCCATCGCGCGCTCGTCGACGTCCGTACGCGGCTTGCTACTTTTGCTTGTCGTGCTGCCGTTCTGGATCTCATTTCTGTTGCGCGTGTATGCGTGGATGGGACTTTTGAACAACCACGGGGTCATCAACAACCTGCTCATGTGGTCCGGGCTCATCGATAGCCCGGTACCGATCATGTACACCGACGTCGCGGTATTTATCGGCATGACCTACTCTTACCTGCCGTTCATGATCCTGCCGCTTTTCGCAACGCTGGAACGCATGGATCTCGAACTGGTCGATGCCGCGCTGGATCTCGGCGCAACACGAACCGAGGCATTCTGGGATGTCACCTGGCCGCTCGCCCGCCCGGGCGTCATCGCCGGCTGTCTGCTTTGCTTCATCCCGGCCATGGGCGAGTACGTCATTCCCTACCTGCTAGGCGGCGCTGATTCCTTGCTGATCGGCCGCGTGTTGTTCGATGAGTTCTTCGTCAACCGCGACTGGCCGCTCGCATCCGCGGTTGCCATCGTCCTGCTGTTGATACTCGTCTTGCCGATCGTCTTCCTGCAGCGCGCACAGACCGGGAACGACTCAGCATGAACAGGCGTTCCCGCTTGGTATTGTCCCTGCTCGCCTTCGGCTACGCGTTTCTCTACATCCCATTGGTCTCCGTCGTGGTCTATTCGTTCAACGACTCCGAGCTGGCAACGGTCTGGGGCGGGTTTTCTGCTCGCTGGTACGGGGAACTGTTGCAGAGCGACGAGATACTCGACGCGGCCTGGCTGAGCCTCCGGATCGCCGCGCTGTCGGCGACGATGGCAACGGTACTCGGCACGATGGCGGCCTTCGTGCTGGTCCGCCTCGGCCGGTTCCGCACGCGCGCCGTGTTCTCGGGAATGATCACTTCCCCACTCGTTATGCCCGAGGTCATTACCGGACTGTCGCTGCTGTTGCTCTTCGTCAGCCTGCAGCAGTGGCTCGGGTGGCCGGCGAGCCGCGGCTTTTCGACGATCACGATTGCGCACACGACTTTTGCCATGGCCTATGTCGCCGTCATCGTGCGTTCGCGTCTCCTGGCAATCGACTCTACTCTCGAAGATGCCGCCATGGATCTCGGCTGCCATCCGGCGCGCGTCGTGCTCGATATCACATTGCCGCTGATCGCGCCCGCGATGCTCGCCGGCTGGCTGCTCGCTTTCACGCTCTCGCTTGACGACCTGGTCATTGCCAGCTTTGTTTCCGGGCCCGGTGCAACGACACTGCCGATGTATATTTTTTCCAAGGTAAAACTCGGCGTGACGCCGGACATCAATGCCCTCGCCTCGCTGATCATCCTCGTCGTCAGCCTCGCCCTAATCGGTGCCTGGTTCGTGTTACGCCGAAGACACCGCCTGCAACTGTCCTGACCGACTCGTCACGCTGCGGCGAGTTCCGCCACCAGCCAGTCGATGAAACCGCTTTGCCAGATCTCCATTCTCGACAGTGGACCCGGCTCATAGTGGACCGAATGAATCCCTTTCCAGTTATTGACGATGATCTTTTTGTCAGCCTCCGTCGTCACGTCCCAGAGCCAGGTCAGCTCGTCGACATCATAGTCCGTGCCCGTGTCTGCATCTTCGCGGACAAGCCAGTAAAGTTCGCACCGTGAGTGAGAGACATCGATTGGTGTGAAAACGTAGCAGACAACGTGATCATTGTAGGCAAGTGCGTAAGTAAATGGCCCGAGCACGAAGTCCGAAGCACCGCCGTCATAGCCGGTGAGTTCACCGAGCAAAGGTGCGAGCGGTGATCCGTCGCGGCTGCCGGTTAGATAGCCTTCGAAGAGTGCCGTGCGGCCATAGCTGTAGCCCATCTCTCCGGGCGGCGACTTGGTCTGGAAGCGATCGATGTAGGCATCGCGTACACCGCAATCGGGCATGCGCGCCTGCATGGCTTCTTGCAGTCGCTCACGCTTGGCCTCGTCGAGTATCAGGGTATGCATCTTCGCGTACTCGGGGTGGGCGTTTGCGCAGTGGTAACACTCGAGATAATTCTCTACGGCGAGCTTCCAGTTAGCATCGATCAGGTAGACCCTGTGGGCAGCTACCTTGAGATTTTCGAACCCGAACATCGACATGAGATCGGTCATCTCCCGTCTTGCGCCCTGCAGCGATACCGGATCGTTTGACAAACTGACGAGCACTAGGCCGCAAAACACTTCGACCGGCAAGCGCTTGAGTCCATACTCCGCATAAACAAAATCGTCGGGCATGTTGCGTGCCGCGATCAGGCGCCCGTCGAGATCATAATTCCAGCCGTGGTATGGACAGACGAATTTCCTCACGGAACCTTGCCGCTCAAGACAGATTAGGGAGCCGCGATGGCGGCAGACATTGGCAAAGGCATTCAACTCACCGTCGGTGCCGCGCACGATGATGGCCGACTCGCCCGCAAGGTCGAAAACCTTGAAGTCACCCGGCTCGCGAAGCTCGGATTGATGCCCGGCCAGCATCCATTGACGCCTGACGATGCGCTCGAGCTCGAGTGAGTAGATCGCCGGGTCTGTGTAAAAGCGCCGATCCAGCGTAAAACCATGACGGTGGCCGGCAAGTAGTTGATCAATCGGCGGTTGATGGAGGTTGGCCACTCGGGTTGCGCACTTGCGAAAGTTTCGCTTGCAAAGATAGCACGGCTGCCTGCGCGAACTACCTATTCTCAAGAGCTGCATGTGGGCGTAGCGTGAAAGTTTAAAATCAGCCGGAGGTGTGTCCGTGACTGCGACCGAAACGACCAGCCGCCTCGTCGAGATCGATATGGGGCAGCCGATCTGGGAGCGTTTCTACACAGTGGCCCCGTTGATCCTCGTCGGCACAAAAGACGAGGACGGCAAGCTCGATCTCGCGCCGAAGCACATGGCAACGCCGCTGGGCTGGCAGAACTATTTCGGCTTCGTCTGCACCCCTGCCCATGCGACCTGTCGCAATGTTGAGAAAAGCGGCGTTTTCACCGTCAGCTTCCCGAAGCCTTCGCAGGTTCTATTTTCGAGCCTTGCGGCAAGCCCCAGACTGGCCGACGGCAACAAGCCGGTACTCGACTACTTCCGTACTTTCCCGGCGCGTATCATCGACGGCAGCTTTGTTGACGACGCCTATCTGTTTCTCGAGTGCCGACACTTCAAGACGATCGACGGATTTGGCCCGCATTGCCTGATTACCGGTGAGATCGTTGCGGCTCACGCCGATCCGGCATTTCTTCGCAGCAGCGAGATCGACGATCAGGAGCTGATCCAGGATTCGCCGTTGCTTGCGTATCTCGCTCCGGGGCGCTTTGCATCGGTTGCCCGATCCAATGCCTTCCCGTTCCCGGCCAATATGCGCAAATAAGATAGCAATGGTCAGTGAGCTCGCGGCAACGATTCTCGATCACGTTCGCACCCAAGACGAACTGCTGCTGAGATTACTGAGAGATCTCGTCGAGTCCGAGTCGCCTTCGGCGCATCCCGATGCTCATGAGCGCGTACGGCAAACACTAGCATCCGCCCTGACCGGCGTCGGATTCAAAATTCGCGAAGTCGGCCGTCTGGGGCAGTCACGCCACATCTTCGCGCGGCCGCAAAGCCGCAAACGTGGCCTGCCCTTGCAGCTGATTGTCGGTCATCTCGATACGGTCTGGCCGATCGGCACCCTCAATGAACGGCCCTTTGCGATCGAGGGCAACATCGTTCGCGGCCCGGGCGCTTTCGATATGAAAGGCGGGCTGGCGCAGATCGTGATTGCAATGAAAACCTTGCATGAGCTCTCCCTGGAGCCGCCTCTCGTGCCCGTCATATTCATCAATGCAGACGAGGAAATCGGCAGCCGAACCTCGAGTCGATACATCCGTCGCCTCGCCAAGCGCGCGACACGCGCGTTCGTGCTCGAGCCGGCACTTGGCGAGAGCGGCGACATCAAAACCGAACGCAAAGGTATCGGCCGCTTTACGGTCACCGCCCACGGCAAGGCTGCGCACGCCGGGCTCGATCCCGAAGGTGGGGCAAGCGCAATCCTCGAACTGTCCCACGTGATCCAGAAGTTGTTTCGGATGAACGATGCGGAGAAAGGGATCACGGTCAATGTAGGCACGATCGACGGCGGCATCCAGCCGAATGTCATCGCACCGCACAGTTCTGCGGTAGTCGATGTGCGCGTGCCGAGCATTGCCGACGGCGACAGAATCGAAAAAGAGATCCTCGCGCTGCAACCGGAGACACCGGGCGTCCGGCTCCGTATCGAGGGCCGAATAGGCCGGCCTTCGATGGAAGCGACGCCGCGCAACCGGCAGCTTTGGCGGATGACACGGCGTGTCGGCCGCGAACTCGGCCTCGAGCTGCAAAGCGCGCGTGCCGGCGGCGGTTCCGACGGCAATACCACGAGCCAGTACACGGCAACCGTGGACGGACTCGGCCCGGTGGGCCATGGCGCCCACGCTACTCACGAACACCTCTACCTCGACAAAACCCTCGAGCGCACCGCTCTGCTCGCCATGTTATTGCTCGCCCCTGATGAACCTTCCGCAGGGGCTGCCTCATGACCCAGACCATACTGGCATCTCTGGCACGTATCGCCGACTTTGCAACACAGCCATTCGAAGTACGCGCTGTGCCGCATGCCGACTGGTGCACCGGGGACTATGTCGTTGCCCGCGTGGGAGGTCTCAGCTCCGAGCTCTTTCAAATTGAAGACTGCGTTGGCGACCTGATCCCGGTGCAACCCGGCACACTCGTCATCGGCGCTCTCGGCGAACGCGCGGCGACACTCGAGGGCGTCGGCACCTGGCGCGTTTTCAAAGACGGTAAGCTGCATGCAATGACGCGCGCCGGGCTTTTCGGAGTATTCACCTCGCTGTCGCGTTTCGTGCCTGAGCCGATTTGCCTCGACTATCTCGGCCACACAGTGCGCGGGGATAAGCCCGTCCGTATGGCGGATTTCGCCTTGCCGGCCTCGGGCAACGAGTATGCTATAACGACCATCTTGCTCGTCGGCTCCTCCATGTCTGCGGGAAAAACGCTAGCCGGGAAACTCGTCTGTAAACTCTTGAGCGCAGAAGGTCTGCACGTGATCGGCACCAAGCTAACCGGTGCCGGACGGTACCGGGACATCTTAAGTTTTCGGCGTGCCGGCGCAATCGAGACATACGACTTCGTCGATGTGGGGCTGCCGTCAACGGTGGTACCGGAAGACGAGTATCGCGCGGCGATTCGCCCGTTACTGCAGCATATCGGCGGTCGGCGCGCCGACTTCGTCGTCGCCGAAGCGGGTGCCTCACCGCTGGAGCCCTATAACGCCGAAGCCGCGATCGACGAGCTCGCCGGGCACATCGGCTGCACGATCCTTTGCGCTTCGGATCCGTATGCCGTCGTCGGCGTTATCGACGCCTTCGGCATTGAGCCCGACATCGTCACGGGCCCCGCCTCGAACACCTCCGCAGCTGTCGATCTCGTCGACAAGCTGACTGGAATCCGTGCAATCAGCACGGTCGACCCCGAGGCCGAATCAGCTTTCCGGAAACAGTTGTTCCTCAAGCTGGGCTTGCCGATGGGAAAGGCTGCTAAAGTTAGCGCCTGATTCACGCCCGTAGCGGCGCTCGGAATGCGATGCCAAGTTTCGATGACGTACCGCAGATGCTGCGGCACTTGAAGCCCCAAGATCCGGTCTACTGCATTTATCCGCACGTCTACGCCGCGACGACGCGGCGCTTTCTCCAGGGATTTCCAGGCCGTGTGCTTTACGCCGTCAAGGCCAACAATGACCCTGGCGTGCTGCGCTGCCTTCTTGGCGCCGGCGTGCAACACTTCGACTGTGCCTCGCTCGTCGAGATCGCCCAGCTGCGAAGTCTCGATCAACGGGCCAAGCTCTATTTCATGAACCCGGTGCGGATTCGCGGCGCCGCCCACGATGCACAGCAAAAATACCGCGTCAGGCACTTCGTCATCGACCACGAAAGCGGTCTCGAGTCGCTGCTCGAGGAAGTCGTGCCGGAGTCCAGCATAGTCTTCGTACGCATGGCGGTGTCTCACGACTCGGCCAAGATCGACCTGTCGAGCAAATTCGGGGCCTCACCCGAGGCGACGCGGCAGCTGCTCGAACAGGTGCAGAGTCGCGGCGCCGAACCGGCTCTCGCCTTCAACGTGGGCTCGGTCGTCATGGCGCCCGACGCATTCGTTCAGGCTCTCGGCACTGCGCGCGAGGTGCTTGAAAACCTGCCCTTCAGAGTCCGTCTCGTGGACATCGGTGGTGGATTTCCGAAGTCCTATCCCGGGTTCGACGCGCCGGCGCTAGAGACATATTTTGACGCGATTCGCGCCTGCGAGAATCTGCCGCTCGCCGCCGATGGCGAACTGCTGGCTGAACCGGGCCGGGCCCTGAGTACGCGCGGCATGTCGGCCGTCGTCCAGGTCTTGCTGCGCAAAGACGATTGCCTGTTCCTCAATGACGGCATGTACGGCGCCTTCTGGGAACTGCGGTTTCGCGCTCACGAGCGATTCGCGGCGCGGGTCTATCGCGCGGATGGTCTGTTCGACGGCGAGTGTTCTGCGTTTCGGCTTTACGGTCCGACCTGCGATTCGACCGACATGCTCCCGGGAAAAGTCGAACTGCCGACGGACATCGCGCCCGGCGACTATATCGAATTCGGCTCGGTCGGTTCTTACAGCCTGAGCGGACGCACGGATTTCAACGGCTTCTTCAGCGATACCGTGGTCGAAATCGACTCGGCCGGCGCGTTACCGCCGGCTTAACTCGTTGGCCGCGAGAGCCACCGGGGTTCCGTAGCCAGAGGTGCATCGAGCGTCTGCAGGAAGGCCTCGAGCTGGCGGAGCTCACGCTCGTTGAGATCCAGCGAATCCAGCTCCGAGTGGCCGATCATCGCCGGCGGTGCTTCGTTGTAGTGCACGAGTACGTCACGCAGCGTTTTCAGCTGGCCCTTGTGCATGTAAGGCTCCGTACCCGCGAGATTGCGCAAAGACGGGGTGCGGAAGGCGCCGATAAGCTCGGGACCGGAACGCACGAAATCAAGTTCGAAGCAGTCATCGGGGCCAGCATCACTGAAGGCGCCACGGCAATTGAAAGCATCGGCGAGGACCTGAGACACGCCGGCGATGCGACCCTTGTCCGGCGCATCGCCAGGAAAGGAGATGGTTCCGGTATTGTGAAACTCGTTATTCGTGAGCAAAGGCCCGTTGTGGCACTG
>JABAOE010014566.1_pt2 | contig 11579 bp, 10 predicted proteins | sample 7062141 | NCBI WGS metagenome assembly JABAOE01 (sample SAMN14538627, study PRJNA623070) | marine sediment metagenome | biome: marine biome [ENVO:00000428]; feature: marine pelagic biome [ENVO:01000023]; material: deep marine sediment [ENVO:00002113] | place: India: Gulf of Khambhat ...
GCGCGGGCTTGGAGATTCCGCGTTGCGACAACCGCACGTAGACATTGTCAGTTGCAACGATCGGAATCCCCAGGCCACCGAAGTGCATGTTGCCGCCAACGTGGTCCGGATGGATATGCGTATTGATCAGAAAACGTATGGGCTGATCCGAGATCGATCGAATCGCAGCCTCGATCTTGTTCGATAGTGGCGCGAACTGATCGTCGACCATGATGATGCCGTCGTCACCGACCAGCAGCCCGATGTGACCGCCGGCGCCCTCGAGGTAATAGAGTCCGTCGGATACCTCGTGCGGCGTGATCTGAATCGCATTCCAGTCGCGGTCCTGCTGCGCGATCGATGCGGACATCGCCAGCGCCGTCGAGATCGCGGTCAGAGCCGAGAGCCGGGATTTCGTGTTCATGAGACGGTACCTTTCATTATTCTGCGGCAGCTGAGGCCTATCATAACCGCCAAGCAGGCCCGCGGCTAATTCCTGGCAGGGCTCTCGCGACGGCGCCTGCTGGCTATAATCGAATGGGCCTACGCTTTGTCCCAAATAGGCCGATGAGAGCGCTACTAACAATCTGGATATTCGTGATCGTTTTCACAGTAACGCCCGCGGTGCTCGCTCAGCACGGTATGCCGGGCGGCACACCCATGACATTCTTCGTGACGAGTGAGTCGATCGGTGACGGCGGCAACCTCGGCGGATTGGCCGGCGCCGACGCTCACTGTGAACAGCTCGCTGCAACCGTCGGTGCAGGCGATAAGACCTGGCGTGCATACCTCAGCACGCAGGCGCGCCCCGGGCGACCGGCCGTTAACGCGCGCGATCGGATTGGCTCGGGGCCATGGCACAACGTCAACGGTGTCATGATCGCGCGCGACGTCGCACATCTGCACGGCGACACGATCGAGCAGGCGCGCCTCGGTAACAATCTGCACAAACGGTCGGGACTCACGGAGAAGGGACAGATTGTGCCGGGGCTCAACGACTACCCAGATCCTCGAGATACCGACTGGGAGTATGTGCGCACGACACCCTACACCAACCGCCACGAGGTTCTGACGGGCTCCCAGCCCGACGGCACAGCCTACCCGCCGGACCTCGACTACACGTGTGACAACTGGACGAGCAACGCCGACCCTCCCCCCGAGCAAATGCAAGGCCCGCTCGAAGCCCGCCCCGGTAAACCCAACGCGCAGATAGGCTTTCCCGATCGCAACGGCGGCGGTAACGGCTCCTGGAACTCCTCGCATGGCACACGCGGCTGCAGCCAGGCTGCGCTGGCGAGGACGCATGGCGTGGGCATGTTCTACTGCTTCGCGATCGACTGATGCGCAGTACGGTCCGCGTGAAGCTTTCACCAACCGTCGTTGGCGCGCTCGCCGTCCTCGCGTGCTCGCGTGCGAGTTGGTCGCAGGAAGGCGACTCGCGCCTACCCGCCTCGGAAGACATCCCTTCGAGCCTCATGACGTTCTTCGTCACGAGCGAGCCGATCGGCGACGGCGGCAATCTCGGCGGGCTCGAGGGGGCCGATGCCCACTGCCAAGGACTCGCCGCTGAGGTTGGTGCCGGCGACAAGACCTGGCGAGCGTATCTGAGCACGCAGGCACGACCCGGCGAGCCCGCCGTCAACGCGCGTGATCGCATCGGCGAGGGGCCGTGGTACTACCCCAAAGAGCGGATTCTCGACTACCTCGAGCGCCGCCTCAGCCGCCCGCTCATCAAATCCCAGATCCATGGCGACACGCTGCTCGAAGCCCAACGCGGCAGCAATATGAGCAAGCAGTTCGCCCTCACCGAGCACGGCGAGCTCATCAACGGCATCGGCGACCCGATGCCGATGCGCCACGACATTTTGACCGGATCACAGCCTGACGGAACCGCATTTCCGCCTGGCGAGGACCGCACGTGCAACAACTGGACGAGCAACGACGAAGGCGCCGCCCAGGTTGGGCATTCCGATCGCATTGGCAACGGCAATCAGTCGTGGAATTCGTCCCACGCGACGACGGGCTGCAGCCAGGAAGACCTCGTGCGCTGGGGCGGCGTCGGGTTGTTCTATTGCTTTGCGATCGACTGAGGCGTCCTTCTCGGATTCTTCCTCAGTTCTCCGCTTCTAGCCGGCCGTACGGCTCACACTCGTTCGTCCGGATCCGAATATCCGGCTCCCAACGCCAGACGAAGTAGCCGTTTGCCTCGATCGGTTGCGTGAAATTGATGGGGTCGTACGCACGAAAGTCGTAGACGAGACGGTCCTCGTCCAGCGTAAACCGCTCGACGATCTCGGTCTCCTGACTCTGCGGCACGCCGTAGAGCGGCGGCAGCTCGAAGAACGGCCAGCTGACGTGCGTCGTCGTTACGATCAGCGTGTTGCCTTCCCAGCGTCCACGCGAATAACCGAGCGGCGACGCCTCGACGTCGGTCAAATCGACGTCGGCATCCATGTGGATCAGGCGATTGCGATTGTAGTTCTCCGAGATCAGCAGAATATCCTCGCCACGTTGCTCGAAAGCGATCGGCCGCGAGCCTGCCATCGTAATCACACGCGGCATCCCGGGTAGCACGCAATCGAGCACCGGGTCGTCGCGCAAGGGGTCGTAGGCCTGCCAAGCGGCGCGCGCGGCGGGCGTCAACGGCGGTTCCTCGAGCACCTCGTATGGCGTGCCGGCCATGCGAAACCAGACACGAAACAGACCCTCGGCGGCCGTGTTGGCGACGGGCACGGCCGGCGTCGCCGTCCGACTACCGCCGACAACGTCGTTTGACCAGCGCGATTCACCGTCGCGAAACAACAGCTCCGTCCCGCTCGCGAGCAGGATGTGCTCGAGCGTCAGCAGGTTGTCGCGCCGGTCAGACGTTAAGCCTGCGGCGCGCACGCGCTCGCCAACACTGATGAGGTCGGCCGTGAGGCCACGCCGTGCCTGGGTGCCGGCATCGCCGGCTTCGAGCTCCCAGATCTCCGTCGTGCCACCGGCTGATCGGGTCTCGATCCGCAGTCTGACGTGCGGATTGCGCCAGATCACCTCGACGACCTCGCCCTCGATCTCGTGCATCGTGCCGCGAGCGAACTCGGCCCTGGAATGATGCGCTGTGCTGGGTGTCGCGACGGCTGCCAGCAGCAACGCCGCAATTGGCACTGTGCACGCTTTGCGGGGCCCAGACGCGTTGCCCGGCATCGGCCGGCCTGTAGCATTGGACATTTTTATATTATTTATTAATTAGTTATAACGTATATTTAAAGTATTTTCAGTCAATAGCGTAGAGCCGCGCGTTGTCGCGATCGCAGTTGAAGGGTTGCATGACACGATCCGGCGCGTAATCCCAGAACATCCGCCCTCGTGCTGGCTCGATCATGTACTCGGGATCATCGATGACGTACTCGATACTGAGCCGCCTGCGATCCTCACTGAGGCTGTAGCGCTCGACAACGCGCTTTTGCAGCCCCGCTGGAACCCCGTTGCGGTTACCGGCAATGTTTTCCGTGAATAATGTCGTGTCCACGACGAGCACGTCGTCCTCCCAACGGCCAATCGAGTGGCCCTGGTTTGTCGGCTCGCCGCCCTCGGGGTGACCGCGGCCGTCCATCCAGATCGTGCGCTCGACGTTGAAAAACTCGCTGCGCATGAGAATGCGATCATCGAGTATCTCTACCTCAGACATATAGGGCGCGATGATGATCGTCGGCAGCGGAAACGGGACGCAGTCGATCACGGGATTCATCGACTCGTCGAAGACCGCCTGCGCCGCGCGGCCTTTCTCCGTGAGCCGGCCGTAGGTGAGCTCGCGCGTGAACGAGCCACGCAGCCCATCCCAAACGCCTGCGATGCTCTCTGCCGGCGACGCCGCGCCGCGCCCACCTGAGCGCATCGTCAGCAGCGCACCGCCCGGCGTTGCGAGCGAAACAACCAGCGCATGCGCATCGGGGTTCGTGCGATCGGGATGAGCGCGTATCGTGACGCGGTCGCCGGGCGCGAGCGAATCCGGCGCCCAGCCGCTGCGCGCCATGATAGGCGTCGGGTCGGCTTCGAGCTGCCATTCGGTCGTGCCGCCCGCCGCGTTCGGTGCCTCGACATAGAGATAGACATGGGGGTTGCGCCAGATGTAACGCGTGACCTCACCGCGTATCGTGATCTCGGTATTGCGGTCGAAGACCACGTTGCTGTGATGTGCCGAGGCTGGCCACACGGCGAGCTGCATGACGATTAATAATAATATCGCGGTTGCTCTGAACAACTTCCTCTCCCGTACTTCACCCGCTCGGGCCTTTCGAATCGCCTCTTCTCAGTAACTGGCCGGTCTCAACAACGATCCTTCGCGCGCAGCTAGTCGACGCGCTGCGCCTCGATCGAAATCAGCAGTTTGACCTCGGGATAGAAACCTAGGTTAAGGTCACGTACGAGCCCAAACTCAGAACGATCGAAAGTTGTCGTCGCGCCGGCCCCGCACACTTCAATTTGCGTGCGCCAATGGGGCTGGCACCGAAAGCTCGTCACCTCGAGATTCACAGGTCGGCTGACGCCGTGCATCGTCAGCGTGCCCTCGACTGCCGTCGGTGCACCATCGACGAAGTTCGTCAGCGTGCCCGTATAGGTTGCCGTCGGAAACTCTTCGACGTGCAGAATCTCATTGTAGGCTTCTTGGTTCATGCGCTCGAGACCGAAATCGACAGTGGCCATGTCGAATGTAGCCTCGACCCGGCCGGTTTCGGCTTCTCGGTCGAATACGACCGTCCCTTCCGTGTGATTGACCTTGCCGCGCCAAACCGACAGACCGGCAAAGTGGTCGGCCTCGAACGATGGGAACGTGTGGCTCGAATCAATGACGTAGTTGACAGGCTCGGCATTGGCCGAGGCGACTGAAACAGCTGCGGCAACGACCGACAAGCGCGCGAAAAGTGGCAGATTCATGAGGCGCCCCCCCTTATTGACTGTCAGGGGCTGAGCGCACGATGCAGCCGCCCCGGGAAGTGTGCCCACACTATCGGCCCGGCCAGCCGGCTTCAAGCCCTAACGCCTAGCTAAGCCTCGATATTCCACTGCATCGTGGCCGGGTTGAACTGGTAGATCAGATAGATGACGGAAAGCACAAAGAATATCCACGCGAAGATCTCGCCCGCACGGTGCTTGGGCACTTCTCGCATGAAGGTACGCGTCTTGTAGGCGCCGTAGCCACGAATATCGAGCGCCATGGCCTGAGTCTGGCCGTTTCTCAAGCCCAGCACGAGCATCGAGAACGCCAGATGCTTGACGCGAATCCATTTACGCTTGAGCCAGTTCGTGTCCTGACCGAGGTCGCGGATACGTTGAGTGATGGAAAGCTCACGGCCGAGCTTTAGAAACGAAGGAAAGAGAATGAGACCAAGCACAGGCGCATGCACGAGCCGATAATCCCAGCCGCGACGCGCGAGATTCTGCACGAGGTCGGTCGGATGCGTTGTAAACGCGAACGACAACCCCGCCAGCGCGAGCGCTAGAAACCTCAACCCGAGCAGTGCACCGAAACCGAGCGCCGCCCACGTCAAATCCTTGACCGGTGTACGCAGCGCGATCGTATCGGACCCGACTGTCGCTTGCCCGCCGTAAAAGAACGGGAAAACGATTGCGAGGATCATAACGAAAGGCACGATGATCTTGCCGAGCGCCCAATACTGGCGAAACGGCACGCCCGTCAGAAACAGTGCCAAGGACAGACAGAACAGAAACAGGCCCACGCCGACATAGAGATTCGTGTTGAAGATAGCAACGAACGAGACGCTCAGCACGAGCAACAGCTTCGAGAACGGCGTCATACGATGAAACAGCGAGTCGCCTTGTTTAAACGACAGTTCTACGTTGGCCATCGGCCGCCTCCATGATCCGTTGCGAGAGCTCAGGGGTCGTCATGACCGGCGCGCCGAGTATCTCGCGGGAGAATTCGTAAACGGACGGTGCCTTGAGTCGCGACCGCTCGAGCACATCCTGCGCAGAGAAAAGCTCGTTCGGCGTACCGTTGAATACGATCTCACCGTCGTACAGCACCGCTGCGCGATCAGCGTACTCGGCAACCAGGCGCATATCGTGCGTAATGAACACGACAGCCGCGCCCTCATCGGCGAGTTCACGCAACAGCTCCATGAGATTGCGCGCTTGGTGAAAATCCTGACCGAACGTCGGCTCATCGAGCACGACGACTTCAGGTTGACCGACGACCATTGCGGCGACGGACAGTCTGCGCTTTTGGCCGTGGCTCAAAACGTACGGACTCGCCTCACGTCGATCCAGAAGACGCACCGATTCGAGAAATTCGAGCGTCCGAGCATCGACTTCGGCCTCGTCCATGCCGAGCGCGCGCATGCCGTGAGCGATCTCATCGTAGACCGTGCTGCAGACGAACTGCTTTTCTGGAACCTGAAAAATATACGCTACGCGTTTGGCGAGGTGCGCGAACTGGAATTCCGATGTCGGCGTGCCATCGACGAGGACGGCACCACTGTCCGGCGTCGCGATGCCGTTGAACAGCGAAGCCAGCGTCGACTTACCCGAGCCGTTCTGACCGACGATAGCGAGCAGTTCTTTGCGTCGCGCTGTGAAGTTGAGCCCTTTGAGCACGGCATGGTCGCCATAGGAGAAGGAAACATCTTTAACCTCGATGGCGGGCTCACCCGCTGAGGTGTCGGCGTTGTCGGATGCCGCTTCGGCACGAGCGCTCGAGCGCAGATCCAGACCGAGCGCTGCGACGCCTGCCGTGAGTTCTTCGCCGTTGAGCGGTATACCGCAATCGAGCTCCATGCCGGCCTCACGAAGCTCCAGCCCGACCTCTGCCGCCTGCGGAATCCACAGACCCATTTCGTCACGCACCATGAGCCCGCGCTCGCTCAGAAACTCCCGCGGCGCATACGGTCCGTAGACGTGCTTGTCTTCGACGAGCAACACGGTGTCGACTCGATCGAACACCTCATCGACCTCGTGCTCGATGACCATGACCGATACGCTGAGCTGCTCGCGCACGTGATCGACGGTCGAGAGCACGTCAGCCGTACCGGCCGGATCAAGGTTCGACGTCGGCTCATCGAGGATCAGCACGGACGGTTCCAACGCAAGCATGGCGGCCAGAGCAACGCGCTGTTTCTCGCCGCCCGAGAGCGCGATTGTCTCGCGCTTTCGAAATCCGCTGAGCCCTACGAGGTCGAGTGCTTGGTCAATGCGCCGGTGAATCTCCGGCGGCTCGAACAAGTAGTTTTCGAGCGCAAAACCAACCTCTTCTTCGACCGTAAGCGTGACGATCTGATCCTCGGGGTTCTGGAAGAGCATGTTGACGCGCTTGAACCGCTCGGCAGCTTCAAGCTCGCGGCGGTTGATGAGCCCGCGCTCCGGATCGGCGATCAACATGCGGCCTTGATTGCGGCCGCCAAAGTAATCTGGGTAGATGCCGACGAGATTGAGCGCCAGCGTGCTCTTGCCGGAGCCACTGCGCCCGAGAATCAGCACGAATGAGCCCGCGTTGACGGCGAAGGACACCTCTTCGAGCGCCGCCGGCCCCTCCGGCTGCCCCGCTTGGGGCTTGAACCAGAAGCTGTAGGCCTCGAGCGCGAGCGCGTTCTCGGCTTTCACGGCTATCGCTCCAGGGCGGCGACTCGCGCTGCTACGAGTTTGCGCAACGAGACGACCGTCACGCGTAAGCGCTCCGCTCCGCGGTCAACGCCGGCGGCGTATCGACGGCCGGCACCCCCGCTCGCTCCAGCCCGCGGCCGAGATACCAGGCGGCCACGCCCCAAAGAAGACCACCGAAGAACGCGATCGTCATCGACATCAGGGCCCACGTCGCGCCATCGGCAAGCTGGAAACCGCCCTGGCCGATAAATAGTGCGACCTGATTCGCAACTGAGGTTGCTGCAACACCGAGCGCGAATAGCGCACGACCGCCACGCCAGCGCATGAGAACGAAAACGGCGACGCCGAATGCTGCCGGAAAGAGCCCGTAGAACAATAGAATCGGCCCGTCGGGATCCCCGGCGAACCAGCGCACGAGCGCCGTGACGCCGACCGCGAGTATCGGTAGCACTGCACGCTTGCGTAGATAGGAGCCTGAGTAAAACAAGATCCAAGTCGTGCCGTTATAAAAAGCGTAAATCGCAAACCCGACCGGGCCCGTGGCCCAGACGGTGCGCTCGAGGAAGCCGAGGAGCCCGACGATCTCGATGACGGCCTGGACGACACCGAGCAGCACGGCCACGACGATATCCATCGTGTCGAGCTTGAAGTCCTCACCGACCCGGTAGGCCGCCGAATTGTCTGAATTCACTCTCAGCCTCCCCTAGCTGTCCTGCCGCGAACGTCCCCGTGGTCCGCCGGCAGCGTCGGAGGCAGCGCCGCGGACGAGCCACGCGGCCACTATTTTAGCTGAACGAGCGCTCCGACGTACGCATGGTGCGACTTTAGGCCGGCAAGCTTAGGTTACCCCTGATCTCGCGAATCGGGCATCATGAGCTTCGAGCCCTGCGGAGAACCGCAATGACGACGCTGATCATTGGCCTGATCGTCTTCCTTGGCGTGCATTCGATCTCGAATATCGCTCCTGAGTGGCGGAACCGTCGGGCAGCCGCCATGGGCGAGATCGTGTGGCAGGGCCTTTACTCCGTCATTGCACTCGTGGGTCTTGTCCTGATCGTGTATGGCTACGGCATCGCCCGACAGTCGCCGACGATTGTCTACGTGTCCCCTGCCTGGCTGCGCAATACGGCCATCGTCTTGCTTGCGCCTGTCTTTCCGCTGCTGCTCGCCGCCTATCTGCCTGGCAGGATCCGCTCGATCCTACGCAACAACCCGATGCTCGTGGCGACGAAGCTCTGGGCTATATCGCATTTGCTCGCCAACGGCATGCTGGCCGACATCGCGCTGTTCGGCTCATTTCTCGCCTGGGCAGGCTTCACGCGCGTGTCACTGAAGTTCCGCACACCGCGACCGGGACGCACGCTTCCAGCGTCGGATCTAAACGACGTCATCGCCGTAGTCGTGGGATTAGCTATCTACCTCGCATTCATTCGCGGCGTGCATCTGATGCTGATCGGCGTGCCCGCGAGCTTTCTGTGACGACATCACGCTAAAGAAACGTCTGACGGAGTCGATAAACGAATTAGTTAGCCTAGACAAGTAACTTCTCGTGAGCGAAACAACCGCTGTTGAAGAACGGGGCCCAAAGACCCTTCGGTTCCTGGATCCCAAGTTCAGACGTAATTACTTGCGCTATATCGCCCAGTGTATCGCGGCAACCGTTTTTATTTTCGTTGTGCTTGTCGTGCTGAACGTGCTGACTCAAACCGTGCTGATTGCGTCTCTCGGCGCTACGGCCTTCATCTCGTTCACGATGCCACATGTTGAGTCATCTAAGCCACGATATTTGATCGGAGGCTATGCGGTCGGAGTCGTTGTCGGCGTCGTGGTGTCTGTCCTAGTCGGATGGATACAGATCGAGCTCGGCGTCGATATGGATAGACTCGTCGTTGTCAGTGGCGCTGCTATAGCGACTGGTCTCGCCATGTTCTTGATGGTGGTTACGGACACAGAGCACCCGCCCGCGGCTGCCGTGGCGCTGGGTTTCGTTCTCAATTCCTGGGATCTTCGCGCAATCGTCGTTGTTGTCTTGGTCGGCGTTTCCTGCATCTCGATGCTGAAGGAAGCCTACAAGCATCGGATGATGAATCTGCTCTAGCGGGACTATTTCGCGGGAACTTCGGCTCTATATGGAGGCCTGGACGGGGCCGGAATTCGCTTGAGCTTGAGTAGAATAGTTTCCCGAGTGGGCTAGAATCGGCTCAAAGAACAAGCAGGGCCGATTCGATGAAATCCGTTCTTACCGTTTCAGTCACAACCTTCCTGTTTTTAGCATCCATCCAACAGGCCGAGTCTCAGGTAGGCACCAGCGGTGACCCGAATGCCGCGACCCAAGACCAACGTGTAGCACTCCTTATCACCGGTGCGACCATCGCGCCTCTCGTTCCCGGGGACGATGATTTCTTCGTCGGGTACCTCGCAGTGGACGATGCTGGTCGCATCGCTGCAGTCGCGCCCGGCGAACCGCCAGCGACGCTTGCGGGCGCTACGGAGCTCGATGCGACCGGAAAGATAATCATTCCCGGTTTCGTCACAGGTCACAATCACCTGTGGCAAAGCGCGTTTCGAGGCTGGGCGCCCGATGGTGAACTGGCCCCGTGGTTGGCGACATTACACAGATCGGGCCGTTTCGTTTTGGAGGAAGGCGACTATTACACGTTCACTCTTCACGGTGCACTCGACCAACTCGCACATGGCGTTACTACCACTTACAACCACAGCCATAACGTTGGCATTACTGATCGATCGCTTTATCTCGAGCAATTCGAGGCAGAGGCCGACGCGGGCCAGCATTTCGTATTCAGCTACATCATGGACCACTCGAACGGGCCCGAGGCTGCAACAGTTGATCTCGACGCCTTTATTGAGCGCGCCGGATCACTGCCGGCCCCGAACCCGTCACTTGAGGTGAGCGTCTACGGCAGCGGAATATGGCTCGGAGAAGAGAACCTTCAGCTCGAGATCGCCCTCGCAAAGGAGCGTGGACTCACGAGTCAGATGCACTTTCTTGAGACGAGCGAAGTGGCCGGAAGAAACGAATACGAGGAATTCGCCCGGTTCGTCGAACTCGACCTGCTGTGGCCGGGACTCTCATTCGCACATTTCATCCATGCGGACGAAGCCATGCTGGAGAGGACCGCCAACTACGGGGCCGCAATGATCTGGAACCCTCTCTCTAACGGTCGGCTTGCTTCGGGATTGGCCGATATCGTCAATGCCCGCAGGCTCGGAGTTCGCATCGGCATGGGGCTCGACGGTCAGGCAAGCGCCGATATCTCGGATCCGTTCGAGAACATGCGAATGGGTCTTTATGCGATCCGAATGCAATATCAATCAGCTAACGTTCTCATGCCCATAGACGTACTGCGTATGCACACTATTGAGACCGCTGAGGTGATCGGCGTGGCGGATCAGGTAGGCTCCCTCGAACCCGGCAAGTGGGCAGATTTTTTGATTCTCGACTCCAGACACCCCGCTACCGGGCCAGTAACCAACCTGTATGCGGCGCTCGTGTTCAGCTTCAGCTCAGCCAACGTTGAGAGCGTCTGGGTCGCAGGCCGCAAGCTTGTCGAGCGCGGGCAAATTCTGCACACGGACTTCGATGCTGTGAAGGATGAGGTGGCGCAGCGCGTCGCGGAAGTGAAGGAGCGACAAACGCAGTAACCGCGCTGACCGTGCGTGAGCGTATCGTTCTGAGAAACTATGTCCCGTCGGGGTTCTTAGCGGCCTTTATGGCGGAGTCGATCACGCGCTCCTTCTGTGCCTTTGGAGAAGCAATCTTTCCCATGTTCCTCTACGCAAGACTCGTAGCAGCCTACCAGCCCTCCTTTGATGGCCGTACATCGACCTCAAAAGACCAAGCCGATTGCGGCTGAGTGGTCAGATAGTGCGCCAGTTCCGCGATACCCCGCGGATCTACTCGTTCCCCGCGGCTGGCTTCGGCTGATCCCGCAGAAGCGATTGAGCCATCTATGATTAACAACGAAACGTGTATCCCCGAT
>JABAOE010042713.1_pt2 | contig 11577 bp, 10 predicted proteins | sample 7062141 | NCBI WGS metagenome assembly JABAOE01 (sample SAMN14538627, study PRJNA623070) | marine sediment metagenome | biome: marine biome [ENVO:00000428]; feature: marine pelagic biome [ENVO:01000023]; material: deep marine sediment [ENVO:00002113] | place: India: Gulf of Khambhat ...
GCGGCAGCAAGATCCCAGCGCCCGCCGTAGGCGACCGCCAGCACCAGATCCATGCGGTCGTTGTCTCGCGTGCGCGCCTCAGCAGCCTCGATCGCCGCGTTGAGCTCGGGCCCTAGTGATTCGAGTTGGCCGATAAAACGCAATCGGATTCCGTTGGCATCGAGCTCTGCGACTTCTCTGTTGAGAGCCTCGATAAACAGGCTCATGAGCGCACTGATCTCATCGGGCGGGCGATGCCAGTTCTCGCTCGAGAACGCGAACAGCGTGAGCACCTCTACACCGCGCTGCGCGCAGTGCTCGACCATCATGCGCACGGGCTTGATACCCGCCTTGTGGCCGGCCTGGCGTGGCAAACCACGTTGCCCGGCCCAGCGACCGTTACCGTCCATTATTACAGCAACATGCCGCGGCTCAGCGGAGTCGCCGCCGCGTTTCTGCACGAGCGCAACCATTAAAACTCCATTATCTCGGCTTCTTTTTCCTGCATTAAGCCGTCCATCTGCGCTACGTACTTGTCGGTGAGCTTCTGAATCTCCTCGTGCGCGCGATGATCATCATCCTCAGTGATGAGCTTTTCCTTGAGTAGGTCTTTGACGTCACCGAGCGCATCGCGGCGAATATTTCGCACGGCCACGCGGCCAGCCTCGGTCTCGCTGCGCACGACGCGCACGAGCTCTTTGCGGCGTTCCTCCGTCATCGGAGGCAACGGCACTCGGATGACCGTACCGGCCGATACGGGCGTGAGACCGAGATCCGAGGTCAGTATCGCTTTTTCGATCGCCGCGACCATCTGCTTTTCCCACGGCGACACAGCCAACGTGCGCGCGTCCTCGACCGTGACCGTCGCCGCTTGGCTGATTGGCACTTCCGAGCCGTAATAGTCGACCGTCACATGCTCGAGCAGCCCCGTCTGCGCACGACCCGTGCGCAAGCGCTTGAACTCTTCCTTGAGCGCCTCGACGCTCTTGCCCATCCGCACTGCTGCGTCTTTCTTGATGTCGTCGATCATTGTTCAGGTCCCGGTTCGAGACATATCGTTGGCGACCGACGTACCGAGCACCTCACCCTGGACGAGCCGCACGAGGTCTCCCGGATTGTTGAGGTTGAACACGATGAGCGGCAGATTGTTCTCGCGGCACATGACGATCGCAGTCGCATCCATGACGCGCAGGTCTTCTGCAAGCACCTGATCGAACGAGAGCCCCTCGTAGCGCACCGCATCCGGCACCTTGAGCGGATCGGCCGAATAGATACCATCGACTTTCGTCGCCTTGAGCAACACATCGGCGCCGATCTCTATCGCCCTGAGGCTCGCGGCCGTATCGGTCGTGAAAAAAGGATTGCCTGTGCCGGCAGCGAGAATCACTACGCGGCCCTTCTCGAGATGGCGGACGGCGCGTCGGCGAATGTAATCCTCGCAAACCTCATGGATTTGCAGCGCCGCCGACATGACGCGTGCAAACACACCCTGCCGTTCGAGCGCATCTTGCATCGCCAACGAGTTGATGACGGTAGCGAGCATACCCATGTGATCGCCGGTAACGCGATCCATTCCCGCCTCGGCGAGGCCCGCACCGCGAAAGATGTTACCGCCACCGATGACGAGCCCGACTTGTACACCGAGGGCGGATACCTCGGCGATCTCGGCCGCAACGCGCTGAATGACAGCGGGGTCGATGCCGTACTCCTGGCTCCCGAGCAGCGCCTCACCGCTGAGCTTCAGCAGAATTCGTTGATAGGCGGGCGAGCTCTGCCCCATGCTGTCCTCCCTCTACGGCTCGCCTTGCAGCGCGAGCTAGGCGACCAATCCCCCGGTTGGACCGCCGAACCCGTAGATTAGCGGCTCTGGGAGGCCTGTGCCATGACCTCCTGGACGAAATCGTCGGCTTTTTTCTCGATTCCCTCGCCAACCTCGAACCGCACGAAGGCCTTGACAGTCGCCCCAGCGGCCGACAACAGATCCCGCACGCGCTTGTCGGGATCTTTGACGAACTCCTGGCCAAGCAGCGTCACCTGGTCCAGGTGCTTGCGCAGTCTACCCTCGACCATCTTGGCAACGATTTCCGCGGGCTTGCCTTCGGCCAACGCCTGTGCAGTGAGTATTTCGCGCTCCTTGTCGAGCTCCGCTGCGGGAATATCGTCGGGTCCGACATGGCGCGGCGCACTTGCGGCCACCTGCATCGCGAGATCTTTCGCAAGCACCTCGTCGCCGCCTTCGAGCTCTACGAGAACACCGATCCTTCCCATATGTGAGTACGAGCCAACCGTGCCTTGGCTTTCAAGCAGTCGAAACCGGCGCACGTTGATGTTCTTTCTCGCCGACTTTTGCGATGAGCGCCTTGCGCTGCGTCTCGAGATCTTCGCCGTCGACTTCGAGCGCCATGAGCGCGTCCAAGTCTGCCGGTGCCTCGCTCAAGACGGTCGCCGCAACGAGATCGGCAAAGCCACAGAAATTTTCGTCCTTTGCGACGAAGTCGGTCTCAGAGTTGATCTCAACGATGGCATGCCTGCCTGCGCTCGGATCGCTTTTGATCACGATCTGGCCTTCTGCGGCTACGCGAGAAGCCTTCTTGTCGGCTTTCGCTTGACCTGCCTTGCGCAGATGCTCCGCCGCGGCATCGAGATCACCTTCCGTTTCCTGTAGCGCCCGCTTGCAATCCATCATGCCGGCGCCCGTGCGCTCACGAAGTTCTTTCACCTGTGAGGGTTTGATATCCATTTATTGAATCCTTTCTATCGTTGATTCAGCACCGCAATACTCAATCCTTGCCAGAGTCCGCCTCACCGCTGTCGGCAGCATCCGAATCTGCCGCCTTAGCGGAGGCTTTCTTCGCGGTCTTCTTCTTGGCAGCAGCTTTCTTCGTCGTTGTCTTCTTCGCCGTTGCCTTCTTCGCGGTAGACTTCTTAGCAACGGGCTTCTTCGTCGTCTTCTTGGTCGTTGCCTTTTTGGTCGCGGCTTTCTTCGGCGGCGCTTTCTCGGCCTCCGCCTTCTTAGCCTCTGCCTTCTCGGCCTCTGCCTTCTCGGCCTCCGCCTTCTCGGCCTCTGCCTTCTCAGCCTCTGCCTTCTCGGCCTCTACCGTCTCACCGCCCGCATCCGACGCCGCCGGTTCAACCTCAGCGCTTGGAGCGGCTTTCTGAGCAACTGCAGCGTCCTGATCGTCCGCCGTCTTCACGGGTGCTTTCTTGGCGGCAGCCTTCTTGGTTGCGGCCTTCTTCGTCGTTACCTTCTTCGTCGTCTTCTTGCTCGCCGCGCCAACCTTGGGCTTACCCGCCTCATCAAGCTCCACGAACTCATCGTCACCGGTCGGCACCTCGGGTATGGACGCCTTGCCTTCGAGTACGGCATCGGCAGCCCCGGACGCATACAACGCAATGGCTCGCATCGCATCGTCGTTACCCGGGACGATGTAATCGACGCCTTCTGGCGCGCAGTTCGTATCAACGATGGCGACGACCGGGATTCCGAGCTTGACGGCTTCTTTGACGGCGATTTCCTCATGCCCGACGTCGATGACGAACACGGCATCCGGCAACGCCTCCATGTCCTTGATCCCTCCGAGCGTTCGCTCCAGCTTCTCCTGCTCGCGACCGAGCTTGAGGACCTCTTTCTTCGTGAAATCGCCGCCACCACCTTCGGCCGTGATTTCCTCGAGGTGCTTCAGACGCTTGACCGATTGGCGGATCGTCTTGAAGTTCGTCAGCATGCCGCCGAGCCAGCGATAACTCACATACGGCATCCCACAGCGTTGGGCATTCTCTGCAATTGCGTTGCGCGCAGCCCGTTTGGAGCCGACGAACAACACTGTGCCACCGTCGGCAACAATCTTACGGATGAACTCGACTGCCTCTAGATAGCGCGGCAGCGTCTGCTCGAGATTAATGATATGGATGCGATTGCGCTCGCCGAAAATGTACGGTGCCATCTTCGGGTTCCAGAAACGGGTTTGGTGCCCAAAATGCACGCCCGCTTCCAGCATCCGGCGCATGGATACGTCGGCCATGAAAGCTCCTTGTCGGGTTAATCCTCCACGTCGCCCCCGCCAGCAACCCCTTACATAGAGTGGGGCACCCCGCCGCGGGTCTCGGCGCGTGTGTGTCGTTAATTGCCTCTAGGGCGCGCGCTTTATACCATACGCGCCCGACGGCAACAATCGCGCGAGCTCGCACCACAAGGCAGCCCACGCCGAATCTGCGGTCGTCGGGGACCACGCCCGCGGGCTGTCGAGCACATGAATGTCACCATCAAAACGCCCGTCGAACAGGACAAGATGCGGATCGCAGGACGCCTCGCAGCTGACGTTCTCGACATGATCGGCGAACATGTCGTCGCGGGTATTACGACGGATGAGCTCGACCGGATCTGCCACCGCTTCATCACTGAGGAGCTCGACGCGATTCCGGCACCGCTGAACTACCGCGGATTTCCCAAATCCATTTGCACATCGGTGAACCACGTCGTCTGCCACGGTATCCCGGGCGAGCGCAAGCTCAAGAACGGCGACATCGTCAACATCGACATTACCGTGATCAAGGACGGGTTCCACGGCGACACGAGCCGCATGTTCTTCGTCGGCAAACCGTCGGTCTTAGCCGACCGACTTGCCAGGACGTGCTTTGAAGGCATGTGGCTCGGGATTAAGCAGGTCCGTCACGGCGCGCGACTCGGGGACATCGGCAACGCTGTGCAGTCCTATGTCGAAAAGCAGCGATTTTCAGTTGTTCGCGAGTACTGCGGCCACGGCATCGGCCGGGAGTTCCACGAGGACCCCCAAGTCCTGCATTACGGCAAGCCCGGGACGGGATTCGAGCTACAGGCAGGCATGGCGATTACGGTCGAGCCGATGGTCAATGCGGGCGGGCGCCATGTGAAGCTCCTCAACGACGGTTGGACGGTCGTAACGAAGGATCACTCGCTATCGGCACAATGGGAACACACTGTCCTCGTGACTGAGGCAGGACACGAAGTACTCACACTCGGCGCCGCTGACCGGACAAACGGCACGTGAGCACCTCGTTGCAGAATCTGGGCAACCTCGAAGGCACGGCAGCGAACGGGCTCATTGACACCGGAGCCCTCGCGGCCGCATTGAACGACTCCAGCACGGCCATCGTTACCTTCAAAGACGCTTTGCTTGCCGCAAACGCCAAGCTAGCCGAGCGTTTTCGCGACAACGAGCCGATCGAGCGCCTCGTGCACCAGCAAGCTGCGATCGTCGACGCCGTGATTCTCGTTGCTTGGGAGCATTTCGCTAAGACGATAGCCGATGACGTTGCGCTCATTGCCGTCGGCGGATACGGCCGCGGTGAGCTTCACCCGCGCTCGGACATCGATCTAATGATCCTGCTCGACGGCCCGAGCGACCCCGCCCTCGATGAGATGATCAGTCGGTTCCTGACGTTCCTCTGGGATATCGGTCTTGAGGTTGGTCACTCGGTGCGAACGCTCGAGGATTGCAAGACCGAGGCTGCCCGCGACGTTACCGTTGTGACGACGCTCATGGAGACACGTCTGCTCGCAGGCCCCGCGCATCAGTTCGAAGCGTTACACGAGCGCATTGCGCCGAACCAGCTATGGGCGTCGGCCGATTTCTTTGAGGCCAAGGTCGCCGAGCAGGCCACTCGTCACCACCGCTACCACGATACGGCGTACAACCTCGAACCGAACGTCAAAGGCAGCCCGGGAGGGCTGCGCGACATCCAGATGATNNAAGGAAGCCCCGGCGGCTTACGCGACATTCAGATGATCGGCTGGATCGCTCAGCGTCATCTCGGCACGAAAGACCTCGAAGGTCTCATCGAGCACGGTTTTTTGACGCACAACCAGCACCAGATTCTCATCAATGGCCGCGCCTTTCTATGGAGAGTTCGATTCGCACTGCACCTGCTAGTCAAGCGCCCGGAAGATCGGCTTCTATTCGACTATCAGGTCAAGCTCGCCAAGACGCTCGGCTATGAGGATGCCTCGTATACGCTCGGCGTCGAGCAGCTCATGCAGCGCTATTACCGCACGGTCATGGAGATCAGCCGANNCTTCGAGGAGGCCATCCTTTCTGACCCCAACGCACCCGTCACACCGCTCGGCCCACGATTTCAAGAGCGCGGCGGTTACTTGGAGGTCGCAGACGAAAAAGTCTTCGTTAAGGAACCCTCGGCGTTGCTCGAGCTGTTCTTGTTGCTCGAAGAAAACCTAGATCTCAAGGGTGTCAACGCACGCACGATCGCCTTGATCAAGCAACACCTCTGGCTTATCGACGAGGAGTTTCGCCAGAACCCGCGCAACCACCGTCTGTTCCTCAATATTCTGAAGGCCCCGCAAGGCGTCACTCGAACCTTGCGGCGGATGAATACTTACGGCGTTCTCGGTCTGTATATCCCGAGCTTCGGGCGCATCGTCGGGCGAATGCAGTACGACCTCTTCCACGCTTATACCGTGGATGCTCACACGCTGTTCGTCGTCGAGAACCTACGACGCTTCTCACTGAGCCGTTTCGATCACGAATACCCGACGTGTAGCGCGGTCATGCAGGACCTGCCGAAGCCGGAGATTGCCTATCTCGCGGGCCTCTTTCACGACATCGCCAAAGGCCGTGGTGGCGATCATTCCGAGCTGGGTTCCGTTGACGCTGAGGCCTTCTGTCTAGAGCACGGCATGAGCCGATATGACGCGCGCCTCGTCGCCTGGCTTGTCCAGCATCACCTTCTTCTTTCTGTCACGGCGCAGAAGCGCGATATCAATGACCCAACGGTAGTGAATGAGTTCGCCACAGTCGTCGGCGACGAAACGCGCCTCGCTTATCTCTACGTGCTCACAGTCGCCGACGTCAGAGGGACAAACCCCAAACTGTGGAACTCTTGGAAGGACACGTTGTTCTGGGAGCTCTACGAGTTGACGAAACGCGCCTTGCGCCGCGGCCTCACCAATCCAATCGATGCCGAGGAGCTCGTCAGCGAAACGCAGGCGCAGGCTGAAGAACTATTGCGGCGAAGTGGTATTGCACCGGAAGCCTGGCAGACCGTGTGGTCGAGCTTCAAGACAGAATATTTCCTGCGTCACCGGCCGGAAGAAATCGCCTGGCATACGCAGGTCCTCGCCACTTCACAGGACCGGGAAGGTGTCATCGTTGACGTTAGCGATCAGGTATCCGAAGGATTGACGGCGGTCATGGTCCAGACACCGAAAGGCCTCGATTCGTTCGTGCGAACGACGGCCGCTCTGGCGGAGCTCGGTCTCACGGTCGTCGACGCGCGCATCGAGCCGATGAGCGAGGCATTCGACCTCGACACTTATTTCTTGCTCGAGGCAGACGGCAGCCCGGTCCGCGACTCACGGCGTCTAGCCGAAATCAATGCGCGCTTGCACAAGAGCCTATCTCTCGAGAGCGGTCAGAAGCTCGGCGTTAGCCGCCGCGCGCCCCGACAGGTCCGGATGTTCTCAACGCCAGTGCAAGTCAGCCTCACTGAGGATCCGACTCAGCCACGTACCGTCCTCGAGCTCATAGCCAGCGATCGCCCCGGACTGCTATTTCGGGTCGGGAGAATTCTCGAGGACAACGGCGTCAAGCTCCAAAACGCGAAGATCTCTACGTTAGGTGAACGCGCCGAAGACGTGTTCTTCATTTCCACTCAAAGCAACGAGCCACTGGACGAAACCGCCTGCCGGAAGCTGGCCGGCGACCTCGAGACACAGCTTGCCGAGCCGCAGGCTGCGTGACAGTCGCGCAAGAGGAAACGCCCGAATGTCGGATCTCAGCACCATCATCGACACCGCGTGGGAAAACCGCGGCGACCTCTCGCCTAGCGCAGCCGATGCCGACGTCCGCGAGGCCGTCGAGGAGTGCATCGCCGGACTCGATACCGGCGAGCTGCGGGTCGCGGCGCAATCCGAAGGCACCTGGGTTGTCAACGAATGGCTCAAGAAGGCCGTGCTGCTGTACTTCCGGCTCCACGCGAATGCACCTATAGACGCCGGCTACACGCGGTTCTTCGACAAGGTGCCACTGAAGTACGCGAGCTACGATGCTGCCGCGTTTGAGGCATCCGGCACGCGCGTCGTGCCGGACGCAATCGTCCGCCGCGGCGCCTACGTTGCCTCCGATGTCGTGCTCATGCCCTCGTATGTGAACATCGGTGCGTACGTCGATGAGGGCAGCATGATCGACACCTGGGCAACTGTGGGAAGCTGCGCGCAGATCGGCAAGCGCGTTCATCTCTCGGGCGGTGCGGGCATCGGTGGCGTGCTCGAACCCTTACAGGCAGCACCGACAATCATCGGGGACGACTGTTTTATAGGCGCGCGCTCGGAAATCGTCGAAGGGGTTATCGTCGAGCCCGGCTCGGTCATCGCAATGGGCGTTTACCTCGGCCAGAGCACCCGCATCTATGACCGAGCAAGCGCGACGTTCAGCTATGGGCGCGTGCCCGCAGGTTCGGTCGTCGTGCCCGGCAGCCTACCCGCAGAGGACGGCAGTCATAGCCTCTACTGCGCCGTGATCGTCAAGCGCGTGGACGAACAAACGCGCAAGAAGACGAGCCTCAACGAGCTGTTGAGGCCCGCCGACTAATACGGACGCGTCAGAACGACACGTCCCACTGGAAGCGTAGCCTATTCTCCGAGTCGCTTAAGCCCTCGAGGCCGTCGTCGAGCGACAAACGAGACAGATCCACGGTGATCTTGTTGTTGTGCCCGCTGAAGAACCAATTCGCGCCTAACGTGAACTCGCGGCGCTGATTTTCGAACGCGCGATTTACGGCGTTGGGCTCATCGACGGCTGCGTATCGGACGGCGAATTCAAGGGGTTCTGGAATACTGGGGAATAAATGATGGAAGAAATAGCCAGCCTGGACGTACCCGCCGGTCAGCTGGTGCTTGCTGCTATCAGCGCGGTCACGAATCGTCTTCTCGTGATACTCCTGCTGAATCGATAGTCCGCGGTACTTAAACGCAAACTCCTGAACCCACTGGTCGGTTTTGAATTGATCGACCGCTGCCGTCGCCGGCGACTCGAATCCGTCGAGATTACCGCACCCGGATGAGGACCAACGCGTGCAGTTACCGGTATTCGTAAAGGCACCGAGCGCAAGCGTGCCCGTAGGCAACTCCGTAAACTCAACGTCGGTCTGCCGAAAAGCCAGGTCTCGGCCCATAAAGTTCCATTGCAAGCGGCCCATGTACATCAGCCCATCGCTGTTGTTACGCACGCCTCGGCCATCGCCGTTCATGACGCCGGCCCACCAACTGAAGTCTGCTCGCGTCTCTCTAAACGCTCGGCCGCGTAGCTGGATACCGACCTGACGATCGATCGTGAATGCACGGTTGGAGATCGACCGTTCTACGAACTGCTGCCGGCCGGAGGAATCGACACGCTCACGGTTCAGATCGATCTTCCACTGACCGACGCGAAGACCTCCCCAGTCCCATTTCGCGACGTCGATCCGCCAGTCGATCACGCGTGCGCTCGCAGACGCGCTGCTGTCATCGACATCGCGGGCGGGCTGAAAGTCGACTTCCACGTAGTATCGAAGCCATGGTTGGTAGCCATGGCCACCGACCTTCATTCGCAATCGACGACCTTGGAAGTTCGTCACATCGTCCGCGGCGAACGCCGAGAGTTGACGCGGCGCCGAATCGAATGGCGTCGACGCACGCAGCTGCGTACGCCATTGGATTTCATGCCGCCAGTTGCCGTCGTGGCTTTGCAGTCGGAATCCGCTGCTCTCGTAGCTTCCATCGAGCGTCAGGTCGTCGACATACCCTGCGGTAAACCGGCTATCCGTTGTGGACGCCGCGCTCGCGACTGCGTCACTGACTTGTTCATCCACTTCAGGGGCGGCGGCTTCCATGCTCTCTACATCGCTCGAGACCGCATCGTTTTCGTCAGAGAGGATGTCCTCGCTAGTCAATGTCTCCGCTTCGAGCAGTGTTTCGTACTGCTCCTGTGTAATCGCACCGTTGGCAAGAAGAACGTCGAGCAGCGCTTTATCCGCTGCGCGTACGCTGCTGACGGCCGGAAACAAGGTCATGGCAGCTAGCGTTGTCCGCACCACTGCATCTCGAGTGTGAGTACTAATGTTCCTACCCCATCGCACGTCTTGTTGATTTCACTCCCTGTCTAATCCTGCGATCTAACCTCACCGGTAGGACAAAGGAGCGGTTTGATCACCGACTGTTACAGTTCAATTACAGCGGACTCAGAACAACCCGCAGCAGATAGAAAAAGACGATCGCAAGTACAGCGCCTGCAGGAATCGTGACGATCCACGATACGAAAATGCGCCCTACGACAGCTAGGTTGATCGCGGTGATGCCCCGAGCCATCCCGACGCCGAGCACGGCACCAACGAGTGTGTGAGTCGTCGACACAGGCATGCCAGTTCCGGATGCGAAGACGATCGTGAACGCAGCGGCAAGCTCGGCTGAGAATCCACGCGTTGGCGTGAGATCTGTGATTCGTGCGCCGACCGTCGCTATGACATGCCGGCCCAGGGTGCCCAGACCAAGTACGATGCCGAAGCCCCCGAGCAGTAGGACCCATAGCGGCAAACCCGATTGCTGAGTGACGACGCCGGTCTGAGCAACGCTGATCACGGCCGCAACGGGCCCGACAGCGTTAGCGACATCGTTCGAGCCGTGCGCGAATGCCATGCTGCAAGCAGTGATCACCATAAGAACGGCGAAGACCCGTTCCACGGTCGCAAAGTGGAATTCCCGCTCCGCGGTTCGGTCAACAGGAATCCGTAACACGAACCAACGCCCGATGACCGCGACGACGAGGCCGCAGACCAATGCGAGCGCGTAAGACTGCGTGAGTGTCAGTGTCAGGCCGACATGTGTCAGCCCCTTTAGCAGTGTAACGAGCGCGATCAACGTGATCGTCGCGAAGATGTACATCGGGGCATACCGGCGCGCTCTCGCCAGCGGATCCGGTTGCGTCAATATCAGACGCTGAATGGAGTTAAAAATGAAGAACGCGATAACACCAGCCGTCAGAGGTGACGCGACCCAGCTCGCCACGATCGTCACGACCTGCCCCCACGAGACGGAGTTCACACCGAGCGCGATCACAGCGAACCCGACAATTGCGCCAATGATCGAGTGAGTCGTCGACACGGGCCAGCCCAGCCGCGAGGCGACGAGCAGCCAGCTTCCCGCAGCGAGCAGCGCCGCGAGCATTCCGTAGATCAGCAACTCCGGGGAATCGACGACATACGTCGAATCGATGATTCCGCGCCTGATCGTCGAGGTCACTTGCCCGCCGGCAAGCACGGCCCCTCCAAACTCGAAAATAGCTGCGACGAGAAGCGCCTTTCGAATCGTGAGCGCACCGGAACCAATCGAAGTCGCCATTGCATTGGCCACATCGTTGGCGCCGATTCCCCAAGCCATAAACNNGATTCCCCAAGCCATAAACACACCGAACACGGCCGCTAAGCCCAAGTAAATCAGCTGGTCTTCCATGGGATACTACGTCAGTGGGAGAGCAATAGTTCTAGACGACGACCGGTGCGCTCGGCCATATCGCCGATTTCGCCGGTAAGCTCGATAACACGATAGAGAAATATGGCGTTGACAGGTGGCAG
>JABAOE010006260.1_pt1 | contig 11559 bp, 7 predicted proteins | sample 7062141 | NCBI WGS metagenome assembly JABAOE01 (sample SAMN14538627, study PRJNA623070) | marine sediment metagenome | biome: marine biome [ENVO:00000428]; feature: marine pelagic biome [ENVO:01000023]; material: deep marine sediment [ENVO:00002113] | place: India: Gulf of Khambhat ...
ACGCCGCGAAGGGATTCAGTCGCGATCCAGTTTCGAATATTCGCGGCTGAATCCGCTCCTGCCCGCTGCATGCCTTCCCATAATTCGCCGGTAGAGCACCCCGTTGAGGATGGCGACGAGCGCATAAATAAGAACCCCGTCCAGGATGATCCAGAAATAGAAGTCCTTGGGATGACTGTAATGGTTCATCAGGATCGCGCTGATCGACGCGAAGAAGAGACACATGATGCCGAAGACCTTGAGGCTGGCAACGATATCCGATCCCTTGATTGCCGGTCGCATCAGGTGGAAGACCCACACGCAGCTAAACCACATCATGAAATTGTAGAAATACGAGCTCACCCAGTCGAAGGTTTCGAACGCGGTGTTGAAATAGCTGGCGTTTTGCTCGATTGCGGCCCAAAGGCCCGGAAAGACCAAGTAAGTCTCCATCAGGAAACCGCCCAGGTAGCGCAAAAGGTTGAGAATCACGACGAGCGCGAGAAACCTGATGATGAGCATAGGCTGTCTCCTGCAATCTCGGGGTTACGGACAGGACGATTATAGGTCAATCCCCGGATTGGCCGGGCCGGCGCTTTTGCTATTCTTCAAACAGGTATAAGAATCTGCGGTGGGGGTTCCTCATGAGACATTCGTCAGTTGCCCGAGCTTTCTTGCACACTTTCGTCTTCTTATTAGTATTTGGCTGTACGCGTGAAGCACCCGAGTCGACGCCGGGTGATGACGGCATCGCGATGGACGCGGATGACATCGGCGGCGTGGTACAGAGTGCCGCGGGTCCGGAAGCCGGGGTCTGGGTGATCGCGGAAACGGCGGACCTCGGGACTCGATTCGCCAGGATTGTGGTCACCGACGCCGAAGGCCGCTACCTGGTTCCCGATTTACCCGAAGCCGGCTACCAGCTATGGGTTCGCGGCTACGGCCTGCAGGACTCAGGGAAAGTGACAGCCGACCCCGGCGACAGGGTCGATCTCACCGCGGTCATTGCGCCGGACGCAGCCACCGCCGCACAGGTCTACCCGGCCGCGTACTGGTATTCGATGCTCGGCTTGCCGGACGAAGCGGAGCTCGCCGAGATACCCGGCGGCCTCAACAACTACCTGATGTGGACCAAGAACATGGGTTGCGTGGGCTGTCACCAGATGGGCCAGTTAGCGACGCGCACATTGCCAGAAGGCTACGGTGTCGGGGAGACTTCCGAGGAGGCATGGGCAAGGCGTATCGCTTCAGGCCAGGCCGGCGATTACATGCTGCGCATCGCGGCACAAGGGCTGCAGGGACTGCCGATCAAATACATGGCGAAATGGACCGATCGCATCGCGGCAGGCGAATTGCCGTCGCAGGTTCCGGAGCGACCCTCGGGCGTGGAGCGGAACGTGGTCGCGACCGTGCGCGACTGGTCAAGCCCGCGGTTCTACATGCATGACCTGTCCGGTACCGACCGCCGCGATCCGACCGTGAACGGCTACGGCCGCCTCTACGGCGCGCCGGAACTCAGCACCGATGAAATGCCGATCCTCGATCCGCTTGCAAATACCGCGACGGTATTCAATGTTCCGGTACGCGACGAAGACACGCCGACGACGAATGAAGCGCCGGTTATTGCACCGTCACCCTACTGGGGCGACGAACGCATCTGGGACAGTAAAGCGAATATTCATAACCCGATGCTCGACCAGGACGGACGCGTCTGGCTGACAGCGCGCATCCGCACAGAGGACAATCCGGATTTCTGCAAGCAAGGTACCAAGCATCCGTCGGCCAGGATTTTCCCGACGTTTCACACCTCGCGTAATCTCGCCGTGTACGATCCGTCGAACGGCGACTTCCGGTTCGTCGACACCTGCTTCAGCACCCACCATCTGCAATTTGCCTATGATGACGACAATACCCTGTGGACCAGCGGCGACCTCAACGTCGTGGGCTGGCTCAAGACCGACGAGTTCTTCGAGACCGGTGACGCGGCCGCGGCGCAGGGCTGGGCGCCGTTGATTCTCGATACCAACGGCAATGGCGTGCAGGACGCATGGACCGAGCCCGGTGACGATACCGATCCGGACCTCGACATGCGGGTACCAAGGGGATTCTATGCCGTCATGCCGGAACCTCGCGGCGATGCGGTCTGGGGCTCCAATGCGTTCTTCTACCCGGGTGCGATCACGCGCCTGGTCCCCGGCGACGATCCGCCGAGGACCTCGCTGGCCGAGACCTACGAGCCACCGTTACCCGGATTCGGCGTGCGCGGCGCGGATATCGACAAGAACGGCGTCATCTGGGCATCGCTCGGCAGCGGGCATCTCGGCGAATTCGATCGCCGCAAATGCGAGGGGCCGCTCAATGGTCCGGATGCGACCGGCAAGCATTGTCCCGAGGGCTGGACCCTGCATGACCTTCCCGGACCGGGATTCGAGGAACTGCCGCAGTTCAGCGTCGAATCCAGCTACTACACCTGGGTTGACCAGCACAATTCTTTGGGCCTCGGTGAGGACGTGCCCATGGCGACCGGCAATCTTTTCGACGGCGTTCATGCACTGGTCGACGGAAAATTCGTCACATTGCGGATACCCTATCCATTGGGCTTTTACACGAAGGGCTTCGAAGGCCGGATCGACGATCCTGACGCCGGATGGAAAGGCCGTGGCATCTGGGTGCCGAGCGGCGACCGCACGCCATGGCTCATGGAAGGCGGCAAGGGCACAAAACCGCTGGTCGTTCACTTCCAGCTGAGGCCGGACCCGCTGGCGAAGTAAGCGGAACTCGGAGCGACCTTCGATAATCGAATGAGCTTTAAGGAGGGAGAATTTTGCGTTCGACGATCGCCCTAGCCGTACTGTTGCTCTGCGCCGGAATCGTGCTCGCGCAGGGACGCTGGTACCGCGAAGGCGAACTGTCGACCGATCCTGCCTCGCACGCCGAATTCGCGTTTACCCGCATCATTTTCAAATCCGGTTATTCCACGCTGCCCGGCCCCGGCAATACCGCATGGCGCGACTGGCCCGAGGCCGACGCGCATTTCATCAGGGGCGTCAAGCGCCTGACGTCGGTCGCCATCGAGGACACCAGCCGCGCCATCCTGCTGACCGACGAACAGCTTTTCGACCGGCCATGGATCTATGCCCTCGAAGTCGGCACCTGGCTCCTGACGCAGGAGGAGGCGGACAAGCTGCGTGAATACCTGTTGCGCGGCGGATTCCTGGTCGTCGATGATTTCCACGGCACCGTGCAATGGGCCGGCTTCATGCGTTCGATGAAGATGGTGTTTCCCGACCGGCCGATCGTCGATATGAGCGAGGAAGATGCAATCATGGCGATGCACTACGAGGTCGACATGACGAAACACATTCCGGGCATCATGGCGCTACGCTACGGCGTGACCTGGGAACACGACGGCTACGTGCCCACCTGGCGCGGCATCTACGACGACGACGGCAGGCTCATGGTGATCATCAACTGGAACGTCGACCTCGGCGACGCCTGGGAAATGGCGGACGAGCCCTGGTACCCGGAAAAATACACCTCGCTCGCCTACCGTTTTGGCATCAATTACGTGCTTTACGCGATGACCCATTGATCGCGGCACACCAGCCCGCTAGTTGTTCAGTGATCCCTCCTCGATCCAGCGCAACACGGTCTTGAAGTCTTCATTGGATTCGTTCCAGCTTCCTATCGGTGGGCCGGATCGGTTAGGGCCCATGTGACCGGAACTGGGGGCGCGCAGAATCCAGCTGTCTCTGGCTTGATCCGGCGGGCTGGTACGTTGAACAACTTCTGCGTAGTCGGCCCAGTTCGGCGCAAACCTGCCGAAGTGGCAGTTGCGGCAACCGAAGTTGTTGAATGCTGCGACGACGTCGGTTTCGAACTTCGTCGTTTCATGGACAATAACGTTCACCGTTGCCGGATCGCTGGTGCGCGGTCCCATGGGATCGCTGTCCGCTGCAATATACGTGAAGGAGTCTTCGCCGAGGAAGCCGATGTCCGGTGAGTAGACCAGGCCATTTCCACTCTGCGTGACCGTGCCGTTCGCCGGCTGGGTGAACGAATCGATCGTGAGCGGCGCCGCAGCCGGTTGCGGGCTGTCGTTGCGCAGCACGTCGATTGCGAGATTGCGGGAACCAGGCGGATCGACAGTGGTTTGGGCAAACATTGCCCGCACATCATTGGCGGCGAACGGGTTCGTCAGTGCAAGAATCGAAATTGCGATTGATTCGAGCACCTTCTCGGCGTCGATGTCGGTAACCGCGTAAGGTATCGCAACATTGATCGGGCCCGGCTTGGTCGCCGATATCGTGAAGGTGCCATTGACGGGATCGTCGATCGATATGGCGCCGTTCGCCGGATCCCAGGACCCTGCGTCGACATCGATGATTGCCGGCCCGTCACCAAAAACTTCGATACAACCTGGCGACGGACAGAGATGATTCAACTCGTCACGCACCGTCAACGACTGATTGCCGCCTTCCGCGACGGTCAGGCTCAGGGCTCTCGGCTGCGGTGTGAAGTTGGCAACCACGGCCTGCGCAGGGTTCGCCAGTACAGGCACGCCGGCCGTTTCGTTGATGGTCAGGCTGATTTCATATGTGCCCGGGAAGTCCGGCGAGAAAGAAGCCTCTTCCGCCGTTGCGCCGACGACCTCGGGCTGAAAAGCCGCGATTTGGGGATTGCCCGCCAACTCCGGCAGCGGTGTGTACGTGACGCTCCACAGGTAGGAGCCGGCGAACAAGCTGCTTACCCCGGAAACCCTGACGGTGCTCGATCGCTCCGGCTCGATGATGATACTTCCCGGCGCGGCCGTCTCGCCGACGAAATTGATTGCCGCGATCGGTTGCGGGCCGAATGCCACGAGATCGGGATCAACACCAAATTCCTCCCCCAGAATACTTGGCGCGGCGCCATCGTTGTCTATCCAGAAGCGGTCTGCCGTCTGGCGTGCGGCCGGCATGACGCCGTGTTCGAAGACGGTTGCGACGATCAGATCCTGCTGCGCAAGGAACTTCTGATAGTTTGTGAATCGTAAAGTCTCAGACGATATGTTCGTATGGCACATGCGACAATTTTGCGCAAAAACATCCTGGTAGATCGTTTCCGCCGTGTCCGGGTTGATCGAAGTTGCGCCCGGGTCCGTTTGCGTCGGTGTGGCGACGACCTCCCCATTCTGCCAGCCCGGAGGCGCTGTCGAGTCATCGAAATCACCGATGAGTAAATCGTTTGCGTCAACGCCGCCGTACCAGTGTTCGAGGAGTGCGCGCGCCCCTGCCGTGTCAGCATCGTTGTAGGTCGAATACGTGGCCTGGTTGAGCCTCTTAAGCTGCGCCGCCTGGCTTGCCCGCGAAAAGTCACCGTAGTCCGTCTGCAAGTCGTCGGCCACCGTCGTGCCATCGAATCGCGCGTCCGCATCGATGATGGCCGGGTCCGTATCCGCGAAGTAAAACGATTCGAGGTCCCACGGCAGGAACGTGGAATTGAGGTTACCGTTGGCGATACTGTCACCATCGCGGTTGGTCGCTGGCCACATGTAACAGGCCGCATCGGCGGCATCTCCGCATCCGGCATCGAATATCAACTCGGCTACGCCCGGCGGTTTCGCACCGCCGTGACAGATAACGCAGTTACCGGGCGTGAATCTCTCTCCGCGCCCATCGAAGTTCATGCTAGTGATGCGTACACCGTCGTTCACTTCGTCATCGACATAGGTAAAGAACTTGACGAACTTCTCCGCACCGGTGTCCGCAGGATCGTGCAGCGGGCTGTATTCCATGACGACGGTTACGATCGGGTCGAGTCCGCGGATCGCGCCTTCCAGCGTGGCGTAGTTTTCGACGAAAGAAAAGACGTTGCCGAATTCGTCGGTGCGGGTATACATGTCGCGCCCGAATCCGAGATCGTAGTTATTCAGATATATCGCGTGGGCAAATTCGCCGATGCCCGCAAGCGCATCCGGCAGCAGGGTGCCGTCCGCGTCGGAGGCAAACCCGGCCTGCTGCAGCCAGGCATTGAACGTTGTGCGCGTGTTGTCCGGATCGACGGTGCGATAATAGACTTCGGACGTCAGTGCGGATTCCCGTCCGGGGATTGCAGCCAGCACGGATTCAAGATTGACGGTCGTTCCCGTGGGCAGGCCGGCGCCTGCATTCTGGATGCGGCCGGTCTTGAATGCGCCATTGCCGGAAAACTTCGTCGCGGAAAGCGCGACCGGCACGTCGATCAGCGCGTCATCGACCTTGGTCAGGATGAGCGTCGCATCGGACTGATTTTGCGGAGCCGTCAGGGCGAACGAAATCAGGATGTGGGTCTTGTGGACGTCGAACGGATCCAGCATTTCGCCCCGATTGCCTGCGTCGATAAACTGTTGATTGAAGTCGGTGATATCGAGTCGCGGTACGTCCAGCGTGTAGCGAGGATTCCACCATGCCTCGATTTGCTCGTCGACCGTCTGGCTCGCCGGGACCGGCGCATTTGCCGGCCACACGCCTTCGATGCCGGTGCCGCCACCGGCAAGAACGGCGGGCGTGAGGTCCTGGAGCTTCCGAACCAGGCAACCCGACCCCGTCATGTCCGGCATTCCGGCGGCAAAATCGCCGGGATCGATCGGGCAGTCGACACCGGGATTCGATCGCGCTGGATAAACGAGGTAGGCAACGGCAGACAAGGTAAACGGTGCCGGAGTGCTGCCGACAATGGCGCCATCAGCAAGAGCGGCCACGACCTTGAAATCGTCGAACGTGTCCGAGATATCGGTGTCGGAAGCGAGGTCCAGTGACAGAAACTTATTCGCGTCCTGGCCAGGCAAAACGACCACGTCGATTGACGAGGTATGGCTGAGGTCGTCCGTGTCGGTGGCCGTCAGCTCGAAGGTCAGCGTCGTGCCGGTGCCGACATCAGGTGCGGTAAAGCTGATGGTCGTCGCATTCCTTTCCACGAGCATCACGGACGGTCCCGCGGTTTGCGACCATTGCCAGTCGATGATCGGCCCGTCTTGGTCCTCACTGTCCTTGCCGGTCAGAATGACTTCCGCTCCCTCACGAAAAACATTGGTGGAACCGCCATTCAGAATCTGCGGCCTTGCTTCCGGTGTCAGAAACGGTTGCTCGCCGACGTCGCTGTCGAATGAGCCGCTATCGCAGGCCGCAATGGCAGCTAGCGCAAGGGCTGTCGCCGCGCTCCGCAAGAGCGCAGCAAAACCGGCTTCCGCCCGCCGGGCAGGTCGCATGTTCTCAGAACGCATAGCGGATACCCCCCGATACTATTTCGTTTTCGTAGTGATCCAGGTTTTCGATCCTCGCGTACTGAATGAATCCCTGCAGGCGGCCGTAAATCTGGCCGCTTTCACCTCGCGGTCGGCCGCCCCGGAAGACAATCGACAGGCCGGCCGAGATCTGGGTATAAGTCTCGTCGGCGGGATCGGTCGGCACCACGAAGCCGTTCGGGTTGAGCACCTGCAGCCCGACGTATTCCGCGAAAACGTCGCGCGACTTGTCTTCCGATTCTTTGTGAAATTCGACCCCAACATACGGCACCAGGACACCAAAGGACGGCGTTAACAGTAATTGAAGATTGACGCCGAACGCAGCGTCGAATGACTTGATCGATTGCTCGCCGATAATCAGACTGAAATTTCGTACTTCGTTCGGATCGGCCCGGTTGATGGTGCGGTCTTCAGTGAACTGATCGATCGTGATGTCCATGTATTCGAGAATTATGTAGGGCTCAATCGTCAACCTCTGCAGTTCGAGCGCGTAAGCCACGTTAATCGTGCCCATGTATACGTCGGACTCCGGCGAGCTGAATGCATCGCCGACGACACTTTCGATATTCGGATTGAAAGACGGGTAATAGATGTTTCGCAGGGCCTCGTAGTCCAGGGCCTGGTAGCCGAGAGAGCCGCTGACCGCCAGTTTTTCTCCCTCGTAGAGCCCGAATGCCAGAATGCTGTATCCGTCGGCTTTTATTTGACCGTCGGTAACAATGATCGGGTCCGCAGACTCGTCGAAATCCACGGTCTGGTCCGTATAACCAGCTATGCCACCGAGTATGAAATTGTTATCGAAACGGTAATCGATGCCGATCGTTATTTCCTGGCCGTCAAAATCGAACGGGTTCTCGAGGTCCGTCGCTTCTTTTTTACCCCATCCGAATGCGCCGTTGATGAAACCTCCCCACGGGCTGTAGGTTTCGACGACATCGTCGCCGCTGGCGCCGCCGCCCCGCAGGGGCGGAAGACCGGCAACGCGGGTATCCTCGTCAGGATTCATTGGAAGCGAAGCAAAACTGAACCCGCGCGCGCCGAATCGCAATGCGCTCACACGGGCTGCGAGGTTGGTAAGCTGGTCATTGGCGAAATCGGTCGCCATGGACGATTGAGCCGCGAACTCCTCGGCTGCCGTCCAGCGCAGCGCCAGCCCGAGACCTTCCAGGTCGGAGCCGAGACTTGAGATGAACGGGCCGGAACCCTGTAAATCGTTTGCTGTATGCACGAGTTCGCGCGTGACGCGAAACACCGCAAATGCTTCCTGCGTACAATCGCCACCGGGCGCATTCGCGAAATCCGGAACGGGGGTCGAATCAAAACGGCCGTCGGGGTTGCACACCCCATTCAGCGAATCGAAAGCCGCCTGGTTTGCGGCGGCCGCCTCGGTTTCGACAGCATTTGCATAGGTCAGTCCCGTAAGACCCGGTCCCTGGCCGCCAGCTTGTGCTATCGCATTCGATGCCAACAGGGCTGACAGCAACCCGCAGCAGCAACATACTGATGAGATAATTGCGGTGCGCCGTTTATCATTTACAACGGACCAGAACCGCCTGCCGCGGTACGACATGCGCGCGTGTTTAAGCATGCAATCGCCCCCCTAAGATATTGTTGTTGTTATTCTTGCGGTGCAGCACTACATATTATAGTCGAGTCCACGCTACAGAACTTAAGATTTTGTAATGAAGTCCGGCAGCCGTAGCCGGACACGCAGGATGGTACCGACTTATGTCATTCAGGCCCGCCGCTGTGCTACAAGATGTGCGGTTCCCGGGCGTAGTCGCTGTTCCGGCACTGCGGAAGTCTAGCGCCTGTTTACAGCCTCGAGCAGGGCATTGAAGGTTGCGCTCGGCCGCATTGCCGCGGATGTCAGTTGATGATCGGGACGGTAATAACCGCCGATATCGACGGGATCGCCTTGCGCAGCGTTCAGTTCATCGACGATTTTTGTCTCGTTGTCCGCCAGCTGCGCTGCAACCGGCTCGAAGTGCGCCTTCAGGTCCGCATCGTCGTCCTGCGCGGCCAGCGCTTCAGCCCAGTACAGTGCGAGGTAGAAATGACTGCCGCGATTGTCGAGCTCGTGCACCTTGCGCGACGGCGACTTGTTGCTGTCGAGGAATTTGGCGTTGGCATTGTCGAGTGCGTCCGCAAGAACGCGGGCCTTTTCGTTGCCGGTTTTTCGCGCGAGATCCTCGATCGATACGGCCAGGGCCAGGAACTCGCCGAGCGAGTCCCATCGCAGGTGACCTTCCGCGACGAATTGCTGCACGTGCTTCGGTGCCGAGCCACCTGCACCGGTTTCGTATAGCCCGCCGCCGGCGAGTAGCGGCACGATGGAGAGCATTTTCGCGCTCGTGCCCAGTTCGAGGATCGGGAACAGATCGGTCAGGTAGTCGCGCAGCACGTTGCCGGTGACCGAGATCGTGTCCGCTCCCGCCCTGACGCGCTCGAGCGTGGCACGCATCGCCTCCACGGGCGACATGATGCGGATATCGAGTCCGTCGGTATCGTGATCCTGCAGGTAACGCTCAACGAGCCCGATCAGGTTGGCATCGTGCCCACGCTCGGGATCGAGCCAGAAAAAGGCAGCAGAGCCCGTGGTCCTTGCGCGGCTAACGGCGAGTTTGACCCAGTCGCGGATCGGCAGGTCCCTCGTCTGGCACATGCGCCAGATGTCGCCGGCCTCGACGGCGTGCTCGAGCAAGGCCTTGCCGGATCCGTCGACGACGCGAACCGTTCCCGGCTCTTCGATTTCGAAGGTCTTGTCGTGCGAGCCGTATTCTTCGGCTTTCTGCGCCATCAGACCGACGTTGCAGACGTTACCCATGGTCGGCACGTCGTAAGCGCCATGCTTTTTGCAGTCCGCGATGACCTCCTGGTAGATCCCCGCGTAACAGCGGTCCGGGATCATCGCGCGCGTGTCCTTGAGCTTGCCATCCGGTCCCCACATCTGCCCCGAGGATCGAATCGCCGCCGGCATCGAGGCATCGATAATGATGTTGCTCGGCACGTGAAGATTCGTAATGCCNNGATAATGATGTTGCTCGGCACGTGAAGATTGGTAATTCCCTTGTCCGAATCGACCATCGCGAGGGCAGGCCGGGTTTCGTATTGAGCCTGGATGTCGGCTTCGACTTCTGTGCGCTGCGCGTCGGGCAGGTCAGCGATCCTCGCATACACGTCACCGATCCCATTATTCGCCTCGACACCCAGCTCGGCGAACAGCCCGGCATGCTTTTCAAACACGTCGCTGTAGTAGACCGTGACCGCGTGGCCGAACATGATCGGGTCGGAGACCTTCATCATCGTGGCCTTGAGGTGCAGTGACAGCAGTACGTCATCTTGGCGTGCAGCATCGATTTGCTCAGCGAAATATTTACGCAGCGCATTGCAATTCATCACGGCGGCATCGATGACCTCGCCGGACTGAATCGGATTCTTCTCCTTTAATACGGTGACATCGCCGTCCGCGGAAACCAGTTCTATCCTGACCTCGCCGGCCGTCTCGACGATCGCCGATTGCTCGCTGCCGTAGAAGTCGCCACCGTCCATGTGTGCCACGACGGTTTTGGAATCGGCGCTCCATTCCCCCATCGGGTGCGGGTTTTTCTTCGCATAGGCCTTGACCGGCCCGGCGACCCGGCGATCGGAATTGCCTTCACGCAGTACGGGATTGACGGCACTGCCGAGCACTTTCGCATATCGATCCTTGATGGCTTGTTCCGCGTCGTCCTGCGGCTCCTCCGGATAATCCGGAATGTCGTAGCCCTGCGACTGCAACTCGCTGATCGCGTCAGTCAATTGAGGAATCGAGGCGCTGATGTTCGGCAACTTGATGATGTTTGCCTCGGACGTCTTGGCGAGTTCGCCGAGCTCGGCTAACGCATCACCTAGTTTCTGATCCTCGTTAAGATTGTCCGGAAAATTGGCGATGATCCGGCCGGCGAGGGAAATGTCCCTGGTCTCGACCTCGACGCCGGCGGCCTGCGTAAATGCGTTGATGATCGGCAGAAATGAACAGGTCGCCAGTGCGGGCGCTTCGTCAGTCTGCGTATAGATGATCTTTGCTTTGTTCATTAAATCCCGCCAATCAGGCACTCTTTATATAAGATAAATCCGCGCCGGGTAGCCGGCGACAAGCCGGCACCGCGGGCGGATTTGGTGGGCCCGGTAGGACTCGAACCTACGACCAAGGGATTCACTTGGCCCATCCATTTCTGGACGGAGTGGACTATCTCATCACCCTCAACCGAATTGTTAGGGGCGGGACGCTCTAGCCTGTTATCAAGAACACTCAAGTTCCCAGGTAGTCTCTG
>JABAOE010012271.1_pt4 | contig 11558 bp, 10 predicted proteins | sample 7062141 | NCBI WGS metagenome assembly JABAOE01 (sample SAMN14538627, study PRJNA623070) | marine sediment metagenome | biome: marine biome [ENVO:00000428]; feature: marine pelagic biome [ENVO:01000023]; material: deep marine sediment [ENVO:00002113] | place: India: Gulf of Khambhat ...
CACCAGCCCCGACTTGACCTTGCGGTTCGCACGCACCGCCATCAGTGCGGCTTCCGCCAGGGCCGAGGCGCCGTCGTACAACGATGCATTACTGACGTCCAGGCCGGTCAGCTCGGTGATCATCGTCTGGTATTCGTAGATTGTCTGCAGCGTGCCCTGACTCGCCTCCGCCTGGTACGGCGTGTACGCGCTGTAGTACTCACCGCGGGTCGCGATGTCCCAGACAGCCGTCGGGATGTGGTGCTCATAGGCGCCTGCGCCGATGAAGCACGACGGCGAGCCGTCCTGGTGCGCACGCTCACGCATCAGGCGCGAGATCGCCATCTCGCTGAGCGCCTCGGGAACGCCGTGCAGGTGATCGATACGCAGCTCGTCCGGGATTTCGTCGAACAGCTCCTCGATCGAGCCGGCGCCGATGGCCGCGAGCATCTCCCGAGTGTCTTTCTCGGTGTGCGGAATAAAAGGCATTTGAGCCTGCTCCCTGTGTTTCGTTTAGCCTTAGTCGTCGAGCGCGTCGAGCAGTTGCTGGTAGGCGTCCGGTGTCATCAACTCGCCTTCATCGAAGTCGCCGGGCTGCATGCGCACGATCCAGCCGTCGCCGTACGGATCGGCGTTGATTTTCTCGGGGTCGTCAGACAGCTCTTCATTCACCGCCGTGATGCTGCCGTCGATCGGCGCATACACGTCGGATGCCGCCTTGACGGATTCGACGACGGCCATTTCACCGCCGGCCTCGACGTCCTGTCCTTCTTCAGGCAGCTCGACGTAGACGAGGTCGCCCAGCGCCGTGGCCGCGTGGTCGGTAATGCCTACCGTCACGCTGCCGTCAGCTTCGCGACGCAGCCATTCATGATCGTTCGTATAGAGGAGATCCCCCGGCAGTTCACTCATCGTGTTACTCCTTAAGTCTCAATACAGATTTTCCCGTTGCGGACGAACGGCGGTTTGACCACGCGTACGTTCAGCAATTTGCCCCTGACATCGACCTGGGCACGGTCGTAGTCACCGGCCGGTATTCTCGCGAGCGCGATCGAGCGCCCGATCGTCGGCGAGAATCCGCCGCTCGTGATTTCGCCTTCACCGACGCCGTCGACGACGACTGTCATGTGATTGCGCAATACACCCTTATCTTCCAATAGCAGACCGACAAAGCGCCGTCTGTCCGTACTTTCCCGCTGTTTTTCGAGCGCGGCGCGCCCGATGAAGTCACGGTCTGCCGGCTCCCATGCAACCGTCCAGGCCAGCCCGGCCTCGAGTGGCGAGATCGTCTCGTCCATGTCGGAGCCATAGAGGTTCATCGCCGCCTCGAGGCGCAGCGTGTCGCGGGCGCCGAGACCGCAGGGAACGACACCTGCCGCCAGCAGGCGATCCCAGGCAGCAGCGGCATTGCCTGCCGGCATCACGATTTCCCAGCCATCCTCCCCGGTATAGCCCGTACGAGCGACGAACCAGTCGCCGGCAAACACGCCGTTGAACGGTTTGAGCGAAAGCGCCGCGTCGCGATACTCGGCAGGAACCAGCGGCGCAGCCAGTTCGCGCGCCTCGGGACCCTGGATGGCAATCATGGCCAGTTCTGCACGCTCAGTGACCGCCACCTCGAACGGTTCGGCCTGCTTGCGAATCCACGCCAGGTCCTTGTCCCGCGTTGCCGCGTTGACGACAAGCCGGTAGTCGGCGTCACCGACAAAATAGACGATCAGGTCGTCGATCACGCCGCCGTCTTCATTGAGCATGCAGGTATAGAGCGCCTTGCCGCGATCCTTGAGCTTGGCAACGTCATTGGCCACCAGTCGGCGCAGAAAGTCACGCACGCGTTCGCCGGACAGGTCGACGACCGTCATATGGGAAACATCGAACATCCCGGCCGCCTTGCGCACCGCATGGTGCTCTTCTTTCTGCGACCCGTAGTGCAGCGGCATGTCCCAGCCACCGAAATCGACGATGCGCGCACCGGCCTCGACGTGCTGGTCATACAGCGGAGTTTTCGAACCCATGATCGGTCCCCACAAAAACAAACGAGGGGCGGCAGGCATCGCTGCCTGCCGCCCCTCTGTCCTTTGGTACCTGAGAGATGAGTGACGTTATCGTCACTTTCCCCTTCGGTGGGCCATTGAGGCCTCTCTCCAGAGCTGATCAGCGTGCACGGTCCTTTTGCCTGAGCGTTTCCGAGCGAGTTGCGCCTTCGGCGCCCCGATTGAACGGGGTCTCTTCCAGGCACGCTATGGATCAGTGGGCGCATCATAGCCAATGCCAACTGCAGTTGCCACCGACGGTACATGAGGTAACAATGCGGGGCTTCGTCAATCAGGGGGTTGCGATGAAAAGGACCGGAATCACATTCTTTCTGCTGTGTCTTCTTGCGGCCGGGGCCGCGCTTGCGGACACCACGTCGGACTTCGAGGCGCTCCTCGACGAGCACTGGCAATGGACCTTGAAGAACTCGCCCGTGATGGCCTCGATGATGGGCGACCGGCGCTACAACCAGGTCTGGGGCGACAGCAGCCTGGGCGCCATCGAGACTCGGCAACAGGAGACCCGCGCGTTCCTGCGCCGCACCTACGCTATCGATCGCAACGGTCTGTCCGCCGAGGATCAGCTCAATCATGAGCTGTTCCGCCGCCAGCTCCAGAACGCAGTCGACGGATTCCAGTTCAATGGCCACCTGATGCCCTTCAGCCAGCGCGGCGGCATACAGAACCTTGAAAACACGACGCAGCAATTGCGCCTGGCCACGGTCGAGGATTATGACGACTGGCTGGCGCGTCTCGGCAAGATCGACGTCCTGATCGACCAGACGATCGCGCTGGCGGAAAGGGGTCGTAAAACCGGCATGATGCCGCCCCGCATCATCATGGAACGCCTGCCCGACCAGATCGCCGCGCAGGTCGTCGAGTTCCCGGCCGACAGCCCGTTTTTCAAGCCGTTCGCGAGCCTGCCCGAAAGTTTTTCCGCTATCGATCGCGAGCGCCTGCGCGCAGAGGCCACCGACGTCATCGAGAAGACCGTCCTGCCTGCGTACCGCAAACTGGAGCGCTACTTCAACGAGAAGTACCTGCCGGCAACGCGCGAGAGTATCGGGCTGTCGGCGTTAGCGAACGGCTCGGCCTGGTATGAGCAGCGGGCACGGACCTATACGACGACGCGCCTGTCACCCGACGAGATTCATCGCATCGGCCTCGACGAGGTCAAGCGCATTCGCGACGAGATGATGAAGATCATCGAGGAAGTCGAATTCGACGGGACATTCCATGCATTCCTCGAGCATCTCAGAACCGACCCGCAGTTCTATTTCGACAATCCCGATGACCTGTACCAGGAGTACCTGGCCACCAGCAAGCGCATCGATCCCGAACTCGTCAAACTGTTCGGCAAACTGCCGCGCATGCCCTACGGCGTGAAACCGATTCCCGACGCGATCGCACCCGATACCACGACCGCGTATTACGGTCGTCCTGCGGCCGATGGCAGCCGCGCCGGTATCTACTACGTCAATCTCTACAAACCCGAGGTGCGCCCGAAGTACGAGATCGAGGTGCTCTCCGTGCACGAGGCGATGCCCGGCCATCACCTGCAGATCGCGCTGCAGCAGGAACTCGGCGATGTGCCGATGTTCCGCCGTTTCATGGGATTCACGGCCTTCTCCGAAGGCTGGGGACTCTATAGCGAGCGCCTCGGTTACGACCTCGGCTTGTACCAGGACCCGTACTCACGCTTCGGCCAGCTGACCTACGACATGTGGCGTGCCGTGCGCCTGGTCGTCGATACGGGTATGCACTACAAAGGCTGGACGCGGCAGCAGGCCATCGATTTCTTCAAGGACAACGCGGCCAAGACCGAGCACGACATCGTCAATGAGGTCGATCGATACATCTTGTGGCCCGGCCAGGCACTGGCGTACAAGATCGGCCAGCTCAAGATCCTGCAGATCCGCGAGCGCGCCGAGATCCAGCTCGGTGACAAATTCGACATCCGCGCCTTCCACGATGAACTGCTGGGCGGAGGCGCGCTGCCGCTCGACCTGCTCGAGCAGCGCATGGACCGATGGATGGCGGCGCAATGAGCGATTCCAAACTCAGGCAGTGGCTCGAGATTGTCGGCATTGGCGCCGTTGTCGCGTCACTTGTGTTCGTCGGTATCGAGATCCGACACTCGAGCCGGGCGGCACTCGAAGAATCATTCAACAGCAGCCTCGCCAACCTGGTTTCGGTCGAGGAACTGGTTGTCGAGAATGCGGAGGTCTGGCTACGCGGTTGTCGCGGTGAGGAACTCAGTGACGCCGATCAGATGCTGTTCACGCACATCTATCACGCCTATGAGTTCATGTATTTCATGCAGTGGCTGCGCGGTACCGAGGGTGTTGTTATCGCAGATGATGACCTGACTGTCGACAATATCGCCTGGAATCTCTACCGCAGCGACGGGCTGCGCCGCGAATGGGATCTGCACGGCGACTGGCGGCCCCATGTGCCTGACGAAATGCCGTTCCAGCAGTGGCGGGCACTGGTCGAGGCACGCATCGCCGAGTACCCGGATTTCGAACCCGAGCCGATCGATAACGTCTTTCGCTGTGGCTTGAACTAGCCCGCGTCGACCATTTCAAGCAATTCTTCGGTCAGGACCATGTTGTCCTCGAGCAGATTTCCCGAAATAGTCAGATTCGTGATCCAGAAACGAAGGCTTTCGATCAATTCAGAATCGCCGGCCAGCCGCTGCAGCAGCGCGGCCCCCACCTGGTCATCGATTGCCAGTTCGCAATCGACGAGGGCCTGGTTGTCGCCCAGGCCCAGATGGCATTCCTCCCACACGTGTCGCTGGACGACGAGCGGCATCATGCCACGCACGTGCTCACGGTACCTGGGCATGTACAGAAACAGGTGCTCCGCCTGCAGGCTGTTCGCGTAGACGTAGTAGGTCGCGAGTTTCGAACGCAGTTCGGCATTTCGAACGAGACTCAGCTCGCCGGCAGCTTTCATTTCGTCATACGTCGTGGAGACGGATGTGTATGGGTCCACCTGGCTTGCCTGGAAATAGGCCAGCACCGTCTGGCTGACAGAACCGCGATACAGTTCACCGGTTTCAGCATGCCTGATTGCGGCCTCACCGTACTCAATGACGCGGCCCCAGAAAACCTGCCGAGCCTGTGCCGCGCTCTGGTCACTGACGAGGTCGGCACGAATGCGTTCGAGGTATTCCCGCGCGCGATCGTCTTCCTGTCTCGCCTCGTTCCAGTTGCTAACCTCGATACCGACGTAGACGCCGACGACGACGNNTGACCTCGATACCGACATAAACGCCGACGACGACGATCACAAAGTCAACGAAAACGGCGAACCAGTTTTCGTTGACGATGTGATGCTTGATGCGTCGTAGCAGCACGCTTAGTCAGCCGGCCCGCGCCGCCGGGAATGTGGCGATTAACGGGCATACAACTGCAGTCATGAGGGTTTCCTTTCCGATTGGAATTTCTGTTGGGCAACGGCTGCCCGCTCCGACGGGGATGCGGATGCATCATAGAACTCGTCAATGCGCTCGATCCGACCCGCCAGGCCCGTACCGTTCGCAATCTGGATATTGAGGCCCGGCCGCGCATTCATCTCGAGCACCAGCGGACCGAGGTTGCGGTCGATGACCATGTCGACGCCGAGATAGCCGAGCCCGGTGACGTCTTGGGCCTTCGCGGAGGACTCGAGAATGAAATTCCAGTGCGGTATCTCGAGGCCGGCGATGAGTGCGCCGGTGTCAGGGTGTTCGTCAACGACCTCGTAGTCCAGCACACCGTTCAACGTAACGCCTTTACCCATATCGACGCCGGCCCCGACGGCGCCCTGGTGGAGGTTGGCCTTGCCGTCCGATGCCTTCGTCGGGAGGCGCACCATGGCCATCGCCGGGTAGCCGCGGTAAACCACGACGCGAATGTCGGGCACCCCCTGGTAGGAAACGTCTGAAAAAATCGGATCGAAACGCACGCAATACTCGATCAGCGCCTTGTCCGGGTTACCGCTCAGGCTGTACTGACCGCCGACGATATTGGACAGGTGATAGAGAATCTCGTCCTCGGCCACGATCAGGCCGCTGGCCAGCCGAAACGAATTGCGCTTGCGCTCGCTACGTCCCGTTACGACGAGAATGCCGTCGCCCCCGCTGCCCCGCGCCGGCTTGATCACGAAACTTGCATGCTCGGCGACGATGTCGGCAAAGCGCCGCACTTCGCCCTGGTTCGCGATGACACCGTAGAGTTCCGGTACTGCCATCCCGGCGGCAATCGCCAGCTCCTTGGTCTTCGCCTTGTCGTCCACGCGCGGGTAGAGGCGCCGTGGATTAAGGCGCATGATGAAGTCGCAATTGCGCTCGTTGAGACCGAGTACGCCCGCCTCGCGTAGCTGCTTTGCCACTTCCAGCATCAGCTGCCCCCCAGCGCCCTGAAACGCTGCAACTCGGTCAATCGATAGCCGGTGTAGCGTCCGGCAAGAACAACGAGCGCCAGCACGACGAGCAGCAGCTCGGGGAATGTGAAGACCAGGTGCTCGAGCCACGCCATGCCCATCAGCATGTAAGCAGCCACGGCGATGACGAGGCTGCCGAGCCCGGCCCGAATCGCATCCGATGCGCCGCGCTCTTCCCACACGACCGACATGCGCTCAATCGTCATCGCAATGATGACCATCGGGAACAGCGCGACCGAGAGACCCGTCTCCATGCCGAGACGATGCGAGGTCAGGCTGATGAACAGCATCAACAGCACGACCACGATCAGCACGGCGCTGAGTCGCGGCACGAGCAACAGGCGCAGTCGCTCGAGCAGGAAGCGGATACTCAGGCCGAGCGCCACGAGCAGCGTAAACAGGATGACGCCCCAGAGCAGCCGCGTCTCGCGAAACGCGAGCGCGATCAGCACCGGCATGAACGTGCCGAATGCGTCGATGCCGACGATGTTGCGCATCACGACCATGGCGAGTGCGCCGATCGGGATCATGAGTAATACAGCGTATACGGCCTGGGTCTGGATCGGCAGGCTGTAGAGCGAGAAATCGACGACGCTCGTGCCCTGCTGTGCCGCCTGCGTCTCGGCGATTGCGACTGCATCGAGATTGTTCTGTTGCACGGCGAATTCCACCGCGACATTGCTGCCACCCTCGACACTGACGAGGTCCTCGCTGCCACGCCACCAGACGAAGAACCGGTCGGGCAGGTTCTGTTCACCCGTCGCCGGGTTGAAGTACAGCCATTCGTCTCCGTCATGCACCTCGAGCCAGGGCAGCAACGCCGCCGTGCGCTGCCGGCCCGCGAGCGGCAGGCCGTGCACCGTGCGCGCCGGAATGCGCGCGGCTGCAAGCAGGGTCGTGGCAATGTCAACGAAGTCGGTATCGGTCTGGACGCCCGACAGCAGCAGTTCGACGTTCGGGTCGGGCGACGGGTCGTTCAGTCGACGTAGCAGCTCCATGGTGAATGACTCGGTATCGGCCGAACGCTCACGAACGTCGGCAACCAGCACTTCGACGGCCGTATTCAGCGGTTCGTTGATGACGGGTAGTGGCGGGAACGGCGGCACGGTATCCGACTGGTCGACACTCGAATCCTCGTACACCGAGATGCGGTAGTAGATCGCCTGCTCGCCGTCGGCACGACGAATAGTCCACTGTGCTTCACGGCCGCCGCTTCCGTAATTCAGGCTGAAGCCGTAGCCGCGCGACACCGAGTTCTCATTGAGCATGCGAAAACCGGGCGTCAGCGTGGGCACGTGGAGTTGTACCTTGATCGTCCCGGGCCCGCTGTCAAAGCGCACGGACGACTCGATCGTCCACACCGGTCGTTCCTGGTCCGCACCGATCGGGAAACCCAGTACCTGCCACTTGTACCAGAATACGGACAAGCCAATAACGGTCAGCAACGCGGCAAGCACGTACACGTATCGTTGCTTCATTGTCCTCCCAGTGAGCGTCAGTCGACGCCCAGCGCTACCTTGACGGCGCGTTCTCTTAGCGGGCCGCTGCGGTTAAAAACCCGCATGCCGGCCGTTCGTATTTGTCTTACGGGTCCCGAGTCTGTCGCAAACAGGCGATTCAGACCAGTCATAAAGTGGAGCATCGTCGCGTTTGCGCCCTTGCGGGCACGCTCATAACGGCGCAGGACCGGCTTGTCGCCCGGGTGCAGGCCGGCTTCGAGCGCAGCATCTACCTGTCGCGCAAGCTCGGCCGCGTCCTGCAGGCCGAGATTGGCGCCCTGGCCGGCCAGCGGGTGAATCGCGTGCGCCGCATCGCCAATCAGGGCGAGATTCGGCATTACATAGTCCCGCGCGTGGCGCGCACACAGCGGAAATGCACCTTTCGGGCCCGCAACTTCGAGCGCGCCGAGCACGTAGTCCGACGCTGCGCTCAACAGCCGCCCTGTGGCGGCGTCATCGGCCGCCAGCGCAGCGTTTACCTTTTCCGGGGATGTCGACCAGACCACCGACACGCGCCCGTCCTCGAGCGGCAGGATGCCCAACGGGCCCTCGCGCAGGAAACGCTGCCTTGCAATCGCCCCATGGGGTCTCTCAGGGCGCAGGTGCGTGACGAATGCGGTCTGCGCATATGGCCACTCGTTCGTGTCGATACCGACCATGGCGCGTATTCGCGAATGCGCCCCGTCGGCGCCGATGACAAGATCCGCCTCGAGGACCTCGCCACTGTCCAGCTCGATCTCGAAGCGTCGCTGCGACCGGCGGAGCGCCCGCACCGGGTTGTCGAAGTACAGCGTCACGTCTGTGCGATCCAGCTGGTACAACAGCACGTCCTGCAGCAGTACGTTTTCGACGATGAATCCGAGTTGCGGAACGGCAAATTCTTCCGCGTCGAAGCGCAGCGTCGCGGCGCTGTCCGGGGCGTCCCCTTCGTCCCAGACGCGCATGCCGTCGTACGGCGAGGCCCGTGTCTCTGCCGCGTATTCCCAGGCGCCGACCGAGTCGAACAGGGCGACCGTGCCGGTGGAGATGGCCGAGACCCGCAGCGCTACGTCATCGTCGGGCGAGAAGACGGCCCGCGGCGCGGCATCGACCAGCGTGATGTCGAGCCGCTCCCGATGCGGCCCTTGTGCCAGCAGCGTCGCGGCCATGAGGCCGGTCACGCCACCGCCGACCACGACGACCTGGTAATGGCGATTCATTTCACGGGCACTCCGCGCGAGAGCCTGGGCAGGCGACCGGCCAGTCCCATCGTGTGTTTGGCAAATGCGGATCGCACCCCGGGAACCAGGTCGAAGCCGAGCATGCCGACGCTGCGCAATGTCCGCAGCGGACGCCGGCGGCTGCCGAACAGCTTCACGAGACTGTCGGTAAAACGCACGAGTTTCTTCTGGTCCGCGCGCCGCCAGGCGGCATAGTCCTCGAGCAGCTTGGCATTTCCGGGATCGCATGCGGCGCTATCGTCGCGCGCGTCGGCAATACAATCGACGATAGCCGCAACATCCCGCATGCCGAGATTGAACCCTTGTGCCGACACGGGGTGGAGACCGTGCGCCGAGTTGCCGATAAGTACACTGCGTGTCGCCGTGAGCCGCAGCGCCTTGCTCAGGATCAGCGGATACGACGCGCGCGTGCCGACGCGGGAGAAAGTCCCCAGTCGGTAACCGAACTCCTGTTGCAGTTCGGCGAGGAACGCCTCGTCTTTGAGCGCCATGACCCGCTCGGCATCGTGCTCGGAGACGGTCCAGACAAATGCAGCGCGCTCATCCGCGACCGGTAGGATCGCCAACGGCCCCTGCGGCGTGAAGCGCTCGTACGCCATGTTATCGACCGGCTGCTCGGGTTGCAGATTGCCGATGACGGCGCGCTGCTCGTAGTGGCTCTTATCGGCTGCGATTCCCATCATCTCGCGCACCCGGGAATTGGCGCCGTCCGCCGCGGCGAGCAGAGCACATTCCAGGTCACGCGACTCACCGTCGTCGAATTCGACGGTTGCAGCCGCCCGTTCCGGCGACAGGTCGATGGCCGCCACCGTTGCCGGACAAAGGAGGTCCACCTGCGACGCAGCGCTGAGTGCTTCCTGGAGGACGCCGCCGAGCACGCGGTTGATGACCACGTAGCCCAGCGCCTCGACGCCCTGCTCCTCCGCGTCGATGTGCGAAAACCCGAAGCGTCCCTGGTCGGACACGTGGATAGCGGTGATCGGCGTTGACGCGGCCACGATGTCGGACCAAAAACCCATCGCTTCGAACATGCGCTGGGTGCTGCGCGAAAGTGCCGTCGAGCGTTCATCGAAACTCGGTTGTTCGGCGGCCTTGCGCGCCACGGGTTCGATGACGGCAACTCGCAGGCCGAGCGGCGCCAGCGCAAGAGCAAGGCAAGAGCCGATCATGCCGCCACCGGCGATGACAATGTCGTACTTCTGCCTCATGCGGCGTTCATCAGCGCCTCGATGTCGTCCGGATCCCTGGCAAGGCCCTTGCTGAGAACGTCGGGGCCTTTGGTCGTGACCGCGACGTCGTCTTCAATGCGAATCCCGATATTGCGGAACGCTTTCGGGATACTGCGCTTGTCGGGAATGTAGATACCCGGCTCGACCGTCGTCACCATACCAGGCTCGAGCACGCGCCATTCATCGCCAACCTTGTAGTCACCGACGTCATGCACATCGATTCCTATCCAGTGCCCGGTCCGGTGCATATAGAACTGACGGTAGGCGTTGTCCTTGATCAACGTCGGCAGCTTTCCTTCAATCAGGCCGAGATTCCTGAGGCCTTTTGTGATGACGCGCACGGCAGCGTCGTGAGGATCGTTCCAGTGATTGCCTTTGACCGTCTTCTCGATCGCCGCGAGCTGCGCCTCGAGCACGATCTCGTAAACCGCTCGCTGTTCCGGGCTGAAACGACCATTTACGGGAAAGGTGCGCGTGATATCCGATGCGTAGTAGTCGAGTTCGCAACCGGCGTCGATTAGCAGCAGGTCGCCGTCGCGGAGTACATCCGAGTTCTCGACATAGTGCAGCGTGCACGCATTCGCGCCACCACCGACAATCGGGCTGTACGACGCCCAGGCGCCGTTCCGGCGGAACTCGTGGCGAAACTCGGCCTCGACCTCGTACTCGAACATGCCCGGGCGCGTCATCTGCATGGCGCGCTGGTGCGCGGCTACGGCGATCTTCGCCGACTTACGCATCGCCGAGATCTCGGCCCGGCTCTTGTAGAGCCGCATGTCATGCAGCAGATGATCCAGTGCGACGAATTCGTGCGGCGTGTGCACGCCGCGCGAGAGTCTCGACCGCAGCGAGTTGACCCACTCCGCCACATGCGTATCGAAGTCCGAGTACATGCCCATCGTGTAGTAGACGCGGCTGCAGCCCTCGATCAGACCGGGAATGATGTCGTCGATGTCATCGATCGGGAATGCGTCGTCAGCGCCATAGTGTTCGATGACGCCGTCCTGCCCGGCCCGCGAACCATCCCACAGCTCCCGGTCAGGATCCCGCTCGCGACAGAACATCAGGTACTCCCCCTGCGGCCGGCCCGGAATCAGAACCGCAACGGCGTCGGGCTCGGTGAAGCCGGTCAAGTAATAGAAGTCGCTGTCCTGGCGGAAGCGATAC
>JABAOE010023091.1_pt2 | contig 11553 bp, 13 predicted proteins | sample 7062141 | NCBI WGS metagenome assembly JABAOE01 (sample SAMN14538627, study PRJNA623070) | marine sediment metagenome | biome: marine biome [ENVO:00000428]; feature: marine pelagic biome [ENVO:01000023]; material: deep marine sediment [ENVO:00002113] | place: India: Gulf of Khambhat ...
CCGGCACGATGAATCTGACGGAGCCGCAGGCCGGCTCCGACCTGGGCGCGTTGAAGAGCCGCGCGGTGCCGGCCGGCGACGGCAGCTACCGGATTTTCGGCCAGAAGATTTTCATCACCTGGGGTGAGCACGAGNNTCTGGTGCTGGCCAGGCTGCCAGACGCGCCGCCGGGGACCCGTGGCCTGTCTTTGTTCGTCGTGCCGAAATTCCTGCCCGACGCCAACGGCGCGCCGGGCCCGCGCAACGATGTCTTTTGCGGCGGCATTGAGGAAAAGCTCGGCATTCACGGCTCGCCCACCTGCACCATGATCTATGGCGACGGCTATGCCGGCGCGGCAACCGGCGACGGGGCAGGGGCCGTCGGCTGGCTGGTCGGCGAGGCGAATCGCGGCCTCGCCTGCATGTTCACCATGATGAACAATGCCCGCCTGATGGTCGGCATCCAGGGCGTCGGCGTCGCCGAGCGCGCCCTGCAGGAGGCCACCGCCTATGCCGCCGAGCGCCGCCAGGGCCGCGCTCCGGGCTGGCAGGGCGAGGGCATGAGCCCGATCATCGAGCATCCCGACATCCGCCGCATGCTGTTGGTCATGCGCGGCCTGACCCAGGCGAGCCGCGCCATCTGCTATGTCTGCGCCGACGCCATCGACAGGGCGCGCGGCGACGATGCGGCCGGCTTCTGGCAGCAGCGCGCCAATCTGCTGACGCCGGTCGCCAAGGCGTTTTCCTCCGATGCCGGTTTCCAGGTCGCCACGCTCGCCATCCAGGTGCATGGCGGCATGGGCTATATCGAGGAGACCGGCGCCGCCCGGCATTTGCGCGATGCCCGCATCGCCCCGATCTACGAGGGCACCAACGGCATCCAGGCGCTCGATCTGGTGACCCGCAAGCTGCCGCAGGCCGGCGGCGAACACATCAATCTCTATTTCGACGAATTGTCGGCCATCGCCGACAAGGTCGGCGCCAGCAACCGCGACGATCTCGGCCACATCGCTGAGCGGCTGACGGCGGCGGTTGCCGACGGCCGCGCCGTCACCGCCTGGCTACTGCAGCGACTGGAAAGCGGCGACAAGGCTGCGGCGCTGGCCGGTGCGACGCCCTATCTGCGGCTTGTCGGCCTGACCGCTGGCACCGCCTATCTGGCAAAGGGCGCGTTGGCCTGCGATGCCGGCGTTGCCGGCCCGGCCGGCCGCGCGATTGCCGCAGCGCGCGCCTTTGCTGACCTGTTGACGCCGCAAACGGCGGCCCTGCGGGTCACCGTCACCGAGGGCGCCGATGCCGTTCTTGCCGCGCCGGCCGAGCTTCTGGCGGACTGACCCATGACCGATGGCATCGATATCGCGCTGAGCGGCGCTGTCCAGACCCTGCGGCTTACCCGCCCGGAGAAGAAAAACGCACTGACGACGGCGATGTACGACGCCCTGTCGGCGGCACTGGAAGCGGCCGATGGCGATGACGCCATCGCCGTCAATCTGCTGCTTGGCGCCCCCGGCATTTTCACAGCCGGCAACGATATCGGCGACTTCATGCGCATCGCCAACGAAGGCCATGGCCTGGGCGCCTCCATATTGCGCTTCCTGCGGGCGCTGGCGACCAGCGACAAGCCACTGGTCGCCGGTGTTGACGGCGCCGCCATCGGCGTCGGCACGACGCTGTTGCTGCATTGCGACCATGTCGTTGCCAGCGACCGGTCGGTCTTCGCCACGCCCTTCGTCGATCTCGGCCTGGTGCCGGAAGCCGCCTCCAGCCTGATCGCGCCGCGCCTGATGGGCCATGTCCGCGCCTTCGAGCTGCTGGTCATGGGCCGGCAGTTCTCCGCCGAAGCGGCCTGTCGGGCGGGCCTGATCAACCGGGTCGTTGCGCCTAAGGAGCTGGAGGCCGCCGCCGCTGAGGCCGCGGCCGCCATTGCCGCCAAGCCGCGCCGGGCGCTGCTGATGGCGCGCCGTCTGATGAAAGGCGAACCCGCCGAGGTCCTGGCACAGATCGACGCGGAGGCCGAATGCTTTGCCGAGCGCCTGGCCTCCGCCGAGGCGCGGGCGGCCTTTGCCGCCTTCCTGCAAAAAGGTGACGGCTGATCGCCGCGATCGGCGCCGGCAAGAACAATCGCAAGGAAAAGTCCCATGCACGATTATACCGGCAAGACGGCCTTTGTCGCCGGCGGCACCACCGGCATCAATTTCGCCATCGCGGAGGGCTTCGCCAGGGCCGGCGCGCGGGTCTATGTCGTCAGCCGCAAGGACGACAACGTTCGTGCCGCCGTTGAAAAGCTGACCGCGATTGCGCCGCAGGCGGACGGAACAACGGCCGACGTCCGTGACATGGCGGCGGTCGAGGCGGCCTTTGCGGACTGTGCCGAAAAATTCGGCGCCATCGACGTGCTGATTTCCGGCGCCGCCGGCAATTTCCCGATCTATGCCAACGCCCTGTCGTCAAACGGCTTCAGGGCGGTGATGGATATCGATCTGCTCGGCACCTTCCACGTCATGCGCGCTGCCTTCCCGCATCTGAAAAAGCCCGGCGCCGTGGTGATCAGCATATCGGCGCCGCAGGCCATGCTGGCGATGGAGGCGCAGATCCATGTCTGCGCTGCCAAGGCCGGCGTCGACATGGTGACGCGGGTGCTGGCCATGGAATGGGGCGGTCATGGCGTGCGGGTTATCTCCGTCATACCAGGTCCGATCGAGGGCACGGAGGGCATGAAGCGTCTGGCGCCGACGCCGCAGATGCAGGACATGGCGGCCGCCACCGTGCCGCTGAAGCGCATGGGCACCGGCGCCGACATGGCCGATGCCTGCCTCGCTCTGGCCTCGGACTCTTGCCGCTACATATCCGGCGCCGTCATCCCCGTCGACGGCGGCTGGCACCTCGGCGGCGCCGGCCAGGCCATGGCCCTTGCCATGAGCGAGGCGCGCAAGATGGGGCTGGTCAAGACCGGCGACTGACGCCGGTCAGCTCGGCTTTTTCGCGCCGGCCTCGCGCCGGCGTCGCATCAGCGCCGCAAGTTCCGCATCCGGATTGTCGGATAGCGTGATTCTCAAATTAACGATGAGGTCGCCATAGCCGCCCTCGCGCGGCAGTCCCTTGCCCTTCAGGCGCATCGCCTTGCCGCTGCCGGCCATCGGCGGCACGCTTATCTGCACCCGGCCGGCCAGGGTCGGCACCGCCACCTTGCCGCCCAGAACGGCGTCGGGCAACGAGACCGGCACGTCGATCCGCAGGTCCGATCCGGCGACCGTGAACAGCCGATGCGGCACGAACCGCACGGCAATCAGCGCATCGCCGGCCGGACCGCCAGTGGCCGATGGCCGGCCCTGTCCCTTCAGCCGGATCACCTGGCCGTCGCTGACGCCCCTCGGCAGCGTCAGGGCGACGGTCTTGCCGCTCGGCAGGCTGGCGGAGGGTTTCTTGCCGGCGACGATATCTTCTAGTGTGACGGCGATCTCCGCCCTGACGTCGCTGCCGCGTGTCGGGCCAGCCGCCGGCTGCCGCTGCTGGCGCTGCGCCGCGTCGCCGAAGCTGCCGAAAATGGAGCGGATGATATCGTCATCGACGCCACCGCCGGGACCGCCGGTGGAGAACCGGAAGCGGCGCGCCCCGCCGCCTCGCGCGCCGGCCTGCCGGCCGCCGAATCCGGCGAAGATATCAGCGAAGGCGCCCGGATCGAAATGCTCAAAGCCGCGGCCGCCGGCCCCGGCGCCGAAGCCGCCCGGACCCTGGCCGGCAAAGCCCTCAAATCCGGCAAAGCGCGGTTTGCCCTGTGCGTCGATCTCGCCGCGGTCATATTGCGCCCGCTTTTCCTTGTCGCCGAGAATCTCATAGGCGGTGTTGATTTCGGCAAACCGGTCCTTGGCCCGCGCATCGCCCTTGTGACGATCGGGATGGCTTTCCTTGGCGAGCTTGCGGTAGGCGCGCTTGATTTCGGCCGCGTCGGCCGCCCTGTCAACGCCGAGCACGTCATAAGGGTCGCGCATGGCTGTCCGTCTGAATCCTGGTCAAGATGCCGTCAGCGCAAATATGGGGAATTCGGCCGCCAAATGCCAATCCCGCAGGCCGCGGAAATTGCCCCGTTGCGGCCGCCGCTCAGCCCTGATCGGCGCCGGCGGCCTCGATGGATTGCACCACCACGCCCTCGTCCCTCTGGCAGGCCTTGCCGAAATAGCGGTGAATCCCCAGCATGCTGATCACCGTGGCGCCGAACGAGCGGCAGGTCTCGCCGTCCTGCCGGCTGGCTTCCGAAAGCGGTACGACGGTGCCGGTCGATCCGGTCTGGCCGTTTTCCCAGTCGACGCCCGCCGCCGTCACCGCGCCCAAGAGATCATTAGCCGCCGCCGCTCCGATTGCTGTTGCGTCGGAATAGGCGAGCGTCTCGGGGATCGGTTCCTGCACCACCACCTGCGCCGCCGCCGGCTGGCTTGCCGGTTCCTCGCTCGCCGTCAATGAGGGCAGCGGAATATTGACCGCCCCGCAGCCCGCCAGCAACAGTGCCGGCACGGCTATGAAAAGGCTTCGCTGGAGGTGGCGACGATGGCCGCTATAATGGCCACCGGACAGGCAATTACGGGACTGGCGATCAGCTTTTTTCACGCTCAGGAAACCAATGCGATGGATGACAACGGCGACAATGCGGCACCAGAGTTAACAAGAAGTGACCTTGAAAAAGCCGATAATCCGTTTGCCGTGTTTGAGCAATGGTTCAAAACGGCGCAGCGCAGCGAGCCCGAAGATGCCGAGGCCATGGCGCTGGCCACCGTCGACGAGGCCGGCCTGCCCGATGTCCGCATGGTGCTGCTGAAGGGCTATGGCGAGACCGGCTTTGTCTTCTACACCAACTTAAAAAGCCGCAAGGCCCTCGATCTCGCAGCCAATCCCGGGGCGGCGCTGTGTCTGCACTGGAAGTCGCTACGCCGCCAGGTTCGCATCCGCGGCCATGTCGAGCCGGTCAGCGATGCGGAGGCCGACGTCTATTTCCGCAGCCGGCCGCGTCTCAGCCGCATCGGCGCCTGGGCCAGCCACCAGTCGCAGCCGCTGGAAAGCCGCTTTGCGCTGGAAAAGGCGGTGGCCGCCCAGACCGCGCGTTTCGCCGCCGGTCCCATACCGCGGCCGGATTTCTGGTCCGGCTACCGGCTTGTTCCGCAATCGATCGAGTTCTGGCGCGAGGCTGCCTTCCGGCTGCATGACCGCATTGTTTTTCGCCGCGACGCCGCCGGCGGCTGGCGCCGCACGCGGCTATATCCCTGATATTTCCGGCGTTTCCGGTTGGCCGGCGGTCCGCCGGCGATCGCTGAATAGCGTGATCGACCGGCAAAGTTTTTCTTTAGTTAATGAAAAGTAAATATTTGAGGCCTGTATAATATTCGACTTATTAACAAATTCCCGTTTATCAAGTTCATAATTTATTCAACGCGATTGAAGCTAGTTCTGGTATTTGCCAGCATCGGATTATTAAACTGTCACTGCGAGTGCTGTCGTCACAGCGCCGTCATGGCATATGAGGGTTGGATATCATGTTTGCATTGCGGTCGCGTATCAACACCAGCTCGGTCGCCGGCCTGTGGGCGGCGACGGGCCATTGGATCGGCAGGACATGGCGGACGCTGCGCGAGGACAATCGCGGCGGCACGGCGGTTCTGGCGGCGATCATGTTTCCGGCGATCATCGGCGGCTTCGGCCTCGGCGCGGAAGCCGGCTACTGGTATTACACCCAGCGCAAGATCCAGCACGCAGCCGATGTCTCCGCCCATGCCGCCGGCATCCGCAAGCGCACTGGCGACGATGCGGCGACCTATGAAGCGGTGGCGCTGGACATCGCTGTCAAGTCCAAGTTCCGCGACTATATGGGCACGATAGAAGTCAATTCGCCGCCCCTGACCGGCGCCTATGTGGCCAACAATGACGCCGTTGAGGTGATCCTGACGGAAAACCTGCCGCGGCTGTTCACCGCCATCTTCTCAAACTCCACCGTACCCATACGCTCGCGCGCCGTCGTGCTCATCGAGGACGGCTCCGTCGCCTGCATCCTGGCGCTCGGTCCGACGGAATCGCAGGGTGTCAGCCTTGGCGGCAATTCCACCGTCACTCTCGACGGCTGCGATGTCGCCTCCAATTCCCTGATGCCGACTGCCTATGACCAAAGCGGCGGTCCGTCGATGACGACGGGCTGCATCCATACCGTCGGCGAGGCCAATGTCGGTGGCGGCTCATTGACCCTCAACGACTGCAACGAGATCAACGAATACGCACCGACCGTTGCCGATCCCTATGCCGACCGTGCCGAGCCGACGGTGTCGGGCAATTGCTCAAACTTCAATGCTAACGCCGGCGGCGGTGGCAATGGCAATGGCAATGGCAATGGCAACGGCAACGCCACCCAGGTGCAGCCCGGCCATTATTGCGGAATGCAGTTTTCCGGTCAGGGCACCTACAACCTGAACCCCGGCGTCTACATCGTCGATGGTGCCGACTTCCGCATCAATTCCGGCGTCACGGTGACCGGCACTGACGTGACCATCTATCTGGTCAATGGCGCGAGAATCAAAATCGAGGGTGGCGCCATGGTTGACCTGTCCGCACCCAGCGACAAGACCGATCCCTATGCCGGCATCCTGTTCTTCGGCGAGCGCGACACCACCACACAGCTCGACCACTCCATCAACGGCGGTTCCAATACCAATTTTGAGGGCGCCATCTACACGCCCACCGACGATATAAATTACGCCGGCGGCGCAGCGGGGCCCAATGGCTGCCTGCAGGTGATCGGCTGGACGGTCGAGTTCACCGGCAACTCGGATTTTCAGTCCGATTGCACGAATTCCGGCACCACCGACATCAAGGTCAACGAATCGGTCGCCATTGTCGAATAGACCATGCCAGGAAGGGATTGAGCCCATGACTTACCGGTTTTCGTTGAAGGCCCTGGCCGGCAGGTTCCGCCGCGAAGACAAGGGTGTCGCCGCCATGGAATTCGGCCTTGTCGCGCCGATCCTGTTCTTCGGCCTGTTGTCGGCCATCGATATCGGTCTGGCGGTCAATGAGCGCATGGATGTCAATCATGTGCTGCGCGCCGGCGCCGAGGCGGCGATCAACAAGTCGGACGAAGCCGACGTGCTCGCCATCATGGCGGCCACGGCGCAGCAGAACATGACCGTCGACCTCAACGGCCAGGGCGCGCCAACCGATCTGAGCCTTTCCGTCGATCAGTATTGCGCCTGTCCGGACGCCACGGAGGTGGCGGTCGCCTGTTCGACGGTCTGCACCGGTGATGTGCCGACCTATGTCTATTACCAGATCGACGGTTCCAAGACCTATTCCGGCATGTTCATTCCGGATATCAGCTTCTCGCCGTCCATCCGCGTGCAGATTCGCTAGGAGAGGGTGATGCGTCCACTGTCCGCTCTGTTCAGGCGGTTGGCTCGCGACGAGGATGGCGGCCCGGCCCTGGAATTCGCCATCATCGCGCCGGTCTTCATCGCCGTCAGCCTCGGCATCATCAGCCTCGGCTACGCCTTTCAGGTGCGCAACGAGATGGCGCATGCCGCCGACGCCGGCATCCGCCAGGTGCTGATGGATCCGACCATTTCCGATCAGGATCTGGAAACCGCCATCAAGGACACCTTTATCGAATCCGATCCGCAAAATCTGACGGTGACGCTGACGGAGCTGACGATCGACGGAGTCGATTACCGCTCCATCGCGCTCAGCTATCCCTTTACCCGCATCGTCATTCCGGGAATTCCCGATACCTGGACGCTGGGCCTGTCGCGCCGCACGCCGAAGATTTGAGGTCCGCAAGGGCGCCCTGCCGGCGGTCATCACGCCGCCTTCACGGGGAATTCAGTCCAAATCGGCCGCTGCCCGAACTAAGCTTTCTTTATGAGACGCTTGCTTCGGGCCGTGGCCCTTCCTGCAATTTCTGCGCTTGTCCTTGGCGTGTCCGTCACCGCCGCCGCGGAACAGTGGCAGGCGCTGAAGCTGAAGGTGCCGGGCGGCGCCGTCGGCGAGCTTGCCGTTGCCGGTGATGCCATCTTCCTGCAGGCAGCCCGCCAGTGGATGGCGCTCAGCGCCTGCCCCGACAGCCGCATCTGCTTCGCCCCTGGCCGTCCGCCGGTTGCCGCCGGGCCGCCGTCCGGCGAGGCGGCACCGGCCAGCCTGCCCGACGGCGGTCTCGCCACTGCGGAGGCCGGCGATATCCGCAAGGCCTGGTTCGCCGGGCCGACCGACATCTATGGTCACGGCATTCTCGGCGACCGCATCGAGGCGGCGCTGCTTGTCGCGGAGGACGCTGCCGGTGGCCGCTACGAGATCGCCGCCGGCCCCGACGCCGTCTTTGAGGATTTGCAGCCGCGCCTTGCCGATCTGGACGGTGACGGCACCACGGAGATCGTCGCCATCCGCAGCGTCGCCGACGCCGGTGCCTCGCTCGCCGTTTACGGTCTTGCCGCCAGCCGGCTGTCGCTGCTTGCCCAGACACCGCCGGTCGGCCTGCCCAGCCGCTGGCGCAACCCCTCCGCCATTGCCGATTTCGACGCCCGGCCCGGCCTGGAGATCGCCGAGGTCGTCACCCCGCATATCGGTGGCACCTTGCGGCTTTGGGGCTTCGATCGTCAGGCCGGCCGGCTTGCGGCGCTCGCCGACGCCTTCGGCTTTTCCAACCATGTCATCGGCTCGCGCGAATTGCAGCTGTCGGCGGCCGCCGATCTTGACGGTGACGGCTTCAGCGAACTGGCGCTGCCGTCGGCCGACCGCACGACCTTGCGGATCATGGCCTTTGCCGGCGGCAAGGCCAGCGAGCTTGCCGCGGTAAAGCTGCCGGCGCGCATCGACAAGCCGATCGGGGTGGTTGCCGAAGCCGGCCGCCCGGCTTTCGTCACCGCCCTTGAAAGCGGCGAGCTGACGCTGATCGCAGCGCCCGATGCGGCGACGTTCTGCGTTGAGAACCGGGAGGATGAGCGGCTCCTGTTCGTCGTTGAATCGCCGTCCGGCGAGCGTCTGCTGCACTATCTGACAGCGGCTGAGAGCGGCTGCCATCCGCGCCAGGCGGTTGCCATCGTATGGGTGTTTGAAGGTCCCGACGCGCTGGAAGGCTGCAGCGTGCTGGTGCCGGAAACGGCCACCGGCCTGGCGTTGCGGAGTTATGCCTCGTTCGACAATTGCGACTGGCGACTGACGAACTAGACCAGCACCGCCGCCAGCACGGAGACCAGAAAGGCCGTCAGCGCGCCGTTCAGGCCCATGCCGATGCCGGCAAATGTCCCGGCCAGCTCATTGACCTGGAAGGCCCGGGCCGCGCCGATGCCGTGCGAGGCGACGCCGACGGCAAAGCCGCGGGCCGCATAATCGCCGATCCGCAGTGCATTCATCAGCGGCGTGACGATTACCGCCCCCAAAATCCCCGTTGTGACGACCAGCACGGCGGCCAACGTCGGAATGCCGCCAAGCGTTTCCGCCAGGCTCATGGCGATCGGCGCCGTCACCGATTTCGGCGCCAGCGAAGCCAAGACTTCGGCCGGCGCGCCGAACAGCCAGGCGATGCCGACGGCGCTGGCGACGGCGGTCGCCGAGCCGGCAATCAGCGCCGCGACGATCGGCAGCAGCGACCGGCGCACCTTGGCGAGATTGCGCCGCAGCGGCACGGCCAGCGCGACGATTGCCGGGCCGAGCAGGAAGTGGACGAATTGGGCGCCCTCAAAATAGGTCGCAAAGGAGGTATCGGTCGCCACCAAAAGGGCGATGATCAGGCCGGCGGCGATCACCACCGGATTGGCCAGCGGGTGGCGGTCGAGCCGGGCGGAAATCCAGTCCGCCAGGCAATAGGCGGCCAGCGTCGCCGTCAGCCACAACAGCGGCCCGGCGGCGAGATAGACCCAGATATCGGCCAGCCTGATCACGACGGCCGCCTCACCCGGCATCCTTGCCGGCGGCCGCCCCATTGCCCGTCCCGCCGGCCATGCGGCGTGACACGGCGACGAAGACGACGGCCGTCACGACCAGCGTCGCGATCGTCGAAATGGCGATGGCAACGGCAATCGCCGCGCCATGCGCCTTAAGCACGGCGCCATGCTGGACGACACCGACGGCGGCCGGCACGAAAAGCAGCGAAAGGTTGCGCAACAAGGTGTCGGCCGTTGCCGCCAGGGCCGGCGGGCTTGTCCTGACCACCAGCAAGCCGCCCAATAGCAGCACCATGCCCAGAACCGGGCCCGGAAAGGCCACGCCGAGCGCGCCCACCAGCGCCTCGCCGGCGAGCTGGCACACAAGCAGCAGGGTGATGGCGCGAATCACGGTCGGCGTCTCCGCTCGGCCTGACGATAGCGGCACTGGCGCTATTGCGCCAATCCGCGCCGCCCCGCCCGGCGGCGACAGCGGCGGTCGGCAAGCACGCCGCCCTGCCGCCAAAGCGCCCTAGCGGCGGCTGGCGAAGTAGAAGATATGGCGGCCGATCTGGCCGGTGCGCCGTAGCTTCTTCGACCAGGACGGCCGCACATAGGTGGCGTGATAATGGGTGGAGCGGATCAGGTCGGCGCTGATTGCCAGGCCGCCGCAGATTTCCCGGCACATCAGCCGCTCCGCCATGCGCACCGCCGCCTGCCAGGCAGGCAGATTGCCGGGCTTGTCCGGCTTGCCGTCGCAGGCAAAGGAAAACTGGCAGCGATTGCGCTTGGCGGCGTTCTGGTAGACGACTTCGCAGATCGTGTCGGGATAATACCGGCTTGCGGCGCGGTTGAGAATGACGCGGCCGACGGCGAACTGGCCTTCTTCCGGCTCGCTGCGCGCTTCGTAATAGATCGCCAGCGACAGGCAGCGCGTCTGCGCCGCGTCAAAATCCGGCAGGCGGAGAACCTTGCTCGTGCCGCTATGCGCGCTGTCGGTCTCCGTCTCAGCGGGCTGGGCGACCGCCTCGCCCGGCCCGTGATAATCGGCCGGCCGCGCCTCGGCGCCGGCCGGCGCCAGGCCAAGCAGAAATGTCGTAACGAGCACGCTGCGTGCCAGCTTTTGCCGCCAGTAAGCCACGGCTGCCCCCTGTCTTGCTCGCGGGTCTGCGCCCGCATGAGGGCAGCCTGTCGCGACAGGGTTTCAGGCGGCTTTGCCAAAGCGCTGCAATTTGATGGAAATGCCCGACAGTCTTGCAAGAGTGCCGAAAGCGGCCGTGACATCTTGCCGGAAAACGATTGAATATCAATAGATTAAGAGGCACGGCGGAAAGCCGCACCGGCACTGGCCGACAAACCGCAATCTGCCGTTATGCTTACCCGTTAAGGTTCACCGCGCCTTACCGCGCGCAGCGCCTGGGCCGACATGGCGGCGGTCGCGCGACAATGCGCCGCCGGCAATATTGCGTTAAGCGCCCGCCTTCACCGATCGGCAAGGGCTTTGTGCAATTTTCATCGCATGATGGGGAATATTGATCGCGAAGCGGAAGTTGCGATGATCCACAAAGTGACCGAAAGACGCGCCGACGGTGTCTACCAGGCACGGCTGGGCGAGACGCTCCTGTTGAGCGCCTTTCAGCCGATCGTCGAGATCGCCGCTGCGGGATTGCGCATCGCCGCCTATGAGGCG
>JABAOE010023431.1_pt2 | contig 11549 bp, 11 predicted proteins | sample 7062141 | NCBI WGS metagenome assembly JABAOE01 (sample SAMN14538627, study PRJNA623070) | marine sediment metagenome | biome: marine biome [ENVO:00000428]; feature: marine pelagic biome [ENVO:01000023]; material: deep marine sediment [ENVO:00002113] | place: India: Gulf of Khambhat ...
CTCCAGGCCGGCAGCTACGATCTCCACGTGCGCAACTTCCAGACGGGACTGGCCTACAGTGAGCGCGTCGACTTGGCGACGAGCCGCGAGATCACGCTCGAGCTGCCGACCGCCTTCGTACGAGGACGGGTCGTCGACGCGGCCGACCGTCAACCGCTACCGGGAGTGGCCGTCACGCTGAACGATCCCGAGCAGTCGGCACGCAGCACGTTCCCCACGCACACGACGACCACCGACCTCGACGGACGCTTCCTGATCTCGAGCGTCGCGGACGGAGCCTGGCGACTCTCGGCCAACCGCAAGGGCTACGCGGCCTATTCAGCGCCGGTGGTGGTCCAGTTCGACAACAGTGTCAACGACCTGCAGATCGACATGGACGCCACCGAAGGGCTGACCCTCGAAGCTCGTCTCCCCGGCGGCGCGCCTGCCGAGGCGCTGGACGTCGCGGTCCTCGACGCGTCCGGGGGGACGGTCTCCAGTGGAAGCTACGCCACGGGCGAGGGCGGACGTGTCCGGCTGTCCACGATCCCACCCGGGAGCTGGGAGCTGCTGGTCTCCGCGGCGGGCGCCGCAACCACGAGCCTGCAGGTCCAGGCTCCCGGCCCTCCCGTGGCCGTGCGGTTGGAGCCGGCGACAGGCCTGCGCGTCGAAGTCCCCGCGCTGATGGGCCAAGCCGGCCTGGCCACGGTGCGCGTGCAGGACGAGCGGGGACTGCCGTTTCGCGGCCTGAGCTGGGCCGCGCAGCCGCGCGGCGAATGGCGCATGGAGGGTGGTCGCATCGAGCTCGTCTCGCTTCCGCCGGGCAGGTGGACCGTGAACGTGGCCGCGGCCGACGGGCGGAGTTGGAGCGGGACCTCCGTGACGACCCCGGGCTCGACATCGGTCCTCAGTCTCGACTGAGCCGCGCCGTGGTCCCGCCGCGGATCTCGAGCGGCGCTGCGGCCCGGGTGGTGTAGAGTGTCTGGCGGTCGAGTCGCTGTCGTGGCGGCAGCGCTGTTCAGTTCTGTCGGGAGTCGAGAATCCATGCCGCTGATTGAGATCCATCTTCTCGAGGGCCGCTCCGCCCAGCAGAAGAAGAAGCTGCTGGCCTCGGTCACCGAAGCCGTTGCCGAGTCGATCGATGCGCCGCTGGCCTCGATTCGGGTCTGGATCAACGAGCTCTCGGACGAGGACTACATGGTCGCCGGGCACCTGGCGTCGGAGCGCAAGAAACCGTCCGATTGACGGCCGCGCGGGATCGCGCGCCCGGCCGGTCAGCTGTCAGACTCGCGAGGCTTGAGGACCGCAAGGTGCTCGCGGAATGCCGAGCGCATCTCGGCAAACTCGCTGTGCTCCAACCCGAGCTCGTCCGCGATCTGCCGGATGACGTTACTTTCGACGGTGCTGATCGACTCGTCGGCGGCGGAGACTGCGAACAGACAGCGCAGCAGGTTGATCTTCTCGTCGTGGGTGGCGATCTTCTCGAACTCCTTGCTCACCGAAAAATTGTCGGTTCCTCCGAACAGCAGATTCTGCGTCTTGGCCATCTGCACGACGATGATCGCCTGTTCCTCCGGCAGGCCGCCGGACTCGACGACGATACGCTCCATCGCACGGGTTTCCTCGTCGCTCACGTTCATGTCGGCATGGGCCACCCGACTCAAGATAAAGGCGAACGTGGCGATGTGGCGCGCCCGGTCGAGGTCGAGATGATCCAGCTCATCGACGATCTTGCGCACGGTGTCACGCTCCGTCGCGCTGGCGTGCTCCGCCGCATCCCCCGCGTTGAACCCGAGCATTCTCAGTATCGACATCGAAGTCTCCGTTCGAAGTTCGGCAGTGCGTTCGGTACCATCATACGCTCGCGGACCGTCTCTCGAAAATCCGCGCAGGAGCGTGGCCCGGTGAAGATCGAGCGTAGCGCGGGAGTTCTCGCCCACGTGACCTGCCTGCCCGGCGGCGGCGGCGGCGGAATCGGAGACCTGGGACCTCAGGCCGTGCGGTTCCTCGATTGGGCGGTCGAGGGTGGGTTTCGACTGTGGCAGGTGCTGCCGCTCGGGCCGACGGGCCCCGGCGGTTCGCCCTACGATTCCGCCTCTTCGTTCGCCGGCAACCCGTGGCTCGTCTCCTCCGAACGACTCGTCCAGTCCGGGCTGTTGCCCGCTTCGGCGTCCGTGCCGATGCCCGCCGCGGACCACCCGCGCGTCGAGTTCGAGCCGGTCGCAGCGGCCAAGTGGCGTATGCTGCGTGCCTCGTGGGAGTGGTTCCGCCGCTCGGACCCGGCCGGCGTGAAACAGGAGCTGTCGGCATTCGTCGAGCACCCGCATCAGTCGTGCTGGCTCGAGGACTGGGTGCTCTACGCGGCGCTCAAGGAGCGATACGGCGGAGCGGCGTGGTTCGACTGGGACGAGGAGATCCGCCTGCGGCGCCCGGCCGCCCTGAGGCGAGCCGCCCGCGAGCTGGCCCAGCGCACGGCGTTCCACCGCTACGTCCAGTTTCTGTTCTTCCGCCAGTGGTCTGGGCTACGTCGGGCGGCGCATCGCCGGGGTATCCGGCTGTTCGGAGATCTGCCCTACTACGCGGCCCACGACAGTGCCGATGTGTGGGCCAACCGCGAGCTGTTCCACGTCGAGCGGGACGGGCGTGCCACGAAAATCGGCGGGGTCCCGCCCGATTACTTCAGCGAGACGGGGCAGCTGTGGGGCAACCCGGTCTACCGCTGGGATCGACTGGCCGAGCGCGGGTTCGCGTGGTGGATCGACCGCTTGCGTGCCAACCTCAGCTTGGTCGACCTGCTGCGCCTGGATCATTTTCGCGGCTTCGCCGGCTACTGGGAGGTCGACGGCGAGGCGGAGACGGCCATCGGAGGGCACTGGGTCGACGGGCCCGGACGGCGGCTGTTCGACGCCCTGCGCGATGCGCTGGGCGACGTCGACCTCGTTGCCGAGGATTTGGGAGTGATCACCCCCGACGTCGTGGAGCTTCGCGAGGAGCTCGGGCTGCCGGGAATGTACGTGATGCAGTTCGCCCTGGGCGGTGACGCGTCCGACTGGCCCCCGGACCATCGGCAGCACGCCGTGGTCTACACGGGGACGCACGACAACGACACGTTGTGCGGTTGGTTCGCCGGGCTCGATCCACCGTTGCGGCAGCGCGTGCTCGACTCGCTCGGCGCGCAACCCGAGACGGTCTGTCCGCGGGTGATCGAAGAGACCTACCGCTCTCCCGCGCGACTCGCCGTGATTCCGCTGCAGGACCTGCTGGAACTGGGTGCCGAGGCCCGGTTGAATCGACCCGGCGCCGTCGGCGGCAACTGGTCCTGGCGCGTCCCGGCGAGACTGCTTACGCTCGAGCGCGCCGCGCGGTACCGGGCCCTCGCCCGAACACACGGGCGTTAGGCCGGATGACTCGTGAGCGGCCGTAGCGAGGAGCCGAAAATGCCCGTCAGGTCTGGCGCGGACAGTGATTCGGAGCCGAACGCGTACTCGAACAGTACGTCGAGGTCACCCATCGCGGGCACGGCTGAGATGGCGGGCATATTCGGCTGGGAAGTAGGCCGTTCATGTAAAGATCAGGGTCGGGCGGTCTGGAACACTCGATTCGGTTGGTACGGGCCACTACTGGCCCCCGCTCGAACATCCGAACGGCTCCGGAGCGGGCGAAACTCCGATCGGGCTCCCCGGCGGCGCGCCCGGGGCGGGATCGGCGCTGCCCGCGGNNGCGGACGGATCGGGGCGCTGCCGGTGTCGCAGGATCCGCGCAGTCAGATACGATTCGTGGGCGGAGGGTTGCTGCGGCCCGCCGAGTCGCGTCAGCAGCTCGCTGAGCGTGTGATCGACGCGCAGGCGAACTGCAGACGGCACTGCCGCATCGGCGGAGATCGCGATTAGCCGTGCGACGAGGACCCGCTGAACCTCCCGGAGGATCTCCTGCTCCCATGCCGCTAGCGACGGCTCGGAAGAGGGGAACACGCGGGCGACGATCGCGGCGAGCATCTCCTCCAGCGACGGCAGGGCCGGGTCCATCGCGTGGAGGTTGACGACGCGTGCGCAGCGCTGCGGCTGGAGCAGGCCGGCAAGCACCATGTCCGCCGCGGTCGCCGCTGCGGCCAACGGATCGAACACCGGGGAGCTCGCTCCGCGGAACAGCTCGGGATTGTTCGGAAACCCGGGCGGACGGGGCAACACGACCTCGGTCACCGTCGTGTCCAGCCGCAGCTGTTCGGGCTCGAGCGCCGAGAGGATCACGTCGAGTGCACGCCGCTGTTGCTGCGCATCGACCGGGCGGGCGAGCGGCTGACCGTCTCCACGAAGCGCGTGGCGATAGTCCATGCCGCCGACGACCTTGACCNNCGCGTAGCGGTAGTCCAGCCCACCGACGGCCTTGACCGCCGCCTCGAGCTGATAGCGGTGGTGGAAGTAGACCGTGGCCAGCACCTCCTGCAGCAGGGCCAGCGGCCGTCCGACCGCCACGTTCCGCTCCCCGAAGCGATCGAGGGCGATGCGCCGCACACGCAAGGTCAGCTCCAGCTGGTCGACCGGATCGTCGCCGTTGTCCCACAGGTTGGCCAGCGGGTGCGCCGCGCCGGCGGGGCGGGCATCGGCATCGCTGAGGAACAGCAGCCCGGCATCGAGCCCCTGCGCGGATCAGCGCCTGCAATGCGGCCTGCTCCGACCCGTCCGGGGGGAACTCGGAGTAGGCGTAGCCGATGGCGTGAACGTCCCACGCCCCGACGCCGACCGCGTAGGCGTCGGCGACGTCGAGGCGATCTCCAGGCGCGACGCGGACCAGAGGGGCGGGATAGTCCATCACCGACGCGCGTCCGCCGTAGCTGCTCGCGGCGAAGTTGTGTGCCAGACCGAGCGTGTGTCCGACCTCGTGGGCCGACAGTTGACGGATGCGCGCCAGCGCCAGCTGGACCGGATCGTCGGCTGCGCCGCTGCCGGTCTTCTCCGTGCCCAGCAGCCCCTCGAACAGCAGCCGGTCCTGGCGCACACGCAGCGAGCCCAGGCTCACGTGCCCCTTGATCATCTCGCCCGTCCGCGGATCGATCACCCCGCCGCCGTAGGACCAGCCGCGCGTCGAGCGGTGCACCCACTGGATCACGTTGTAGCGCGCGTCGAGCGGATGCGCGTCCTCGGGCAGCAACTCGACCCGGAACGCGTCGACGAACCCCGCCGCCTCGAACGCGGCCGCCCACCAACTCGCGCCGTCGATCAACGCCGATCGCACCGGTTCCGGTGCGGCGGGGTCGACGTAATAGACGATCGGCTTCTTCACGCGCGAGCGCGCCCGCTGTGGGGCGACCTTCTCCAGCCGATGACGCACGATCCAAGCCCGCTGCAGCGGTGCGTCGAGCGGAGCGGCAAAGTCGAGGAAACTGACCGCGAAGGTGCCCGCGCGCGGATCGAAGCGCCGCGCTCGGTATCCGGGGTCCGGGAGACGCAGGATCGACTGGTGTTGCACCAGTGTGATCGAATCGGGCTGCGGCGTAACGCTGCGCACCCAATCCCCCGGCTGCGCGCCGGCGAAGGTCAGGACGGCCTCGAACTCGAGGTTCTCGGGGAACGCGAGGCAACGTTCGAGATCGACGGCGCTGCGCGCGGGATCGAGCGAGAACTCGCCTTGCTCGGCCGCGCGCAACCGCGCCGAGACACCGTGCGCGTCGCGCGCGACGAACGAGGTGAAATCGATCAGCGAGACACCGTCCGACGCCTGGGCAACCACCTCCCCGGCCCACAGCACGGAGCTGGCAAACGACCGCTCGACGGCGAGGCGCTCGGCAGCGGTCGAGCTCAGCGCGCGGTAGGCCAGATTGAGCTGCTCGATCAACACCCGGTCGCCCAAGCGCCGCAGCACGATCACGCGCGATGGCCCCAGCTCGCCGCGATCGAGGCCGACCGGGTTCGAGCCGAGACCCCGGACCAAGCCCTCGACGTAGAGGAATCGCCCCACCTCGCCGCCTGTACCCCGCGGCGCCGGTACCGCCAGCCAGAGCNNAGCCCACGCTGGTGCTCCAGCCCTCGCGTGAACTGCTGCAGGTCCGGTAGCGGCTCGGGGGGATCGCCTCGATCGGCCGCCACCGCGGAGGCCACGAGCCCTCCGGCGATGAGAACACCGACCCAAATCTGCAACACGTCTCGCATGCGCCCACGCATCGCTTCCCCTTTCGTCGCCGATCGCTCCTCGAGCACGGAACGGCCGGCAAGCGTGGCCAAAAACGCGTGGCGGGTCAAGCGCGGGTCATCCAGCGCTCGAACGGCGTCTGTTATAATTGCGGGCTCGTAGAGAGAGAGAGAGTATCCCGAGATGGTCACCGTCGACGAGGTCAAAGCCCGCATCGAGGCCGCCCTACCCGGAGCGCGGGTCGAGGTCGGCACCTTTCGGGGTGACGACCATTTCCAGGCCCGCGTGACGGCGCCGCAATTCGCGGGCAAGAGCCTGGTCGAGCAGCACCGGATGGTCTACGCGAGNNGGCGGCGAGATCCACGCGCTGCAACTCGACACGCGGGTCCCCGACCACGACGGCGACGCTTGATTCCGAACCAAGGAGTGCGAGCCATGCAGCAGACCAAGCCGATCGAGTATTGGACCGAGCAGATCAAGAAGGACATCGCCGACCACCGCGTCTTCATCTACGCCAAGGGCGAGAAGAACGCGGCGATGTGCGGCTTCTCGGCACGGGTGATGCAGATCTTCAACCAGCTCGGCGTGCCGTTCGAGGTGCGCAACATCTTTGCCGACCCGAACATCCGGCCGGCGATCTGCGCGTTCACCAACTGGCCGACGATCCCGCAGGTCTTCATCGACGGCGAGTTCGTCGGCGGCTGCGACATCGTCACCGAGATGTACCAGTCCGGCGAGCTGCAGAAGCGCTTCGAAGCTCCGGCCGAGCAAAACTGAGGCCGTCGAGCGTCCCGCCGGCGGCCTCGCGATGACCGACGAGGCCCCGGGGTACGCATACTCCGGCCCGGCCCGGCCGCTGGTCCGGCCATCCTCGCTGCCTATATTTGCCTCCACGGGCCGGGGCCAGGGACACGCGAGGAGGCGGATGATCCTGATCCCGATCGGGCACGAGCAGGGAGGCTCCCGGCGTCTGCCCTGGGTCACCTTAGGCGTGATGATCCTCTGCATGCTGGCCTTCTTCATGACCGGCCGCCAAGCGCTGTTTCGAGGAGTTCGAAGCGTTCAGCGAGGCCTATCGCGGCATGGCCCAGCAACGTGATCTCCAACGAGGCGGTCGATCGCGCTTAGCAGGCGCGGGCCGCGGGACGTCCTCAGCNNGCCGCTCGCCCGCCAACTACGACGCTGCCCTAGCTTTGTGGGCCGTGGCGCTCGATCTGGGTCGCGCGGCGGAGGCCGCTCCGGCGCTGGTCCGGGCGATCGGTCACGAACTGCGCGCGGGAGACTCCGAGCAGGCCCTGGCGCAGTGGGAGGAACTGGTGGAGAACGTTCCAGGGGTCCGGGCCGAGGCCGCATTCCTGATGCGCTTGGCGCAGGCACTGCTCGAACGGGGTCACAAGCACCGAGCGATCGCGACGCTGAGGCAGGCGCTGCTCAACGCCGGCCCGACCCCGGGCGCGACGCTGGCGCTCCGGCTGGCCAGCTTCGCCGCAGATCTCGACCCCGCGGTGGCCCGAGCAGCGGCACTCCTCGCCTTGGCGCAGGCCGAAATCGATCCGGACGCCCGTGTCGAGGCCGAGCGCTTGCTGCAACGGATCGGGCCTCCGGCCACGGAAGTTCCCCCGGCAGGCGCCGGCATTCCCCGGTCCTGAAGCTCAGAAAAACCAGAGGAACGGTCCGTCGATCTGCTCGATGCGCCGATCCACATTCGAGGGGGAGCTCAGTGCGGCAGCGAACGCGGCGAGCTCGTCGACGCTACGGCGCAGATCGACGATCGACGACGTGGCAACTCCGAATCCGGCCAGGCCGCTGTCGTCGAGTAGCGCGGCCGGTAGATCGGGTCGCAAGTCCCCCGCGAGACACCAACCTGCGAGTAGCTTGCCTTCCATCAGGGGATCGGCGGCGATCCCGCGCAGGCGCGACGCGCAGCCGGACGGCGGCTCGTCGCTGACCATCACCACGACCCGCGTGTCGATCTCGGCCGGCAAAGTCTCGGTCACCGGGCCGGCACTCCACGCCGCGGCCAGCATTGCGCGCAAACCTTCCGCGGGTCCGGCGAAGCCTTCGGCCGGTAGGACCAGCGTGGCCGAGTCACCCGGGACCGGGGCCGCGGACCAGCGCGCCACGCTGCGTCCGGACGCCGTGGCGACCACGGCCGGAGCCGAGGCCGATTCGCTGGGTCCCTGTCGGGACCAGCGGTTGATCGCACGGCCCAATCGAACCGGATCCTCCTCGCCTGGCACGGATCTCCAGTCGGCCTCCCACGGCCGTGCGCGCAGACCCGCACCGAGCTGCAGCATCACGACCCTCATCTGACCCAGTGTGGCCGGCAGCGGAGCCAGCGGCATGGGTTGGGTCGGCGTGAGATCGACCGAGCGACCCATGACCAGCCGCTGCAGTACGGGACGGGGGAAGTCGGCCTCGAGTTGTCGTCCCGCACCGGCCTGGTTGAACTCCAGCCGCACGCGCACCGTCGGGGTGTCCTGCGGCGCCGACCCGAAGACGTGAACGCTGACCACGCCTTCGGGCAGAGCCGGCGCACCGTCCTCGGGTGCCGGGCCCGCACCATCGCTCTCCCGCACGGCGGTCAAAACCTCGCCCCGGCGCTCGAGGTGATAGCGCAGCGGACGCGACCGCTCGAAGCGCTCGATGCGCACCGCCCGCTTGCCGTTGTCCAGGACGATCTTGCGGCTGCGCACCTCGGGACCGTCCGCATCGAGCAGCGTCCGGATCCACGCGCTCCTGGTCACCGCACCCTCGGCGCTCGACGTCTCGTCGACCCCCTTCTCAATCCGGTTGCTGGCCCGGCTGTCGGCCGCGGTCGGGTCGAACCCGTGCGGTGGAAGACGGACGGTCGGCAACGACGGCGGATCCTGACGCCACGCTTCCCGCGGCCGGGCCTCCGCCGGCGGCTGCTCCGGCTCGTCGGCGGCACGTGTCGGTGTCGAGAGCGCGGAGGCGGCTTGCAGCGCGCCCGCACCGAATTGCAGCGTCTGTCCTTGGGCACGGGCCAACGCCCGATCCATCCCCAGATCCAGACCGCCGATTCCGACGCTGAAGATGCGTAGCCGCTCGCCGGCTTGCTGGCGCGCGGCCAGCGGCGCGGTCCGCTCTCGGCCCAGCGTCGAGAGCACCAGGCGGTGCATGCGCAGCCGCTCGGCGCGATAGGCCAGCAGATCGAGCGAGCTGTCGTCCAAGGCGACCAGATCGTACCCGGCGAACTCGTCCAGCAGCGCCAGTTCCTGCGCGTTGTCGGGATCGAGCGCTGCGGCGGCCCGTTCGAACCGCAGCCGCGCCGGTAGCGGCCGCCCGCCTCGCGCAGCGAGCCGGTCCAGCGCGTCGGCCACGGGTACCCGATCGTAGACGACCACGGCGCCCTCTCCGCCCGCCGGTGGCAGTGCGTTGAACGCGAGTAACTGCGGAAACGTGCGCGGGGTGTACAGCTGGGGAAGCTCGACGGCCAGCAGCACGTCCAGATCGGGCACCGCCAGGCCGACCGCCCGCGCCTCCCGCAGCCAGGTGAACAGCGAGAGCAGCCGCACGACCTGGTCCAGCTCGGCCAGCTCGGGGAATTGCTCGGCGAACGCCTCGTAGTTCCTGTTGATCGCGCCGACGGTCTCGCGTGTCCAAGGAGGATCGTCGCCCGCGACGGCGGTCAGCGTCTGGTCGAGCACGCGCTCGGAAGCGGCGGACATGCGCACGCGGCGCATGGCCAGCACATCGGACTGCGGCGAGACGGTCAGATCGACGTTGTCGGGGTAGAACCACAGGCGGGTCTGTTGCCCGCTGACCTGCTGGGAGCGCGGGTCCGCTGCGAATCGCTCGAGATGGGTCCGGAACTCCGGTAGCCCGTCCCGCACCCGGGGCCGAACATCTTCGCCACGGACGATGTNNGAAGGTCTTGAAGCGGATATCGCACCGCAGGCTGACGGCCCCGAGCGCCGTGTCGCGCAGCCGGCCGCCGTAGTTGACCACCGAGGTCTGCGGCGAGAACCCGCGGTCGAGGCTCATGTACGGCTCGGCCAGCCCGCCGTGGAACACGGCGCGGTAGGCCACGGCGAAGTCGCTCAGCTCCAGCGAGCGGCCGTTGAGCGAAGGTTTGACGCGGGACGGACTGCCGAACAATCGCAGCTCGCCGTTCTGTTCCAGCCGCGCACCCTCCAGCTGCAACCCGGAGTCCAGGAAGCGTTGCAGTGCCGGCAGATCGAGGGGCGGACGGCGACCGTCCCCGCGCGTGTCCTCGACCTCGACGCGGTAGGGCTCGATACCGAGCGTGAAGTGCGTGCGCGCCGGAGCGTGAAGGTAGCCGTGCACCTCGAGCCGCAGCTTGACCGGTTCGGACCCGCGCGATGCGAGACGCCGCTGCTCGGCCGCCAGCACGTGGCGCAGCACGGGCCAGGCAGCGGTGAGAGCCGTCTGCGCCGCCTCGCTGCTCGAGAGTTCCCGAACCGCGGCCTCGTCGCTGAGCGGCAGCAAGGCGCGCAGGCTCCCGCGGCCATCGCTCTGGACCCCGAAACGACGTGCGCGAAGCAGCTCGACCCACGCCGGCTGACGCTGGCCCGGATACCACAATCCGCCGAGCTCGATCATCGGCGGATCGGCTACTTCGCTCAGGCCGTCCAGCGCGTCGATCAACACGAAGGCGTACGGTTCGAGCAACGGATCGAGCAGGGCGTGGTCCAGCCGATCCGAGACACGCTCGCCCGCCGGAGGCACCGGCCGGCCTCCCAGCCGATCGAGCACGACTCCGACCGACTCACCCGAGTGTGTCAGCTCGCGCCGGTCGACCAGCGCGTCGTAGTCGATCGTGACCCACCCGCCCGTCGAGACCTGGGCCCACGCGGCACTCCCCACGGCGCAGGCCATCACCAGCGTCAGGACGGAACGGAATCGTCCGAAGACTGGATGTCTCACTGCTCCTCCGCTCGTGCGAGTCGGCGTCGATCAGGCCTTTCCGATCCGGTCGGATTCCGTCTTGCGCCAGAACTGGATCAGGCCCCAGAAGTGCTCGGTGAACGCTTCGACCTCGTGCGCCGGGAACAGCGCCTCGACCTTCTTGCGCACGGCCTCCTTGGCCGTGTCCGTGCCGAAGAACTCGATCGCCACCTCGTCGAGGTGCCCCAGATGGTTGGCTCGGAACTCCTCGAACCGTTCGGTCTCGAAGCGCTCGTCGGCGATCTTCGCGTAGGCCGTCAATCGCTCGCGGTAGGGCAGGTCACGCGCCAGAACGTCGTAGTACGGTACGGACCCCAGTCCAGCGTGCGGCGCATCGGCCGTCCGCTCGTGGCGCACCACAGCGACCATCCCAGCTGCGAGGTGACGATCCAGGGGAAATGATAGTGCAGCGAGGTGACCTGGGAGTCCGGGCAGGGATTGGCGAAGTCGATCGGATAGAACTCGCCGTCCTGGCGCAGGCACTCGCACGAGTTGAAGTCCCAGCCGAAGAA
>JABAOE010005349.1_pt4 | contig 11544 bp, 8 predicted proteins | sample 7062141 | NCBI WGS metagenome assembly JABAOE01 (sample SAMN14538627, study PRJNA623070) | marine sediment metagenome | biome: marine biome [ENVO:00000428]; feature: marine pelagic biome [ENVO:01000023]; material: deep marine sediment [ENVO:00002113] | place: India: Gulf of Khambhat ...
AAGTAGAAAACGCCCTTGGCGTGAAACGTCGACACATCGAGCTTCGTGCTGATCGAAGGGGCCAAGCCCGGGCCATCGGGCACGAAAGTCGCGACGTAGTCTGGTCTGGACCAGTTGGCGTCGAACAGGATCGCCAAGCGATTCGTGAAGTTGTAACCACCCGTGAAGCCGTAGCCGATATCGTCGTCGACGTCGATAGAGGCACCGAAGCGGTTGATGTCCGAAACCGAAGACATGTCTGCGACATGAAAACCGGCGTCCCAGGAGCGAGCCCGGTTACCCGCCTGCGCATGAGCCTGACCGCAGAGCGCGACCCAGAAGAGAGATCCGAGAATACACTTGATGCGCATCGTCATCGGCCTCCGTGCCGCTCGATGTCGGGTCCAATAGCTTAGAGCAGACCCGCTCGCCAGAAAAGAAAAAGGGTCAGGAATAGTCTCGCGAAAATTAACCTGATCTCTTTTCTTGATCGCTCCGCGACACGACCCTCAACGGGAGCTCGCATACGGCGGCTGTGCTGCTCAAGCCACGAACCGTGTCCAGAGCGTGTAGACGACGCTTACGAGCGTTATCGACACCGCAACCGTCATAGCCACGTTCCATCGCACAGCAGACGCCCCGCGGGGACGCTTCTCGCCAAGCAAGCCGTCGCTATTCTGCAGAAGGAACCAGCCGACGTAGGCGATCGGTAACATGACCAGCCCGATCGTGAACGCCGGTAGTGCTACCCACGTTCCCATCGTTTCCCAGAGAACCACACCGAGAAAGCCCGGCATCAGCGCCAGACAGGCCAAGCGAAAGCGCAGGCCCTGTGCCTCCCAGCCGAAGATCTCGCAGACGACGAAGCCGGCAACGACCATCTGCAGAGTGATCGTGCTCAACACCATTCCGAGGATTCCGAGCGCGAACACGAGACGCCCGGTGACCTCGCCGACACCACTCGAGCCGATGAGCATCCCGGCGTTCGCAGGCAGGATCTGTTGGGGTGCGAACTCAGTGCCGTAGATCGTGCTGGCGGCCGCAATGATAATGAGTGAGGTAACGACGGCGTACGGAACGAACATCCCCATGACGAGATCGAACCGCGCAAGGCCGCTGTGGACCGGGCCCCAACCGCGCGCAAGTATCGTGTAGCCGAACAGGAACGTCATGTTGAGCGCGACGGCTGCACCGAAGGCGCCCATGATCGTCGTCACACCCTGCAGGTCGGCGGGGATCGAGCTCGGGATGAAACCGCCCACGATCGCGCCCCAGTCGACGTCTCCGCTGAACGTGCCGCGCGCGACAACCAGTCCGAACGAGAGAATGATCGCCATGATGAAGAGCTTGAGCGTTCGTTCGTACAGTCGCGTCCCTCTGACGCCGCGGCCGAAGTTCCAGGTGACCCCAATCGACACGACGAGAATGACGGCACCGACCGTGACTAAGAACGCTGTACGGGCTGGCCCCTGCGGATTCCACCCAGTGGTGAGGCTCGCAATGTCCTCGACGACACCGGCCGCGAGAGAGAACTGCGAGGCATGGAATATGAACGTCGACACGAGTGTTGCGAGTGCCCATGCCCAGGCCAGCGCTGGATGGACGAAGCGCGCCATGGCCGCGAATGGACGCATTCCGCTCGAAAGCGTCTGATGTGCGCAGGCGGCGAGCATCACGATACCGACGAGCATCGCGAGCGGCTGGACCCATAGGTACTCGTAACCGTAATGCGCACCGAGATATAACGACGCAACGGCGCTGCCCCCGCCGAGCGTGAACGCGCCCTGCAGCCAGCCGGGCCCGGTTAACGCGTAGTAGCCGCGAAATCGCCTGAGCGCCGATTGGTCGGCGAGATCCTTGAGCGTTTCGCGCTCGCGTGCCAAGGCTTCCGGGTCGGCGGCCATGTGCGAGAGGCCACGGACGTCTTGCCCGCTATGTTCGTCGTTCATTCGACGCCTGCGCCCTCAGAAAAGGTCCTTCCACTTTTTCATCGTCTGCTCACGCAGCGCCTTACTCGCCTCGGCGACGGCAGGAAACTCGTCCAGCCGATCGTAGGGACGGCAAGCGTCGATGATGGCTTTGGAGCTCAGCGGGGCTTCGTAAGGGTAAGCGACGAACATCGGATCGTTTTTCGAGCCCATGCCGCGTTGAATGATGTCGATATCGATCGTGGGATCAGTGCGCGTCGCCACGGCCCACATCACTTCTTGAAGATCGGATGGGTCGATGTCCTCGTCCACGACGATCGAGTAACGCGACATATAGGCTCCCGCGCCACACTGATTGAGGATGTGCCCGGCCTGCTTGGAGTGTCCGGCATAGCGCTGCTTGATCGCAACGACATTGAACATGCGCGCTCCGCCGATCTCGTGCGCCCAGACCGCCTCGACGTCCGGGACTCCGGCGGCCTGTAACGAGTCGAACAATAACGCCGAGCGCATGACCGCCTTGGAGTAAGAGTAGTCGTTGGGCGGCTTGCCCGGCGGGCTGCCCAATAGAATCGGGTCGTTTCGGTAGTAGACCCGCTCGATCGTTATTGCCGGAGCCGTTCCCTCCTTGCCCGGATAGTAGCCGTGGAATTCTCCGAACGGGCCTTCCGCGCGCACGTCGTCGACATGCGCCCAGCCCTCGATCACGATCTCCGCGGCAGCGGGAAAAGGCAGGCCGGTCACCTCGCCCTTCACGACCGACACGGGCTCTCCAAGGATCGCGCCGATGAAGTTGTACTCGCACATGCCGAACGGGATCTCTATGCCCGAGATCAGATAGCCAAGTGGATCACAGCCCAGGACGATGGCGACCGGAAACGGCTTGCCTGCCTGCATGTGCTTGTCGTATTGGATGGCGCCGTGCTTACCGGGGACCATGTCGAGCCCGACCGCACGCTTGTCGTGAAGTTGCACACGATAAGTGCCGACGTTGATCCAATCCGAGTCGAGATCCCGGGTCACGACGCAACACCCCGTGCCGATGTAACGCCCACCGTCGTGCTCGTGCCACAGCGGCGACGGAAAGATCTCGAGATCCACCGCGTCCTCGCTCACGACATTCTCGAAAACTGGGCCGTCCTCGGTCAGGACGGGATCGTACTGAGCTGCTTGTGCCTGCCACTCGGCGGGTTTGCCGCGCAGCGTCTGCACGAGCGCGTGATGATTCCCTTGATCAACAAGACGCAAGATCGACGCAAGCCGGGCCGGGCTGCTCGTGCTACACGTGAGGACGCGAAAGCCGTTCGGATAGCCGACGACCTCATCGAACAACAGTGCGGGACTCGGCGTTCGCTTGACGTTGAGCTCGCTGATCGCGCCGAGCTCGAGGTTCCAGTCGGCGCCGGTCACGTCCTCGAGCTCGCCGATGCTGCGCATCGCCTCGATCCAGTTGCGTAAGTCGAGCGGATTGCCTTGTTCGGACCGTGTCACTTCGCCAACTCCGTAGGTTCGATGGCGGCCGATGGCGCCGACACACGTCGACGGTTGCTCTAGCCTCGTTGCGCGGCCAGCTTCACCGCTGCGACAATCTCAGGATAGGTCGCGCAACGACATAGGTTACCGGAAAGGTAGTGCCGGATTTGCTCCTCGGTCGGATCCGGGTGCTCGGCCAGCAACTGTCTGGCCATGAGCACGAATCCCGGAGTGCAGAAACCGCACTGGAAAGCGCCGGCTTCGATAAACGCACTCTGTACCGCGTCGAGCCCATCTTCACCAACCGGTTGCTCGATCGTGACGACTTTCGCACCGTCGACGATGGCTGCAAGGTACAGACAACCCGAGACAGCCCGTCCATCGACGAGCACGGTGCAACATCCGCACAAACCCTGTGCACAGCTTTCGCGCGCACCGAACAGCCCGAAGCGATTCTGCAAGAGCTCGACGAGGTTCCAGTGGGGTGGCACGTCGGTCGTTACGGTTTCACCGTTGAGCTCAAAGCGGATTGTGCGATCGACGACGCTCATCTTCAGTCCTCGTCCTCCGCCAGCGGGTCGCCCTGCTGCTCGCGCAGCGCGCGGTAGACGACCTCTGCCGTCAGGGGTAACGACGTCAACCGCACGCCGATGGCATCTTCGATCGCATTCGCAATTGCCGGCGACACACCGAATGTCCCGCTTTCACCTACGCCCTTGGCACCGAATGGGCCGCCGTGTTCCTCCGAATCGACGATCTCAGTTTCGATCTTACCGGGCACGTCGAAGATGCCCGGAATCCGGTAATCAGCGAGCCCAACGTTGGTGCACTGCCCGTCCATGAACTCGAGCTTCTCGCTGAGCGTGAAGCCGAGTTGCATGATGGCAGCACCGGAAAGCTGCGATTCGACGATGCGCGGGTTCAAGGGCGTGCCGGCGTCTGCGACCGTGACGAGCCGCGTGACGCGCACCTGCCCGGTTTGTGTATCCACCTCGAGCTCCACACCGGTCGCGCCCACCATCCAGAACGGCGTCACGTTCTCGGACTGACCGGTCTCATAGTTCGGCGGCGTATAGCTGGGAATGAAGGTCCCGGTACCGACGATGTTTCCTGCCTGCATGCCGTATTTTTTCTTGAAGATATCCGGGATAGGCGTGTCGGCAGGTAGACCGACCTCCTCTGCCATCGCTGCTAACTTCTCGCGCGCGTCCTCGGCAGCGAGCTTCGCGGCATTACCCATGTGATAGGTCGAACGCGATCCGAGCGTGGCCATGTCGTACGGCGTCACGTCCGTGTCCGGATGCACGACGGTGATCCGCTCGATCGGCATGCCGAGCACCTCGGCAACGATCTGCGCCATCGCCGTGTCCGAGCCTTGACCCATATCGACCGTGCCGCAGTGAAGCGCACAGCTGCCGTCTGCATACACATTCACAATGGCGACCGATGTCGTCGGTGAGATGCTCGCCTTGAATCCGATCGCGATGCCGCGGCCGCGCCGAACGACGCCGTCGCCTCGCTCCAGCGGCTCGGACCAATTGATCAGTGCCGCTGCGCGCTCGAGAACCTCGTCCGTTGCCGCATGCTTGACGATCGTTCCGGTCGCCTGCGGGCGGCCGTTTCGCAAAAGATTCTTACGGCGAAAATCGAGTGGATCCATGTCGATGGCGCGGGCGATCATATCGGTGTGGCTCTCGTACGCCCATACGAGTTGCGGAATGCCGAAGCCGCGCAGCGCGCCCGCTGAGGGTAAGTTCGTGTATAGCGCGTACGAGTCGATGTTCACGTTCTCGATATCGTACGGGCCCGGTGCTGTGAACCCAGACTTCTGAGTGACGCGCGGACCGATGTCTGCATACGCACCGCTGTTCCACCATATCTCGCATTGTCTTGCGGTAAGTCGCCCATCCTTCGAGACACCACTCTTGATGCGCAAGGTCGTGGCGTGCCGGGTCACCATGTAGAACTGCTCTTCCATCGTGAGCGAGATCTTGACAGGCCGATTCGTCATGAGCGCAAGCGCGGTCACGAGCGCTTCGAGCTTGATGTAGAGCTTGGCGCCGAAGCCGCCGCCAAGGTAGGGCACCTTCACGCGAACCTTGTTCTCCGGCCAGCCGAGCAGCCGCGCGATCTCGATCCGCACGAACGATGGGCTCTGACTAGCCGTATAGAGCGTGAGCTTAGAATCACCGGGGTCGGCAACCGAGACGAAGGGCTCCAGCGGCACATGCATGACCGGTGGTGTGTGGAACGTGTGGTCGAACACTTGGTCCGCAGCGGCGAATGCGGCCTCGACGTCGCCGTGCCGAAGGTGGTAGTCGAGCGCGACGTTGGTGTTCTTCTTTCCCTCGAGATGCTTCAAGTCCGCGAACGTGCCTGCGGGCTTGAGCTCGTCATGGACAATCGCCTCCGAGGTCATTGCGTCGACCTCATCGAACACGGCCGGCAAGGCTTCGTAATCGACGACGATAAGGCTCGCCGCTTCCTGCGCAATGTGCGGGTCCGATGCCAATACCACGGCGATCGGCTCGCCGGCATGGCGCACCTTGTCGATGGCCAAGATCGGCTGATCGTGGAAGGCGGGGCCGTAGTGAGGATCCGGAATGACTTTACGGATATCGTCCGCAACGACGACACGGTGCACGCCCTCGACCGCTTCTGCAGCGCTCGTATCTACGCTCCGGATCCGCGCGTGCGCGAACACGCTGCGATGTATCTTGCCGTAGAGCATGCCCGGCAAGCGCAGATTATGCGCGTACTCGGCGCGGCCGGTGACCTTCGCGGCTGCCTCGAGGCGCGGGATCGAGCTTCCGACAATGCCGGGCTGTGAAGTTGCTTCGGTCATCTGGTGTTGCCCGGTTCGTCGTTCAACGCCGCCTGCACGGCGCGTTGCACCTGTACGCGAATGAGCTCACGTTTGTAGGCTGCTGAGCCGTGCTCATCGCCGATGAGCTCGACCTTCGAGACGGCCGCATCGCCCGCCTCACTCAAAAGCTTGTCATCCACGGTCTTGCCGGCAAGAACCGCCTCCGCAGCCTCCAAACGCGTCGGCACGTCCGTAGCCGCGCTAATCACGATACGTGCATCGCGCACGGCGTGACCGTCGGAATCGAGCACGACCGCTACACCAAGCGCCGGCCAATCATCGGCGGATCGCATCGTGCACTTGATGTACACCGCGCGCCGGTTGCCTTGAGCGGGCACCGTGACCTCGGCGATGAGCTCCCCTGGACCGAGCGAGTTCTCCAAATAACCGGCGTACAGCTCATCGATTGGTAGCGTACGTCCGCCATTCGGACTGACCGTGGAAATGGTCGCGCCCAGCGCGGTGAGTACCGGCGGCAGATCCATATGGGGATCCGCATGCGCGAGGTGTCCACCCGCCGTTGCGACATTACGCACCCGGACGTTCGATAGCGTGCGAAGGGCTCGGGCGATCACGGGGGCCTGGCTCTTTACGACTGATGAGCGCTCCAGGGTCGAGAGCGTCGTGAGCGCACCGATACGCAGGTTGCCGCTGTCGTCGTTTATTTCGGCATATTGCTGTTCGACCCCGCGCAGACTGATCACCCGATCGGGTCGAAGCACGCCCAGCTTCATCATGAGCATGATGGCCGTGCCGCCACCCATCACGCAGGACGATGAGTCGTCTGAAGTGAGTAAACCGGCCGCCTCGGCAAGTGTGCGAGGCTCAACCAGCTCGAATGGTGTCATGGCAAATTTTCCCTTCGGACTGGGCTCGCAAGGCGCTTACTACTAAGGAGAGCCGGATTCCCGATCGCTGTTCTTTGGAAATTTCTCGGGTACGCTCTGTGACTCGTTGCGAAGCTGACTTCGGCAAAGATAATACGTAGTCTCTAATTCGTGCTCAACTCCGGGCCAATAGGCCAACAGCAGAGAGCGAGATGTCGACATCGATTCATCGGCGGTTCTTCCTCGCAGGAAGCTTCACGTATCTGGCGCTTCTGGGCCGCGTATCGGCGCCTCAGCCTGCCGATATCGCAAGCGGTACCCGGATTGGGCGCGGTCGGATGCTCGTCGTCGAGCAGAACGCGTCGGGCCGGATCGTGGCATTCGATTCCTCGACGTATCGCGCTTCCAACCCGACAACCTCCGCGGACGTCGTTGTCGTCGGCTCGTACTGCGGCATGCGGGTGCTGGCACCGATCTTCACCGATGGCGTGAAGGCCGTGATCGCAACGGATGGCGGCATCGGTTTGGATGAGGCCGGCATCGACGGGCTCAGGCATGGGGAGACGATCGGCGTACCTGTGGCGGCTGTTGCAGCGATGTCCGCCGAGACATCCAACGGACGCTCCACGCTTCTCGGCGAGGTCAGCCGTGCCAACGCGCAGGCACGCGCGCTCGGCGTCGAACCCGGCATGGTCGCTTACGAGGCGGCGCTGCTTCTCGCGCAGGCGCCTGCGGGCCGGCCCATACCGACGGTGCACGAGACCGAAGGGCCCGTCGTCGTCGAGGAGACGCCGAACGGTCGTATCTGGGCGAGCCCGGGAACCACATCAATCACAGAAGAGATTCCGAACGACATCGTCTGCAGTGGCTCGAACGCAAGCCGCGTCATGTCAGACGGCGTGCTACGCATGGCTGCGAAAGGCGCGATCGCGAACGATGCGGGCATCGCCAAGAACAACACGGCCGTCGAAGGCGTCATGCTGCTCGCCGAGCACGGGGTTCCGGCGGCATCGGTCTCGACGCTTTCGGCGCGACTCGGCGACGGACGGAGCACCTGGAATGACGGCGTCCTTTCAGTCGTCAACGAGGTCGCAGCAGACCTCGGTGTCACAGTCGGCATGACGGCCAAAGCCGCCGCACGGCTGATGGTTCAGTCGTAGAACGCGCTATCTCGATTCGAAGCCCGGCGGGCTCACGAGCACCGTCCACTGCCCGTCCCGGAGCTCGAGCAGAAACAGCTCCTTCTCCGCTTCGCGCGGCTTGATCGGATGATCCTCGGGGTTGATCGAGATCGGCCCGATCATGCCTTCGAAGCTGCGCACGCCGGCGATAGCATCGCGGAGCTTGCGTCGATCGGCTGCGAGTGATTCCTCCGTGTTCTCGATAGTCGATTGCTCGATCAGGTCCTTGACCAAATAGATGATCTCGTAGGCCGTGTGGCTGCGATCGAGATTGGCTTGCGTCCCGTAGCGTTCCCACGCTTTGCTGTCGAGCTCGATGGCTCGCTGCGTGACTGGCGCGAAGTTCGTCGGGACGATCGTGCCTTCTGCCAGCTCGGGGCAACCGACAGGCAAAGTCCCACCGGCCAGGCTGCTGATCGCAATGATCACCTCGGGCTGAACTCCTTGCCGCTCCATTTCCCGAAACGATGGGCAAGTCGTCGGCTCGTGCGTGAGCGTGATATGGATGTCGGCATCCGCGGCCGCGAGTCTCGCGACCTGCTGGTTGAACTCGGTCGACTGCCACCCCCATTCGACGACTTCGACGATCTCGTGGTAGCCGTGTCGCTCTATGGTCGGCTCGATGATTCGAGTCCATGTCGAGGCGGAGTGCGCAAAGTCCGGCTCCCAGGCAACCGATACCGTCCTCAGTTCCGGCCGCCTGTCCCGGAGGTGCTGCACGATGAGCTCATACATTGCAGGCTCATCCACGGTATTGCGAAAGACCCATGGAGAGATGCTCGCGAGACCGAACTTGCTCGCGGTATCGGTAAAGAACAGGAACTGATGACCATTGTCGTTCGGGTCGTCGAGCGTCCTTTGCAGCGTGTTGAAGATTGGCTCGGCGGTACTGGAGCAGGTCGGACCGAGCGAGAACAAGACCTTGTCGTCCTCCATGAGACGCGACAAGAGTTCGAGCCCCTGCTCCGCATTGCAGGCTTCGTCGTAGGCGTGAAGCTGGAGCATGACGCGCTTACCGCCAACCACGACGCCGCCGGCCGCGTTGATCTCCTCGACGGCGAGCCTCGAGAGATTGAGCGCACCGTTGCCCGTTAACGCAACGCCGCCAGTCGTCGCCCACATCCCGCCGATGCGCAATGTATTTTCGGATTGGAAGGCGTGTACGGGAAGGGCGGCAACGCAAAAGATCCAGGCGACGACGCTAGCGAGTGCCGCGACGGTTTTCATATCGGCATCACCCCAATGTTCTTATTCGCCTGATTCTACCGAGATAGCGATGGAATCGCTGCATAAACGGAGAATTTGGACCGGAGAACGAAAGTTTTTCGGATTCTGGCTAAAACCCGTCTTTAGCTCGTAAACTCGCTGAAAGCTGCCGTAAGTTGAGATCAATCGAATAACGAAAGGATAAGCATCATGACAGTCGATCTGGCGGTATTTTCGAGATCTATTGCGCGCCCGTTACTCCGGACACTGTTGTTGGCGGTCGCGACGTTCGCTGTCCTTCCTGCTGCGCTCGCCCATCACAGCAGCGCCCCCTTCGACCTGGACAACATAACTGTGCTCGAGGGCACGGTGGCGCGGTTCGACTGGACCAATCCACACGTCTATCTCGTCATCGCCGAGGACGACGGAACCGAATGGCTCATAGAGACCGACGCCGTTGCGGTCATGATAAGAAGCGGCTGGACCAGGGATTCATTCGCGCCCGGTGATGTTGTCTCTGCGCGGATCAATCGGGATCGAGATCAGACCAAGAACCACGGACTGCTCTATTCCATTCAGAGCCCGGGCGGCGAACAGCTGGTCTCGTTCAACAGATTCCGAGAGCGACTGAGCTTCGACCCTAATGCGAGCACCACGGATCTGTCCGGAATCTGGCAAGGCGACACGTTGCTATCGAGGGCGTTTAGCTCCGGGCTGAGCCAGCACTCCCTCACGGAGCGCGGGCGAATTGGCATGGAGCAGTTTGACGGCTCCGTGGATCCGGGCGCGGACTGCATTGCCTGGCCGACACCCTGGCTCGTTGCCAGCGGTCTTTACCTGAAGGAAATCATGCTGTCTGACGACGTCATCACGATGCGGAGCGAGTTCTATAACGCCGAACGCACGATTCACATGGGACTCACGGAACACCCGGACGACGTCGAGCGTACGGTCCAGGGTCATTCGATCGGCTGGTGGGAAGGCGATACGCTGGTCGTCGATACGCGATTTTTCGCTGACCATCGTTCCCCGGTCTCGAATATCGGCGTTCCTTCCGGCGCGATGAGGCATGTGACGGAACGGTTTACGCTGGATGAAGGCGGTCAACGCGTGTCCGTCGAGGTGATGCTGGAGGATCCCGAATATCTCGTCGAGCCGTTCACGGCGGAGCTGGCATTACACTATTCGCCGCATCTGGAGATGATCCCCATCGATTGTGATCCCGAGGTTGCGAGGCGATTTCGGCAGTAAAAGACTCCGTTAACGAAAATTCAATCAGAATTATGTCCTGATTTTTCTGGCGGATAGGGAGCGATTAGTCACCGTACCGACGCGCGCTTAACATAACGTAACTCATTGTTGCATAACCGAATTTCAGTTGCGATCATGAGGAAAACAATAACGAGGATCCCTCATGCAACGCCGCAGAGTTCTCGTCGCTTTCCTTCTTGGTTTCTCTCTGATATCGCCGCTTCTCGCGCAAGACCTCTCTCAACCCTACGTCGAGGGTCAGGTGCTAGTCCGCTTCGCGCCAGGAGCAGCGGTCGCGGCACGGGATGCGGCTCGCAACGCGCTGCTGCCAACCGGTGGGCAATCGCTCGACATCGTTCCGGGACTAGAGCTCGTTGCAACACAACTCACCGTTGCGCAGGCCATTGCCGTGCTAACGAACAATCCGAACGTCGAGTACGTCGAGCCGGACTACATCGTCCAGGCCGTTGCCCCACCGAACGACACGTACTTCGATCTTCAATGGGGCCTCGACAATCAGGGGCAAGAGATCCGAGGCTATTTCGGAACGCCCGGCGCCGACATCGACATGCTCGATGCCTGGAATGCCTCGAGCTCAGCTGGAACGCTCGTCGCCGTCATCGACACTGGGACGCAGGTCGATCATCCGGATCTACAAGACAATGTAGTGGCCGGCTATGATTTCTTCGACAACGATGCCGATCCCAGCGATCCCGACGGGCACGGTACTCATGTAGCGGGTACAGTCGCCGCCGTCGCAAATAACCAGATAGGCGTTGCTGGTGTGTGCCCGAATTGCAGGATCATGCCCCTGCGATTCCTCGGCCCTAACG
>JABAOE010007627.1_pt1 | contig 11536 bp, 11 predicted proteins | sample 7062141 | NCBI WGS metagenome assembly JABAOE01 (sample SAMN14538627, study PRJNA623070) | marine sediment metagenome | biome: marine biome [ENVO:00000428]; feature: marine pelagic biome [ENVO:01000023]; material: deep marine sediment [ENVO:00002113] | place: India: Gulf of Khambhat ...
CGGGTGTCGGGCGCACCGGCCCCCGCAGCGACGGCTCGGATGCGCAGCATCCGGAGCGAGCAGCGCGAGCGCCCGAGGGTGGGCACCCCCGCCCGCCCTTCGGCCCTGCCCGACCAGAACCGGGCGTCGGGTGTCGGGCGCACCGGCCCCCGCAGCGACGGCTCGGATGCGCAGCATCCGGAGCGAGCAGCGCGAGCGCCCAGAGCGCGGGGGCCGGTGCGCCCGACGCCCGAGTCCCCCTTCTAGTCGCCTTCCTCCACCCACTCGGCGATGAAGACGTTCGTGTCGCTCGTCCCGCCGTTGTTGCGGTTCGACCCGAAGACCAGGTAGCGCCCGTCCGGGCTGAACACCGGGAAGCCGTCGAAGCCCTCGGAGTGGGTGACGCGCGTGAGGCCGGTGCCGTCGAGGTTGATCATGTAGATCTCGAAGTCGCGGCCCGCCGGGTCGTGGTGGTTCGAGCTGAAGAGGATCCTGTCCCCGTCCGGGTGCCAGTACGGCGCGAAGTTCGCCCCGCCCACGTCGGTCACCTGCCGCTGGTTCGAGCCGTCGGCGTCCATGACCCAGACCTCGAGCTCGCCCGGGCGGAGCAGGCCCTGGCTCAGCAGGGTCCGGTAGTCGTCCAGCTCCGGGCCCTCCTCGGGGTAGTGGGCCCGCCAGATGATCTGCGACCCGTCCGGAGAGAAGAACGCGCCCCCGTCGTACCCCGGCCGGTCCGTGAGCTGGACCACGTCCGAGCCGTCGAGGTTCATCGAGTAGAGGTCGAGGTCGCCGTTGCGCACGCTGGTGAAGACGATGCGGTCGCCCACCGGCGAGACCGTCGCCTCCGCGTCGTAGCCGTCCTCGGCGGTGAGCTGGCGGAGGTTCGAGCCGTCCGCGTTCGCGACGAAGACGTCGTAGGTGTCGTACACCGGCCACACGTAGCCCATCGAGAAGTCCGGGTTGGGCGGGCACGAAGCGTCGTGATGGTGGGTAGACGAGTAGAGGATCTCGTCGCCGGAGGGGTAGAAGTACGAGCAGGTCGTGCGGCCGTCGCCCGTGCTGACCATGCTCGTCTCCGCCGTGTGCGGGTCCAGGATGAAGATCTGGTCGCACTCCATGCCCGGCTTGCGCGCCTGGTAGACCAGGGCGGATCCGTCGAAGGCCCAGTACGCCTCCGCGTTCTCACCGCCCACGGTGAGTTGGCGTACGTTCCGGAGGTGGGTTTCGCCCGGCATGGCGAGCGTCACGCCCTCGCCCGCGAGGTTGGCGGGCGGGGTGGCGGCGTCCGGTCCGGCTTCGGAGGCGCAGCCGGACAACAGCACGACCGCACCGGTCATCACGATGAGAGTTCGATGAGTCACGACAGATTGCCCTCGTTCAGAACGTTGTTCCCTGCGCTCACCCTCGCCCTGGCCTGCGCCGCCCCGGCCGCAGCCCAGGACTGCCCGGACCCGGCCACCCTGACCGCCGACGCCGAGGGAGCGCGCGCCCACGTGCGCTACCTCGCCGACGACCGGCTCGAGGGACGCGCCGTCGGCTCGGACGGCGCGCGCTGCGCGTCCGACTACCTCGCCGCCCGGTTCCGCGCCCTCGGGCTGGAGCCCGCTGGAACGGAAGGTACCTACTTCCAGCGCTTTCCCATCCGTAAAGGTGCGGAGCTCGGCCCGGAGAACGCGCTCACGATCGGAGAGCGCGACCTCGCGATCGGCTCGGACTGGGCGCCCTTCGGCTTCTCCGCCAGCGAGGACGTGCGTGCCGAGCTCGTGTTCGGCGGGCACGGGCTCGGCGCGCAGGGCACGGCCGGGGACGCGTACGCGCACGTCGACGTCGCCGGCAAGGTCGTGGTCCTCGAGTGGGGCGACCCCGACGATCCCCACGGGGTCTCCATGCGCGGCGACCCGCACTTCAAGGCGTCTGCCGCGGCGGACCGCGGCGCCGCCGGCGTGCTCCTGCTCGCGCCTCCCGGAATGGGCCGGCCCGCGCTCGACTCCGAGACGCGCGCGGCGCTGTCCGTCCCGGTGGCCGTGATCAACCCCGCCCGGACCGAAGAGGTGCGGGCGGCGGCCGAGGGCGGAGCGCCGGTCCGCCTGCGCGCCGACGTGCGCGAGGTGCGGGCGGAGGCCCGGAACGTGGTCGCGCTCCTGCCGGGCTCAGACCCCGCGCTCCGCGACGAGTACGTGATCGTCGGCGCGCACTACGACCACCTCGGCCTCGGGGGAGAGGGCTCGCTCGCCCCCGACGCACGCGAGGTCCACAACGGAGCCGACGACAACGCGAGCGGCACGGCGGCAGTCGTCGAGATCGCCCGCGCCCTGGCGCGGGGACCGAGACCCGACCGCAGCGTCCTCTTCATCGCCTTCACCGGAGAGGAGCGCGGCCTGTGGGGCTCGACCTACTTCGTGGGCCGGCCGACGATCGACCTGGACGCCGCGGTCGCCATGCTGAACCTGGACATGGTCGGCCGGGTCGCCGGCGACGCGCTGACGGTCTTCGGCTTCGGCACCGCCGCGGAGTGGGACGAGATCGTCGACGGGGCGAACGCGGTGATCGCCCGGCCCCTCGCGATCGCGAAGGCGCCCGACGGCTTCGGTCCCTCGGACCACTCCGCGTTCCACGGCGAGGGCCTGCCGGTCCTCCACCTCTTCTCCAACACGCACGAGGACTACCATCGGCCCTCGGACGATTGGCCCAAGATCAACTTCGAGGGACTCGACCGCGTGGTCGACCTCACGACCGAGGTGACGCGGCGGCTCGCGGGAGGGGGTCCGGAGGCGGTGGCTCTGACGCCGATCCAGATGGAGCAGCCCGCCCCGCCCTCGACCTCCGGCTCGTCGGGGGGAGGATACGGCCCCTACCTGGGCACGATCCCCGACATGACGCCCCGGGAGTTCGGGCTGCGCCTCACCGGCGTGCGCGAGGGCAGCCCCGCGGCCGAGGGCGGGCTGCAGGGCGGGGACGTGGTCGTCGAGTTCGACGGCCGGGAGATCGCCGACATCTACGCGTACACGTACGCGCTCCAGGACAAGCAGCCGGGTGACGAGGTCGTCATCGTCGTCGAGCGCGACGGGGAGCGGGTCCGCCTCACCGTGGTGCTCGGCGAGCGCCGCTGAGCCCGGGACTCCCTCAGCTCTCGGACCGCTCGATGCGGATCCCGCAGTCGGCCAGCGTGGACACGTAGGCGTCGACGGGCACGCACTCCGAAGGCGTGTGCACGCCGGGCTCGATCACGCCCCGGGCCTGCAGGTGCGCCGTCGCCGCCAGGGAGTAGCCGGTCGTGCGCATCATCGCCGTGACCCCCGTCTCGGGGTCGAAGAGGTCGACCATCTCGTAGGTGACGGTCTTCGCCTCGTCGTCCCTCGAGCCCTTCACGACCACGCGCATCGCGACGAGGTCGTCCCCCGCGGGGTTGCGCAGGTGCGGTGTGACCGCGGCGATGAAGACGTCGCGCGGCCGCACCGGCGTCCCGTCGACCTCGAGCGGCTCCAGATCGAGGAGCCCCAGGTCCCGCATGGCCCGCATCAGGTACGCATGACCCGGGTAGCGCAGCGTCTTGTAGGTCATCGAGCGGATGCGCCCCTCGTAGCGGTACGGCATGCGGGAGATCCCGCCGGCGGTCAGGAAGGCCTCCAGGAGCCCGACCGGCTCGGGGAACTCGACCGACTCCAGGCCGGTCAGCGCCTCCTTCTCCACCACCTCGCCGCCCTCCAGGACGAGGACCGGCGTCGTGTAGTAGTCGAGCACGCCCTCCATCGAGTACACGATCTGGTAGTTCAGGGGCGGCCGGGGGTGCTGGGGCAGCCCTCCGACGAAGATCTCGACCGAGTCGACGTCGTCGAGCGCGTCGATCCCGCCCTGGGCAAGGATGTTGACCATGCCCGGCGCGAGCCCGCAGTCGGGGACGACCGAGATCCCGGCCGCCTCGGCCGCCTCGGACATCTCCTTCTGCCGGTCGACCAGCTCCGTGTTGCCCCCCAGGTCGCAGAAGTGGGCGCCGGACTCGATCGCGATCCGGGTCATGTCGACGTTGAAGTAGTAGGGGAGCGCGCACGCGACCGCGTCGGCCTCGGCCATGACCGAGCGCACCGCCCCCTCGTCGCTCGCGTCCACGCTCCGCAAATCGACCTTCGACCCCACGAAGGGAGCGAGGAACGCGGGCGGGTCGCCCACGTCGAGGTCGGCGACCGTCACCCCCTCGACGTCGTCGCGGCGCGCCAGCTCGAGCGCGCACGCCGAACCCTGCTTCCCGCCTCCGAGCACCAGAAGCCTCATCGAGTCCCGCCTTTCGCGATCAGAGTGGAGTGGGAGCCCCGCCGGGGTCGGCGCGCCGACACGCTCAGCCGAGCAGGTCGAGCTGGCCGGCCCCGTCGAGCTCGGGCTCGTCCCGCGCGGGCGCCCCGCCGCGCCCCTCGGCCCGCGTAACTTCGACAACCCGATCGCCCCCCTCAAGCGGCGCCATCCTCCGTCCCTGCGTCCGGCGCCCCTGCACCGGAACGGAGTCCGCAGCCACGCGCGTCACCCGCCCACCCGCCGTCACGATCATCACCTCGTCCGCCTCCAGCACCTCGAGCGCGCAGACGATGGGCGAGCTCTGCGCGCCCCCCGGGACGGCGAGGGTTCCGAGACCTCCCCGGTTCTGAAGCGGGAAGTCCGCGACCGGCGTCCGCTTGCCCATCCCGTCCTCGCTGACCATCAGCACGGTCGCGTCGCGGCGGATGAGCAACATCCCCGCGACCTCGTCGCCCTTCAGGCTCATGCCCTTCACGCCCTGCGCCGTCCGCCCGACGACGCTCACCTGGTCCTCCGGAAAGCGAATCGCGCGCCCGCCGCGGGAGAGCAGCATGACCTCGGCGGTTCCGTCCGACATCGCCACGTCCAGGATGCCGTCTCCCTTCTTCACGCCCGCCGCGATCACCCCACCCGTTCGCGGATTCGCGAAGTCCGACACCGGGGTCCGCTTCATCACGCCCTGGCGCGAGACGAAGACCAGGAACTTCGCCTCCGCCGTCAGGTCGTCGACCGGGATCGTCGCGACGATCCGGTCCCTGCGGTCGGCGCCCTCGATCAGCGAGTAGATCGACTGCCCGCGGGAGGCGCGCGCGCTCTCCGGCACGTCCAGAACCGGAAGGAAGTGGCAGTGGCCGCGCTCGGTCAGCGCGAGGATCCAGCCCTGCGTCCGCGCCACGAAGATCCGCTCGAGGTAGTCGTCCTCGTAGCGCTCCATCCCCGCCAGCGCCTTCCCGGAGCCCACACGCCTCCGGTACAGGTGGATCGGGATGCGCTTCACGAACCCCTCGTGCGAGAGCGTGATCACGACATCCTCGTCGGCGAGCTGGCCCTCGATCGAGGGGGCTTCGAGCTCGCCGTCGTCGTCGTCGAGCAGGACCGTGCGCCGCTCGTCCCCGTACTTCTTCACGACGTCACCCAGCTCGTCGAGCATGATGCGGAGCTGCAGCTCCTCGGACTCCAGCACGTCGCGGAGCTCCGCGATCGTCGCCTCCAGCTCGGCGAGCCGGCTCTCGAGCTGCGCCCTTTCCAGCGCGGTCAGCCTGGCCAGGCGCATGTTCAGGATCGCGTCCGCCTGGATCTCGCTCAGCCCGAAGCGCTCCTGCAGTCGCTCCGACGCTTCGGCGCGGTCGTCGGAGCCCCGGATGATGCGGATCACCTCGTCGATGTGCTCGAGCGCGGCGAGCAGGCCCTCGACCACGTGGCGCTCCGCCTCCGCCTTCTCCAGATCGTGCCGGCTGCGCCGCCGGATGACGGCGAGCCGATGATCACGGAAGCGCTCCAGGAGCTGCTTGAGGTCGAACTCCCGCGGCTGCCCGTCGTCGAGGGCGAGGAGGTGGGCGCCGAAGGTCGTCTGCAGGCTGGTGCCGCGGTACAGGAGCTGGAGCACCTCGGCGGCCTTCGCCCCGCGCTTCAGCTCGACGACCAGCCGGATGCCGTCCCGGTCCGTCTCGTCCCTGATGTCCGACACGTCCTCGGCCTTGCCCCTCTTGGCCAGCGACGCGATCTGCTCGATCACCTTGGTCTTGTTGACCGCGTACGGGAGCTCGCTGACCACGAGCTGCTCCTTGCCTCCTCGCAGCGCCTCCTTCACGACGCGGGCGCGCATCACGACCCGCCCGCGGCCCTCCCGGTACATCCTCCGGATCCCCTCCCGTCCCAGCACGTAGCCTCCGGTCGGGAAGTCGGGTCCCGGCACGTGGCGCATGAGGTCGTCCACGGTGCAGTCCGGGTCGACCACCAGCTGGCGCACGCCGGCCGCGATCTCGGCGAGGTTGTGCGGGGGCACGTTCGTGCTCATCCCGACCGCGATCCCCGACGACCCGTTGACCAGCAGGTTCGGGAAGCGGCCGGGCAGGACGCTGGGCTCGAGGCGCTGGTTGTCGAAGTTGGGCTGGAAGTCGACGGTCTCCTTCTCGATGTCGTCCAGCAGCTCGACGGCCAGCGCGTGCAGGCGCGCCTCGGTGTAGCGGTAGGCGGCGGCCGGGTCGCCGTCGATCGAGCCGAAGTTGCCCTGACCGTCGACGAGCGGCATGCGCAGCGAGAAGTCCTGGACCATGCGCACGAGCGCGTCGTACACGGCCGAGTCGCCGTGGGGGTGGAACTTCCCGAGCACGTCGCCGACCACGGTCGCGCTCTTCTTGTACGGCCGGTCCGGGCTCAGGCCGGCCTCGTACATCGCGTAGAGGATCCGGCGGTGCACCGGCTTCAGCCCGTCGCGCACGTCGGGCAGCGCCCGCTGCACGATGACGCTCATCGAGTAGTCGAGGAACGACTCGCGCATCTCCTCCTCGAGCATCCGGGGGAGGATCCGTTCCCGTTTGGAGGCCGTGGCCATGCCGTCTCCGCGTGGTTCTGTCGTGGGGGTCTCGCCGCACCCTAGGGCGTGCGACGAGAATTGTAATCAAACCCGGGGACGGAAGAGCCCACCGCCGGGACCGGCGCTGGAGGCCGTCGCACGGATGCCGAGACCGGGTCTCAGCCTTGGGAATCGGCCTCCGCCATCGGCTTCGCGAGCGCTACCGGTTCCGATCCGTCCGTTCCCGTACGCGCCGCCCTGCTCGCGCCGGCGGTCTCGCTCACGGCCCGGGCCCCTCGGGCGCCTCGGTGAGCCCCTCGAGCGCCTCGGTGAGCTCCTCGGCCATCGACGGGTGGCCGTGACGGGCCGCCGCCTCGATCCCCCGCCGGTACGCCTGCCGCGCCTCGTCCTCGCGCCCCCGCCGCAGCAGCGCCGCCCCCAGGCGCGCCCACCCGTTGCCCTCGTCGTCGGAGCCGCTCAGGTAGACCTCCAACTCCCGGATCCCCTCGTCGAGCCGGCCGGCGTTCAGGTACTCGAGCGCCAGCCCGAACCGAAGCCGCAGATCGTCCGGCCGGTTCCCGACCATCCGCTCGAGCGCGGCGAGCCGGTCCGCGCTCATCGACCGTTCACGCTCACCGACCGTCCGCGCTCAACGCCGGCCCGCGAGGATCGCGGTCGGCCCGATCCGTCCGGTCCGGCGCACCTCAGTCGGGGAAGTAGAAGGTGCGCTCGGTCTCTGCGGTGGGCTCCGCCCCGGTCACGAGCTCGATGAGCGCTCGCATCTCCGAGGCCATCTCACGGATCCGCTGCGCCACCGTGAAGCCATGGGCGAAGTCGAAATAGGCCGAGACGGCGCCCTCGTCGGCAGGATGGCTCGCCACCACGGTCGCCTCCATCGCCGCTCGGAGCGTCTCGACGATGGCCTCGACCGCGGACTGGACGACCCGCAGCTCCGCGAGCGTCGACACGGACAGGTCGCCCTCGAGCCGGGGGAGCAGGGCCTCGACGTGGGCCCGCGTCTCGGGAGGCGCGAGCACGGGACCTCCGGCGGGCGGCTCTCGCTCGAGAACCACCCGGGCGCCGGCCTTGAGGGCCGCGAGCTCCTCGTAGTTGCAGTACAGGATCACCGTGGCTCCCGGTACGCGCACCTGCCTCCTCTTCTACTTATCGGATCGCGGCGGGGTTTCTGCAAGCGCGCCGGGGAGCGTGCTCGCGGCGCGTCGCTCAGGCGCGGGCGGTGCCGACCGGTCCGTCCACGGTGAGCGGGATCGAAACGTGGTGCTCGCCGTCGACCCACACGTCGAAGGCGTAGGCTCCCGCCGCGGCGAAGATCAGGCCATCCATGTTGAGGATGTGCGGGACGAGCACGCCCCCCGCCACCTCCCGCGGCCCCGCCGTCAGGTTCATCTCGCCGTCGATGCGCATGACCTCGTGCCCGTCCGGCGCCTTGAGGGAGATGCCGACGTCGTGCTTGCCCACCTCGTGCACGCCGGCCGCGAACCGGAGGACCAGGCTCAGACGCGGATGACGCGTGGGAAAGGCGCTCGTCTTGAGGCGGTCGAAGATGCCGAGGATGTTGAGCTTGCCCGACCCGTCGATCGTTGCCGCGTCGGCGAGCAGCGCGAGGTCTACTTCCATGGTGTCGGGTCCGGGTCCGCTACGATTCCAGGAGCTCGGGCGCATCTCCTACCCCGCCGGCCGCCTCAGGTGACAGGAGACGGTCGGCGAGGACGATGCCGGCGAGGAGGTCGATGAGCACGTGGGCGAGGACGGCGGGCCACAGGCTCCCCGACGCGAGGAAGCCCCACCCCAGAACCGCCCCCATGACCGCGGTGCGCGCCATGCCCAGGGCACCCTGATACCCGTGGACCACGCCGAAGGCCACGGAGCTCAAGGCCACCGCGCCGCCGACGCCCACCAGCGGAATCAAGACCGGGATCGCGTACCCTCGGTACGCCACCTCCTCGGCCGTCCCCGCGGCGACCGAGAGGAGCGCGAAGACCCCCCGCTCGCGACCCGTGCGGGGCAGCAGCTGGCGCAGGATCGGGGTGTCGCGGACGCCCAGCCGGGTCGCCAGCCCCCGGAAGACCACGATGATCCCGAGCGCCGCGCCGGTCAGGACCGTCGCCCAGGTGACGAGCGCGCCGGGCCGGATCCACACCATGCCCACGGCCCCGGGCCCTCCGGCGCGGGTTCCCACGAGCCAGCAGGCGGTCCCCAGCAGCCAGAGGGTCACGATCGAGGCCCAGTAGGCGGGGATCCGCTCGATCTCGACACCCTCGACCATCGGAAGCTGGGCCAGCGAGAAGAGCGGCACCACGGCGAGCAGCAGGGCGATGACGACGCTGTCCAGGAAGGGCATGCCGACGACGAGCGCGAGCGTGAGCTGCACCATCCAGAAGAGCGCCACGCCGGTCCAGAGGAGGAAGCGCGCGGTCCGGGGCATGCGGCGGCTCGTCACGCGGGAAGCTCCTCGCGGCCGAAGCGCTCGATCGCCTCGAGCGTGCGCCGCACGTCCTCCCACGTGGTCGTGTGGTTCAGGATGCACAGGCGCAGGGAGTACCGTCCCCGCAGGCGGGTCGACGACATCATCGCGATCCCGCTGTCGATCACCCTCGCCTGGACGGAGGCGTTGAGCGCCTCCAGACGCTCCTCGTCCAGGGAGGCCCCGCGCGGGCGCACGCGAAAGCACACCACGCCGAGGGAGGCGGGGTTCGCGATCTCCAGCACCTGCGACGCGCGCACGTAGGCCTCCGCCCGCTCGGCGAGCTCGATGCCCCCCGACACGGCCCGGCGGAACGCCGCCATGCCGAACGTCTGGATCGACATCCAGACCTTGAGGGCCCGGAAGGAGCGGCTGAGCTGGAGGCCGCGATCGCCGAAGTTCGGGTGATCCCGCCCCCACTCGGTGTCCTGCAGGTACTCGGGCTGCACCGAGAAGGCCTCCTCCAGGCGGCGCACGTCCTTCACCAGCAGGCAGCCCGTCTCGAAGGGCTGGAAGAGCCACTTGTGCGCGTCGATCGCGATCGAGTCGGCGCGCTCCATGCCGTCGAGGAGCGTCCGGCCCTTCTCGGAGAGGACGGCGAAGCCCCCGTAGGCGGCATCCACGTGCATCCACAGACCCTCCGCCTCGCAGAAGTCGGCGATCGCGTGGAGGGGGTCGACCGCACCCGTGTTCGTCGCGCCGGCGTTCGCGCACACGGCGATCGGGCGCAGCCCGTCGGAGCGGTCCCCGGCCACCGCGCGGGCAAGCTCGTCCATGTCGAGACGGAAGCGCTCGTCCGTCGCCACCTGGCGGACGTTGGAGGGGCGGATGCCCACGATCCTGGCGGCGCGGCTCAGCGCGGTGTGGCTCTGGTCGCTCATGTACACCGTCGCGCCGTCCGGGGCGCCCGCCGCCTCCCGCGCCGCCACGAAGGCGTCCAGGCTGGCTGCCGAGCCTCCGCTGGTGAAGAGGCCGCCCGCGCCGTCCGGATATCCGATCCACTGGCGGATCCAGTCGATGACGACGACCTCGAGCTGGCTGGGGCCGCTCGCCCCGAGCCACGTCCCCTGGAAGACGTTGTGGCCGGCCGCCATGAAGTCCGCGAGCACCCCCGGCCACGTCGGCGACGACGGCACGAAGGCGAAGAAGCGCGGATGGTCCACGCGTCCCGCGACGGGCAGGATCTCACGCGCGGCGCGCTCGATGACGGCCTCGGGCGCGCGGCCCTCCTCGGGGGGCGGCTCCCGCATGAGCGGCTCCAGCTCGGAGCGCGTGCCGCCCCGCCACGGTCGGTCCTCGGGGAGCTTCTCGATCCGCTCGACCACCAGCTCGACCGCGAGCCTGGCCAGCTCGCGCATGCGCTCGGGCGGCATGGCCAGATCGCCGTGCCCGGTCTCTTCCGTTGGCGCCGTCATGCCGGTTAGCTTCTCTCCATGTCAGCGGAAACCACCGTCGGAAAGGAGCAGGTCTTTCGCGTGCTCGACGCGATGGACGCGCCCCATTCCGGCCGTATTCTACGCCTTCGTCTCGAGTCGGGTGAACCGCCCCCGGTGAAGTCGCTCAGGGGGGCGCAGATGGTAGCTCGCTCGCCAGACGGCCGGGAGTGCCGGATCCGGGTCGCCGGGTTCGCCGTCTTCGGCGGCAAGCCGAGCAACGACCGCCTCGCCCGGACCGGCCGGGTCGACCTGCACGTCGAGGAGCTCGGCGAGGGCGGGCCTGTCGGCTTGAGGTGGGAGGTCCGGCCGGGCTGAGAGCGCCGGTCGCCCGCCCGATCTCCGGAGACGCGGCGAGCGCGGCTCCGGCCTCCGCCTCGCTCAGTTGGTCCGGAGCCCGGGCGGCTCGCGGTTGAACGTGTCGATGAACCAGTCGCGGTAGCGCTCCATCTCCTCGGGGTTGGCGCGCACCCAGTCGCTGCGTGCAGCCGCGAACTCGTCGGGGCGGGCCGTGAAGATGAAGGCGTCGAGGAAGCCCCCGTCGCTCGCGTAGGCGAGCTCGTCCATCGGCCCGAAGGGCTGCGTGTCGAAGACGCTGCGCCCGAGGATCCACGCGTCGGCGCACCTCTGCAGGATGGCGCGCTCGAGGTCGAAGCCCTCGGCCTGGGGCGCCTCGGGCAGCCACTCCTCCTGCCGGCCCATGGCGACCATCAGGTGGAGGTGGCCGTAGATGTTGTAGACGAGCGACGCGTCGTTTCCGGCGAGCGGAAGCTGCACCCAGACCGAGTCGTTGCTGATCCTCAGCCCCTCCCACGGATAGACGTCGGACGCGTTGGG
>JABAOE010007249.1_pt3 | contig 11534 bp, 10 predicted proteins | sample 7062141 | NCBI WGS metagenome assembly JABAOE01 (sample SAMN14538627, study PRJNA623070) | marine sediment metagenome | biome: marine biome [ENVO:00000428]; feature: marine pelagic biome [ENVO:01000023]; material: deep marine sediment [ENVO:00002113] | place: India: Gulf of Khambhat ...
CCCATCTCATCTTTGCTCACAATAAACACGATGCTGTCATTATTTATTATGCAGTCACGTGGGGTCGCCCGTGTTAACTGCTGGAAAGCCGCAATCGAGCCGATCTCAGAACCGGTGAGCCGGATTTCAGCCATCACTTCTTCCTCTTCGCCTTGGGTGCGGTCTCCCTGCCCTCAAGAACAGCGAGCATGGACACAACAAAGGGCTTTCCACATATCTCTCCAAGCTCCACACTCGAGCCATCAAACTCGGAAACCTCTACTCCCGCAATCTCTGCAAATCTTGCCAGATCCTCTTTAGCCCCAGCTTCACAGTTTGAGGCGACAACGACATATTTGACCTTGCCAGACAGAACCTGATTCAGAGTCTCTTTCGTCCCCAGGATCACATTTCCCGAATCCACTGCACTTCGTATCGCCTTTACTAGATTCATTTCTCTGCCTCTTCTTGATTTTCCCGCTTCATAACAAGCTCAACCATCCCGGTACCTAGGTGTACTGGCTGACCCACAATAACGTTTTTCACGACTCCGTCAAGGCCCTCATATTCGCCCTTTACTCCTGCCATAAGGAGGTTGTCAACAGTTATCTCAAATGCAGCACGGGCAAGCACGGAGGACTTATCGCCGGAGATACCGTGCCTTCCAATCGCACGCACCCTTCCGTTAACTGTCATGGCACTAGCAATAAGCATGATATGTCTTATGTCCACCCTGAGGCCCTGCTCATTCAATGTATCAAGTATCTCAGAGATAATGGCACCCCTTGCGGCTTCGATTCCGAGAACCCGCTCTATCTCCAGAATGTCGTTACTCTTGGTTCGCGATTTGTCCAAACCTTTTATCTTGAAGACCTCTTTTAGGTTTGAGCCCTCTGTATAGGTCACATACTCCGACCCTTCCTTTCTGACAACAGCCCGGTCCACTCCTTTAATCCCCTTTATGTGGATAACAAGCACCTTGTTAGTTAACTTTCTCAGCTCACGCAGCTCCTGGACCTTTGACTTCAAAGTGATCGATGAATCCGAAAAATCGGGGACCTCAATCTTTGATTTGTTGAGCCGCTTTACAACATCTTCAACAGTAAGAGCCTTTGTTTTCATGGTCTCCTTATCCAGTTTGAAAGTGACACTGAAATCCATTAGGCTGGTCTCGGTACTGTCCACGATGTCACCGAAATTGACGGCTCCAATCTGATTCGCAATCTCCTTTACCTTCTCCCTATCGGATCCTATTCCCTCTTCAAGGTAGATCGTCATCATGGGCGTGGAAGGCTGTTTTCGGGCATCAACGATCTCCATTATCCTGGGGAGACCAAGGGTGACGTTAAGCTCGGCGACACCAGCATAATGGAATGTTCTCATGGTCATCTGCGTGGAGGGCTCCCCCATGGACTGGGCAGCAACAACCCCGACCGCCTCGCCTGGCTCTACCATTGCATAATCAACACGCTTGCCAATCTCGCCAATTATCATATCCATCTCTTTAGATGATACCTTTGCATCCAAGGCTTCCTGTCTTACCTCTCCAAGTATCACGTCAGGCAGCTTGCCCGAATAATCTGAGAGCTTTTTGTCGATCTCCTTTTCTGATAAAGCCTTCATGTTCTACTCCTCACAACCCGATCTACAATCTTCTTTACATTCACAATATTTCCCCAATCCGTCCGCGATGGGTCGGCACCATCCCCGCCATAGGTTACTTCAACGATCTTGCTGTCAGCACCACGCACTGTGCTGTCATATTCAATCTTTAAGTCCTGAAGTGCATTGATGAGCCTTCTCTGCATATAGCCGCTCTGTGATGTCCTGACAGCAGTGTCCACAAGCCCTTCTCTTCCGCCCATGGCATGGAAGAAATATTCCAGGGGGTCTTGGCCACTCTTGTAGCTGGATCTGACAAAACCTTTGGCCTTCGGTCCAATCTCGCCCAGCTTGAAATGTGGGAGCGTCCTGCCCACGTATCCTCGTGAAATCCTCTCGCCCCGAACAGCCTGCTGGCCTACGCATGCCGCCATCTGAGTGAGGTTGAGCATGCTTCCCCTTGCACCGATCTTGGCCATCATCACAGCAGAATTTTTCATTCCCAAATACTCCCCAGCTACAGAGCCTGTCTTATCCCTGGCCTCGCTCAGTGTCTGCATAATCCTCATTTCAAGTGTCTCTTCCAGACTGCGGCCCGGGAGGTGTTCGAGAACACCGGAGTTGAAGGCTTCGATGAGATCTGTTACCTTTTCTTCTGCAGTGTCCAGGATCTCTTCTATTCTCTCCCGTGCCTCAGAGGGAAGGTCCTCGTCATCAACGCCAGTGGAGAACCCGAATTTCATTATTGCAAAGATTGCGACCCTTGTAAGGGTGTTCAAAAACTTTCGAGCCTCATCTGTGCCGTAGTCCTTTACTATCCTATCTAGGAGCTCTCCGGCAAATGCGCCGAAGGCCTTCTCATCAACGACACCGCTTAAAAGCTGGCTGTTCTTTATCACTACGAACCCATCATCTGGGCACTTCTCCTCTTCGCAGTACTCACATTTCTTGCACACCTTCGCCATGTAGGAGAGATTGAGGTCTGGGGGAAGAAAGAGACTGAAGATGCTCTTGCCGTCATAGTATTCCTTGCCATCAATTTCTATTGGTTCAGGGAACTCGCCTTCATATCCAACTAAAAATAACAGCGATGACACTTCCTTTTTCGTGAAGAGTGAATCCTTCTTGGTGAGGAGGTAGGCCCCTGTGATGTGGTCGTGGATCCCGCCAATAATCGGTCCTCCGAATCTGGGTGAAAGTATCTGTTCCTGAACCCGCATGAGGACCCGGGCTTCAGCTATTGCCTCTTCGCCCTGAATTACATGCATATTCATCTCATCGCCGTCAAAATCAGCATTGTAGGGCGGGCATACACAGAGATTAAGTCTGAACGTTTTGTAGGGCAGGACCTTTACCTCGTGTGCCATGATGCTCATCCGATGCAGAGAGAGGGCTGCCTGTTGAAAAGCACCACATCCCCGTCTTTAAGGTGGCGATGCACTATCCAGCCAGGCTCGATTTTCTCAAGTATCTCCTCAGGAGTTTGCACCCGTTTCAGGCTAATCCTGCGGCCGTCAGATCTTTCCACATAATTTGCTCCAGGATAGTTATTTGGACCTGCTGCCACCATTTTTTTCAGGTATTCGATATTCCTCGCGTTCACCTTTGTGGCAACGGTCATCTCCTTGGCAATCGCCTCAGGAACACCAACCTCGTTGATCTCAATATTAGGGTCCGGCGATATTACAGTCCTCGCAGAAAAATTAACTCTTTTACCTGAGAGATTGCTTCGGAAGCGTCCTTCCTTTCCTTTCAAACGCTGAGTAAGAGTTTTAAGCGGTCTTCCGGACCTGTGCCTGGCAGGCGGAACCCCGGCTACTTCGTTGTTGAAATAAGTGGTGACATGATACTGGAGAAGCTCCCACAAATCCTCGATAATCAGATGAGGGGCACCCGCCTCGATGTTTTCGTTTAACCGCTGATTTATGCGGATGATGTCAACTAGCTTATGGGTGAGATCGTCCTCGCTGCGCTCGCCAGATTCGAGGGTGATAGACGGTCTTGCGGTAACGGGCGGAACAGGAAGCACTGTAAGCTCCATCCACTCAGGACGGGAAACCTCGGTATCGAATCCCAGGATTTCGGCATCAGGATCAGGGATCTTTTCCAGCCTCTCCCTCACGTCAGTGGGGCTGAGCCTGTTCTTTGAACCCTCCATAACCTCAATATATCCCGAGGGCTTGTCAAACTTTACTTCAAATAATTCTTCCTCACAATGAGGACACTTCTTAGCAGTCCTTGCAGACTTCAAAATCTCGTCAACGATTTCATCAAAGTTCTGGCCAGTCCTTCTCGCCGTTCTCAACCTCTCCCTATAATCTTCGATCTTCTCCTCAGGAAGCTTAACCTTGCTGCAACTACGGCATATGGCGCGAAGTATCTTGTAAACTAGCTTTGCGTATCCAATGTGGATCACCGGCCGTGCAAGCTCAATATGTCCGAAGTGCCCCGGACATTCGCCCACCCTTGAACCACAGGTCTTGCACTTCAACCCAGGATCCACAACTCCGAGCCGCGGGTCCATGAGCCCGCCGTCAAAGGGATAACCGTCCTCATCGTATGTGTCAGCAGTCACAATCCTGGCCTCAGAAATCTTTCTAACATGTTCAGGGGAAAGGAGTCCGAATTTGAGTGCCATAATCTTTCTTGGTGTCGCAATCATGCTTTGTCCCCCATAATAAGTCTTGGATTAATTGACAGCGCCTTCAGCTCATCGAGAAGCAGTTTAAAGGCGTACGAAACCTCCACTTCCGCTACCTCTATGTCCCTTCCGCAGAGTGAGCAGTACACAGAGTTTCTCAGCCGGTCGTAGACAGCAGGAGACCCGCAGTTCTCGCACACCTGCATGACATATTTATCAGATTCGTCCAGGAGCCTTTCCTTGAGAAGCATTGTACTGCCGTAGGCGATGAGGCAATCCCTTTCCATCTCACCAAATCGAAGTCCGCCCTCCCTGGCGCGCCCCTCTGTAGGCTGCCGGGTTAAGACCTGGACAGGCCCCCTGGAACGGGCGTGCATCTTTCCAGAAACCATGTGATGCAGCTTCTGATAATATGCGACACCGATAAATATCTCGGCCTGGATCATCTCACCGGTGACGCCGTTGTACATTATCTCCCTTGAGTTGTGTTTGAACCCGTTTTTATGAAGGATATCTCTCAACTCTTTTTCCGGAGTGCTGGAAAAAGGAGTAGCATTCACCCTCTCACCCTCCAGAGACGCGGCCTTACCGCCAATCATCTCGAGGATCTGTCCAACAGTCATTCTCGATGGGATAACGTGGGGATTAATTATGAGATCAGGAATTATTCCGTCGGCTGTAAAAGGCATGTCCTCCTGGTTTGCAATCATGCCGATCACACCTTTCTGCCCATGCCTTGATGCGAATTTGTCGCCAAGCTCAGGAATCCGCTGATCCCGAACCCTCACTTTTACGAGCTTGTTCCCGTTCACACTCTCTGTTATGAGGATCATGTCGGTGGTGCCCTTTTCGCCGTATCTTACGGTTACTGAGGTGTCCCTCCTCTTTTCTCGGGATACGCCATACTCGCTCACCTCCTCTAAAAACCTTGGAGGCGATGTTTTACCGATTATCACCTGACCCGAGGTAACATCGGATTCTGGCTCGATTATCCCATCCTCTCCCAGGTTTGCATAGTCCTCTTCCTGCCGGTATCCTCTGATCTCCTGGTCTGGAAGCTCAAATATGTCCAGCTGCCCGCCAGGGTATCTACGCTCTTCAGCCTCGTAGCTTCTAAAAAAGCTGCTCCTGCCAAGCCCCCGCTCGATGCTTGCCTTGTTTATAATGAAAGCATCTTCCATGTTATAGCCATAATATGAGATAACAGCTACCACAAAGTTCTGCCCTGCTCCCCTTTTGTCATACCCAACAGTGCTTGATGCCGAAGTTTCAGCAAGCGATATCTGGGGGTAGTGGAGGAGGTGACCCCGGGTGTCAGACCTGTACTTGTAGTTGGATGCATAGAATCCGATGGCCTGCTTTATCATGCCTGAGCCCATTGTATTTCTCGGAGAGGAATTGTACTGCGGGAATGGAAGGATTGCAGAGCTTATGCCAAGGATCAAAAGAGGGTCAATCTCAAGGTGCGTGTGCTCGCTTGATAGCTCCTCAGGCGAAATGGCGATATAAGAGTTTTCCTCCTCATCAGAATCCAAGTACTCAATATATCCCTTCGCAATGAGCTCTTCCCATGAGAGTTTACCGGTCTTAATCTTCTCGATTTCAGATTCAGTAATCTTGGGCTTGCCCTTTGCAACCACGATTAAAGGCCGTCGTGCTCTCCCCGCATCGGTGTTAATAATGACTTCGTTAGTATCGTCAACAAAGGAGATGTTCACCTGCGAGGAGATCTTGCCATCCCTTCTTCTCTTTCTGAGATCAGCGACAAGTGCCTCATGATCTGGGTGTGTTCCGATCAGCCGGCCATTAACAAAAACATTGGTTTCCTTCACGATGAATCATCCTCCTCAGTGCTTATGAATAGGGGTTACCTCTAACCCAGCCAAAATCTTCTCAACTTCTGCAGCCCCTGAGCCCGTGGAAAGCTCTGTCGAAAGGGCGAGGTTCTTTACAAGTCCGCAATTCGGACCCTCCGGCGTCTCAGTGGGACAAATCCTTCCGAACTGGGTAGGATGAAGATCCCGCGCCTCAAAGTGGGGCTGCGACCTCGAAAGCGGGGAAATCACTCTTCTCAAATGTGATACCACTGACATGTAGGTGGTTCTGTCAAGAAGCTGACTAACACCAGTTCTGCCGCCAACCCAGTTACCAGTTGCAAGGGCGTGGCGAATCCTCTCGGTGAGCACATCCCGTCGAACAGCTGTCTGAATAGAAGGATCTTTGCCACGGGCAGCCTGACGCTCAAGCTGGTATTTCATGTCCCGGGCAAGATTGTAAAAGGAGACTCTGAAGAGATCGTCTAAGAGGTCCCCTGCAAGCCTCAGCCTCTTGTTTGCATAATGGTCTTTGTCATCAACGGTCCGTTTGTTGAAGGCAAGCTCGAAGACCCGCTCCACCATCCTTCCAAGATAGTAGGCCTTTCTAAGCCTGTCTTCTTCCTCAACTCCGAGATGGGGGAGAAGATATCTGTCGATCACCTGCGCAGCCCGCTTCAACCTGTACTCAGGCGTCTGACCGTGGGCTACCTTCTTTCCAATAATCTCCATAGCATCCTCAGCGCTCTTTATGCTGAGATACTCCTCCAGATTCTCAAGGAGTTTCTGCACGATCTCGGCTTCGCTTGATATCGCTGTCACGATCTCTTTATCAGTCTCAAGCCCAAGCGCCTTCATGATAACAATAAGTGGTAGGCTTTCAGGAACAGATGGGAAGTTAACAGTAATCATCCCATCCTTGCCCCTCTGAACTGTTGCAAGCGCCCTGAAACCGCCTCGCTTTGAAAACACCTTGGCAACCTCGGTAACCTTGGAATATCTCTCACTCTTTTCAAGTATGATCTTGTTAGGGGCAAGGTCCTCAATAGTCACTAGCATCCTCTCAGAGCCATTCACGATGAAATAGCCGCCCGGATCCAGTGGATCCTCACCATTTTTAATAAGCTCATCATCTGAAAGCCCGTTCAGGTTACACCGATTAGACCTCAGCATCGTGGGCATCAAGCCGATGGTCACCCACTCCATATCCTTCTCATCCCTAACTCCCTCCTCACTAATCTTTACAAGCCCCATCTCCAGTTTGACAGGCGAAAAATAGCTCATGTTCCGAAGCCGGGCCTCAACGGGTGAGACGTTCCTTCGTGATCCATCGGCCTCAACGATCTCAGCCTTCTCTATCTTTATCTTTCCTAGCCTTACCGCTATTCCCACATCAGTTTCAATCTCACCGGTCTCGTCGATTATCGTCTGGATACGGTTTTCAATGAAATCGTTATAGGAGTCTATATGCTGCTTAACAAGCTCTCTTCTTTTCAAAAATAATTCCAGTACCGCGTTTCTCTCCATAATCTCCCTCTTATCTCAAAGTATCGTAACTACCCTATATGCAAAGCTCGTCCCGATCACAGAGCCTTCCCTCGTGATCTTAATGACATCCCCGCTCTTTGTCTCAAGCCCCTTCAAGGCAGGATCATCTGCCAGAATGATTGGAAGCTGCGCCCGTGTTACGTTGAATCTCTCAAGCAACTCCTCTGCCTTTTTTTCTGGAAGAATCTCATGTTTAGGCACCATCACATGCCTTTTTGATTCAGCAACCTTCTCATTTTCTACTTTTGCTACCTTTTTTTCTGAGACTTTTTTAGCTTTTTTAGGTTGTTTCTTTGGTTTTTTCTCTGCCATTTAAATCTCCATTCGTGTAAACGGGCCCGACGGGATTTGAACCCGCGACAAATTGGTTAAGAGCCAACCACTCTTCCAGACTGAGTTACGGGCCCAATCCAGCCTACGCTTGTTACTTTTCACCTGCCGCAAAACCAGTTCCCTCTTCTCTTTTCGTATATTCTCGCTCTGTGTTACAATAGCGCCCTGGTCGGGATTTGGACCCGAGTCGTGGGAGCGCTGCCTCTTTCTCAAGGTGCTTGGAAAGGGTTGACAGTCCCACATGATAGGCCGGACTACACTACCAGGGCTCAATAGTTGATCACTTCTCCGTTCCTGTCAGGATAATGGGCTGGCAGCGTCTCGGGTCTCCCATGGGCTCTCGCACCATAGTACTGCCAGAATCGCTGGAGGACTTTACTTCCGTGTTCTGATGAGAACGGGTGTGGCCCCTCCGCTGTGGCCGCCATACCCATATTTACCTGATGTAACCTAACTTGATGCTAGGTTTGTATCGATTCGATGAGTCCCAATGTATATAAATTTTTCGATGAGATCGGGTTTGTGTAATTCGCTTGGTGAATTAGTGTTCGAATACTCCAAAGCTTTAATTCTTTGAAGAGAGTTTCAATCACGCAATAGGTATCGATTGACAAGGATATGAACCTAATGGCTCCCCCAGCACAGACACACCAACGAAATATGCTCGTGCTTGACTTCTACACGCCATCATCTGTCCCAAAACTTTTGCTTTACAAGGTATTCTATAATACCAGGCCATCCTGTTACATTCATTGACTAATTGATTTCGTGTATTATCGCAACTACTGTCCATTATCCTTAAAAATTCACTATCACAATATTCCTGCGAATATTGGTTCTTTTCGCATTCAGCATAGCATTTATCATGAGTATAACAGGCAAAATTAAAACTAGCTTGGGAAAAAACAGCTGTATTCGGCCCTGAAGCCTTTCCCTCGGGGCCGCAATAGTTCTTAGATGGATTATATTGTTCGTAAAAGGTTGTTGTTGTCGTGGTTGTTGTCGTGGTTGTTGTCGTGGTTGTTGTAGTAGATGAAGTGATAGCCGTAATCTTTATACACCCTAGACTTTCATCCTCTACATAACCATCCTTACATTTACACATACATGCATTGCCTACAATATCGCTCACAAATGAATTGGGTCCGTGGTATTCAACACAATATTCCTGACATTCATCCTCAGTAGGCGGAATCTTTACACACAATAGGCTTTCATCCTCTTCATAGCCCTCCTCACATTTGCACATACACACACCATCCACTATATCCCTCACATATGCTTCAGGTCCGTGGTATTCAACACATGAAGCTTGGCATTCCTTCTCAGTAGGAGGAGGTTTTTCACATTCCTGATCGTTACTTATGCAGTAAGCTGCCAAACCTTTTTCATCATAACATGTCCTAAACGGCCTACCCCAAGCTTCTCCACAGTTGCAATCCAGCCCGTAGGTCCTCCCCGCACCTTCTGGACAAACCGCTTGTTCACAACCAACAGTTGATCTTGACCATTGTCTACCCTCGCCGCACTTATAATCCAAATCGGGATTGTGACCTGGGACCTCTGCCCCTATTATGGATAGATTAGAAAGTATCACTAAGAATATAAATAAAGTAAATACACCCATAAAGATAATCCCTTCTCTCTTTACCTCCATAACCTTTTTCTCCCATATCTTGAAACTTTTAAAAGATATTTATAATTTTCCTACTATTTCTTCTCAGGATAAGATCACTCCAAATCCCCTTTTGTGTATAATCTTGATTCTGTGTATAAAGTGCGATTATTGCCTAATTTTTAAATAAACTGTCATAAATGTCTTCATTGAGGGTATACGATAGATATTTTATAATTATATATAATTAATAATTAAATGTAATTATTATTTTCTTATTCATTTCGTGAATGACAACACAGATGTTGTGGCAGATTATTTCTCCGCAGGATTTCTTTGAGGAAAGGTATAGTTGGGGGGGGATTTTTCAATATAAGTAAACCTTCACCTGTTCTCCGGCGTCAATGTTTTCTATTTCTTCATCTATCAAGAGGTAGCCATCGGACTTTGAAAGTGTTGTTATGAGGCTGGAGCCCTTGGCTGTGATGGGCGAGACAGTCAGATTTTCTTCTTCCCCTCGGACTTTGACCCTTACGAAATCGACCCGGCCTTTTGGGGACGTAACCGCTTTTTCAAGGGTTCCCGTTACCGCTCTGTGACGGGGAGATATATCTTTTCCAAGCATCATCTGAATATATGGGGCCACGAAGTGCTCGAATGTGGCTATGCAGGAGACCGGGAATCCAGGGAGCATGAAAACAGGCCTACCATTAACAATTCCAAAACCCGCTGGCGAGCCAGGTCTGATATTCACTCCATGGAGCAAAACTTTTCCATGCCTTTTGATAACCTCTGGAACAAAGTCTTTTTCTCCAACCGATGTGGCACCGCTCAAGACCAAGACATCCCAGTCAGACCTGAGCAGGTTCTCAAGCTCTTTTTCATCATCCCTTATTATCTCTCTCTCAATCGGTTGTCCACCAACCTCCTTCACCAGAGAAGAGAGTGTAAAGGTGTTTATGTCGTAGATCGAGCCCGGGCTTAGGTCCTTGCCTGGTTCGACGAGTTCAGATCCGGTTGAGACAACAACCACCTTTGGCTGCGTTTGAACCCAAACAGTCAAGTTTCCAGTGGCGGCCAGGACCCCTAGGTCATGGGGTTTAAGTACTCGACCTTTCTTAAGCAGAACATCCCTCGCCTTAACATCCTCGCCCCTCTTGGAGATATCCTTACCGGGAGTGATGTGCTCTAGTACCTCTACTGCATCACCTTGTTTTCGCGAGTACTCAACCCGTAGAACCGAATCCGCCCCGTTTGGAATCGGTGCACCGGTCATAATATTTACGGCTTCTCCAGCTTTGAGTGTGATCGTAGGGTAATCGCCTATAGCAACAGCTCCGACCAACTTCAATCCCACAGGCGTTGAGGAAGATGCCCTCTCTGTGTCTTTGGCTATTACAGCATATCCATCCATCATGGCTCTATCAAAGGGAGGGTTATCCATAGCAGAAATGACGTCCCGTGAAAGAACCCTGGAAAGGGCATCAGAAAATCTTATCTCCTCTTCACCCGTCTCATGGACATGTTCGAGAACGATCCGCTTTGCATCTGTAAGAGAGATTCTTTTTCTTCCTTTACTTATCATCATCCATCTTCTCCATCAATCTATCAAGGTCAGCTTGTGTATTTACATTGTGAAAGGATAAAAGTTTCGGGTCAACTAATTTGAATTCATATGAGTTTAAAATCTTCACATTATTAAGAGAAGAGACTACATCCATGACTCGCTCAATGCCGTTCTTAATTGCATTTTCACAGGCAGTGAGGAACGCCTGGGTCTGATAGATCCCTGTCAAAGGTTCAAGGCCCAACTGGCTTCGTGGAACAACAGCCTCAACTTCAAGATTTTTCTCAATCTCAGCCAGCATTCGACCATAGATGCTTGGCTCTAGAAGCGGGGCGTCCAGCGGGATCACCGCCGTATATTCCATCTTGCATTTTTTCAGGGCTGAATAGAGCCCAAGGAGAGGTCCACGATCCTTAACTTCATCAACCACCACCT